>BNJV01000966.1_pt1 | contig 157998 bp, 238 predicted proteins | sample 8540591 | NCBI WGS metagenome assembly BNJV01 (sample SAMD00202457, study PRJDB9452) | human saliva metagenome | host: Homo sapiens
ATTGGTTGGAGATATTAGTACAATTGATATTAAACATATTCAATCGCTTGACTATGTGCTAGATGTTCAAAGAGTTCAAGAACCTTATAAAAGAGCAAGCAGAAAATTCAAGCCAGAAGATACAATTGTAAAAGTTGGAAATGTGGAAATTGGTGGAAATAATCTTGTGATGATGGCAGGGCCTTGTTCTGTTGAAAATGAAAAACAAATTATTGATACGGCAAAAGCTGTTAAAGCTGCGGGAGCAACTATTTTAAGAGGTGGAGTAGTTAAACCTAGAACATCTCCTTATGCATTCCAAGGACTTGGGATGGAAGGTGTTAAACTTATGGAAAAGGCAAAAGCGGAAACAGGACTTCCAATAATATGTGAAATTATGTCAATTTCTCAACTTCATGAATTTGGTCCGCATGTTGACATGATTCAGCTTGGGGCAAGAAATATGCAAAACTTTGACTTGTTAAAAGAAGTTGGAAAAACAAATATTCCAGTGCTTTTAAAAAGAGGACTTAGTGCGACAATAGAAGAATGGCTTATGTCAGCAGAATATATTTTAGCTGGTGGAAATGAAAATGTGGTTCTTTGTGAAAGAGGAATAAGAACTTATGAAACAGCTTACAGAAACGTATTAGATTTAAATGCAGTGCCAATGATTAAAAAATTAACACATTTACCAATAATCGTAGATTCAGCTCATGCGACTGGAAAATACTGGATGGTAAAAACCGCTTGCAATGGCAGGAATTGCAGCTGGAGCAGATGGACTTATGGTAGAAGTGCATCCTGAACCAGACAAGGCGTTGTCAGATGGACCTCAATCATTGAAATTTAATGTATTTGAAGATTTGATGCAAGATGTGGAAAAAAATTGCAAATGTGTTGGGAAAAAAACTTTTAAATAAATTTTTTTAGAAGGTTGTAAAAAAATGAAAAAGAAAATGGCTATTATTATTAATTATAATTTCTTCAATTAATTCTTTTTGCTAAAAGAAACTTACACTAAAGAAGAAAACAATATTTAAAGCAAATTGAAAAAGGCGATAAGGATTCACTGTTAAAATTAAGTGATTATTATTTTTCGAAATAGAAAATTTGAAGAATCTGAGAAGTTATTATTGAAATATGAAAAAGAAAAATAACAGTTTAGAAAAATAGTAGAGAAATAAAAAGAAAAAAATTATTTTATTTTACAGATATTGGAGAGATTCAATAGAACGTTCGGTTTTAAAAAGTAAATATAGAAAAAAACTAAAGAATTGGAAGAAAAAAATTATTGAACGATATAATGACTTAATAAAATCTGGTGATATAAAAGCATTGAAACGATCTAGGAGAATTTTATATTTGGATAAAACAGGATGAAAAAGGAAATAAATTATTGAAAAGAAGCTGCTGATAAAGGATATAAACCAGCTCAAGAAACTTTAGAAAGAAAGAGTAAGGATAACAGTTTTGGTGAACAGAAATTGCAAGAATATCAGAATAATTATAAAGAAACAGGTGATATTCGGATTTTAAGAACATTGGCAAGTTTTACGTAAGTTTGAAAAAAATATGATTTAGCAGAAAAACTTATTTACAGTTAATTGAATTAGAGAACTATCAGCCTGATTATGCTTCATTAGCTCAAATGTACGATTATAAAACCCAAAATTATGAAAAATGCAATAAAGTATTATAAATTGGCAATAGAAAAAAATATCTAATAAAACTCAAAAATTTGATGCCTGAGATTATTGGGTTAGAATAGAGATATGTATTTTTTTGCAAAATAATTTTGTTGAAGCTGAAAAAGGCATATAAAAAAATTTATGGCATTTAAACATCCAACGGATGGTAAAAACATACGAGCGAAATATGCTAATAGAAATTTATAAGTCACAAGGAAGAACGGAAGAAATGAAAAAAATTGGAAAAGCAGAATAAAAAGCTGGTGGAATAATTAATAGTTATGTTCAGAAACTGCACTAATAAAGCAAAATATTATGAACCAAGGAGTCTTGACTCTTTGTCAAGTTCAAAAGAATTGGACTGGTGAACAATTTAATAAAAAATTTTTCATATTTTGTGTACAGTATTTGGCTATAGTAATTATTTATAAGAAAAAAATTGTTAGCTGGTTGTAAAAGTGAAAGCAATAAATAGTGAACAACAGCATTATAATCACAGAGGATCAAGACCCTTTGACAGATAATGAAGAAAAAAATAATAAAGCTAAAAATATAAAAAAATGCTGTTTTATTGAAAGTTTTTACTTTTTTTCAAATGGCTAAAAAAATTTGTAAAAAGAGGTGTTTACAATTTTGAAAAAAATAGAAGATTTAACGGTAACGATAGTAGGACTTGGAGTAATTGGAGCAGCTTTTGCGCAAAGTTTTAAGGAAATCGGTATCAAAACTGTTTATGGGATTGATATTGATGAAGAAACTTTGAAAAAAAGGCAGAGGAGAAAAAAATATGATAAATAAAGGGTTTCTTGAAACTAAGGACCCTTTTGGAAAAAAATCAGATTTTTGTTGTAATTACTCTTTATCCTAACTTGATGAAATCGTTTTTTTGTGAATAATATTGATAATTTTTAAGGAAAATGCCATAATTACTGATGTTGTGGGTATTAAAGGAGAAAATTATTGGAGATATTGATCCGATTATTGAGGAAAGTAATAAAAAGAATGGGAAAAATATTGACTTTATTTTTGGGCATCCGATGGCGGGGCGTGAAAAAAGAGGAATTGATTTTGCGGATAATCGTGTTTTTCAAAATGCAAATTATATAATTATTAAGGATGAAAAAAATAAAAAGGAAAATTTGGAATTGCTTTCAGAAATTGTAAGATTGATGGGATTCAAGAAAGGTTAGTTTTCTTACGTCACAGGAACATGATGAGATTATTGCGTTTACGAGTCAGCTTACTCATGCGATTGCGGTTTCGCTTGTGAATAGTGATAGTGAGAAGTATGATACAAATCGTTTTATTGGGGATTCTTATCGAGATTTGACGAGAATTGCAAAAATAAATGAAGATTTGTGGGCAGAGCTGTTTATGGGAAATAAAAAGAATCTTTTGAAAATGATACAGCAGTTTGAAAAAGGAATTGGATGTAATTAAAGATGCCTTAAATAATAATGATTTGGGGACATTAAAAGAGAAATTTATAATTTCTACGAAACGTAGGGAGAAAAATAGATTAATAGAAATTAATTTGGGAGGAATGAAATGGAAAATAATTCTGAAAAGAAAAAAAGTATTTGAAAAACATTGATTGGAGATAATATTTATTTTTTTCACCAATTTCTCTTGATGATATTGAAGAGTACACTGAGATGATTAATGATATAAAAGTTTCAGTTGGTTTAGGCTCTGTTTCTTATACAAATATTACAGATTTTTGAAAGTGAAAAGGAATTTTTTTAACGTCAATAAAAAAAGGAAAAAAATGTTTGCTGTTAGACTACTTGAAAAATGATGAACTTTTGGGAAATATTGGATTTAATTCATTAGATATGGTAAATAGAAACGGTGCATTGGGAGTTCTAATAGGAAATCCTAAACATCAGCGAAAAGGTTATGGAACAGAGGCTCTGAAATTAATACTTGATTATGGTTTCTCATTTTTAAATTTGAGAAATATATCGCTAAAAAGTATTCGAATATAATGAACCAGCCTATAATTTGTATAAAAAAATTGGCTTTTAAGGAAGTAGGACGGTTACGGAAAGCGGTTGAAATTATGGGAAAAAAACTTATGATATTATTATAATGGATATGTTAAAAAGAAGAGTTTCAGTCGGTTTATATAAAAAGAGAACTTGAAAAAAAGATATAACTTGAAATAAAAAAATTATATAGTAAAAATCATTTTAAATTGTTGGATTTAGTGGTTTTTGCTATATTTTTAATATACGATTGTTTTTAGAAAAATATGCTAAAAAAACTATTTAAAAATTAAACTGTTAAAAAAATTATGTAAATTTAATGGTTGAGTAAAAGTATTCATAGTTTTTTTGAGTTTAGTTTTTTAAAAGCAGTTTTACTATAATATTGATTTGAAATGTAAAATTTATTATTGAATGAAAAATTATGATTAAAAAGGATGGATAAATTATGGAAAAAAATTACATGTTGGATTGGGGAAAAAAATTCTTATGATATTATGATTGGGGAAAAAATTTTTTGAGGAATTTCCAAAAATATATTGGAGAGGTTTATAGTGGGGAAAAAAATTGTTTGTAATTACAGACTCGAATGTTCATGAGATTTATGAAGAAAAGCATAAAGAAATGTTTAAAGGATTTAATTACAGTATATTTGTGCTACAAGCTGGGGAAAAACATAAGCATATTGGGATAATGCCTTCGATTTACTCGGCTATGGTGAATGAAGGGCTTACGAGAAAGGATATGGTTGTTGCATTTGGTGGCGGAGTTGTTGGGGATATTGCTGGATTTGCAGCGGCTAGTTATATGCGTGGGATTGGGTTTATTCAAATTCCTACGACAATTGTTTCGCAAGTTGACAGCAGTGTTGGTGGAAAAGTTGGAGTTGATTTGCCTGAGGGGAAAAATCTTGTTGGGGCATTTCATCAGCCAAAACTTGTTTTAATTGATAATTATTTTTTTAAATACATTAACTGATAGATATTTTTTTACGATGGATTTGGGGAAATTGTGAAATATGGATGTATTTATGACAAGAATTTTTTTGATAGACTTGTGGAAATTGTGGAAAAAAAGTTGGGGTTTCGCAAGATGATGAAAAATTATATACAAAAATTGCGTGAACATTTGATGAAGTATGTGAATGAGCTTGTTTATCGTTCTTGTGAGATAAAAGAAGGAAGTTGTGGAAAAAAAAGATGAGAAGGAAAGCAACTTGAGAATGATATTGAATTTTGGGCATACGATTGGTCATGCGATTGAGCAGTTTACAAATTATGAAAAAAAATATTCACATGGAGAGGCGATTTCTGCAGGGATGGTGGATATTACAAAAAAATTGGAGAAAAAAAGGATTTTACTAAAGAAGGGAAGATGTGAAAATTGCAAAAATTGCTTAAAGCATTGAATTTGCCAACTGAAATTGAGTATCCGAAAGATGAGATTGCTAAGATTATGAAAAGGGATAAGAAAAGTACGAATGACGGGATTAATTTTGTGATTTTGAAAGAGATTGGGGCAAGTTGAGATTATGAAGATTGGAGCAGAAGAGATTTTTTTGAGTAAGCATTTGCAAAGTGTGGAAATAGAAATGTGTGATTATATTGGAAAATTGAAAAAGGTTAGGCGGTGTCTGATAAAGTTATTAAAAATCTTGAATTGGAAAAAAAGAATAAAATGGAGGAATAAGATGGATAATAAAGATTATTAAAGATGAAATTTTTTTGGAGAAATAAAAAAATTTTTGAAACTGAAAGTTGAGTGGCTTGGGAGAAAAATAGGTGTGAGTTTTGATGATGGAATTGAGGCATGATTGGAGTGAAGAGAAAAAAAGTAGAAGAAGTTAAAGGGGCAATTGAACAATTTAAAAATTATGTATCTCAATCAAAAAAAGAATGGGATGAGAGAATAAGAGATAGAATTGTGGAAGATTTGATGGAAGTTAGCGGAAGATTGGTTTTCATCTAGTAAATGAAGAAGATTTAGATGAAATGATAGCTATACTTGAAAAAAATTCAAATTCTAGATTTACGGAAAAAAAGAAAAGGAAGAGTTAAAAGAACAGAAAGTTTCAAAAGAAGTTTTTTAAAAAAATGGGATTTATCTTGAAAGGGTGCGTATAACTTCTGATGGAGATTTTTCGGTGTACTATTATGATGATGAAGTATTTTTTTGCAGGGCATTGGAATTGATTTAATGGGGAATGTTAGTGGAGAAATTTACAAGTGAAGCAGATATTGTAGGATAAATTTTTTTAGTTTTGAGTGTTGAAAGAGAATTTTTGATAAGGATAAGATTTTTGAATAAAGGTTTTTGGTTTAAAGGGTTCTTTTTAGACTTAAAATGAAGAGGAAAAAAATCAATGTAAAAAGGAGAAAAAAATTTATGAAAATAAAAAAATAAAACCAAGTACATTAAATGGAAAAATAGAAATACCACCGTCAAAAAAAGTTATTCGCATAGAGCGGTGATTGCGGCTGGCATTAGCTGAAAACAGTGAGAAGAAGTCGATGATTGATAATTTAAAGTTTTCTGTGGATATTACTACAACAACGGATATTATGGAAAATTGGGGAGCGAAAAATTAAAAAGATTTGAAAGTGCTCTTGAAATTGTCGGGAATGATGGGAGAGTTGTTCCGAAGGATAAGTATGTGCAATGTAATGAGTCGGGGTCGACTATTAGATTTTTGATTCCTGTTGGGATTACGAGCGAGAATGAATTGATTTTTGATGGGAAAGGGAAACTTGTGGATAGACCGCTGGATTCGTACTATAAGATTTTTGAGAAGCAAGGGTTGAAGTATGAGACGACTGGTGGGAAATTGCCACTTACGGTTAATGGAAAAATTGAGGCTGGGAATTATGAGATTGACGGAAATATTAGTTCGCAGTTTATTACTGGGCTTTTGTATGCTTTGCCACTTCTTGATGGGGATTCTAAGCTGATTATTAATAAAAATTTGGAGTCGAAGGGGTACATTGATTTGACGCTGGAAATTTTGCAGTTAGCTGGGATTGAGATAAAAAATAATGATTATAAATCGTTTGAGATAAAAGGTAATCAGAGTTATAAGCCTTTTGATTATACTGTTGAAGGTGATTATTCGCAAGTGGCATTTTGGATTGTTGCGGGGATAATTTCAGCAAATCGTGATAATGAAGTGAAATGTTTGCATGTGAATAAAAATTCGTTGCAAGGAGATAGGGAAATTATTGAGATTGTTACTAGAATGGGTGCAAATCTTGAGATTTTTGATGATTATGTGATTGTGAAGCCATCTAAAACAAAAGGAACTGTGATTGATATTTCTCAATGTCCTGATATTGCACCGATTTTGACTGTGCTTGCTGCATTGAGTGAAGGGGAGACTCGGATTATTAATGGAGAAAGACTTAGAATTAAGGAGTCAGATAGAATTATTTCAATAAAAACTGAGCTTAATAAACTTGGTGCGAATGTGGCTGAGAAAGGGGATAGCTTGATTATTCAAGGTGTACAAGGATTTACTGGTGGAGTTACGGTGAGTGCTTGGAATGACCATAGAATTGCGATGTCTTTGGCAGTTGCGTCATCTCGATGTGAAAAAGAGATTGTTTTGGAAGAGGCTGAAAGTGTGAGAAAATCTTATCCACATTTTTGGGATGACTTTGTGAAAATGGGTGGAGAGATTGAAATTGTTGAGAAGTAAAAAAATTATGATGAATTGGTAAAAAGCAGAAAAAAATAGAATTTTAAATTTAAAAAAGAGAAGGAGCTAGAAAATGGGAGCAAATTTTGGAAAAAATTATAGAATTTCATTGTTTGGAGAATCGCATGGAACGGCATTGGGAGTGAATATTGACGGAATTCCAGCGGGAACTGAACTAGATTTAGAATTTATCTCGCAGGAAATGAAAAAGAAGAGCACCTGGGAGATCAAAAATTGACAACGCCTAGAGTGGAAAAAGATGAATTTGAGATTTTTGAGTGGATTTTTTTGATGGAAGAACGACTGGAACGCCACTTGCGATGATTGTTAGAAATTCTAATCAGCGGTCAAAAGATTACAGTGAATTGAAGAGAAAACCTAGACCAGGGCATGCAGACTGGAGTGGATTTAACAGATATAATGGGTTCAATGATATTAGGGGAAGTGGGCATTTTCTCAGGACGGATAACGGCTTCACTTGTATTTGCTGGGGCGATTGCAAAAGCAGATTTTTGAAGGAGCATGGAATTTTTGGTTGCGGCACATATTAAATCGGTGAAGGATATTGAAGATAGGGATTTTTTTAGAAAGTGATATTACACAGGAAAATATTGATAAATTGAGAAATATGACTTTGCCTGTGTTGAATGAGGAAATTGTGGAAAGAATTGAGAAGGCTGTGGAAAAAGCTAGGGAAGAAAAAGGATTCGCTTGGTGGAATTGTAGAAATTATGGTTACAGGACTTCCAGCAGGAATAGGAGATCCGTATTTTGAGTCGATGGAAAGTGAACTTTCGAGAATGATTTTTTCCATCCCAGCTACAAAGGGAATAGAGTTTGGGGCAGGTTTTGGAATTACAGAAATGACTGGATATGAAGCAAATGATGAGATGTATTTTGATGAAAAATGGAGAAATAAAAATCATTTACAAATAATAATGGTGGAATTATAGGAGGAATAACGACTGGAATGCCAATTTCATTTAAAGTGGCGATAAAGCCGACAGCTTCGATTGAAAAAAAGCTCAAAAAAACTGTGAAATCTTGAAACTAAGACAAAATGATATTTTTGGAAGTGCATGGAAGACATGATCCAATAATAGTGCCGAGAGCAGTGCCAGTATTGGAGGCAGCTACGGCGATTGTGATTTTAGACAGAGTTTTTGGAAGCTAAAAAAACGTTCATTGTAAATAAAAAAAATATAATAAATAAGCAAGAGATTTAATGTCCCTTGCTCTTTTTCGCCTTTATTTTTCTTTTTTTACCTTTTTTTAAGTCCGCTTTTTTTAAATTTTTTTGTCATTTTTTTAGCTTTATCTATTATTTTTTTCATTTTTATGCAAATCATCTTTTTTTCTAAAAAAATATACTCTTATCTCTAAATCCAATATCATAGCCTTTTGGTTCAAAACCATTCTGTTTTTAGCCGCTTCAGTTTGTATCTTTATTTCCTGTTTTGTCATTTGATTTCCATTTTTTTATTTTTAAAGTACATTTCTGGATCGACTCTGTTTGTAAGTCCTCTTCCACGCATTTCAAAAAGCTATTTCAAAAATGAACATGAGGAGCATGAGTTCCGCTCGCATTTCCAGTTGTCCCTGTCTTGGCAATCACTTGTCCAGCTTTTTACTGTATCTCCAATTTTTTTACATTCACTTTACTCAAATGGCAATATCTAATATATTTTATCTGCATTGTATCTGGGTTATAATTACTGCTGTAATCCATTTCTCTGGCACTTAATTTCGGTTTATAATTCTTTTCTTTTTTTATTTTTTTCAAGTTCCTTTGGATCAACTTCCAAATAAAGATTTAATCCCATATCCTTTCTTATCTACATACATATCCACAATTTTACCATCTAGCACAGCATAAACATCCGTTCCCGGCAATGCAAAAAAATGTCAATTCCTTGATGCCCTCTTGCTCCATTGCTTCGAGTAAGCCCAAATTTAGCCCAGTCAGGATAAACTTCTCCACGAAAATTGTAATACGTAACTTGTGGATTTTTTTACTGGATTAATTCTAAAAAAATTTTATCATCTTCATCTTCAGTCGCAATATTTCCAAAATTAATGTTTTTTTCTGCCAAATATCATCCCCTAAAAATTATAATTCCTAAAAATCAATAAAGCCGTTATTCCTAAAATTATTCCTGTTTTTTTCTAGATTTTTGAATTTTTTTCTTTTTCTAAATTTTTCTTTTTTCATTCAAAAACTCTATTTAAATTTTTTTCTTTTCATTATCCATAACATTAATTCGCTAAATTTGTATAGCCACTCCTTCTTTTTATTTATTTTTTTCTTCATCCAAAAATATATTCTTCAATGTAAAAAAATTAGAAATATGTGAAGAAAATCCTTCTATTTTTCTGATATTCCTTTATTTTTCTTCCTAACTTCTAATTTTTGACAAACATACTGATAAAATTCGATGTTTTTTTCTTTTATTTTTATCTTTTACCAGTATAATAAAAAAATGAGAAAGTACATATAATTTTTTTGATTTTTTTGAATTATCAATTTTTACCTCATCTTCTTTATAATAAGTAACATAACCACCTTCCCATCCAGCATATTTATCCAAATGATGCTTTTTCTAGCCAGAACCCATCCAAATGTGAACAAAATCCTTTGATTTTTTTATATTTTTTTCCAGTGCCTTCAATCCTTCTTCCTTTGTATAATAGGCACCTAAAAAAACCTTGCTTCGTCATTCCACTTATATTTATCATAGACATCTCCATAATCATATCCATGTGATAAAATCCATATTTCCATAGTTTCTCCTAATTATTTAAGGCTTTTTAGATTTAAACCCTTTTGTGTAGTAATTTTTTTCCCAATTATCATGGTTCTAATTTTTAAATCCTTCAGGAAAAATCCCTAAAACCTTTTCATTTCTTTCCATTTATCAACAATTTCCAATGCCTTTTTCCTTTGTTGAAAAAAATCCTATTAATTTATCGTCATCCTTTTTCATCTCTATGATACAACATGTACACTTTTTTTATCTTTTTGTTTTTTTCAGATTTCATAATTTATTCTCCCTTTTACAAAAATCAATGAACTTATAAAAATCTACACATCCATAATTTCAAAAAAACTTTATCTCTTTTTTTCAACTCAAAAAAATAACTTCATTCAAAAATATCATAAGCCAACTCAATCTTGCTTTTTCTGACTAATTTCCACCGAAGTCCTATCTTTTTTTAATAATCTCAATCACATTTTTCATCGCTGCCCATTACAGACGCATTATTTGCCACTATAATATCCAAATTTTTTTCTTTTTCCAGCTTTTTTTCAAGGCATTTTTCCCTTATATTGTTAGTTTCTGCCGCAAATCCAACTAATAGCTGTTTTTTTCCTTTCTTTCTTTGCTCATCTCTAGCAAAAATATCAGGATTTCTAACCAATTCTATAACCAAAATCCGAATCAGATTTTCTTTTATTTTTTTCGTTTTTTTGTATTCCTTTCGCTCTATAATCAGCAACTGCCGCACAAGCTATGAAAAATATCAGTATCTTTTAAAATATTCATCCACTTTTCTCATACATTTCCAATGCTGATTCTACAGAAATAAAAGTTTTTCAAGTCCCATTTGGAACTTTTCAAAGTTCGTAGGCCCACTAATTAAAAGTTACTTCTGCTCCCCAAATCAACAGCCGCCTGAGCAAGTGAATATCCCATTTTTCCACTTGAATTATTTGACAAATATCTGACAGGATCAATATTTTTCTTTTGTTCGCCCACTTGTTATAAGAATTTTTCTTTGCTTTTTTTCAAGCACTAGTATCAAAATTTCTCAAATTTTTGAAAAAAATACTGTATCTTTCTATTTCATCGACAATATTTTCTGGCTCGCTCATTCTACCCTTTGCACTATAATTGCAGGCAAGCAAGCCTTCTTCTGCATCAATAAACCTATACCCAAAAGATGAGAGCTTATTAATATTTTCTTTTAAAATCGGATTTTCATACATATTCACATTCATCGCCAAAGCAAAAAATACTGGCTTTCTTACTGAAACGGCAGAAATAACTGTTGTAAGCATATCATCTGCAATCCCGTTTGCCACTTTTCCAATTATATTATAAGTCGCAGGTGCAATCAAAACAACATCCGCCCAATCCGCAAGTGAAATATGCTCCACCTCATAATGTGGATTACTGTCCCACATATCCACATAAATCCTATTTCTTGATAAAGTTTCAAGAGTCAAAGGCCCTATTATTTTTCGTAGCATTCTCAGTCATCACAACTTTCACATTATATCCCTTCTTTTTTTCAAAAAGCGACACAATCCCAGCTGACTTATATGCTGCAATTCCTCCTGTAACTCCAACTAAAATATTTTTCATATTTTTCCTCATTTTTCCAAAATTTTTCAGATTCTGTTCAAATTCAATCTCAAATTACATAAAGTCATAATCTGTCGTTCCATCCCGATTATCCTTAATTTCTACTCCAAGTACCTTCAATTCATCCCGAATTTCATCAGATAATTTGAAATTTTTTTCTCGCTTCTTGCCTCACTTCGTAATTTTATCAGCAATTCAATTAATTTTTTTAGTCAATTCCATATTTTCTCCATCTTCTTCCTTTGCAGAATTTTTCCATTTCAATTTCTATTCCAAAAAAACATTTCCTATTTTTTTCTTTTTTTAAAGATTCATAAGATTTTTTTCTATTTCAGAATAAATTTTTAGAAAGTTCATCTTTATTTACAGAAATAAATTTATTCGTTTCCCTAATCTGATCAAAAATAGTCGCCAATGCCTGCGGCGTATTCATATCCTCATCCATCGCATCTTCAAATTTTTTATCAAACTCATCAATTTTTTGAGAAAAATCCAAATTCGTAATTTCTGCTGTTTTTTCATTCTTATATTTGCCAATTATAGCCTCAAATTTATTCATTGATTTCACAATATTTTTGTAACGCCTTTTTCATATCCTCCATATTCTCAAATGAAAAGTTAATCGGCTTTCTATAATGCGTACTAAGAATAAAAAGCCTTACTACATTCCCAGAAAATTTTTCAAGTATTTCACGAAGCAAAAAGAAATTTCCTAGCGATTTTGACATCTTATCGCCATTTATCTGAATAAATCCGTTATGAAGCCAGTAATTTGCAAAATTTCCATGATAAGCGCACTTGCTTTGGGCAATCTCATTTTCATGATGCGGAAAAACTAAATCCTGTCCACCACCGTGAATATCAAATGTATCCCCAAGATATTTTTTTGCCATCGCACTACATTCTATATGCCATCCAGGACGCCCCTGTCCCCAAGGCGATTCCCAGAACGGCTCCCCTTCTTTTTTCTTTTTCTTCCAAAGTGCAAAATCCATCGGATTTTTCTTTATTTCTGACACATCAATCCTAGCCCCAAGTTCCAGCTCCTCAATTTTCTGATTCGACAATTTCCCATAATCCTTATACTTTTTCACCTCAAAATAAACATCCCCATCTTTCTCATAAGCAAACCCATTATCAATCAATTTTTGAATAATCTCAATAATTTCTGCCATATTCTCAGTAACCTTAGGTCTTTTTCACACTTTCAAGAATATTCAGCCTGTTAATATCTTCAAAAAAACACTTTATATATTTTTCTGAAACTTCACTTGCAGAAATTCCTTCTTCAATTGATTTGTTTATAATCTTATCGTCCACATCCGTAAAATTCTGCACATAATCAACTTCCATCCCTTTATATTTAAAATATCGTGCCAACGTATCAAAAACCACAATCGGACGTGCATTCCCCAAATGTATGTAATTATAGACAGTAGGTCCGCAAACATACATTTTTTTACCTTATTTTTCTTCTATTGTCTTAAATTCTTCAATTTTATTTGTCATTGTATTGTAAAGTTTCATTTTTTTATTCTCCCTGCTTTTGAAAAAATTTTTAATTTATTTTTAGCTCATTTAATTTTTAGTTATTCCGATTTTTTTCTTTTTATTAAATCACTAGGATAAAAAAATAATAGCTGGATCAAATGTCATTATCAAATTTTTTTCCTTTTTATATTTCTTACCTTTTCGCTCAAAAAAAATATACTTCCCTTATATCTTTTGTATTTTTTTAATATTAACTGAATGTTATCTTTTTTTCTCACCATAACTGACAATCAATGATATTTTTTTATTTTTCCTTATAAAAAAATATCGATTTTTTTATAATAATTAATGTACCCATCTTCTAAATAGCATTCTCTAAGAGTATCGTCATCTATTTCCCTAAACTCCCCATATCGTTCCCCATTCTCATCCAAATGCCCAATAAAAAGACTGTCCATTTAATTCCCATCCAATTTTCCTTACTTTTTTTATCAGGAACACATTCATATTTTTTTCATTTTTTTCGATAATTCGTATTATTTTTTTCTTTTTGGATAATTTTTCTGAAAAAAAGCAATGTTCCAAATAATAAAAAAATATCATAGTTATTTTTCCCCATAATTAAACCTCGATTTTTTTAATAATTTGTATTATTTTCAAATCATTTCTTCTAAAAATTTTTAATGTTTCCTATTAAAAAAACTTTTTTTAATGTTGGAAGTTCATCAAAATAATTTATAATTTCTATTTTTTTCATCATTATTTCTTGAGTTTTTTTAATGCTATTTAATATCTGATTTATATAACTTTTTTTCTATAATCACATAATTTATTTTTCATTTAAATTTAAAAATTTCAATTGTCTTTATTGCCTTCTCGTATTCAAGTCCAGTTTCTTTTTGGGAATAATTTTACCTGTTCTTATGCTATATGAAAAAAATATTCTTCTGGATTTTTCTTCAACTGGATTTATAAATAATTTATTATCCCAAGTAGATTGTTTTTTTATGCCCACATGTTTTATTTTTCTGAACAGGATGTTAAAAAAATTTCTGTAATCAAAAGTGAGATTGGCAAATTTACTTTTTTTGGTTTTTATATGTTCTATATGGCTTTTTTTATCTTCTTTTTAAATCATTATCTTCAAAAAGACAGTATCATTTCACAATAAGGACAGTAACTTTTTATCTCCTATTTTTTTGTTCATTTTTTTAACATATAAGATTTTAACTCTGGTTTTTATATGAAGATTCTCTGGTTTATTAAGAACATCCCAGTGTTTAGGATTTTTTTCTTTCTTTTGAACTCTGAAAAAAATTCTGGTTCATCCTTTTTATTTACTTTCAACATTTTTTTCAAACCTCGTTTTTTTCTAATTTGAATATCCATATCCATTAAAAAGCAAATCCTCATCCTTATTACCTAATATTTCTCGTAATTTTTTTATATTTAGTTTTTAAATTCTTCACTCTCATATTCATTTTTATCCACTAACTCCCCAGCCTCTTCCAACAACTTAAACACTTTAGGATTTCTAGTAGTTTCCAAGCCCATAATATCCTTCAACACTCTATCCGTCGGCTGTCCATAAGAATCATACAACTCATCCCCAGTCCTAACCACAATTTTCCCTTCATCATCCTTATCCAGCAACATAATATTCTCTTTTCTCACACTCCCCAAAATATGTGGCGAATGTGTTGCAATAATTATCTGATTATTTTTTTCCGATTTTTTCCTATAGACATCAACAATTCTTTGTTGCCATTTTGGATGCAATGAAAGTTCTGGCTCATCAATCAAAATAATAGAATTTTCAGGATTTAACATTTTTATAGCCAAAGTACGTAAAAATAACTGCTTTTCCCCAGAAGACAAAGTTCATTTATATCAAATTTATCTCCTGAAGAATTTGTAAAAAAATAGGTATACTTTTGTTGTATTTCTTTAGAAATTCCTGATAATTTTTGTATCTAAATCCAAATATTTCAAATATTCTCATTTATTTCAGCAATCACTTCATCTCTTACATTTCTCATTTGCTTTATGCTTTCTTGTTCATTAGCCATTTCAGTTATTCTCATGTGACTATAGTGAGGAATATCATCATTTTATTAATCCTGAATCTATTATGTTTAAAAACTTTATATTCTCGAAATAACATAGGAGAAAGTCAGATTTCTACATTTTTTTGAAAAATTTGTCTCAGTTGGAAGATAAATTATTTCTAGGGAAAATCTGTTTTTTTAAATTTTTCTTCTACAACTGTTACATGTTTCCTCATGTTCAACATGTATTTTTCATCAAACTTATAATATTTTAATATGTCAGTAAACAAAATTGGTTAAATCATGTTAACACATTTCTTTGAAAGTCAACTTTTGTTCATCTGTATTTCAAAATAAATACTTCTTCTACATTTTCATATCTATTTTTATTCTTATAATTTTACAAAATCTTTGAAAAATAATCGTATATACTTTCTAATATCTGTAGTTTTACCCACTTCCATTTGAACCTGCTAAAAACTACTAAATCTAATGGCTCACTCATTATTTTTCAAAAACTTTATAGATATATCTCTCAATCTTTTAAATTCTTTCTATATAAAGATTTTTTTGATTTTCATAAATTTTCATTCTCCTTTAAATCATAATTTCCTACTTCAAAGTAACCACTGTACATCCCAACTCCCCTTCATTCTGATTAGCATCCTTAAATTCTGCCACATATTTTTGAAGTTCTTAAATATTCATGAATCTTCTTTCTTAAAAACCATTGTTCCTTTTTCCGTGAATTATATAGATTTCATGATACCCCTGTGAGCATTGCTCTATCCATATAAGTTTCAAGTTCTGCGATTGCTTCATCGGCGTTCATTCCACGTAGGTCGATTTCTCCTCGGACTTGGGAAGTTCGTTTTTAGTGAGGCGAAGTTTTTTTAAATTTATTTGTTTTTTTCTTTTTGAATTTTTTTACAATGTCATCAGTTGATACAACCAGCTTTAATATTCCAGTTTGCACTTGAATGCGGTTATCTGGCATTATTTTTCAAGATTTTTTTCCATTTTGATTCATTGTTTTTACAAGCACTTCTTCCCCAATGGCAAAATCTACATTTTGAGTGATAATTTTCTTTTCCTTTACATTTTTCTTTTTGTCTGTAATGAATGATTCACGTAGCATATTCAGGCTTCTTTGAGCGTTTTTGGCATCTTCTTTTTTTAGATTCCTCGCTGTTAATTTTTGTCAATCAGATTTTTTTGGCTTTTTGCCTGCATATTTTTTTCAGGTAATTGTCGGCTTCTTCGTAGGCACGTTTTTATAATTTCATTTTTTTCATTTTCGAGTTTTACCATTTTTTTGCTCGTAAATGTTTTTTTCTGTTTATCAAGTTCAGCTCTTGTTGCCTCCAATTGCACATGCATCATTTCCAATTTATCATTTTTTTCCTTTATGGATTTTAACATTTCCTCAACTCGCTGATTATCTTCACTTATATAACTTTTTGCATTTTCAATAATTTCTTCGCTAATCCCATATTTTTCTTGCAATTATAAGAGCGTTGCTTTCTCCAGGTATTCCTTCCCAGTAATTTGTATGTTGGTGACAATGTTTCCACATTAAATTCCATTGAGGCGCTTTTAATTCCTGTTGTGTTAAAGGCATAAGCTTTTACTTCGCTGTAATGGGTTGTAATTATTGAAGTTACGTGCTTCTTGTTCAAATAATCAATGATTGCCATTGCAAAAGCTGCTCCTTCCATTGGGTCAGTTCCACTTCCTAATTCATCCATTAATACAAGTGATTTACTGCTTGCATGTTCAATTATGTCTTTTATTTTGCTAACATGCCCTGAAAATGAAGATAAATTTTGCTCCAGACTTTGTTCATCCCCAATATCTGCTAATACATTGTGAAAATATCCAACTTCAGTTTTTTCATTTGCGGGAATTGGAATACCAGATAGTGCCATAATTGTAAGAAGTCCAGCCACTTTCAATGTTACCGTTTTTCCACCAGTATTAGGCCCTGTTATAAGCATTATATTTTCAGGGTTTCCAAGCTCAAAATTAATTGGTACAACTGTATTTTCATCAATTAATGGATGTCTTGCCTCAACCAGTTTCAAATATTCCTTGTTAATAATTTTTGGAACGATACATTTTTTATTAACTGAATAAGTCGTTTTGGCATCAATAAAGTCCAGTTTTTCCAGAATTTCCTTGATTTCCAGAATTTCTTCCTTTTTAGTTTTTATAATTTCTGTAATTCTAAGCAATATTTTCCTGATTTCCTCACGTTCACGAGCTTCATATTCACGTAATTTATTATTCAACGAAACAACGTTTAAAGGTTCAATGTAAACTGTGCTTCCAGTTGCAGACCTATCGTGCTCTATCCCTTTTACAAGGCCTTTAAAAATCAGTTTTTACAGCAATTACGTATCTGTCGTTTCTTTTGGGTTACTATTCTTTCCTGAATTGCATTTTTGTGTATTTTTTTATTGGAAATCAGCTCATCAAATTTTTTTCCTTGATATTCGCATTGATATTTTTGTTTTCTGTCTTCTGACATCTCGAAGTCCAATCGAAGCATCATCTTTTAAAAATACCTTCATCATTAATTGCTTCTGAAATAAAAATTTTCAATTTCCCTAACTTCCTCAACATCACTAAATAAATTCCAAATTGTCTTATATTTATCCCTCACATTTTTAGCCCGGCTTTTAGAAATCCTAAAAATTGTCAAATTCTTCTTCAAAGTCGCCAAATCCTCAACACTCAAATAAGATCCAATAATATCAATAGAATTCATCATTTTAGTAATATCCGCAAGCCCCTGCAAGTTCCAGTCCGTCATCATACTTATAAAAGTCAATCATCTCCTTCATAAGCATAAGTTCCCTGTCTAAAATCGACTTTTTCCTTTATAATGTCAATATCTAAAAACTTTTCCTTAGTCTTTTTCCAATCTTGACAAATCAATAAGTTCATTAATTATTTTTATAAAAATTCCAATACATCATAATTTTTTTCATTTTTTTCCTCTTTTTCCAATATCATTAAATTATTTATCTAAAAAAAGCTATTTTTTTAACTAAATAATAGTTTTTTTCAATTATATTTGTAATTTTTTTAACGCAAGAGCATTAGAGGCCATATTCTTACTTGACCTTTTTACTAAAAATTATAGCATATTTTTTTCAATAATTTAAAAATTGCTATTTAACAAAAAGATAGTAAGAAGTCGTAGGCTTTTCTACAAGCAGGAGATGAATTGCTTTTTTTATTGAAAAAAAGGATACATCCATGATATAATTTTTGTATAAAATATCGAAGAGAAGTTATAAATGTGAGTGCTGCGGGAATTGAAATTGATAGAGATTACAATGCGGCATTGAATATAAGAGGTGTTAGAAAAGAAATGTTGAAATATTAGGAAATAAAAAAACAGGGCAGGGACTGTCCGAAGAGCTTGGTAAATATATTTGGCTAGCAAAAGCAGATACTTCCCAAGAAGCTTCCGCTTCTAAAAGCGGGAGTAGTTCACAAATTAATAACTATACAAAAGTACTACAAAAGAAAGAGAGTGTGAAATAAATGGATTTAAAGAATTTACCAATAACTCCTTTACCGTCAGTAAAACTGGATAAGCATCAGGAGGATCTGCTCCTTCATAATGAGCTGTTTTCCAATTTGCTTGGAGAAACGATTTTTAGGTATGCAGGATTGCATATTTATCAAGTTACTGAGAAGTTAAAGGAGGCTTCGAGTAAATATTATAAGACACAAAAACAAGAGGCTAGAAAAAATTTATCGTCTTTTTGTTCAGACCTTACTGATGTAGAAATTTTAAGAGTGATAAGAAGTTTCTCGATTTTTTCGGCTCTTGCCAATATTGCTGAAGATGTGTATCAAACTCATGAACAGCGATATGCAAAGATTTCCAATAAGCTGCAAATTGGGTCGCTTGAGAAATCATTAAAAAATCTGAAAAGTAAGGGAATTAGTCAAGATAAAATATTAAAGGCTATGGAAAAGGTTTCGATTGTTCCTGTATTGACAGCGCATCCGACTCAAGTACAAAGAAAAAGTATCTTGGATTTGACAAAAAAATTAACGGATATTCTGGATAAATATGAAAATGTAAAATTACATCAAATTGATGAAAATGAATGGCTAAATGACTTGAGCCGTGGTATTCAAATCTGGTGGCAAACTGCAATGCTGCGGGCTACAAAACTACGTGTTACAGATGAAATAAGCAATGCTTTAAGTTATTATAACATTACATTTTTTTCAATGAAGTTCCACGATTGATGAATAAATTTCAGGAAATTTCAAAAAAATTAGGAAATTCTGAAATGAAATCCCAAGCATTGATTCCCACTTACAATGGGAATGTGGATTGGTGGAGACAGGGATGGAAATCCTTATGTTACAGTAAATACACTTGAAACATCGGCACAAGAGCAGGCTATCAAATTATTCCAGCACTATTTAGATGTAGTCCGTGAAATTTATAGGGATTTGTCAATGTCAATTGCCATGACAAATGTTACTAAAGAATTGCAAAAGTTAGCCGATGCTTCTGAGAAGTTTCGCCTCACCGTACACGTGAGCCATACCGTCGTGCTTTTAACAGCAATAACAGACAGATTGCTTGCCACAGCTTACAATTTGTGCGATTATAACTGTGATTTATTGCCTCCAAGAAGAAAAAATGGAATTGACATACCTTATAAATCAGCAAGCGAATTTACGAAAGACCTGGTAATTGTGGCAGAATCGCTTAAAAAGAACAATAGTGAGTTTTTTTGACACAAGGAAAATTAAATAATTTGATCAGCGCTACGAAAAATATTTGGATTCCATCTTGCAACAATTGATTTAAGACAGGATTCAAGTGTTCATGAAGTGTGTGTTGCAGAACTTTTAAAAAAAGTGCAAATATTTTAGGGAGATTATTTAAGTTTGTCAGAAGATGCAAGATGTGAAATTTTATTAAGGGAATTAGAGTATGATCCTAGAATTTTAAGTGATCCGACAATTCCCGCAAAGTGAAACATTAGCTTCAGAACTTGCAATTTACAGAAAAAGCAAAAATCATTAAGAGATCGTTTTGGAGATAAGATCATTGAAAAAAATCTGATTTCCCATGCAACAAGTGTTTCGGATATGCTTGAAATAGCTATTTTATTAAAGGAAGCTAATCTTGCAAAAGGAAACGAAGGAAATGAATTTTGTGATTTGCAAATTGTGCCACTTTTTGAAACAGTTGAAGATTTAGTTGCAGCTCCTGATATTTTGAGAAAATGGTTTAATTTGCCATTAGTGAAAAAATGGATGGATAAAAAGGGAAGAAAACAGGAAGTTATGCTAGGATATTCAGACAGTAACAAAGATGGAGGATATCTAAGTTCAAGCTGGTCATTATATAAGGCGCAAAAGGAATTGACTGCAATTGGACGTGAATTTGATGTGGAAATTTCATTCTTCCATGGACGTGGCGGAACAGTCGGACGTGGTGGAGGTCCAAGCTACGAAGCCATTTTAGCGCAGCCTGAAGGAAGTACAGATGGAACAATCAGACTTACAGAACAAGGGGAAGTAATCGGTGCAAAATATGGAAATCCAGATTTAGGGTTGAAAAACTTGGAAGCATTAGTTTCAGCAGCCCTTGAATCAAGTGCATTGACAGTAGAAGATGCAAATTGGGAAGAATATGAAAAAATAATAGAAGATGTTTCAGAGTTGAGTTATCATGCTTATCGAGACTTAGTTTACAATACAGATGGATTTTCAGATTTCTTTTTTGAAGTTACTCCAATAAACTTCATTGCCGGGTTAAATATCGGTTCAAGACCATCTTCACGTAAGAAAACACAGTCATTAGAAAGTTTAAGAGCAATTCCGTGGGTATTTTCTTGGTCACAAGCTAGAATAATGCTTCCAGGATGGTATGGTGTCGGAACAGCATTTACAAAATGGATTAACAATAATGACAAAAACTTGGAAATTTTACAGAAAATGTATAAGGAATGGCCATTTTTCCGTTCTACAATTTCAAATGTAGATATGGTTTTGTCAAAATCTGATTTATCAATTTTTTTCTGAATATGTAAAATTAGCAAGTGATCAGGAAACTGCACAAAAAATCTTTAAGGAAATTGCAAAAGAATGGATTTTGACAATTGACGTTCTGAAAAAAATTACAGGAAACGACGTTTTACTTGCAGATAACCCAGAATTAGTAAGCAGTCTGCGAAACCGTCTGCCATATTTTGATTCAATGAATTATTTGCAAATTGAATTAATAAAACGTTCAAGAGCTGGAGATGATTCAGATGAACTTAAAAAAAGCCATCCACATTTCAATAAATGGACTTGCAACAGGACTTCGTAACAGCGGATAATTTTGTAAAAAAATTAAGTAATAAAGATATTTAAAAAAATAAAGAAACTATTTCTAGAATAAAAAAATTAGAATAGTTTCTTTTTTTGCAAAAAAATAAATATTAATATTAAATTTCATTTAAAAAAATAAAAATTATACTTTATATTATGCTGACAAAAGCTCTTAATAATTTTTCAAAAAAACTTATAACTATTCCGCTAGAAAATAGTATAAAATTAAAAGTGAAAAAAACTTGAGTTTTTTTAGAAAATAGAGTATTATTATAGTATAAATGGAATTATAAAATACATGCTTTTATTTTAGGAGGAAAAATGGCAATAGTTAAAGATTTAGAGAGTTTGAAGGATCTTATTCAAAGGGTTAGAAAGGCTCAAGAGGAATTTGCAACATTTGATCAGGAAAGAGTCGATAAGATTTTTAGAAAAGTAGCTCAAAAAATGAATGATGAAAGAATTACACTGGCAAATTTGGCAGTGGCAGAAACTGGAATGGGAATTGTGGAAGATAAAGTTATAAAAAAATCACTTTGCTTCTGAATATATTTACAATAAATACAAAGATGAAAAAACTTGTGGAGTTTTGGAAGATGACAGATCTTATGGAGTAAAAAAAATTGCAACTCCAATAGGAATTATCGCAGGAATTGTACCTACAACAAACCCAACTTCTACAGCAATGTTTAAAACATTAATTTCATTGAAAACAAGAAATGCAATAATATTTTCACCGCACCCAAGAGCAAAGCAGGCAACAATTGAAACAGCTAGAATTGCCTTGGAAACAGCAGTAAAATATGGAGCGCCAAAAGACATAATCGGATGGATTGATGAACCAAGCGTAGAATTGTCAAGAGAACTTATGGCAAATGCCGACTTGATACTTGCAACAGGTGGGCCTGGAATGGTTAAGGCCGCTTATTCATCTGGAACTCCTGCGATTGGAGTTGGAGCTGGAAATACGCCAGTTGTAATAGACAAATCAGCAGATATAAAAATGACGGCAAACTATATTTTAATGTCTAAAACATTTGATAATGGAGTAATTTGTGCAACAGAACAATCTGTAATTATAGACAAGGAAATTTATGACAAAGTTAAAAATGAGTTTTTAAATAGAGGAGCTTATATCTTAAATGAAGAGGAATTGGATAAAGTGAGGGAAGTATTATTTAAAAATGGAAGCCTGAATGCGGATATAGTTGGTAAAAGCGCCTATATTATCGCAAGTATGGCAGGATTTGAAATTCCAAAAAGTTCAAAAGTGCTAATTGGAGAAGTAACTTCAACTGGAATGGAAGAACCTTTTGCGCACGAAAAATTATCTCCAGTGCTTGCAATGTATAAGTCTGAAGATTTTGAAGATGGGCTTAGAAAAGCTGATGAATTGGTAAAACTTGGAGGATTGGGACATACTTCTTCATTGTATATCAATTTAGCAGAAAAAGAAAAAATAGATAAATTTGGAAGATTGATGAAAACAGGGCGTACATTAATTAATATGCCAGCTTCACTTGGAGCAATCGGAGATGTATTTAACTTTAAATTAGAGCCGTCATTAACACTTGGATGTGGTTCGTGGGGAGGAAATTCCGTGTCAGAAAACGTAGGAGTAAAACATTTGTTAAATGTAAAGACAATCGCAGAAAGAAGAGAAAATATGTTATGGTTCAGAGTTCCTGAAAAAGTTTATTTCAAATATGGTTCATTGCCAACTGCTTTGGAAGAATTAAAAGGAAAACATAAAAAAGCATTTATTGTAACAGATAAAGTATTAGCAGAATTAGGTTATGCAGAACATATTACAAAAGTATTAGACAGCTTGAATATTGATTACAGAATATTCTCTGAAGTAAAGGAAGATCCAACATTAAGTTCAGCTCAATCTGGTGCAAAGGCTATGCTTGAATATAATCCAGATGTTATTATAGCCCTTGGTGGAGGTTCTGCAATGGATGCCGCTAAAATTATGTGGGTACTATATGAACATCCAACATTAAGATTTAGAGATCTTGCAATGAGATTTATGGACATTAGAAAGAGAATCGTTGAATTTCCCTGAAATGGGTAAAAAAAGCTAAATTTATCGCAGTTGCAACTTCAGCAGGAACTGGTTCAGAAGTAACTCCATTTTCTGTAATTACAGATGATGAAACAGGAATTAAATATCCGCTTGCAGATTATGCATTGACACCAAATGTAGCAATTAACGATCCTGAACTTATGCTTACAATGCCAAAAGGACTTACAGTAGCTTCTGGAATTGACGTATTTACGCATGCGCTTGAATCTTATGTTTCAGTTATGGCGACAGAATATACAAAACCATATTCAAAAGAAGCGGCAAGACTTGTATTCAAATACTTACCTGAATCAGTAGAATTAGGAGCAAGAGCAATCAAAGCAAAGGAAAAAAATGGCAAATGCATCTTGTCTTGCTGGAATGGCTTTTCGCAAATGCATTTTTTTAGGAATAAATCACTCGCTTGCACATAAACTTGGAGGAAAATTCCATATTCCTCACGGTATAGCAAATGCAATAATTCTTGAAGAAGTTATCCGTTATAATGCAGCTGAAGCTCCAACAAAAATGGGATTATTCCCCGCAATACAGATATCCTGATGCAATGCAAAGATATGCTGAAATGGGAGAACATTTAGGATTTTGATGGAAATACTAAAGAAGAAAAAGTTAGAAAATTTAATTAAAGGAATTAACGAGTTAAATAAAAAAAATTGGTATTCCTGCCACTATTAAAGAATGGGGAATTCCAGAAAAGGATTTCTTGGAAGCAGTAGATGAAATGTCGCTGGAAGCCTTTGATGACCAATGTACATCAGCTAACCCAAGATACCCATTGATAGAAGAATTAAGAGAAATTTACTTTAAAATCTTACTATGGAAAAGAATGGGAAAAACGAAAAGGAAAGAGTAGCAAAAATTTTTAAATTTTTTTTAATTAAAGTAAGGGATTTTTCTCAATTTGAGATTATCCCTTTTTAAAATTAATATTCATATTTTTTTCATATCCTCTAGGTGTAATCATTTTTTTCCATTTTTTTACATAAGTATTTGAATTTCCAATTAACACAATTGTAAGCATATTTATTTCAAAATCAAGCATATTTTTCAAGTGTTGTAATTTCATATTCTTCGTTTTCACGTCCTGCATTTCTTACAATCGCAACTGGAGTATCTTTTGACTTATATTTTTAGCATAATTTGCTGTGCTTTTCACAATTTGTGTTGTTCGCCCTTTACTTTTTTTGGATTATATAAACTTACGATAAAATCACCTTGCGCTGCCAATTCCAGACGTCTTTTTATCAATTCCCAGTCTGTTAAAAGATTGCTTAGGCTAATTGTTACATAATCGTGCATAATTGGGGCTCCAACAATTGCGGCTGCGGCATTTGTCGCTGTAACTCCTGCGATTACTTCAACTTCTACATCATCATTTTCACCAATTACTTCATACATAATTCCAGCCATTCCATAAACTCCAGCATCTCCGCTACTAATCAAAGCCACATTTTTCCCAGTTTTTGCAAGTTCTAAGACTTCTATACATCTGTCAACTTCCTTCATCATACTGGAACTTTTAATTTCAGTACTTTGGAAAAATATTTTTTTAACCAAATCAGTATAGGTTTTTATATCCCTACGATAATGTCGCTATTTTTCCATTGCTTCATAAGCCTTAAAAAGTCATATCTGGCTTTTTTTCCCAGGTCCAATTCCTACTACATAAATTTTTTTCCGTTTTTTACTCATTCTATCTCCTTGTTTTTTTATTTTTTTATTTATAGCTTTAAAAAAAGAAAGTCAAGAATAAATCCTAACTTTCTTATCTTCATATTTTTTTATTTATAAATTAATTTTTTTAAAGCCTGAATTGGAGGCGCTACTTTTTCCACCACGGTTTATTAATACTGAACAATCTAAATTATTTATATTTATTATATCAGCTTCTCCAAGAAGTCCGCCAAATACCACTCTATCTCCAGCTTTTTTTACCTGGAACTGGGATTACTCTGACTGCGGTAGTTTTTTTGTATTTACCATTCCAATTGCCATTTCATCAGCTATTATTCCAGAAATTACAGCTTCTGAAGTATCTCCTGAATAGCGATCATATCAAGTCCGACAGAACATACACAAGTCATTGCTTCTAATTTTTTTCAAGCGTTAAATAGCCTTTACTTGTAGCTTCTATCATTCCCCTGATCCTCACTTACTGGGATAAATGCTCCTGTTAAGCCTCCAACACGAGTTGCAGCCATTGCTCCGCCTTTTTTTCACAGCATCATTTAATATTGCAAGTGCAAGTGTTGTTCCATAAGCTCCAACTGATTCTAATCCAAATTCTTCCAGAACATTTCCAACACTGTCTCCCACAGCTGGAGTCGGTGCAAGTGATAAATCGATTATTCCAAATTCAACTCCAAGTCTTTCGGCAACTTCCTTTCCGATTAGTTCTCCCATTCTTGTGATTTTGAAACTTACTTTTTTAATTGCTTCTGTTATTTCATCAATTTTTGCAGTGTTTTTGAAATATTTGCAAGTGTATGTCTTACAACTCCAGGTCCGCTGATCCCAACATTTAGCACAACATCTGGATTTTCCACTCCGTGAAATGCCCCTGCCATAAATGGATTGTCAGGAACTGCATTTGTAAATACAACAAATTTTGCTGCCGCTAATCCATCATTATCCTTTGAAAGTTCAGCCAAGTCTTTTACAGTTTTTCCCATCATTTTTACTGCATCCAAATTAATTCCAGATTTTGTAGAACCTACGTTTACAGATGAGCAGACTCTGTCAGTTTCTGAAAGAGCTTTTGGAATGCTGTTTATAAGATTAATATCGCCTTTTGTAAAGCCTTTGTCAACAAGAGCTGAAAACCCTCCAATAAAGTCAATTCCAATTTCCTTTTGCCGCTTTATCAAGAGCTTTTTGCAAAAAAATTGTGTAATCTTGTGCATCTGTTGCATTTCCAATTATTGAAATTGGAGTAACTGAAACTCTTTTGTTTATGATTGGCATATTGTATTTGCTTGCCACTTCATTGGCGATTTTTACCAAGTCTTTTCCATTTTTTATAATTTTGTTATAGATATTTTCTGCTGTTTTTTCTGCACTTGCGTTAATGCAGTCAAGCAGGCTTATTCCCATTGTTACAGTTCTTACATCAAGATGCTGCATTTCAACCATATCTATCGTTTCCAGTATCTCATCAGGTAATAAATTCATTTTTTTCCTCCTAAGTTTTTAATAACAAACTATATTCTGTGCATAGTTTTAAAAAAATATTTTCATGTTGCAGGAAAACTCTTACGCCTATTTTTATCTTCAAAAAAACTTTAAATTCTTCTTGAAGTTTTTGAATATCTGTATTTTTTTAGGCGCTTCTACAAGCATAATCATCGCAAAAAAATATCATCTTCAAAAAAACCTTTTTGCGTAATATCGATAATATTTAAACTCAATTCACTTAATTTTTGTTGAAACATTTGCAACAATTCCTGTTTTATCCGCTCCAATAACTGTAATAACAATTCTGTCGTTCATTTTCAGTCCTCCATTTTCAAATTTAAATTTTTTTATATTTATATGTTAAATTATCGCATAATTTTTAGATATTTAGCAAGCAGAAAATTTATTGATATTTATTTTTGTAAAGTGATATAATTTGTCATACTTATGGCTATGCATAAAATAGATGATTGTAAAAAAATAAAAGTGATAGAATATAAAGGAAAAATTCAAATTTTAACAAAAACTTTTTAAACTTTTTACAAATTATAAATTATTAAATCACATAGATGCAAGGAGGAAAAATAAAAAAATGAAATTTTTGGGATTTTTTTCAAAAAAAGTTTTTTTAATATTTACAGGAAAAGAAATATATTCATTTTTTAAAACTTTCATTGTCAATACTAATAATTTTTTTATTATCGGAATGTCAATAATTGCTATTGTCAGTTCAAAAAAATAAAAAAATGAAAATGCGAAAAAAAGTTATGAATATATACTTTTTCAATGTTTCTGACGTTACTGAGGATAAAGTTATAGGCTCAGATTTTTCTTTCAGATAGAGAAAATTTATCCTATATGGATGTTTTTAAATAGTTTGGATGATATAAAGAAAAAAATAATCAGGTAAAAAGGAGTTATCATTGCTTTTAGATACAGTAAATCTGTCATCTGCAAAAGTGGAGGAATTATCAAAGAAATTTGAAGAATTGAAGGCAAATAATAAAAAAATATATGCTTTTTGGAGCTTATATTACAAATGCCAATTATAAATTAGCTTCCATTGCAAAATGAAGTTGTAATGATTCCATCTGCTTCAGCAAGTTTGGATTTGACAGGTTATCATTATTCAGATATGTATTATAAAGGTCTTTTTGATAAGCTAGGAGTAAATATGGAAGTTGTCCGTATTGGAAATTACAAGTCTTATGGGGAAAAATTATACTGGAAATGAGATGACTCCTGAATTACGTTCTGAACTTACAAGAATCTTGGAAAAATAGATATGGCAAATTTATTGAAGATATTTCTAAAAAAATCGTAAAATTGACAAGAATACGCTAAATGATGATATTGTGAATGGAAATGATACTAATTTGACACCATTTGCCGCACGTGATAAAAATTTAGTTGACAAGCTGGAACAATTTTCTGATTTTACAAAACGTTTGAATATTCGTGAAGACAATGTTGCAGATATTACTGACTATTATGAAAAAAGGGTAAAGGATGAAAAAATCGGAAATCCTAGAAATGGTACTATTGCTGTAATTTATGCCGAAGGTTCGATTATGTATGATCCAGATGGAGCTACAGAAGGTGTCATAACTCCAGACAATATTTTAGAAAAAGTTGAAAAGGCAATGAAAACTAAAAATTTAAGAGGTATCGTGCTTCGTGTAAATTCAGGCGGAGGTTCAGCTCTAGCTTCTGAAGTAATCTATCAGGAATTGACAAAGTTAAATATTCCAATTTATGTTTCAATGTCAGATACTGCAGCTTCTGGAGGTTATTACATCTCAATGGCAGGAAATAAGGTATTTGCCAACAGTGCCACAATTACAGGCTCAATCGGCGTAGTTTCAATGATTCCAAAAATTCTACAATGCACAAGAAAAAAATTTGGAGTTCATTCAAATTCAATATCAAAGGGTAAATATTCAGACATTAATGATAGTTTTGCACCATTATCTCAAGAATCTCGTGATAAAATCACCCAATCAATGCAGGAAACATACAGCGAATTTAAGTCACGTGTTTCTAAAAGCCGTAAAATTGATGAAAATACTCTTGAGAATTATGCACAAGGTAAAATATGGCTTGGTGATGAGGCTAAAAAAATATAAAATTGGTTGACGGAATTGCAAGTCTTGATGAAGTTATAAAAAAATAATGGCAAGAGATTTGGGATTACGTAATAATTATGCTGTGGAAAAATATTTATTTGGAAGAAGATCTTTCTAAAAAGTTAAAAGCTCTTACAAAAAAATGATTGCTGAAAAATTCAGTTTATCTGCACTAACTTCAAAAAAATATTCCGCAAGCAAAAAAATGTATTCAATGAATATGATTTTGCAGTGCAGAATCAAAACAAACCATTATATTATTTAACATATAAATTGAATCTATATTAATAAGTAAATTTAAGCGAAGTGAAAAAAAGAATAGTATTTTTAAAGTAGCTTCGTTTTTTTATTTTTATAATCGAACTCATTTAAAAATAAAACTATTAAAGATTACATAAATTTAAGTTTTTGAGTGAAATAATCATAGTTTTCAAGTTCAGTTTTTAAGATAGTTTTTACTGTATTTATCTTTTTTTATTTTTTTAGTGAAAGGAGTATTTTATGAATAAAAAAACAGTTTTTTTAAATTAATCAAGGAGTATTTTTTTAATCGGATTAGGAACTCTTTTTTTCTTGCAATGGGATTGCAGTTTTTTTCTTTTTCCCAAATAAAATAGCAAGTGGAGGAGTAACAGGGCTAGCCCTGGTTATAAAACAGCTTATTCGGCTTTCCCACAGGGCTTTTTTTGTCGCTATTAGCAATTTAATTTTATTCGCTTTTAGCTTTTATTGTAATTAGTGGACAATTTGGATTTAAGAGCATTTATGCAACTGTGCTTTTTATCTTTTTTTCTTTCTTTTTTTGAAAAAAATTTTATCCCAATTACACTATTACTAAAGACATATTTCTAGCCACAGTTTTTTGGAAGTGCAATTTGTGCCTTAGGAATAACAATTATTTATTTATATGAGTCTTCCACAGGCGGAACTTCAATAATTGCGAGAATTATTAACAAGTATTGCCACATCGGCTATGGAATGTCCAGTTTCATTGTTGATGCTATCGTTACTCTTTTGGCGATTTTTGCATTTGGTGTAGAATTGGGGCTTGTGGGACTGTTAAGTGTTTATGTGACAGGATTCATTACAGATAAATTTATAGAGGGATTTAATTCACGTAAACAGATTATGATTATTACTCCAATAAGGATATTGTGTTAAATTATATTTTAAGGGACTTTGATAGGGGATGTACGATTTTAAAGGGAGTTGGAGGATATTCTGGAGCTGAAAAAGGATATTTTTGCTTACAATTATTGAGAGAAGACAGTTTATACAGCTAAGAAAAATTTTTTTAAAAGCACACGATCCTACTGCTTTTTGTTACAGTTACAGATACTACAAAAGTCTTTGGTGAAGGATTTGATCAGCTGCATTAGCATTGAAAAAAAGAATTTTGAAATAAAAATCAAAGGTTATAAAATAAAATGTTAAAAAAAATATTTGACAAATTTCTATTTTTATGATATAATGTAACTAAGAAATAATTGTAATCATTTCAAATTAAAAAAATAATAATATTAATAATTAGGAGGAAATTATGTCACTAATAGGAAAAAAATTGAAAACTTTACAGCACAAGCTTACCAAAATGAAGAATTTAGAGAAGTAAGTTTTGAAAAGGACTTTTTAGGAAAATGGAATGTTGTGGTTTTTTACCCGGCTGATTTCACTTTCGTATGTCCTACAGAATTGGAAGATTTGGAAGATCATAGGGAAGAATTGGAAAAAATAGGATTTAATGTTTATTCAGTAAGTACTGATACTCATTTTACACATAAGGCTTGGCACGATCACTCTGAAGCAATCGGAAAAGTTAAATTTACAATGATAGGAGATCCAACAAAAGCTATTTCAAGAGAATTTGAAGTATTAAATGAAGAAAGCGGACTTGCCTACAGAGGAACATTTATTATAAATCCAGAAGGAAAAATTGTTGCTTATGAAGTAAATGACGAAGGAATCGGAAGAGATGCCTCAGAACTTGTAAGAAGAGCAAAAGCTGCAAAATTCGTAGCTGATAATCCAGGATTAGTTTGTCCAGCAAAATGGAAAGAAGGAGAAGCTACTTTAAAACCAGGATTAGATCTAGTAGGTAAAATCTAAAAAAATTTTATGATAATTATAAAAAAATAAATTGTAAAAAAATTACTTAGAAGGAGGGAAAATGGCTTTATTAGATAGTAATATTGTAGAGCAGTTAAAAGGTTATTTTGATAAAATCAGCACAAATATTGAATTAGCTGCATTTTTAGATGATAGTGAAAAATCAAAGGAATTAGATAGTTTTTTACAGGAAGTTGATGCAATTTCTGAAAAAGTAAACTATGTGAAAAAATCGTTTGAAAATGATAAGGCTGATTTGGATAAAGCGAATATCACTCGTCCAATATCTTTTACACTTTTAAAGGATGGAGAAAATACTGGAATTAATTTTTCAGGAATTCCTGGCGGACACGAGTTTAACAGCTTTATTCTGGCAATTTTAGGATTGGCTGGACTTGGGAAAAAGTTAGAAGGAGATCAGCTTTCAAAAGTTGAATCTGTTAATAAGCCTTTAAATGTTGAGACGTTTGTTTCATTATCTTGTACACATTGTCCAGATGTAGTTCAAGCTTTAAATCTTATTTCAACATACAATAAGAATATTACAGTAACAATGGTTGACAGTGCAGTATTCTTTGAAGAAGCGAAGGAAAAGGATATTCAGGCAGTACCAGTTGTATTTATAAATGGAGAGCAAAAATCAGTTGGTGCTAAAACTATTGAAGAGCTGATAAATCTTATTGTTAATGCCTAAAAATAAGATTAAAGAATCAAAAATTGGTTTATCTAAAGAATAGAATTTTTTAAAAAAAGAGAAAATAAAAAAACTTGTGAAATCATAAAAACTAAAAATGTACCAATAGACTTTAATGTTTAGAGGTACATTTTTAACAAAAGATAGCAAGAAGTCTCCGACTTCTACAAGTGGGAGATGAATTGCTTTTTGAGTGTGTAAAAATTTTTGTGTAAATAGAACGGCAAAAGTATTGAATTCATCTATTAGTTTACACAAAATTATGTACACTCTCCTTTTTTATAAAAATTGAAAAAAAGGATATGCCTATGATACAATTTTTTGTATAAAATATCGAATAGAAATAATTAAAAAAATAATATTCAAAAATCAAAAAGGAGGTGTAATTTCATGAAATATAATTTAGCATTCAAATACAGGATTTATCCAAATAAAGAGCAGGAATTATTGATAAATAAGACTTTTGGATGTGTTCGCTTTTGTTTACAATATGATTTTGTATACTGCGAATAAATTTTTATGAAGAAACTGGAAAAATAAAATAATTACACCTGCCAGTTTGAAAAAGTGAAAAATAAATTTTTAAAAGAAGTAGACAGTCTGGCACTTTCAAATGCTCAATTGAATGTAAAAACGATCGTTTACGAATTTCTTTCAAAAGAGGGCAAAAATTTCCAAGGTTCAAATCTAAAAAAAGAATAATGTTAAAAAGTTACACGACAATTGTGTGAACAATTCGATACGAATTGAGGAGAATAAATATTTGGTCTTGCCAAAATTGAAAAGAATAAAATTAAAATATCATAGAGAAATACCAAAGAATTATAGAATAAAGTCGGTAACATTGACAAACAGTAATGGAAATTATTATGTTTCTGTTTTGACGGAATTTGAAAAAGAAACTCAAAAAAATTCCAAGCAATGATAAAGTAATTGGACTTGATTTTTTTCAATGTCTGAATTATTTGTCAGCTCTGAAAACCAAAGGGCTGATTATCCAAGATATTTTAGGATGTTGGAGAAAAAATTGAAAAAATTACAGAAATCATTATCAAGAAAAGTGAAATTTTCTAAAAATTGGTATAGACAAAAAGCGAAAATATCAAAATTGCATGAGTATATCAAAAATTGCCGAAGAGATTTTTTGCATAAATTATCGAAAAAATTGTCTGAAGATTATAATGCTGTGGTTGTTGAAAATTTGAATATGAAAGGGATGAGCCGGGCATTAAATTTTGGGAAAAGTGTAGGAGATAATGGATGGGGAATGTTTTTGAGGATGCTTGAGTATAAACTGATGTTTTTAGGGAAACAATTTTTGAAGATAGATAAGTGGTTTCCGTCATCGAAAACTTGTAGTAAATGTGGAAATGTTAAAGAGAAACTGGAATTATCAGAAAGAAGTTATAAATGTGAGTGCTGTGGGATTGAAATTGATAGAGATTACAATGCAGCATTGAATATAAAAAACATTGGAAAAGCGATGTTGGAATATTAGGAAAAATAAAAAAAGACAGGGTAGGAACTACCCGAAGAGCTTTGGTAAATATATTTGGCTAACAAAAGCAGATACTTCCTAAGAAGCTCCCGCTTCTAAAAAGCGGGAGTAGTTCACTAAATTAAAAGAGACTTAATTCATTTGAAAAAAGTCTCTAAAAAAACAATTTAAATATTAGTTTCCTTGGTTAAAGAATGAACCAGTATTATTTAAATTTGTGTATTTGTGTTTCAGTTTCATTATTTGATACACCTGCTGTATTGTCATTAGTAGTTTCTGTATTTGTAGTTGATGATGATGGCAATCCAAATACTGACGGATGTAATCTATCTTCAGGTATTTGATAATTAGTTATTTTTATAGTCATAACTTTGTTTTTTTATTAGAAGCAGTACCTTCAATATCTAAAACGACAACATCAGTATCTGTAACTCCATATTTTTTTGACCAATGAAATTATAAATTTGATCTAGTAATCCAGAATCATCTTTTACTGTATAGTTAATTGTCTTATTTGGGAACACTAGATTATCTTTTACATAAGTAAAAGTATTTGTTGATCTTACATATTGCCCTTCAAAAAGACTTATTTAAAGTTTTTAGCAGCTGTTCCGATAACAGACATTACAAGCATTATTATTAGTAATAGTAATTTTTCATAAAATCTCCTTGATTAATATTATTTATGGAAACCCTAAATCAGCTGGATTGACATCTCCAGAGATTTTTTACAGTTCCTCCTCTTTTCTCAAACTCATTTTCTCATCAGAGCAGTTATAAGTTCAACTGTATCACTTTCGAGGTTGGAAACTGTTATATCGCCCTTTAGTCCAGTATTCGATAACCAGCGAACTATCTCCACAAATTATTTTTTTGTACCATATTTTTTGCATAGACAAAAGCTGTATAAATACCAACTAATTCACCAAAATTGTTTGTTCTGGTGTCGGCAACATAATAATTTCCAAATTCATTGATATTTTTTCATTCATAATTTTTATAAAGCAGCGAATTGCCATCAAAAATCAGTTAATCTGACTTCTACGCCATTGCCTCGTCCTGTTCCCGCATCAAAGTAAATTGCCTCCCGTTCCAGTTCAGAGTACAGTTTTGTTAAATCCTTTTTCTCATAATTTGCTCCAGAATTTAACCATTCTTGTGCTTCTAAAAAGGCTTTTTAAACGATTTATAACGGGCTTTTTCCGCTTACTTTTTTTGACATTCCACCCAATTTTCAAGTATTCCATTTTCATTTGTATTTATAATGAAATAGGCATAAAATTTTTGATTTCTTGACATTTCAGATTATAAGTTTAATCCTCCGTCAACTCTTAATACTTGTCCTGTAACGAATTTAGACATGTCACTTGCTAGATACAATGCCGCATTTGCTACATCTTCAGCATCACCCATTTTTCTAAGTGGAGTGTTTGCAAGTACATTTTCTACAATTTTTTCAGGTAATACGTGAGTCATATTTGTTTCGATGAAACCTGGCGCAATTGCATTTGCTCTAAGATTTTTTCTACCAAATTCCTTTGCCCAAGTTTTTGCCATAGCGATTACTCCGCCTTTTGTAGCGGCATAGTTAGTTTGCCCTGCATTTCCATCAATTCCGACAACAGAAGCCATATTAATTACACTTGAGGCTTTACTTTTTAATAGTAGTGAAACAAATCCTTGCATTACGTTATAAACACCTTTTAAGTTAATGTCAATTACCAAATCCCAGTCAGCTTCCTTCATTCTTTGAAGCAATGCATCTCTTGTAATTCCTGCATTATTTACAAGAATATCCAGTCTTCCATATTTTTTTCCTTGATTTCTTTGCAGCTTCCTTTGATATTTTTCTCTATCTGTAACATTTAATTTTATATGTGAAACATTTTTCATGGCTGTAATCAGGATCAATTAAATCCCCAGAAATAACTGTAGCTCCATTTTCTGCAAATTTTAATGCAATTTCTCCCAATTCCTCTTGAACCACCTGTAATTAATGCAATTTTACCATTTAACACTATACTTCCACCTTCCTATTTTTTTAATTTTTTTCTAATTTCTAATTTTTTTGGCTTTTGAATTTTTAATTAATACTATTTCCCATTTAAATAGTAAATTAATTATGAGTTTTTTTGCAATAGGAGCAAATAACATAAAAATTTAATTTCTGTTTTTTTAAATGGGATTTAGTATAAATTATTTAGAACTTCTAATTTTTACATTTGTAAGCCCTTTTCCTGGACTTTCAATTTTTGAAAAAGCTCCGTAGCTTAAATCTATTACACGTCCTTTTGCAAAAGGACCTCTATCATTTATTTTTACAATAACTTCCTTACCGTTACTTAAATTTGTAACTTTAACTTTTGTTCCAAATGGTAAACTTCTATGGGCAGCTACCATTTCATTTTGAATTGTGTCTTTCTCCACTTGCTGTTCTGCTTCCATGTAATTTTTTACCATAATATGAAGCAATTCCTTTTTGTGAATGTTTGGAAGTTTTTGATTTTGCGGCTTCAGAAGTTTCATCTTTTTTGGAAACAGTTAAATCTGTTACATTATCTACATCATCAGCTGCCTTCATCATTTCTTTTTATGTAAATTATATTTGTTCCATCTGTTTTTTTGTTTCTGAAACTAATGACAATGAAACCATCAGACCCGCAAACATAGTAATTATTTTTTTCTCATTTTTAATATTTGCTACTAAAAATATAAAAAAACATATTCTCCAATTTGATATTTATTAGTAGACTCTCCTTTATTACCTATTTTTGAGAATATTTAACTTAATTATACCATATTATTAAAGTCAATTTACTTTTTCTTATTTTTATAATTATTTTATTTCAGGCTGTTTAACATGTTGGATTCTAGGGCTGTTTACATTTAACGTTTCAAATGTATATCCTGCCTTTTTATACCCGTCTATAATTTGCTGTAAAGCCTGAACAGTAGTTTTCTTAGCATTTGTATCGTGCATTAGGACATTAATGTCAGGATGAGTTGTACAAACACCATATTTTACTAATTTTGCTACAGGAACATTATTTCCAGAAGCATCTGTACTGTCACAGTTCCAGTCAAAATAAACAAATCCTTCTCTTGTCAATCTGTTAATGATAGCAGTTTTTAAAGCCTTTGAAGCAATAGTGTTGCTAGAACCTCCAGGGAATCTTATAATTTTAACATCTTGCCCAGTTGTAGATTTTATAGCATCATGTATTTGATAAAATTCCTTAAAGAAACTGTCTTCGTTTGCATAAACTTTTTTATATTCATGTGTAAAGCTGTGCAGTCCGATTGAATGTCCTTGATCAGTTATTTTCTTGTAGTCTTTAAAGTTTTTTCCAATTCCGATTACAAAAAATGTAGCTTTTATATTATTTCTTTTCAGGATTTCAAGAATTTGATCAGTATGTCCTGAAGGTCCGTCATCAAATGTCAAATAAACTGTTTTAATTTTTTTGTCAGCTTTTAACTTTTGATATTGTGCTTTTACATCATCATTTTTCTTAGTAACCGCAGCTAAATCTGCAGTTTTTGTGTTTTTTTCATGTGTTAATTTTTTTATGCTTGATTCTAAGCTATGGTGTTCAATAAATTTTGCAGTTGTACCAAAAATATGCACTCCTGAATATAGGAATCCAATTATAGCCACTATTATACCAATGACTGAAAAATGTTTTTCATTTTTTTATTACCTCTCATTTCTTATTTATATTTGTTAATTAACGCTTCAACTTTTTTTGTAACTGTCTTCACCGTGTTTTATATTTCCGTTAAGAACTTCAACTTCCTTTTTCCAATTTTTTTGCTTATTTTCCTTCAACGCTGGAATTTCCTGTTTAAATTTTTTTCACCTTGTTTAATTAGCACAAAATGTGAAAAAAAGAAATAGCAATATAGAAATAACAAGTAAAAAATAATTGCATTTCTTGCTAATTTTTGTTATTTTCTTCATTATGATCATCTCTATAATCATAAATAAATTCGTGTTGTTTTGACATTTTTTCCTCTCTTTTCTTTTTTATTTTGTTGTTATTAATTTAATAAAATTATTTAAATATGTTTGAACCCTCTGATACCAAATTCTTAAATCAAGTAAATTTTAGAATATAAATGAAAAAGACCTCTTAAAAAGAGGTCTCATAAAAAGGGGGTTAATTGAGGTTTCGATCTTTTAATCGATCTGAGTATAGTATACACTATAACAATTAAACCACCATTAAATCAAAATTGTTTTTTTGATTAATTTTTTTCTCTTTTTAATTGACAATGTATTATTATTGATTTTTAGGGCTGAAACTATACATTTCAAATTTTATTGACAATTTAAATTTTTTTATTTACATTCTATTTACTGTATTTATTCCAAGCAGGCTAAGTCCTTCTTTTTAATACAAATGCAGTTTTTTTCTTGCCAGTAAAAATTCTTGCATCCATTACTTTTTTTATCTTCCTCTTTCAAGATAGAACTCGAATTATAGAAGTTATTAAATACTTTTGCTGTGTCAAATAAATAATCTGCAATTATATTTGGACGGTAGTTTTCATAGGATTTTACCACAGCTTGAGGGAATCTTAATAATTCAACTGCAAGTTCACGTTCAATTCCATTCATATCATCCAAAAATAACATCGTTATTTTTAACTTCGATATTTTCTTCCTTCAATTTTCTAAAAATTGACATAATCCGAACGTAGGTATATTGCAGGTAAGGTCCTGTATTTCCTTCAAAACTAAGCACTTTATCCCAAGTAAATGTTATATCAGAAGTTCTATTTTGACTCAAATCAAAATATTTTATAGCTCCGCTTCCTACAATTTCAGCAATTTTGTCCTTTTCATCTTCTGGAATATCTGGATTTTTTTCATCAATTACTTTTTACTTGAGCTTTTGCTTCATCTAGCAAATCCACAAGCCTTATTGTGTTTCCGCTTCTAGAAGAGAAAATTATTCCATTACCAAATCTCATAATTCCAAATACAATGTGAGTCTTTTTATAATTGTAAGGCTCGCCTAACATTCTTCCAATTTCAAAAACCTGCTTAAAGTGATTTTGCTGTCTGTCATCGGTTAAATAAACTGCTTCATCAACTTTTAAATCATCTTTTCTAAATTTCATTGTAGCAAGATCTGAAGTCGTATACAAAAAACTTCCATCTTTCTTTTGAACAATTGCAGGCGGCAATCTATTATTTTCAAAAAATACTACTAGTGCACCTTGATCTTCTTTTGCGATACCTTTTTGCTTTAATTCTTCAAGAACCGATGGCATCATATCATTGTAAAATGACTCACCAAAATAGTAATCGAAGTTTACATTAAGTCTATCGTAAACTTTATTGTATTCTTTTAGTGAAATATCAATAAATTCTTTCCATAATTTTTGATTATTTTTCATCTCCAAGCTGTAATTTCTTCAATTCTTTCTCGTGCTTCATCTTCCAAAGCAGGATTTATTTTTAGCTTCATCTGAAAATTTTACATAGATTTTTTTCCAGTTCTCCAATTGGATCTTTATCATAAGCCTCTTTGTCCAGCCAGTTCTTGTAAGCCACAATAAGTTTTTCCAAATTGTGTTCCCCAGTCACCAATATGATTATCTGCAAGCGTGTGAAATCCTAGAAATTTTAAAAATTCTTTTTGATAGAATCTCCCAATAATTGTACTTCTCAAATGTCCAATATGCATTCTTTTTAGCAATATTTCGGAGAAGAGTAGTCGATAATCACGGTTTTATCAGTATTTAAAAAAATGAAAAATCATATTTTTCGTTTTCATTTTTTTATTTCTTCATTTAAAAACTATTCTTTAGATAAATATTGATAAATCCTGGTCCTGCAATTTCCAGCTTTTTGAATAATGTCATTTTTCTGAAAAATTTTCCACAAGAATATTTGCAATTTCACGTGGATTTTTTCAATTAATTTTGAGCTGACCATTGCAAAATTTGTCTGAAAATCTCCAAATTCTTTTTGTAGAATTTTTGAATATCAATTTTTTTCTGCATAATCAGCACCAAAAATATTATTTATATTTTTCTGAAAACAACTTTTTTTAATTTTATTGTCAGCAATTCCATTATTTTTAAAAATTTTTTTCCTTTCTTTCAAAAATTTACGTTAATTTTAGGATAACGCATAATCCTTTTTTTAAAAAAACTTAATATGTTTTATTATACTATATGTGCAAAATTTTTTCAAATTTTTTTACAAAAAAAGCAAGCCTGAAAATTGACAGTTAAATTTAAAAATGTTATCATAACTGTAAGTTTTATATTTATTATAGTTTTATTATTCGTAATAGAAAATAATATATGTCTCACAACAAAATCTAAAAAAATAGAAATTATGGAAATAGGATGGTGCTTAAAATGAAAAAAATCTTAATCTTTTCTTCTAATTTTATCTAATTTATCTTTTTGCAGCACAAAATTTACCTGTAAATTCAAAAAGAATTGGACAAGATTCTCGATCAAGCTTTTTGAAAATATTGATAGAGGAAATACTCAAAAAGGTGTGTCAATATTAAAGAAGAAAATATCGGAAAATCCCTACAGAAATTATATATAAGGCGATATTGGGATCAATTTATGATGGAGCTGGAAGAAAGGATGAAGCTGAAAAGGAGTTTGACGAGGCTGTAAGATTGCAGGAAAAAAATATCCTTTTATTGCTGGAGATGGTAAAAAAATACGACATACGATTTATGATTGGAATGTTTTTATAGTTTTACAGAAGATTATACAAGTGCATTAAAATGGTTAAATCAAGTTGATGAAAAAGAGTATAATGAAATGTTTAAAGATGAACCGATGTTAAAGGATTTTCTTTTTGGAATTTTTAATTATAATGATAACAATCCAGAAGAAGCGAAAAAGTATCTTTTTAAGTCATCTGTTTATGATAAAGACGGAGTATCGGAAAATATTCTGGGAATGATTTATTTAGATGAAGGAAATCAAAAGGAAGCAAAAAAATGGCTATTGGCTTCTGCAAATAAGGGATGTCTAGGAGGCCAGTTTAATTTAGGCGATCTCTATTATCAGCTGGGAGATAAAAAAATGGCATTGGAATGGCTTCAAAAAGCCTTTGAAACAGCAAAAAAAGAAAAAAATAGTGAGAAAAATGAAGGAAATACAGGAAACTATAGAAGAAGTTAAAAATAGTCAAAAATAATATTTTTATCTTAGGAAAGGAAAGTTTTGATATGAGAAAATATTTGATTTTATTAGTATTAATTGCGAATTTAGGATTGGGGATTCAAAGTTTTCTCAGCAATGACAAGACAGGAAAGAGAAAATTTGGAAAAACAGATAAGCGAGGCTTATGATAAAGACTGATCAAAAAGAAATTACTGCCTCTGGTTACTAAATATGTAAACGAGTTTCCAAATAATGCGGATTATTTGAATAAACTGGGAGTTTTATATGATAATTTGGATAATTATTCAGAAGCTGAAAAATACTATTTGAAGGTTATAGAAAGAGGAAATTATAATGCAATTTCAAATTTGGCTTATGTTTATTATGAAAAGGAAGATTATGAGAAGCGTTATAAAATATTATAAGGAATATCAGAAAATAGCAGATAATACTGATAATTATTTTTGGATTGGAGCATCTTATGAAGAATTGGAAGATTACAAAAAAATGCGAAGGAATGGTTTTTGAAAGTTACGAAATTTGAAAAGGATGGATCTTCAGAAAATAGATTAGGATTAATTGCTGAAAATGAAGGAAATCAAAAGGAAGCAATAAAATGGTATCTGGCCTCAATACAAAAAGGGCAATTTGTGGGCTTATGATAATTTGGCAATTTTGTATATTGATTTGGGAGATTATGATAATGCAGAAAAATTAGCAAAAAAAGGGATGAATTTGGCTAAAAAAATTCAGATGATGAGGATTTGAAAAAGGAATTCAATGAAACACTTGACATTATTCGAGCAAAAAGATAAATTTTATAATTAACTAAATTTTTTTCAATAGAAGATTCATTATATTTTTTGTAGAGATTTACAATTTTATGCTAATAAATATTGAAGCATAACCTTATTTTTTTAAATGAAATTGTGAGTGTATAAAAAAATTTTTTTGTGTAAATAGAACATATAAATATTTAATTTGCTAGATTTTCTATTAGTTTACACAAAATTATAGACATCTCGAAATTGTTAATAACAGTTAATTTTTTTCAAAGATTAATAAAATAGATAGATTATATATATAATATATATTTTTACAAAAATTAATGATTTTTGCTATAATAATTTCATAAAAATAAAGTAAAAAAAATTGAAATACTGGAGGAAATTATGTCATTACTAATTTTAGTCTTATCATTATTACTGATTATTGAAATTTTTAGAAATTAAAGTCGTGCAAAGTGGAAAAATATGTTGCCTTGAAAGTTTCTAGCAGTGATTTTTATTGGATTGGTAAATGATGGAAGAGTAATGGCTAGTTTTTACTGAAAGATAATTGATAGAATCATAATAATAAAAAAACTATTTTTTTGTTTTTTTATAACTTTGAGGCGATTTATATTTAAATCGTCTTTTATTTTTTTATAAAAAAATAGGTAAAAAAATTTTTGTGAGATATGTGATAAAAATATATTCAAATAACTTTAAGTAATTATTTTTTTAATTTTTTTAAAGTTGGCTGATGTTTATTTATAAAAAAATTTAGGAGAGTGAAAAATCAATGGATGGGAAAAAAGAAGTAATAACTTGATAGAAGGTGCGGCTAGAGCGCCACATAGATCGTTATTAAAAGGATTGGGTTTCATAAATGACGAAATGGAAAAACCAATAATTGGGATTGCGAACTCATTTAATGAAATAATACCAGGGCATGTTCATTTGAAAAACTTGGTTCAATCGGTAAAAGATGGAATTAGAATGGCTGGAGGAGTTCCAATGGAATTTAATACAATTGGAATTTGTGATGGACTTGCGATGAATCATATTGGGATGAAATATTCGTTGGTTACGAGAAATATAATTGCAGATTCGATTGAAGCGGTTGCTATGGCTACTCCATTTGATGCGATTGTGTTTATGCCAAGCTGTGATAAAGTAGTGCCTGGAATGTTGATTGCTGCGGCAAGATTGAATATACCTTCAATATTTGTAAGTGGAGGAGCAATGCTTGCAGGAGTTTATAAAGGTAAAAAAATTGGATTAAGTAATGTATTTGAAGCGGTTGGAGCTTATAACACTGGGCAAATTACTAGAAAAGAATTAAATTCTGTAGAAGAAATGGCTTGTCCGACTTGTGGATCATGTGCAGGAATGTATACTGCAAATACTATGAACTGCTTAACAGAAGCACTTGGAATGGGACTTCCAGGAAATGGAACTGTTCCAGCTGTATTTTCAGAAAGAGCAAGACTTGCTAAAAAAGCGGGAATGCAAATTATGGAAGTTTTAAAAGCAGATTTAAGACCAAGTGATATTTTAACAAGAGAAGCATTTGAAAATGCGGTTGCAGTAGATATGGCACTTGGAGGATCTTCTAATACAGCGTTACATTTACCTGCGATTGCTCATGAAGCTGGAATTGACTTGACTTTAAGTGACTTTAATGAAATTGCGCAAAAAACTCGTCAAATTTGTAAATTGTCACCATCAGGAGAATACTTCATTGAAGACTTGTATAGAGCTGGTGGAGTTACTGGAGTTATGAAGAGATTGCTTGAAAATGAAAGATTGCATGGAGATGCGAAAACTGTAGCATTGCAAACACAAGGAGAATTGGCAAAAGATGCATTCATTAATGATGACGATGTAATCAAACCTTGGGATAAACCAGCTTACAAAACTGGAGGAATTGCTGTATTGAAAGGTAACTTGGCACCAAATGGATGTGTTGTTAAAGAAGGTGCGGTAGATCCAGAAATGTTGCAACATACAGGACCCGCGAAAGTATTTAATAGTGAAGAAGAAGCCGTTAAAGCGATTGTTGGTGGAGAAATCGTAGCAGGAGATGTTGTAATTATTAGATATGAAGGACCAAAAAGGTGGACCAGGAATGAGAGAAATGTTATCGCCAACAGCTATGATTGCAGGAATGGGTCTTGATAAAGATGTTGCGTTAATTACAGATGGAAGATTCTCTGGAGCTACGAGAGGTGCTTCGATTGGACACGTTTCGCCAGAAGCTGCTTCAGGTGGAAATATTGCGATTATTCAAAATGGAGATATTGTGGAAATTGATATTCCAAACAGATCAATTAATATTAAAATCTCTGATGAAGAAATTGAAGCTAGAAAAGCTAAATTAGAACCATTTAAACTTCAAGTAAAAGGATACTTGAAAAAATATGCTATGCATGTGTCTTCTGCAGATAGAGGAGCAATTGAAATTTTTAGATTAGTAAATATCACATTACTGTTCGTCAGAAAAATAAAACATTAGATGGAATTTGATATTGCTAACTTTAATCGTAATTATTAGGAAAATTTCAGAGGAGAAAAAAATCAAATGGTAAATGATAATGAAAGTAAAATTCTAAATGTTAAATTGACACAAGAAAAAATAAAATCAATAGTAAATGTTACTTATTCACAGCCAGTTAGCTATTTTAGGAAAAATATAAAATTGGAAATGGATATTTTAAAGCCTAATAGAGAGGGGAAATATCCGACAGTATTATTTGTGCCGGGAGGGTCTTTTGCACATAGCTATAAGGAAAATTATTTGCAACAAAGATTGGAAATAGCTAAAGCAGGTTATGTAGTCGCAAGTATGGAATACAGGACTATTCCTGATGGAGTTTTTCCGCAAAGTCTAGAAGATGTGAAGGCAGCAATAAGATTTTTAAAGGCTAATGCTGATGAGTATGGAATTGATAAGGGAAAATAGCATTGATGGGTGAATCTGCTGGAGGTTATCTGGTAGCAATGGCAGGAGTTACAAGCGGAACTACGAATTTTGACAGGGGGGAGAATTTATCTGAAAATAGTGATGTGCAAGCAGTTATAGATATTTATGGTGTAACAGATTTTGGAGAAGTTGATTTTGATATTCCAGAAGATGCAGAAGAAGGCTATAGGGCGATACTTATGTCAGTAAAGTTCTGGCTAAATGATGTAAGAAATAATATTGAATCTACAAATCCTATATCTTATATTTCAGAAAAAAACGCTCCATTTCTATTAATGCATGGAGATGCAGATACATTGGTTCTTCCGAATCAGACAGAAATGCTTCATAAGGCGTTGATTGAAAAGGGTGTGGACTCAAAAAAAGATACATAGTTCCAGGAGCAGGACATTCAGATGAATATTGGTTTCAGTCTGAAGTTACAGAATTGATAATAGATTTCTTGAACGAAAAAATAAAAAATATTTAAAATAAGACAGGGAGTGCCTAATAAATCAGAAGTAATTTTATTGGCATTAGTTGAAAGATGACAATGTTTAGTGTAAATTATTTTTTTATTTGATTTATGAGATAACTCCTTGTAAAAAAACTGAAAGAAAAATTAGAGAAATAAAAAAATTGGAGAAGGTGAAAAAAATTGCATAAATTATATGATTTTTATGGAAGCTAGAGAACGATTGGGGACAGTTATTGAAAAGACGAAATTGATTCATAGCAATATTTTTTCTGATGAATCAGGAAATGATGTCTATATTAAACCAGAAAATTTGCAAAGAACAGGTGCATTTAAAATAAGAGGTGCTTATAATAAAATTGCGAAATTGACGGAAGAAGAGAAAAAAAGGGGAGTAATTGCAGCGTCGGCTGGAAATCATGCACAAGGTGTGGCATTAGCTGCTCAAAAATTAGGAATTAAGGCTGTAATTGTTATGCCTAAACATACGCCGCTTATTAAGGTTGAAGCGACTAGAAGATATGGTGCGGAAGTTATTTTAACTGGGGAAGTTTATGATGAGGCTTATGAGTATGCAAAAAAATTGCAGGAAAAAGAAGGGTACACTTTTGTGCATCCGTTTAATGACGAAGATGTAATTGAAGGGCAAGGAACTATTGCTTTAGAAGTTTTGGAGGAATTGCCTGATGCGGATATTATTTTAGTGCCAATTGGTGGAGGAGGACTTATTTCAGGAATTGCTTCAGCTGCGAAATTAAAAAATCCATTGATAAAAATAATTGGTGTTGAGCCAGAAGGTGCAGCGAGTGCATTGGAGGCTAGAAAAAGTCATCATGTGGTTGAACTTGATGAAGCAAACACAATTGCAGATGGAACAGCTGTTAAAAAAATTGGTGACATTACATTTGACTATATTGAAAAATATGTAGATGACATAGTTACTGTATCTGATTATGAGTTAATGGCGGCATTTTTGGTCTTGGTTGAAAAACATAAAATTGTTGCGGAAAATTCGGGAATTTTGGCTGTGGCAGGATTGAAAAAATTGAATGTTACAGGGAAAAAGATAATTTCAATAATAAGTGGTGGTAATATAGATGTATTAACTATTTCATCTATGATTAATAAAGGATTAGTAGCTAGAGGAAGAATTTTTACATTTGCAGTTGATTTGCCTGACAAACCAGGACAATTGGTGGCTGTATCGCAAATTCTTTCGGAACAAAATGCGAATGTAATTAGACTTGAACATAATCAGTTTAAGAATTTAGACAGATTCCATGAAGTTGAATTACAAGTTACAGTTGAAACAAATGGAGAAGAACATATTAATAAAATAACTCAAGAATTTGAGAAAAAAAAGGATATATAATTAGAAGATTGAATGCACAAGCAATGATTGATGATTAGAAAAATAAAAAAATTAAGAAAAAGGTGGTTGAAACAATGAGTGAAACTAAGATGATAAACGGTGGTAGAATTTTTACTAGAATCGCTACACAGATTAGGAATAACAGATATTTTTTTGGATATCCGGGAGGAGCGGTAATTCCAATATTTGATGAAATTTATAGTTATGACAAAATAAATTACTATTTTGCAAGACATGAGCAAGGATTGTCACATGCGGCAGATGGTTATGCGAGAGTTTCTGGAAAAAGTGGGAGTTTGTCTTGCGACTTCAGGGCCTGGTGCGACAAACATGGTTACAGGGAATAATGACAGCACATATGGATTCTGTACCAATGATTGCGATAACTGGACAAGTTAGATCAAATTTATTGGGAAGAGATGCTTTTCCAAGAAACTGATACAGTTGAATTACAATGCCAATTACAAAATGTAATTATTTGATTCAAAAATATAAAAAGAAATACCTAGAGTTGTAAAAAGAGGCTTACTACATTGCGACAACAGGTAGACCAGGACCAGTTCTTATTGATATTCCAAACGATATTCAAGTTCATCAAATTCCATATGAAGAATTTGAGAGATTATTTGATGAAAAAATTGAATTGGAAGGATATTCACCAACTTATGAAGGACATCAAGGTCAAATTAAAAGAGCAATTAAATTGATAAAAAGAAGCGAAAAAAACCATTGATAATTGCAGGAGCGGGAGTTTTGAAATCGAAAGCGTCAAAAGAATTGTTTGACTATGCTGAAAAGACACAAACACCTGTGGCTACGACATTACTTGGATTGGGAGCATTTCCTGAATCGCATGAATTATCTCTTGGAATGTTAGGAATGCACGGAACTGTACCAGCGAATTATGCGACAGATGAGGCAGATTTAGTAATTGCGGCTGGAATTAGATTTGATGACAGAATTGCTGGAAATCCTAATAAATTTATTGAAAATGCAAAAGTTATTCACATTGACATTGATCCAGCTGAAATTGATAAGAATAAAAGGGCTGATGTGCCAATTGTTGGGGATTTAAAACATGTATTGACTGATATTAATGCTGAAATTGAGCCACAAACTCACGAGGAATGGGTTAAAAAAGTTGTTGAATGGAAAAAAGAATATCCATTAGGACATAGAGAAGTTGGAGAAGATAAATTGCTTCCACAAGAAGTTCTAAAAGCGATTGACGATATTTTGCAAGGAGATACAATTGTAGTAACTGATGTTGGTCAACATCAAATGTGGGCTGCTCAATATTTTACTTACAAAAATCCTGATTCAATCGTAACTTCAGGAGGAGCTGGAACAATGGGATTTGGACTTCCTGCGGCAATTGGAGCACAAATTGGAGCACCTGATAAAAAAAGTTGTTTTTAATCGTTGGAGATGGTGGTTTCCAAAATGACATTACAAGAATTAATGATGATTAAACAATACAATTTACCAGTAAAAGTTGTTATCTTTGAAACAATTCTTACTTGGGAATGGTTAGACAATGGCAAGAATTGTTTAAAGATAGAAGATATTCATTCGTTGATTTAGAAATAAATCCAGATTTCATCAAAATTGCAGAAGCGTATGGAATTAAAAAAATGCAAAACTTACAAACAAAGAAGATTTGAGAACAAAATTGAAAGATTTAATATTATCTGATGAAGGTGTGTTAATCGAATGTGTTGTTGAAAAAAAGAAGAAAAATGTATTCTGATGATTCCAGCAGGAAAAACTGTAAGTCAAAATGATCGGAAAGAAAGGTGTGTTAGAAAATGAATAGAGAGCATGAAATTTTTAATAATTGCAAAAAAATACTGATGGAATTGTGTCGAGAATAATGTCTTTATTCAATAGAAGAGGATATTCTGTTTTTAAAAAAATGACAGCAGGAGTTACAAATAAACCTGGTTATGCGAGATTGACAATGACGGTAGAAGGAGACGACAAAAACATTAAATCAAATTCAAAAAAACAAGTTTATAAAATTGTGGATGTTGTAAAAGTAAAAGTTTTTCCCAGTTGAAAATGTTATTAGAAGAGAATTGATGTTAATAAAAGTGAAAATCTGATCCAGAAACTAGAGCACAAATTGTTCAAGTTGCGGATATTTACAGAGGAAAAGTTTTAGATGTATCACCAACTTCATTAGTTATTGAACTTACAGGAGATGTGAAAAAAATTGCGTGGATTTGTGGAAATTATGCACAATTATGGAGTTTTTGGAAATTGCAAAAACTGGGAGTTGTAGCGATGAGTCGTGGAGAAAAAAATTGTAGAATTTTAGAAAATTTTGAAGTGAATTTTTGAGATTTTAGGATTGAGTATCAATGAATATAAATATTGATTATTTTTGTTAAAAATAGAGAAATATTGTAATAGCACAGAAAGAAGGTACAGAAAATGAGTGTAAGTCAGCATTGGGAAAAGGAAAAGTATGAAAAAAATGCACGGTTTGTTTCGGATTATGGAAAGGAACTGATTGAATGGCTGAATCCGAAAAAGGATGAATATATTTTGGATTTAGGCTGTGGAGATGGTGTATTGACTAAGGAAATTTCAAAAATATGGGTGCAAAAGTTTTGGGACTAGATGGAAGTCAGAAATTTGTTGAAGCGACTAGAAAATTGGGAGTTGATGCGATACAAGGCGATGCACAGAATATGAATTTTGAAAATGAATTTGATGCAATTTTTTCCAATGCGGCACTTCATTGGATGACAAATCCTGATAAAGTTTTGGAAGGTGTAGCAAAAGCACTCAAAAAAGGTGGACGATTTGTGGTCGAAATGGGTTGCAAAGGAAATGTGGAGAAAAAATAGAAAATGCAATGTTTGAAGTTGCAAAAAGACATAATTTTAAAGCTGTAAAATGCTGGTTTTTTCCGACAGAAAAAGAAGAAACAGAATTACTTAATAAATATGGCTTAAAAAGTGAAAAAAAGAATGATAAGTTTTTCTCGTCCAACTTTACTTCCAACAGGGATAAAAGGATGGCTACAAACCTTTTCTGCACCTGCTTTTGTGAATATTCCGAAAGAAATGCACGAAAAATTGATTGATGAAATAGCTGAAAAAGTGGAAAAAGAGCTTGAAAAAAATGAAAATGGACAAATTATAGCTGATTATGTAAGATTGAGATTTGAAGCTGTGAAGGAAATAGTAAATTTTTTTGTTTTTTTAAAGTGAACTTTTTTTAGAGTGAATATTTTGAAAGAAATTTTTTGAATTTGATAAATTGAGGTATAGAAAATAAAAAGAGTGAAACAAGAAAAATTAATTTACAAGGAGAATAAGACAATGAAAAAGCATATTAAAATATTCGATACAACACTAAGAGATGGAGAACAAACACCAAGAGTTAATCTTAATGCTGAAGAAAAATTGAGAATTGCAAAACAATTGGAAAGTTTGGGAGTGGATATAATTGAAGCTGGATTTGCTGTGGCATCGCCTGGAGATTTTGAAGCTGTAAAAATGATTGCTGAAAATGTAAAAAATTCAACAGTTTGTAGTTTGTCAAGAGCTGTGAAAAAAGATATTGAAGCAGCAGGGGAGGCTCTAAAAGGTGCGGCAAAACCAAGAATTCATACATTTATTGCAACTTCACCTATTCATAGAGAATTTAAGTTGAAAATGACAAAAGAGCAAATTCTTGAAAGAGTAAAAGAAATGGTGGAACTTGCAAAATCATTTGTTGATGATGTTGAATTTTCTTCAGAAGATGCGACCAGAACAGAAAAAGAATTTTTGGTAGAGGTGTATGAAACAGCTATAAAAGCTGGAGCAACTACATTAAATGTACCTGATACTGTAGGTTACAGAACTCCAAATGAAATGTTTGAACTTATAACTTATTTGAGAAAAAATGTAAAAGGAATTGAAAATGTTGATATTTCTGTGCATTGTCACGATGATTTGGGACTTTCTGTAGCAAATTCAGTTGCGGCAATTCAAGCTGGAGCAACTCAAATTGAATGTACAATTAACGGACTTGGCGAAAGAGCTGGAAATACTTCACTTGAGGAAATTGCAATGATTTTGAAAACAAGAAAAGATTTATTTGAAGAATATTACACAAATATTGATTCAAAACAAATTTACCCAACAAGTAAATTAGTAAGCCTTTTGACAGGAGTTGCAACACAGCCAAATAAAGCAATTGTTGGAGCAAATGCATTTGCACACGAATCAGGAATCCATCAGCACGGAGTTTTAGCAAAATCCTGAAACTTACGAAATTATGAGTCCTGAATCTGTAGGAAGAAATCCAGACAGCTTGGTACTTGGAAAACATTCAGGAAAACACGCTTTTATACAAAAGTTGGAATCTTTAGGATTTGACCATGTTGGAAGTGACAGAGTGGAAGAATTATTTGTACAATTTAAAAAAATTGGCAGACAAGAAAAAAATATGTTTTAGATGAAGATATTATCGCATTAGTTGCTGGAGATGCGGCAAAAAAATCGAAGGAAGAATCAAATTGACTCACTTTGAAATTTCAAGACAAGAAGGTAAAAAAACCAAAAAGCTACAGTTACAATCGACTTGGATGGAGAAAAAAATTGGTTAAAGAAGCTCTTGGAGATGGACCAGTTGATGCAGCTTACAATGCAGTAAATTTAGCAGTGAGTGACACTTTTGTCTTAGAAGAATATAAATTGGAAGCAATTACAGGAGATACGGATGCACAAGCACAAGTTGTTGTTGTAATTGAGAAAAGATGGGAAACAGATTTATCGGTAGAGGACAAAGTACAGATGTGGTTGAGGCTAGTATTAAGGCTTATATTAATGGGATAAATAGACTTTATAATAAATAGTTTTTCTTTTGAAGAGGTGAAAAATTATGCCTAAATTGGTTATAAATGATAAATCAGGTAAAAAAATACTTCAATGAATTTTTTTCTGGATGATGAAAGTTATAAAATTTAAAGAAAAATAAAAAAAGAAATTGAAAATGTAGATTATGGAGAACATACAATTAAAGTACGAACTTTGTATTTTAAAAGTTCTGAACAAAAAAATAAATATTGAAAAAGAAGTTACAGAAATTGAAATAAAAACAAAAATTATAGAGTATATTTACTTTTTTGTATGTTTAGTTATAATTTCATTACTTGGAGTTTTCTTTGAAAAATAAAACTAAAAAAATAGAAGCTAGTAAAGGTTTTTTTATATGATTTTATTTGTTATAGTGATGAATCTATATTTTTGTTTTTTTGGAAAACCTTTTAGTTTTGAAAGTAAAAAGAGTAAATAAAAAAAATATTGATTTATATAGGGTAGTTTTAAATACAAAACTAGCAATTTTTCAGACGATGAATACTCAATTGACCAATTTTTTTCAGACAAATGACTCTTGATACAGGAATGAAATCTGACAGAGGGTTTGATTTTTGATAAAGAAGTTGTTGAGAAGGCTCTTGCTGCCACTATTGATGAAGTATACAAGAGAACAGGTAAAAAAATCTATAATTATTAGTCATTCTCAAGGAGGATCTCCAGGTTGGTTAGCACCTGTTTATACAAAAAATATAAAAGCAATAGTTGCAATTGAACCTGGTGGACCTGCAGCAAAAAATAGTATAGAATACAAAGAATTATTGGCACAAAAAAAATATCTATAGCATTTTTATTTTTGGTGATTACATTGAAAAATGGAGATCCTAAAAATTTTATCAACTCCAATTTGGCAGGAAAGATTGGAAAAATGTAAAAAAATTTTTGTAAAAAAATACAATGATGAAGGTGGAAAATTCAGTTTTATTTGAACTTCCAAAAAGAAGGTATTTTTTTGGAAATGATCATTTTATATTTCAAAAATTTAAATAATGATATTGTGGCTGATCATGTAGAAAAATGGATTAAAGGACTATAAAAAAAATCGAAATAAATAGACTTTTATAATAAGTAATTTTAAAAAGGGAGGGATTTTGATGGGAAATATCAAATAATTACATTAATGAAATAAAGAAAATACTTAAAAGATGCTAGACAAAAAAAGCATATACTGCTGTAAATTCGGCGATGGTGGAAGCATATTGGGAAATTGGAAGAAGAATTGTAGAAGAAGAACAGAACGGGAAAGAAAGAGCTGAATACGGGAAAGAAATATTACAAAAATTTATCTAAGGAACTTACAGAAGAATTTGGAAAAGGATATAGTTATAGAACATTAAGAGAAATAAGACAATTCTATCTTATGTTTTCAGATTTTTGAAAAATGGCGAACAGTGTCCGCCAAATTGACATGGTCTCATTTTTCAAAAAGTTTTAAGAGTTTCTGATGAGAAAGCTAGAATATTTTTATTTAACAGAAGCAGCAGAAAAATATGTGGTCTGTAAGAACATTAGATCGAAATATATCTACACTTTACTATAATCGTATTGTTGCAAGTATTGATAAAAAAAAACGGTTGAAAGATGAAATGAAAGAGAAAAAAATAAAAAGTTTGCAAACTGAAGAATTTATAAAAAAATCCAGTAGTTTTGGAGTTTTTAGATTTGCCAACAAATATGTCTTTATACTGAAAAGTCAATTAGAAAAAGGCATTAACAGACGATATTCAAAAAGTTTATGATGGAACTTGGAAAAAGGTTTTTGCATTTGTGGAAAGGCAACAGCATATTCGTACAGAAAATTCAGATTTTTTTATATTGATTTGGTATTTTATAACTATATTTTTGAAATGTTTTTGTTATAGTAGAGTTAAAAACAGAAAAAAATTAACACATCAGGATATTGGACAACTTGATATGTATGTAAGAATGTATGATGACTTAAAAAAAACAGGAAAATGATAATCCAACAATAGGACTTCTTCTTTGTACGGAAACAGACAGAACTATTATAAAGTATTCGGTTTTGAATGATAATAAAAAAACCTTTTTGCAAGTAAATATGTAAATTATCTGCCTAGTGAAGAGGAATTAATAAATGAAATAGAAAGGCAGAAGACATTGTTTGAAAGTAGAAAATAATAATGAAGTGGAATATTAATTAGAAAAATTGATTACGGAGAGAAGGAAATTTAAAAATGAAAAACAATAATTTTTTTCACACCCATGGAATGGAAGTTTTCAATAAAGGCAATTTTAGATAAAGTAGTGGAAAAAGTTTGGAAGAAACAAAAGAAAAAAATATACGATTATAGATTTGAATAAAGATGGATTCAATCCTGTGATGACTGAAAAAGATTTGGAATTGTATTCGCAAGGAAAAAGTGCTGATCCTTTAGTTCTGAAATATCAGGAAATTTTGAAAAATACAGATGAATTAATATTAATTTTTCCGATTTGGTGGATGTCATTACCTGCGATATTAAAAAGGATTCTTGGATAAAGTTATGTTGAGAGGATTTGCTTATGAAAAGTGGGAAATATGGAATAAAAAGGACTTTTACCAATAAAATCAGCTAAAATGATTACAACGGCTGAAGCACCAAAGTTTTTATTAAATATAATGGGGTTTGGAATGACGATGAGAAAGGCGAATCTTGGTGGAGTCGGAATAAAAAACACAAAATGGATTCATTATAGTTTAAGAGCAAAAGGAAAAGATGATGATAGAAAGAAATTTCTTGAAAAAAAGTTGGGAAATTTGTTGGGAATTAAGAAGAAAAAGTAGAAAATACTCTTATTTAAAGCAAATAAAAAAACAAGGAGTTTTTATATTATGAAAAAGAAATTGTACAAATCAGTAAAAAGATAGAAAACTTACAGGCGTATGCGGAGGAATTGCAGAATATTTTGATATTGATTCAAGTATTGTGAATAGTATTGCTTTGTTTTGATTCTTTTGTGTAGGAATGGGTCTCACTGGCTTATATTATTTGTGCGATAGTTCTATTCTAATGAATAAAAATATTTTTGAAAAACGAATTTAATTTTTGAAAATTTTAAATAGTTAAATAAAAAAATTATGTGGAGAATGAAAATGAAAAAAAGTATTTTTTTGGTTATCCCTACTTGTTGTTTTTTTAATATTTTTTTGACATTATTTTAGCGATTATAAGGTTTAATAATAATATTTATAATAGTATTTACGAATTTTTTTATAAATCTGAATATAAAAAAATGAGTGGATTTTTAGAAAGATTATTTTTCATTAATAGAGATTATTTTTTTATTATAATTTGTTTAACTTTTGCTTACTTAATTTCAAAAAAATAAGAGTCAGTAAAAAAAGTTTGTTAATTCCACCATTAGTTATAATGGTGATAAAAGTAATAATATTTTTTTGCATATTTGGATTTTTTTATATTGAGTCCTGAACCAGAAGATGCGGGAGAAGGATCATTTCTTTTATATCTTATATTACTAGGCTTTTGGAGCTTATATGGGAATGATGAATTTATACTCTATTTGGGGGTTATTGTTTAATTTATTTAAAAGGAGAAAAATGAAGGCAAAAAAATTGGATTATTAAATTTCTGTTGGTTTTTTTGTGGGACTAATTGTGATATTTTTTTAATTTATGCTCATTATGAGTACAGGCATATTAAAATTAGGACAATTGAGATAAAATCAAAAGATATTCCAAAAGAATTTGATGGGAAAAGAGTGCTGTTTGTGGCGGATTTTCAGTATGATACGATGACACGGTTTAATAGAAAGCAGCAGAAAAAGGCAATTGAACTGATTAATGCACAAAAAAAGGATATGATTCTTTTAGGTGGAGATTATGCGACTTGGGAGAAAAATATTCCTAAGTTTTATGAAGATGCTAAAAATATTAAAATTCCTGAACTTGGAGTATATGCGATTTATGGAAATCATGAGTATCCAGGTGAAAAGGAAACTGCTGAAAATATGAAAAAAATTGGATTTAATCTGCTTACAAATGAAAATAGAAAAGTAACGATAAATAATGAGAAAATATACATCGCTGGAGTTACTGACTTGTGGCATGGAAATCCTGATGCGAAAAAAAGCTCTTGAAGCGTACGAAAAAAAGAAGATTTTTGTGTTATTTTTTTAACTCATAATCCTGAATATTTTGAGCAAAATGTCAGAAGCTGAAAAAGGGAAAAAAACTGATATGATTTTTAGCAGGACACACCCACGCTGGACAGGTTACTTTTTTTGGAAAAATTATTGTGTCGGCAGTGAAGGATAAGAAAAAATATGGCTACGGAATGAAAGAGTATGGCGGACATAAAATTTATATTACTTCTGGAGTTGGTGGTGCTTTTCTTGAGATGTTTATTCGATTTTTTGCACAGCCTGAAATTGTGATTTTTGAGTTGAAGAGAATTAATTAAAATTTGGAAGTGGTGTAATATGGAAGATAAAGAATTAAAGAAGTTGGCAAAAGAGATTTTTGAAAAAATTAAAAAAAAGTATTATGAAACAGCAAAAGAAATGATAGTTGCAAATGCTTCAGTCAATACTTCAAAGGAAATAAAAATAACAGACAGTAAAATTGAAGGAATTCCATATATTCCAAAAAGGGAGTAAAATTCCAACAAATTCAGAAGGGAAACAGTTTATGTTTCTTGCACAGATAAATTGTGCTGACTTAAAAGGTCTAGAAGATTTTCCAAAAGAAGGAATTTTGCAATTTTGGGTTTTGGGAGATGACTTGATGGGATTAGATTTTGACAACAGTACAAATCGGAATGGTTTTGATGTAATTTATTATGAGAAAAATAGGAGAATATTATTTTCTGAAGATGAGTTTAAGAAAATGTATAATCCTTACAAATATGACCCGGCATGGGATTTTTTTGATAGCACATCATCCTTGCAAAATGGAATTTTTCTTTGGGAAAACAAAAAAAGAGAATTTAGACTATGATTTTTTTAGATATTTTTATTTGAAAAAGTATGGGAAGAAGAAAAATTTTAAATTTGATGAAAAAAAGATAAATTGTCTGAAGAAGTGGAAGAAATTTATGGATATGAATTTTATGAAGAAAAATATTGGTACAAAATGTAATGGATTTCCATTTTTTTCACACAATCTGAACCAAGAAAAAGGCGATGAAAATGAATGAATACGATACTTTGTTATTTCAAATTAATAGTGGAAAAAGAAATAATGATTGGAGATTGTGGAGTGATGAATTTCTTTATTAATCGTGAAAAAGTTGAAAAAAATAGGGACTTTTTCAGATGTTTTTTTACAATTGGGATTGTTATTAATTTTTATTGAATAGATAGAAAAATAGAAAGTTGGGGAAAATGGATATAAAAAAACTATAAATTATGAATATTTTTTTAGATTTATCAGTAAGAATGACGCATCATTCAAATGCAATTGAAGGAAATACATTGACACTAAATGAAACTGCTACAATTATTTTTAGATAGTACAATACCTGGAAGTAAGAGTGTTCGTGAGGTTTTTTTGAAGTTTTGAAATCATAAAAAGGGCAATTGACTATATGTATGACTGAACTTGAGAAATGACCAAAAAAATTGGATATTTATGTGATTAAAAAAATATAAATAAGGAAATTTTAGACAGGTTGAATGATAATGCTGGGAAAATTTTAAAAATAGCAGTAATGCAATAATTGGTGCAGATTTTGAAACTTCTACACCAAGTCAGGCACCAGTTCTTACAAAAAATTGGATTGAAAACTTGAATTATAGGTTGGAATTGTGTAAAACTGATGATGAAAAAGTTGTCAGAAATATTAAATTCTCATATAGAATTTGAGAGAATTCATCCTTTTAGCGATGGAAATGGACGAACAGGAAGGCTGATTATGCTGTATTTGTGTTTTCAGGAAAATATAAGTCCGTTTGTGATTGAAAAAAATGATAGAGCATTGTATATGAACTATTTAAGGGAACAAAATGCAGATATTATTTTAGATAAAGTGAAGGAATTGCAAGAATTTGAAAAAGAAACGAATGGAACAATTTTAAATAGGTTAATAAATAAAAAAATATAAATAAAAAAATTTGGAGAGAAAATCGGAGGAGAAAAAAATGTCAGAAATTAAAAAAATAAAGAGAAAAAAACCCAAAAACTTTGTTTGATAAAGTTTGGGAAAAAAACATGTGATTACAGGGAGAACCTGGAGAAGCACAACTTTTGTATATTGATTTGCACTTGATTCATGAAGTTACTTCGCCACAAGCGTTTTCAGGATTGAGAATTGCAGGGAGAAAGGTTAGAAGACCTGACTTGACATTTGGAACAATGGATCACAATACGCCAACAATTATGGCTGACAGAATGAATATTAAAGATAAAGTTTCAAAGGCACAGTTGGATGCATTGTCGGCAAACTGTAAAGAATTTGGAATTGAATTGGTTGATATGTTTAATGAAAAATAATGGAATTGTGCATATGGTTGGACCTGAACAAGGGTTGACACAGCCTGAAAAAAACTGTAGTTTGTGGAGATAGCCATACTGCGACTCATGGAGCTTTTTGGAGCTTTTGGCATTTGGAATTGGAACAAGTGAAGTGGAACATGTTTTTAGGACACAGACAATTTGGCAAAAAGAAACCAAAAACAATGGGAATTGAAATAACTGGTGAATTGCAAAAAGGTGTTTATGCGAAGGATATAATTTTACATATTATTAAAAACTTACGGAATTGGGTCTAGGAAATGGGTATGCATTTGAATTTTTTTGGAGATACAATTAGAAATATGTCAATGGAAGGAAGAATGACTATTTGTAACATGGCAATTGAAGGAGGAGGAAAATCAGGAATTATCGCACCTGACGAAACTACTTTTTGAATATGTAAGAGGAAGAAGATTTGCACCAAAAAGGCGAAGAATTTGATAAAAAAAGTGGCTGAATGGAAAGAATTGTACACAGATTCTGTAGATGCATTTGACAAATACATAAAAGTTGATGTTTCAAACCTTGAACCACAAGTAACTTGGGGAACAAACCCTGAAATGGGAATTGGAATAAGTGAAAGATTCCCTGAAATTAAAGATGTAAACTACGAAAGAGCGTACAACTACATGGGACTTACACCAGGAGGATCACCTTACGACATTCCATTAAAACATGTATTTATCGGATCTTGCACAAATGGAAGATTAGCAGACTTAGAAATTGCAGCAAAAATTGTAAAAGGGAAGAAAGTTGCTCCAAACATTACAGCAGTAGTCGTTCCAGGATCACAACTTGTTAAAAAAGCAGCCGAAGAAAACGGAATCGCACAAATATTCAAAGATGCAGGATTTGAGTGGAGAGAAGCTGGATGCTCAACTTGCTTAGGAATGAACCCAGACTTAATTCCAAGCGGAGAACACTGTGCGTCAACTTCAAACAGAAACTTTGAAGGAAGACAAGGAAAAGGAGCAAGAACTCACTTAGTAAGTCCAGCAATGGCAGCAGCAGCGGCAATTTATGGAAAATTTGTGGATGTTAGAATTGATGAAGTGAAATAAAAAATTTGAACTTTTAAATAAAATGCGTAAGGAGAATAAACATGAAACCATTTATTAAAAATATGAAGGAACAATCGTTCCAATAATGAATAACAACATAGATACAGACTAAATTAATTCCAAAACAATACTTAGTATGTTGAAAAAACAGGATTTGGGAAAATAAGCTGATGAGTGAAGATATAACGAAGACGGGATCTTGACAATATGATTTTAATTTGAATAAGTTGTGAATACAAAATGAAGAATTTTGATTACTGGAGAAAATGGTTGCGGATCGATAGCGTCGCTTGGGCATTGCAAGATTATGAATTCATGTAATCGTGGCTGGAAAAGGATATTCAGGAATTTTCTACATGAACTGGTTAAACAACGACATTTGCCAACAATACGTTGTTGTAGCAGACAGAATCGAATTATCAAAATTGTTCGAGATGCAAAAGTTATAGTTGATTTGGAAAACAATAAATTGATTATGAATGGAAAAAGAATATGCTTGAGCTGGAAGAAAGTTGGAAACAAAGACTACTTAAGGGACTGGATTCACCTCGATTGACTTTACAGCATGAAGAGATGAGATTAGAAGTTAAGGAGGAAACAGTAGTTAAAAAGGAGTAAAATGAAAAATTGGGAAGTCATAGATGGAGAGCATACTGCAAAGTAATGTGGGTAACCGCGAACAGAAATGAAATTGTACTGTAATGGTGAAGATGACACGATGAAAAGAAAATTGATGAAATAAAAACAAGAAATGTGGTTGAAAAAATTTTAGAAAATAAAGAATACTGGAATACAAAGTGTAAAGATTTATTTGAAGTTGATGAATTTGTTGACTGGTTTAATGAGAAAAATGGTAAAACCAGAATATGCTGGAATTTACTATGAAACAAAGAGTATTGATGAAGTGGAAAAAATTACTTAAAATCATTGGAAAAGAAGATACAGAAGAAATTATGAAGAATAATTTTTAACGAAAGAAGCATTTAAAAGCTGCTTGATAATGCAGATATGGAACAATTGATTTAACTGACGATGATGAAAAATAGTTTTTTTCTATTACTATGTACGAAAGATTGTTTTTTTGTTGATAAAATGTTTTTATGCTGAGTGTAATTTTTAATGGTGAAATAGACGAGTTTTATATGGATTAATTTTTCTTAGATTTTTTTCAGAAAGGAAAAATCAGATATGGAAATTCAGGATTTTTGTTGAAAAATACATGTATGGGAAATTTTTAAAGAGTGGGACGGAAAAAAATTATTTGGAAAGGTAAAGAAACATTAGTAAGACTTACGATTTATAAAGAATGTGATAATGTTGAACTTGAAAAAGAAAAAAATGCTTAAAATTTTTGGAAGAATTGTATCTTAATCAGGATGAATGGAATAAAAAAAGTGAAAGATACGATGGTTAAGTATTTTTTTATGATGTGCTGAATGATGATTTTTTTGATGATGGAGTATTTCCAGAGTATCCAACTTGCTATGATATGTTATTTGAAATTTTTAAAAGACGATTTTACAAAAAGAAGAAGCAGAAAGAATATGGAAAACAAAAAGTATTTCCATTGGATAAGTATAGAAATTATATTTTTTTGTTGATAATATTCAGATAACAAATGAAGGAAATTTTTTTATTTTTGAAGTAGCTGATGATTATACAGTTGTGGGGGATAACTGGATTTGGTTAAAAGGGAATATTGATAAGGGATTTTTTTGTCGCAAGTTTTGATGATCTTTTTGAATTTGTCACTGACTTAGAATTAAATGACGAGTTTTTCTTCAATTCTTCGTGAAAAAAATTTAAAATAGGTTATGCAGATACTAGTAGTTTTTTTGTATCAAGAAGAGAAGGATTGACAAAACTTTATTATAAGAAGAATCACAAATTAGCTAAGAATTGGAAATTATAAATCTGGAAAAAAAGAGGGAATTTGGAAATTCTATGATGAGGATGGGAAATTGACTAAGAAGCGTTAGTTATGTTAATGATGTTGCTGAGAAAGAAGTTGTTTGTTGAAATAATAGAATAAAAAAATTAGAAAGAAAAAAATTTAAAAGATGGCAGAAAAGTCAAAAAGACAATTAAAAAAATGGAAGAATATTTTTAAACAAAATGGGATAGAGTATGATAAAAAAATTTTTGTTTATGGTATTAATTAAAAAAAGAAAGAAATTTTTGAATTTGTAACTGAAATTTTTTTGTATTTTTGCGAAGGGAGAATATTGATTTATGTTTTTCAATATTAGGTGCAGTATTATTTGGAGTTATAGCAATTATGACAGTTTTTGTTGCCTGCGGTTTGCCTCTGGGCGAATTTACAATGGGTGGACAACATAAAATCTTACCTAAGAAATTTAGAGTTATGGCAGTCATTTCAGTGGCTATTCAAATTTTTGCAATGATAATTATTTTGCAAGCCGGAGGTTTTATTTCCTTGTGGCTGTCTTTTAAGGTTACTAAATATATTTGTTTCTTCTTTGCTGCCTACCTATCTCTGAATACTATTATGAACATGATTTCAAAAAGCAGGAAAGAAAAATATGTTATGACTCTGCTTTCACTTATAACCGGAATATGTTTTTGGATAACGGCATTTCAGATGTAGTATGTAAAATGAGGATAATCTATAGTGCGTCAAATTGGAAGTTGTTTTGATGAAAATTTATAGTGGAACATCTGTCAGAAATGGTAGATGTTTTTCTTTTGGCTTGGATTGTTTCGGAACTAAGTGTGATGGGAATTTTCTGAACAATAATAAGAGTAAAAATAAACATTGACATCAATCTATGTATAGTGTATAATACTAAACATAGACAACTATCTATGTAAAGGAGAAAATATGAATACAATAGACGTAGCATTAATTTGTAAAGCTCTGGGAGATAGTAACAGATTGCAGATTATCCAAATGCTCTCCGATGGGGAAAAATGCGGTTGTAAACTATTGGAGGCATTTGAAATTACACAGCCAACACTATCTCATCATATGAAAATTTTAAATGAATGTGGATTGGTGAATTACTGGAAAGAAGGTAGATGGCATCATTATTCCTTGAATTGTGAGACCTTGAATACTTTTAAAACTTTTGTTGAAGGATTATCTTGCTACAAAGAAGAAAGTGGGTGCAGTCAATGATGATTTGGGATTTTATTCAAAACCAGATTCTGGGAATGAAGTGGATGAATACACTAATTGGAAATCTATTAAAGAAAGCGAGAATTGATACTTCAGGTAGAATAGGGGGAAGTGTACAGTTTTTCCTATATGATGTTTTGAAGATTACTATACTACTTTGCATCTTGATTTTTATGATTTCATATATTCAAAGCTACTTTCCACCAGAGCGAAGCAAGAAGCTTATGGGGCGTTTTCATGGGGTATGGGCAAACTGTATTGCAGCATTGCTTGGCACAGTGACACCATTTTGTTCATGCTCGTCTATTCCACTTTTTATCGGATTTACCAGTGCGGGGCTTCCATTAGGTGTGACATTTTCCTTTTTGATTTCATCGCCAATGGTAGACTTAGGGAGCCTTGTTTTACTGATGAGTATCTTTGGTTCTAAAGTTGCTATCATATATGTGATTGTAGGGCTTGTTATTGCGGTGATAGGTGGAACGATTATCGAAAAATTGGATTTAGAAAATGAAGTGGAAGAATTTGTTCGAAAAGCGAATGCAGTCGATATCGATATGGATGACCCGACGCAAAAAGAAAGGATTTCTTTGGCAAAACAACAAGTTATAGACACGTTTAAGAAAGTATTTCCCTATATTTTGATTGGCGTTGGAATAGGAGCTGTTATTCACAATTGGATTCCAAAGAGTTGGGTAGAAAAGATTCTTGGCAATAATAATCCATTTGGTGTAATTCTGGCAACACTGGTTGGTATTCCTATGTATGGAGATATTTTTGGCACGATACCAGTAGCAGAGGCACTACTTGCAAAAGGTGCACAGCTTGGAACAATTTTAAGCTTTATGATGGGTGTAACTACACTTTCCTTACTGTCAATAATTATGCTTAGAAAAGCAGTAAAACCGAAGTTAATTTGGATTTTTTTATTGTAATATGTGCTATTGGAATTGTTATTGTAGGGTATTTCTTTAATAAAATTCAGTATTTATTAGTTTAGAAAAATATAAGAAAAAAGGAGATTGAAATTATGAGCTTATTTAGAAAGAAAAAAGAAGAAAAGGAAATGGTTAAGGAACAATCTAACTGCACATGTGGAGGAACTTGTAATGAAGAAAGTGTTGAGGCAGTGAAGGAAACTCTTTCATCAGGAGCAAGTGTCAAAGTTCTCGGCAGCGGTTGTGATAAATGCAATGCATTGGAGAAGAATGTGAAAGAAGCACTTAGCGAACTTGGCATGACGGATGAAGTTGATCATGTTACTGATTTTGGTCAGATTGCAGCAATGGGAGTTATGAGCACACCTGCTCTGGTTATTGATAATAAAGTTGTTTCAATGGGGAAAGTATTAAGTAAGGATGAAGTGATAAAGGCATTAAAGAAAATAAGGGGATAGGATGAAGAAAGTAGCGTTCATTTGTGTCCATAATTCATGCAGAAGTCAGATTGCAGAAGCATTGGGAAAGCATTTTGCATCCGATGTATTTGAAAGTTATTCTGCTGGAACAGAAACAAAGCCACAAATCAATCAGGATGCAGTTCGTATTATGAAAGAAATATATGGTATTGATATGGAGAAAGCACAGTATTCAAAGCTAATTTTGGATATACCAGAGCCGGATATTGTTATTTCTATGGGATGTAATGTTGGATGTCCTTTCATTGGAAGACCATTTGATGATAACTGGGGATTGGATGACCCTGACTGGAAAATCAGATGAAGAATTCACTGAAATAATCAGCCGGATAGAACTTAAAATAAAGAATTTGATAGATAGAATGAAATAGACAACTCCCAGTTTACAAAGAAAAGAAAAAAATAGATTTCTGAGAAAATATCTACAATAAAGCTGGAGGTGTATTGTTAATTTGAAAAAAAGTTTATGAAACAAAAATTGACTAATTTAGCTGTTGGAGAATTAGTGGCGGTAGTAGTATTCTGGATAAATTTTTTTCCTGTTCAAAAAAAATTGATTATTACTACAAAAATCTCTAATTTCTATTTCTTTTCTCCTTATTTATACTAAGTTTTATTCTTGTACAGGGCTCTATTTTTTTGGTGTATTTTTGATAAAAAAAGAATTTCAAAACCAGGATTTGTCGCAAAAATATACAGGCAAGATTTACAATAAACTAAAGATATTAGATGTAATTTTGCTATGCATGGGAGTCCTAGTGATAATATTAAATTCCAGTACGTTTTTTTACAATGATTGTCTCTTTTGCTATTTGGATATTTGCTGTGATAGAGTGGGTAAATTACTATAAATTACAATTATCGTATAGTCTTAATCCTGTCGTTTTATTAAAATACATAATACAGAGAAAAATTAAGAAAAAGTAGAATAGCAAATGAAATTGACAATAGTTTTGATTTTTGAAATATATGGAGAAACATTGGAAGAGGCTCATAAAAAAATTTTTAAGACAAAGATTGTCGATGGGCAAAAAAACGGAATTTGTGCCAGATGGGAAACCAGGGATTCCGCCTAAAAACAGCAAGTTTTCATTGGTAAATTATCCATCAAAATTAGGAGAAATGCCAATGTACATTACAGCAAAAGAAAATAACGGGAAAAAATATCCAGCAATTATATATTTAAACGGTGGATTTGGTGGAATTGGAGATAGCAAATTTGATTGGGATGAAGAATCACCTAAAAATAATTATCAAGGAGCAGATGCATTTAAAAGAGATGATTTTGTACTTGCAATACCAAGTGTTAGAGGAGAAAATGCAAATCCTGGAAAATATGAAATGTTTTATGGGGAAATTGAAGACTTGGAAGAAGCTAGAAAATATGTGGCATCACTTCCTTATGTTGATTCAAATAGAATTTATCTCGTTGGACACAGTACAGGTGGGACAAAAGCAGTCTTATTAAGTGAATATTCAAAAGGATTTAGAGCAGTTTTTGCAATGGGAGCGGCAACAGAACTTATGTCATTAGAAAAATATGATTACGCTGGAATGAATCCTCCATTTGATAGAACAAACCCTAGAGAAATAGCGGTTCGCTCATCATTAAGATATATGCGTTCAATCACAAGTCCAACATTTCATTTTGAGGGAAAAGATGATAGTCAGCCAGTTTATAGAGTTATGCAAAAAGTTGCAGATAAATATCAGCTTCCATTTAAATCATATGAAATAACTGGTGGAAACCATTTTAACATTATTTATCCGTTGACGACAATGATTGCACAGAAAATCTTAGCTGATACAGGGGCAAAAACGAATATTCAGTTTACAGCAGAGGATTTGGAAAAAAATTTCAAAAAAATATTGTTAAATAGCAGATAATTTAATTTCAGAAATTTGATTGAAAAATGAAAAAAATTGAGAAATTGTGGATGTAAAAAGTAGAAGATATGAGTTAGAAAATAAATTTCAAGTTTCAGATATAATCTGAAAAAAAGGAGATATCTATGTGGTCAAAAAGGAATTGAGTATAGAAAGCGAGAAAAAGAAAAAAACTTTCTAAAAATAAGTTCAAAAAGATTTACCATTTGATGTGTTTGTAAAAAAATGGAGAATTAGTCAGCTGGAGAAGAAGTGGCTGGTGTAAGAGAGCTTATCAGTTTTACAAAAAAATTGCAAACGAAATTTTAGAAGAAATAAAAATCTTGAAACTTCAATTAAAGGGAATTATTACAGAAAGTGCTATGAGTTGCAGTATGCTTGGATTTAACAAAAAAATTTTCAGATGACTAGGAGATAAAAAAATTATGCGAACTATCAAAGAATGGAATAAAATAATAGAAAATTATTTTAACGAAAAATAATATTGAGTATGATAGAAATTATTTATGTTTTTTTCCTGAAAACAATTTTTATAAAAAGTGTTTTTTTGATAAAAAAATCTTATTTATGATTTTTAACAAGGATTTAAGAGAAAGTATTATAGTTTTTATTTAAGAAAGATAACATAGAAATATTTTTCGTGTGATATAACATTAAAAAAATACCTTCAGGAATACAACTTTCGAATATAGGTAAAATGAGGAAAATAATCCCTCGAGAAAAAAAGTAAAGGTTTTAAAATTAGTAAAAAAATAATGAGATATAAATTATATTTTAAATTAGATAATGAAAGTAAAGCTTTTTAGAATTGATATTTTTTTAGATTTAATAAAAACTGGGTAGTTAAAAAAATATAAATTATTTGATAGAAAATAGATTAATAGATTTTTAAAAAAATGAAAAAAAGTAAATTTTTCTTGAAAAAAAGTTAATTAAAATATTGATTTTTTTACACCATTTAGTAATATAATTACATTGTATAACAAAAAGTATTACAAAGGAGTGGTAAAAAAATGGCTACAGTAACAGCTAGAGTTGATGAAAATGTGAAAAAGGAAGCAGAAACTCTGTTTAAAAAAAAATGGGGATTAATATGAGTACAGCTATGAATTTATTTTTTTGAAGAAGTGTATTTTTGGAGCAGGGTATTCTGTTTGAGTTGAAAGTTCCTAATAAAGAAACTTTAAAGGCAATGCAGGAAACTGAAGATATTTTGAGTGGTAAAATTGAAAGAAAAGGGTATAATAGTGCTGAAGAATTATTTGAGGATTTAGAGATTTAGTGGATGAAATTGACAATAAAGACGACCAAAAAGGTTTGATAAGGACTTGAAAAACTAAAGAAAAAGAAAAATATTGTTTGAAGTTATTAGCAAAGATTATTAATAAATTATCTGATAGTGAAGTTTTGTCTGAAAAAAATATAGAGATCATTATCTTACTGGTGATTATAAAGGATTTAGAGAATGTCATATTCAGCCTGACTGGCTCTTAATTTATAAAACTAAAAAAATATCTTGATTTTTGACATTGTCGAGAACTGGGACACATTCGGATTTGTTTTGAGTTGGAGGAATTTGATGAAAAAAATTATTTTATTTTTGTCAGTTATTACTTTTGATAAATTTATTTTTCTCAAGATGGAAATATCAAAAAAATTTAACGGTTTAAAAAAAGAAACATCTTTGGATATTCAATGGCAGATTTTTGATTTTTCAAGGATATTATAAAAAAATTAAAGAATTTGAAGAAAAAAATTGAAAATGGCGATGTAAAAAGCAATGAATAATTTAGCAAAATTTTTTTATGCTAAAAAAATGACCAAATTGAACAAGCTGAAAAGTATTATAAAATGGCAATCCAAAATGGTTCTAAAAAAAGCTGAGAAAAAAATTTGAAGATTTTTGGAAAAAAATTTCCGCTTATGAGTGATCCAATGGTTATGGATGATTTAGCTTGGGATATTCCAATAGAAGATACAAAAAGGTGAGATAAAAAAATTGCAATTAGAGGATTTAAAGAAAATGGTAAAGATTTAAATGAGTATGAACGAAATAGAATGAAAGGTATTGTTAGAAAAAAATTTGGAATAAACTTTATGAAAGTGCAGATTTAGAATTTATTGGATATAATGATAATATAGAAAATAAAAAAAATTATCATTGGAAAGAGCTAAAAGACTTGCAGAATTATTTCGTGAAAGTGGACTGAAAGATGAAATGCGAATTGTAAAGGTTTTTGGGAAAAAGGGTCAGAAAATCCGGTGGATAGTAATGATACAATAGCAGAAAGATATAATAATAGAAGAGTTGAAATTATTGTAAAAAAATGTAGTTAAAAAAATTTTTGATTTAAGTTTGCTTAATGAACTAAAAAAATCAATTGGATGATGAGTAATTTTTTTATAAAATATAAATACAGTTGAAATAAAGAAAGGCAGGTAATAAATGTTAAAAAAATTTATATTTTTTTGATAATGATGTTAGCAGTGCAATTAGTTTTTTTGCAGATATAAATGATATTAAAGAATTAGGAAAAAGCAATGGATGATTTGTCATTTGAGAAATCGGCAGTAAGCGGTTCTAAAACAGCATATAAAGTAGGAATAGCAAAATATACTTTTAATAGACCGTATAAAAAGTGGCGAAAAAAACAATTAGAAGTATATTATTTGAATGGAAAAAGAGAAGGGAAGCGAAATTTTATTATCAAAATGGAAATTTGCTTGCAAAAAGGTAATTATAAAGATGATAAAAAAAGATGGGGTTTGGGAGTTTTTTTAATAATGATGGTGGAAAAAAATTGTAGAAGTAAATTATAAAAAAATGGGCTTTTTTTGACGGAGTTGTAACAGAATATTTTTGAAAAACGGACAAGTAGATACGGTTTCAAATTATATTCAAGGAAGAAAAGAAGGTGAAGAAAAAAACAGTATTATATGTCTGGAAAATTACAGTCAGTTGGAACTTATGTAAATAATAAAAACAGAAGGGAAATTTGTGATTTATTATCCTAGTGGGAAAAATTTATATGACAAGTAATTTTTTTGAACGATAAACATAATGGAGAAATTAATTATTTTTTTATGAAAATGGAAAACCTCTTTTGAAAGGAACTCTTAAAAATTCAGAAGCTGATGGAATTTGGGAATTTTATGATGAGAAAGGAAATTTAAAGTACAAAGGGGAATATAAAGAAATTAAACCGAAGTTTATTTCAGAATTTGAAAAAAATAGACAGAAAAATTTTTGAAAAAAATTAAAAAAAAATATAAAAAAAGTTTAAATGAATAAGAAAGGAAGTAAAAAAATGAACTACAAAAATTGCATTATTAAAAGGGGACGGAATTGGTCCAGAAATCGTTGATGAAGCGGTAAAAGTTTTGGATAAAATTGGAGAAAAATTTGGACATAAATTTGAGTATACGCAAGGATATTTGGGAGGAGAATCTATTGATAAATATGGGATTCCTTATTCTGAAGAAACTGCGAAAATTTGTAAAGAGAGTGACTCGATTTTGTTAGGATCAGTTGGAGGGCCTAAATGGGATAATGTTGAGCCTGATAAAAGACCTGAAAAAGGACTTCTTGCGATAAGAAAAGACTTGGGAGTTTACACAAATTTAAGACCAGCGGTTTTGTTTAAGCAATTGAAAAGTGCTAGTCCATTGAAGGATGAAATAATTGGAGAAGGGCTAGATGTAATGATAGTTAGAGAGCTTACAGGAGGGATTTATTTCGGACCTAGAGAATATTCTGATGAAAAAGCTGTCGATACATTGCCATATACAAAAGGGGAAATTGAAAGAATTGCAAAAAAAGCATTTGAAATTGCAAAATTAAGAGGGAAAAAAATTACAAGTGTGGATAAACATAATGTTTTAGATACTTCAAAATTGTGGAGAAAAACAGTAAATGAACTTGCAAAAGATTATCCAGAAGTGGAAGTTTCACACATGTATGTGGATAACGCTGCAATGCAATTAATTGCAAATCCAAGACAATTTGATGTAATTTTAACAGACAATATGTTTGGAGATATTTTATCAGATGAAGCTTCAATGCTTACAGGTTCTTTAGGAATGTTGCCATCAGCAAGTTTAGGAGACGGAAAAAGTTGGACTTTATGAGCCAAGCCACGGTTCAGCACCAGACATTGCAGGACAAAAATATAGCAAATCCAATTGCAACAATTTTATCAGCAAAGAATGATGTTAAGATATGCATTTAACTTAACAAAAGAAGCAGATGCAATTGAAAAAAAGCAATCGAAGAAGTGTTGGAAGATGGATTCAGAACAGTTGATATTTATACTGATGGAATGAAAAAAAGTTGGAACAGCTGAAATGGGAACTGAAATTGCTAATAGAATATAATTTACTTTTTTTGAATTATAAATTTTGACATTAAATTCAAAAAAATTTTTTTAAATTTTTCTCAAAAATTAATTTTTATGTAAATAATCGAAAAAAATAATTTTTTTATAAACAATAACAAAAAAAGAAAGGATGGTTTTTTTATGGAAGAAATTTTACATTACGAAAACATAACTTTCAGACGAGAAGGAAGAGAAATTTTTAAAAAGGTGTTGACTGGCACATAAATAAAGGAGAAAAACTGGGCTTTGTTAGGATTAAATGGTTCTGGGAAATCTACCCTTTTGGGAATGATTCCAGCCTACACTTTTTCCAACTTCAGGAGAAGTGCGAGTTTTTTTGGTCATAAATTTGGAAATTATGCTTGGACAAAAAAATTCGAGATAGAGTTGGTTTTGTGAGTTCTACTTTGAATAATTTTTTGAGTACATTAAATTCGCAAAAATTAAAAGATATTGTAATTTCTGGGAAATTTAATTCGATTGGAATTTATCAAGAAGTGACGGATGAAGATAGGAAAAAAGCTGAAAAAATAATTGAAGATTTTGGGATAACTTACATTAAGGATAAATATTTTGCAACATTGTCACAAGGTGAGCAAAGACGGACATTACTTGCACGGGCATTTATGAATGAGCCAGATTTATTGATTTTAGACGAACCTTGTTCAGGATTGGATGTAAAATCTCGAGAATATTTGTTGTCTGTTTTGGAAAAAAATTCTAAAAATGAAAATGCGATTCCATTTATTTATGTGACACATCAAATCGAGGAAGTGATTCCAGCGATAACTCATGTGACACTTTTAAAGGATGGTAAAGTTTTTGCAAAAGGTAGAAAAAAAGACATTTTGACAGATGAAGTTTTATCGGAAATGTTTGAGATGCCAGTAAAAGTTGTTTGGGAAAATGATAGACCTTGGTTGATTGTGAAGTAAATTCAGTAATCACTTAGAAGGAGTTGATTTATTTAGATGGATAAAAGCAGAAAAATTTATGGCAGTAATTTTAGCATTACTCGCAGCTATTTTTTATGCAATCAATACACCATTTTCTAAAATACTTTTGAATAAGATTTCGCCTACATTTATGGCATCTTTTCTATATCTAGGAGCAGGAATTGGTGTAGGTATTATGTACTTATTTCATAGAAAAGATGAGGAAAAGCATGAAAAATTAACTAAGTCAGATCTTCCATATACTATTGGAATGATTGTTCTTGATATTGCGGCACCTATATTCCTGATGATTGGTATAAATATTGGTTCAGCTTCAAATGCTTCATTGCTTGGTAATTTTGAAATTGTAGCAACAACCCTTATTGCTCTTCTAGTATTTAAGGAAAAAGTAACATCAAAGTTATGGATTGCTATTGGTTTTATTACAATATCAAGTATAGTTCTTTCATTTGGAAGGAGCTGAAAGTTTCAAATTTTTCTTTAGGTTCATTATTTGTAATATTAGCAACTTGTTGTTGGGGACTTGAAAATAATTGTACTAGAAAACTTTCAGATAAAAGTACTTATGAAATTGTTACTTTAAAAGGATTTTTTTCTGGTGGTGGTTCGTTTATAGTTGCTCTTATTTTTAGGAGAAAGTATTCCTGAAATTAGATATATATCAATTGCTTTGTTACTTGGATTTGTAGCATATGGACTCAGTATTTTTATGTATATCAGAGCACAAAGGGATTTAGGTGCTGCAAAAACTAGTGCATATTATGCTGTAGCTCCATTTGTAGGTACTTTCTTAGCATTTATAGTAAATGGAGAAAAACTTACTTTTGCTGTACTTTGTTGGACTTATTTTTTTATGTTAATTGGAAGTGCATTTGTTGTATATGATACAATGGTTAAATATCATAGTCATAGCCATTCACACATAATAGTTCATACACATGATGGGACAACACATACGCATGTTATTACTCATGAGCATGGTCACAGTCATTTTATATCAGAAGAAAGACACGAGCATAATCATGAAGACTACATGAATAGTGAAGAACATAAATTGTTACATAAAAAGGATAAAAAAATTAAAAATATATAAAATATATTAATACCTTAAAAAAAAATATTTGCAAATATTTTTTTAAAAAGTGTATAATATATACATACAAAATTTAGGAGGATTATAAAAAAATGGCAGGAAACATTTTAGGAACAACAGTTTATTATGACGCTGATTGCGATTTAAGTAAATTGGGAAGGTAAAAAAATTACAGTTTTAGGGTATGGATCTCAAGGACATGCTCATTCATTAAACTTAAAAGAAGGTGGATTTGATGTAACTGTTGGACTTAGAAAAGGTTCTAAATCTTGGGATGCAGCTACAGAAGCTGGATTTACAGTAAAAGAAACTGCAGATGCTGTAAAAGGTGCAGATATAGTTATGATCTTAATTCCAGATGAATTACAAGCAGAAGTTTATGCAAAAGACATCGCACCAAACTTAAAAGAAGGAGCATATATTGCATTTGGACATGGATTTAACATTCACTTTAAAAAAATAGTTCCAAGAGAAGATATAAGTGTATTCATGGTTGCACCTAAAGGACCTGGACACTTAGTAAGAAGAACTTTCCAAGAAGGAAGTGGAGTACCTTGTTTAGTAGCAGTAGAAAAAGATCCAGCAGGAGATGCTATGGAAGTTGCTAAAGCTTGGGCATCAGCAATTGGTGGAGGAAGAGTGGAATTCTTGAAACTACATTCAGACAAGAAACAGAAACTGACTTATTCGGAGAACAAGTAGTATTATGTGGTGGAGTTGTAGAACTTATGAAAGTTGGATTTGAAGTATTGACAGAAGCTGGATATGACCCAGTAAATGCTTACTTTGAATGTATTCACGAAATGAAACTTATCGTAGACTTAATTTACGAAGGTGGACTTGCAACAATGAGAAATTCAATTTCAAATACAGCTGAATACGGAGACTACTTAACTGGACCAAAAATTATTACGCCTGAAACTAAAGAAGCTATGAGAGGTGTTTTAAAAGATATTCAATCAGGAAAATTTGCTGATGACTTCTTAGCTGACTACAAAGCAGGACAACCATTCTTAAAAGAAAAAAGAAAAGAATTTGCTAATCACGGCGTAGAAAAAGTTGGAGCAGAATTAAGAAAACTTATGCCTTGGATTAAAAAATAATTGTTTAATGCAATTAATTTTGAAAGATAATAAATAATAAAGCACTCTAAATTTAGGGTGTTTTATTTTTTATTATTGTATGCTTGCTAACAAGGGTTATAAAGAAATTCATAACTATTTTTTTCTATTTAAATAGAAATAAAAAAATAAGCCCCAAAACATTTAGGGCTTAATAAGATTTTTTATTTAACTAACATTACAGTAGGTACACTAGGAACTCTGAAACGCTTCCTTATGTCCTGGTGTAGAATTTCCTAACCAGTCATAGATAAATTTAATTTGATCATCATAATGTCTTATGCATTTGTGTGATTCTGGATAAGTTCCAATTTTTTTAGCTGTTGCAGCTTTTCTTTGTTCTCTTGTATTTTTTGGTTCAAATAATGATGGGATGCTGTGCATATAACCTCCACCACTAAATCTTACTGCATTTTTTGCATCTCCAACGACAGTTTTATTGTCTGAACCTGTGTATTGCATTACTGGTTTAGAATAGGCGATTAAGAATGTCCCATAAGGAGTGGCAAATGAGCTTCCGCTATCTTTTCCAGTAGTTACAAATGAAGAAGTTACAACATTCCAGTTATCTCCAGTTTTTTCAATAACCATTTCATTCTGGCTGGCTCTGTCAACATAGATAAATCTAGTTATTTCCCCTGTAATTCCAGCATCTTTCAAATACTTGCCTGTAGAAGGCTTTAAATAATAAATACCGTTATCATAGGCATCTATTTTAACTTTTTATATATTTGTCATTTTGTTCATCAACAACCATAATGGTTCTATCTGGAATATTTATATAATCTTTAAAAGTTTTTATCTAAATATCCAAATTCGCTTTAGTTAGCATCGATTTCCAAATTTATCTCGCTTTCCATTTTCTCCGCCACCAAGAGGAGTATAGTCATCTAAAACATATAATTTTTTTATTTGCTGAAAGTGCCTCATTTATGAATTTATTTGTTTTCTCAACTTTATTCATCATGTCATTCCAGTCAAACTCTTTTTTTCAGCGACAGATTTTTGGAATATATCCAATCTGATTGTCAAAAAAATACTTCATACCATTCATCCGACTTGTTTCCTACAATACCTGTAGTTTTATATTTTTTTGGGAATATGATGCAGATTTTATTGTTTTAGAGCTTGAATTTGGCTCTTTTTTTATGCTTGTTGCAGTTTTTTTATGAAAAAAACAAATTCATCCATATCCTTTTGGAGAATGTTTGTCATATTGAAAAATTAAAAAGTAAGATTTTTTAGGTCTTTGGGCTGAAAAATTCCTTTATGTAGGAATGAGATCCTTTTGAAAGGATTTGTATTTTTTTAGGTGTTTCTGTTTTTTGCATTCCCCTTTATATCATCTTCTTTTTTTATTTTTTTGTCAATTATAGAATCTTGAGCCTTTTTCCATATTGGTTGTTTTTTTGAGGCTCAGTATTATTTTTTTATATTTTTTTCATTTTTTTGAAGCATCATTTTTGTACAGCAGGTTTTTTTATTTTTCTTCATTAACTTTAGTTTCTGCTGGTTTTTTTGTTATTTGGTGCTTGAGTCTGAGCCTGTGTATTTGGTTTCGCAGAAATTCCTGATTTTTTTAGGATATTCTGCTATAAATCCTTTTATAAAAGGTATCAAATTTTACTTCAAATTCAGATTTACTTATTGTTTTTTTCTACACTTTTTTTCCTTTTTACAAACTTAGCCTTTTTCGCCAAATATATACGGTGTAAACTTTAAACGGACATTGTTTCCTTCTACTGCATAATCTACATCAATCTTATCTTTTAATTCCGTCTCCATCTAAATCAGGTTCTAAAGAAATTTGCTTCCATTCTGCTTTTTTTAGGTTCTGCTTTTTTTGGTTCTATCTTTTTCGTTTCAACTTTCTTTATTTCTTTTGCCTTTGGTGCTGAAAAAAAGCATTAATTGACATTACAGAAAGTATTACTAATGCTGCTATTAAAAAAATTTCATTTTTTTGTTAAATTTATTTTTTTGTCATAAATCTGTTCCTCCTTTTTTTATTTTTAAAACTTATTTTTATAAAACTACTGCTATTACAGGTTCTTCAGGTATTGTATTATCCCTGTCCTTAATTTTACTGTCTGCATTTATCCATTTGACAATAAATTCAATCTGATCATCAAAGTGTCTTACACATTTATGAGAATCCTTGTATGTCCCAATTTTTTGAGCAGTTCCCGTGCTTAATGTAGATCCTTTAAAATTAAGTCCCACAGGAATTCCGTGCATATAACCTCCACCACTGAATCTTACAGCATATTTTGCACTTCCTCCAATAGTTAAATCAGATCTTCCAGGAAGAGTTTTGTCTCCTTCTCTTGCATGTCTTGTAAATGTCATGTATGGTCTTGTGAATGCTATTAAAAATGCTCCGTGCGGTGTTTCATAAGAACCGCTCCCATCTCTTCCGGTTGTTACATAAGAATACGTTACAACTTCATATTTTTCAGTTTCAGGAATTTCTTTGAAAAAGAACTTCAGTTTGGCTGCTTGGGATCAACTGCAACAAACTTTATTTAACTTCACCTTTTATATTTTTCCAATCTTTTTTTGATAAGTATCCTCCTGTTTTTTTCTCAATAAAATAAGGTCCTCCGTAGAAATGGTGTCTCAATTTTTTTAACATATTGTTTTTCTTCACCAATTATTCTAAAAATTGTCTGATCAGGGATATTAATTATTTCTCCTTCTTTTTTTTTAGAATTTGTATATCCAACAATGCTTTGATTATTTTTTTATTTCCAAATTTATCCTTTTTTTACTTGGCTTGTCACGTGATAGAGGTGCATATTCTGTAACAATATATAATTGCTGGTTAGCTTTTTGTGCTTTAACGATAAAAGTCATTTACAATTTCTATCTTTACTAATCATTTTGTCCCAATAAAAATCCTCTTCTAGAAACATTATCATCTCCTCCTGCAATAAATCCTTTAACAGTAGTTGGATTTTTCTGGAATAACTTTACCATTTTTTTATCCTTTTATTAACTTTTTTTGCTCACATTAGTAGTAAGTCTTTTTTTGTAAATTCAGTATAGTACCATTTTTTTGTGCATTTGGAGCATCTGAAACCATATCAAACAGTATTTCAGGTTTTTTTCGCTAAAATCCCAAGTTAGCTATTGCACTTCCATTTGGAGCATCTAGCATACTCGATGATTTTTATAAATAAAAAGTTATTTGTGTTTTTCAGGAGAATGATTATTAAATTTTTATCTTTATCAAAAAAACAATGTCATTTGTTTTGTTATCTCCATAAATTGTAATATATCTAGTTTCATTTGGCTGAATATTTTTTTAGAATATTCAGGATAATATTCCTTTCACTTTGTCAAGCATTTTCTGCATAGCCTGAAGATCCATTATATCAAATTTTTTTATCAAAAAGTTATCTGATATGTCAAAATATCCTTTCCACCTTGATTTGTATAAATTGAAACAACGGCTCCAATTAAATTGTCAACCATATTATAAGTCACAACAACTTTTTTTCATCAGTTCCATCATTGTTAAAATCATAATCAAATACATCTTTTTTTCATACCCTTTTTACTGCAATATTTTCAGAATATTCCTTAGGCAAGTTTAATGGCTCTGCATTTACATTAAATCCTATGACTGTATTAATTAAAGCTAACATTCCAATTTCTATTTTTCTTTTTTTATCTTTTCTTTTCCCAGAGTTAATAATTTTTATTTATTTTTTTCTCACAATTTCCCCTCCAATACTTATTTTTCTTCAAAAAAAATTTAAATTTATTATCAAAAAAAAGCTACTCACTTTTTTTCATTTTTTTATATTTCCATCCCTTTCCAAAAATTTTTTTATTAGATAAAGTGTAAAAAAACTCGCACTTTTTAAAGTCCTAAAAATTTTTGTTATGAGCAATTCACTTTTTCCCGTATATTATACCATAATTCTCATAAAAAAAAGTAATATATAAAATTAATTTAACTTCATAATAAAAACCATTTTTTTAAAAATAAATACAAAAAAATTATAAATATTTTTGTATCATTTTTCCATTATAATAATGGAATATTATAAATTTTACTTTAACAAAGGCAGCTTGATCCCTTGCCAGAAAATAAATAAAATATGCTTTCTATTTTTTTAATAGGATCTAATATTCCTGGTATTATTTAATAGACTTGTTCGGAAACTTCTAAAATTTAATAAAACGAATATTCTGAAACAAGGGGTCTTAACCCCTTGTGGAAATAAAAAAATTTAGGTTGTCGAACAGGTCTAATACTTTATTCAAATTTTGTCTAAAAATAAGCTGGTAAAATTTACTTGCAAAATCTAGGATATTCTTCCTTGATCGCATTATAAATTCTCTCTAAAACTTCCTCAATATATCTCGTAGGCACCGCCAAATTAATTCTCTCAAATCCAGAACCAGCTTTTCCAAAAATGTATCCTTCATTAAAAAACGCATTTGCCTTTTTTGTCATAAATGCCTTTAACTCTTCATCTTTGCAATCCTAAATCCCTAAAATCAAGCCATTGTAAATAAGTTCCTTCAATTAACGGAGCTTTAAATCCAATAAACTTTTCTTCCAAAAAATTGTTTTACCAACTTTTGATTTTTATCCACTAATTTCAAAAACTGATCAAACCATTTTTCTGCTTCATTATACGCCAACTCACAAGCCTTAAATCCAAGTGCCGCAAACACATGTGAACCATCTTTCGTCATTTGAGCCTCAAACTGTTTTCTCAATTTCTTATTTTTAATAATAATATTCGACACTCCAATTCCAGCCAAATTAAAACTTTTAGTAGGTGCAGTACAAGTAACTGTTATCTCTGCCAATTCATCCGATAAAGTCTGCAAAACAGTATGCTTAAATCCAGGCATCAAAAATATCACAATGAATCTCATCAGAAATAATTATCAAATTATTCTCCAATGCAATCTTTCCTATCTTTTCAAGCTCTTCCCTTTTCCAAACCCTTCCAACTGGATTATGCGGACTACACAAAATCAACATTTTATTATTTTCATTTTTTGCAAACTCTTCAAACTTCTCAAAATCAATTTCATAATATCCGTCAGTTTCAATCAATCCACAATCGACAATTTTTCTATTAGAAGATTTAATCGCATTATAAAAAGGATAATACACTGGCGTAAAAATAATCACACCCTCACCTTCTTGTAAATAAGCCTTCACTCCTGTATAAAGTGCCGCAACTACACCACTCGTACAAACAATCCAATCTTTTTCCACTTCAAAATTATGTCTTCTCTTCATCCAAAAAATAACCGCTTCATAATATTTGTCAGTCGCTCCAGTATAACCTAAAATCGCCTCATCAATATATTTTTTCAATCCTTCTCTTATTTCAGGAGCAATCTTTAACTCCATATCCGCCACAGAAAACGGAACAATATAATCTGATAAATTAGGCACTTCTCTGTACATTGCTTCCCATTTAAATGAACCTTGTCCTTTTCTGCTTAAAAGTGTTTCAAAATCGTAATTTTTCTGACATTTTTTTATTTTTTTCCTTTTTAAAAAAATTTATTTTTATATTTCTAGTTTTTTTCCTGTAATTTTTTTCAATTTTATAATATTCATTTAGAAATATTGGTATTGATGGATAAATCTTTACTTTATTTTTTTACTTTTTTTAGTAATTCATTTTGAAATTTCAATATTTTATTTTTTTCTACATCTTTAAATTTCATTTCTAATATGTTTTTCTGAATTATTAATATAAAATTTTTATAATTTCCTTATATTGTGATTTAAGAGCCGTCATTCCCATGTTTCTAGTTTCATTTTTTTATTTTTCTTTTTTAAAAACCTTAAAAATCCTCCAACTTTTTCTTCAAAGTTATTTTTTTCATAAATATAATTGCAACCAATAGGTTTATGGTATGCTTCTATCATTGGAAAACTTAAATATAATTTACCATTCTCAGTTTCATTTTTCAAAAAAACTGTTTATTTCCGATATTTCATTTATCCTATCATATTTTTTTCAAAATTTTTCATATTCTTCATTTAATTTTTGAATGTAAATCATAATCAAAAAAATAAATATACATAAGATATTTCGTTTGCTTTTAAATTCTTTACTGATTTTTATCTGAATATTTGTATTTTTATATATCTGATAACGTCCATATTTTCATCATACTTTTTCTTTAATATCTTTATAAAAAGCATAAATTGTTCCAATTTTTCGCCCAAATAACTTCCCCTTTTTATTTGAAATTCTTTTTACTATATGTTCTATAAGTTTTTTTATCAGGATCTTTCCTTTCCGTAAGTATCAAAATTTTACTCATATTCAAATACCTCTGTACGATACATTTTTTTCTATATTATGGTATTCTTCTATTTTTTTATCAGTAATTTCTGAAAATTGTTTAATTTTACCTTTATCGTTTAAAACAAAAATAACAGTCTGGACGTAAAATTTCATTATCTATCAAACTTGTCGCATGTGAAGATAATGCTACTTGTTTTTATATTGTCATTTGAAAATAATTTTTCAAGTATGAATTTTTGATAATGAATAATGAAAATAGGCATCAAACTCATCTATAAATAAAAAAACTTACGTTTTTTTATGGAAATTTCCATCCAAAAAAATAACAATGCCAAAAATTTTTAGTTCCACTTGAAGCAATTTTTATAAAAAAATCCACTTGTTTTTCCTGACTTAAACTCTATCAGTATTCTATCCTCATTTTGTACTAATTTTTTTGTTTTTATTCCAGCTTCTTCTAAAAAAATTTCTCAAATTCTTTGACTTTATTTAAATCTATTATTCCTTTTTAATATTTTTTTCACTTCCATTACTATAACCCATATATGTATTGCGCTTCCTGCAAGGAACAGAATCCATAACATATTGTCAATGAAATCAAAAAAATTTATATAATGCCTTTTTCTTTTTATAATCGAGGTATTTCCTTTAATGTATTTTTACTAATGATATTTTTTTCAAATTCATTAACAGATAAATCTCTATTGAAATTTTCAAAAATTTTTTTAACATATTCGCCTATCTCTATTTCTATTATATTGTTATCTTTATTGTATTCAATACAAAGTTTATCATTAATAGAAAGTTTTTTTCTTCTATTACAGTTTCACTGTCTATTTTTTTATATTCATATTGAACTTTATCTTTTCCAAATTCAAAAAAATATAACTAAAAAGAAGCATTATCTTTATCATATAAGTTATAATTTAAATAGTTTTCATAATCTTTTAATTTTTTGCTTATCTGTTAAATGGTTAATAATATCAAAAAAATTGCAAGCCCAACGTTTGATTTACCGCTTCCATTTTTTTCCTAATATCAACATTTTAGAAATTATATTATTTTTTTATTACATTTTCTTTAAAATTATAATTTCCGATATTTCCAAAAGTCCAATGTAATATCTTCAAAAATTTTTTAAAAATTTTGAACTGTGAATTTTTTAACATCTTCCCTCCTCACATCCTTTTTTTAGTTTTTTTCTCTACTCATGCTCCTTACAGCTCATCTCCTCAACCACAAGTTTAAACACACAAACTGCCTTCAACATTCTCTCATCAAATTCCCATTCTGCTTTTCCAGTATTATGTTTCATCAGTTCCAGCAACGCCTTCATTTTTTCCTGTGAATTTTCAATAATCTCAACTTTCCCATTTCCGATTACACTTTGAAATCTGGCGGTATAATTGCAGGCTTTATCGCCTTTTGTGTAAATTTTGTGATTGGTGTCAAGTTCAAATCCTGCGTAGTTATTTTGTCTTATTATATCAAGTTTTCTCCCTGTTCTTGCACCGTGAAAGTAAAATGTATAGTTTCCGTTTTCTTCGGTAAAGCCAAAATTTAGTGGGACAATGTAGACTTTTTCCGTTGTCATTTAAGCCAAGACGGCAACAGTCACAGGCTTTTATAATTTCTTTTATTTTTTCATTGTCTGTAATTTCTCTGTCCCGTCTTCGCATTTTTACCTTTTTATTTTCCATTTTTATGTTCTTCCATTCTATTATATCTGTATATTAAATTTAAAATAATCCTGAAATTACCCCATTTTCATCAATGTCAATTAACTCCGCCGCTGGCTTTCTAGGTAATCCTGGCATATCGATGATTGTTCCTGCCATTGCTACTAGGAAACCTGCTCCTGCTGATAATCTAACTTCATTAATTGTTATTTTAAATCCTGTAGGACGTCCCAATAGATTTGGGTTATCTGACAATGATTTCTGTGTTTTTGATACACATACCGGCAATTTGTCGTAGCCGTTTTCTACGTATTTTTTAATATTGTTAAGTGCTTTTGGTGCAAAATCCACTCCATCTGCTCCGTAAATTTCTTTTGCAATTTTTTCGATTTTTTCTTGAATTGATAAGTCCAAATCGTAAAGTGGAGTATATTTTTTTCTCAGATTTTTTTCATTTTTTTCAATGGCATTTAGAACTTTTTCTACAAGTTCTTTACCACCTTCTCCACCTTTTTCCCAAATTTCACAGTTAGCGACTTCTACATCCATTTTTGCACAAAAATCTTTTATCACTTGAATTTCAGCATTAGTATCAGTTATAAACTTATTAATCGCCACAACAACTGGTAAATTGTACTTTTGCATGCTTTCAATATGTTTTTCGAGGTTTACAAGCCCTTTTGTCAATGTTTCAATATTTTCCGATTTCAAGTCTTTGTCTCCGCCGTGATGCTTTAATGCACGAACTGTTGCAACAATTACAATAACATTTGGCTCTAGATTTCCAAGTCTGGCCTTTATATCCAAAAATTTTTCAGCTCCTAGATCAGCAGCGAATCCAGCTTCTGTAACAACATAGTCAGACAGTTTCAAAGCCATTTTTGTAGCTAGCAGAGAATTACATCCATGTGCAATATTCGCAAAAGGTCCGCCGTGAATAAATACAGGTGTATTTTCCAAAGTTTGTACTAGGTTAGGCTTTATAGCATCTTTTAGCAATGCTGCAACTGCCCCTTGAATATTAAGCTGTTTAACTTTAAGCATTTCCCCTTTTCTGTTATATGCAAAAACTATTTCTCCGATTCTTTCCTTTAAGTCAGTAATTGAGTTAGCAAGACAGAAGATGGCCATAATTTCTGATGCAACTGTTATTTGAAAAGAGTTTTCACGAGGCACGCCATTTACTTTTGGTCCAAGTCCGACAACGATACTTCTTAAATTTCTGTCATTCATATCAATAACACGTTTAAAAGTAATGTTATTCACATCAATATCAAGTTCATTTCCAAAATGTATATGATTATCAATACAGGCAGAAATTAAGTTATGCGCAGCTGAAATTGCATGAATATCCCCTGTAAAATGCAAGTTTATTTCTTCCATTGGCACAACTTGTGACATTCCTCCACCAGCAGCTCCACCTTTCATTCCAAATACAGGCCCTAAAGACGGCTCTCTAAGCGCTGCAATTGATTTATACCCAAGTTTATTTAATGCTTGAGTCAATCCAACAGTAACAGTTGATTTTCCTTCCCCTGGAGGTGTCGGAGTAACAGCAGTCATCAAAATCAGCTTTCCATCTTTTTTCTCTGCATTTCTTTTCAGCACGTCCAAACTAACCTTAGCCTTGTATTTTCCATAAGGTTCATAATCATCCTCTGTAAGTCCAATACTTTGTGCAATTTCACCAATCTTTTTTTCAATTTCGCATTTTGAGCGATTTCAATATCTGTCATCTTTAAAACCTCCTATATTCTCTATTATTTAATAAAAATCGAAAAAGCCGCAAACTGCTAATTTAGAAAACTTTTCCGATATTCATTTATAATTTGTTCTTTTCAACTTTCTTTCAAAAATTTTATTAAAAGACTAATCATGCCTTTTTTGTTATATGATATTATATCTTTTTGTAATTGTCAATTAATATTTATTAAATATTTTCATTTTGAATAAAACCTAAAACAATGTTTGCTGATTCGTATTTGACAATCCTTGGAAACATCCATATTCCTTCATTAGTTCCACAATTGTCTTATTCAGTTTTGTACGTTTTACCAAATCTTCAATTGATAAAAAACTGTCTTTCTTTCGTTCAGAAACGATATTTTCAGCAACAGCATCTCCAAGTCCGTCCATTGCGATTAACGGCATTCTTATTTTTCCATCCTGTATTGTGAAAAGTTTTGCCTCTGATTTATAAATATCAATTTGTTCCAGCTCAATTTTACGATAGTGCATTTCAATTAATATTTCATATAAAAATAATTCCTGCTTTTCTTTTGCATTTAAATTCCCTTTTTTGTCCATTTCCATTTTTGCTTTTTTTAAGTCATCTATTGACCTGAACATTGCTGTCATTTTAAAGTCTCCAACTTTTCTGTTCAGGAAAGCCGTATAAAATTCAATTGGATAGTGGACTTTAAAATAGGCGATTCTGACTGCCATCATTACATAAGCTACAGCATGCCCTTTTGGGAACATGTATTTTATTTTTTCACATGAATCAATGTACCATTGCTCTACACCATGCTCCTTCATTTTTTTAGAAAATTCCTTCCATTTTTCAGGATTTTTAGTAGGCTGCCCTTTTCTGACAAATTCCATTATAGAAAATGCCAATGATTTATCCAAGCCATCATCAATCAATTTATTCATAATGTCATCCCGTACCGTGATAATCTGGCTCAAGGTTGCAATCCCGCTTTTTACATAGTCTTGTGCATTGTTCAGCCAAACATCTGTTCCATGTGAAAGCCCAGAAATTCTAACTAATTCTGCAAAAGTTTTTGGCTTTGTGTCAACGAGCATTTGTTTTACGAAAGATGTACCAAATTCAGGTATTCCCGATGTACCTGTTGGAGATCCTATTTCTTCTGGAGTTACACCAAGTGCCTCTGTACCACTGAATAAGCTCATTACTTCCTTATCATCAAGCGGAATCGTGTAAATATCAACACCTGTCAAATCCTGTAAAATTCTAAGCGTTGTCGGATCGTCGTGTCCCAGTATATCCAGTTTTACAAGCTGTTCATCCATTACGTGGTAATCAAAGTGAGTTGTCTTGGAAGTTGACTTCATATCGTTGGCAGGCCGCTGGATTGGGCAAAAGTCGTAAATTGACTTGTCTTTTGGAACGACTATCATTCCACCAGGATGCTGTCCAGTTGTTTTTCTCGCACCTTCACAGCCTTTCGCAATTCTCATAACTTCTGCTCTTCTTTCCTTTATTTCAGGTGTTCCTTCCACTTCTTCAAGATATTTCTTCACATATCCGAAAGCATTCTTTTCAGCAAGCGTAGAAATCGTTCCCGCACGAAAGACATTGTCGCTTCCAAACAGCTCTTCCGTATATTTATGAATTTCCCCTTGATATTCTCCAGAAAAGTTCAAGTCAATATCTGGCACTTTATCTCCATTAAATCCCATGAATACTTCAAATGGAATAGCATGCCCATCTTTTATGTATTTTGTACCACATTTTGGACAATTTTTATCAGGATAGTCAACTCCGCTTCCTTCTTCATTCATAAACTCAGTATGCTTACAGTTTGGGCATCTATAATGTGGATAAAGTCCGTTTACTTCGGTAATTCCCTATAAGATAGGCGACAATTGAAGAACCGACTGAACCACGTGAACCTACAAGATAACCTGCATCTACCGATTTATGCACAAGTTTTTGTGCAATTAGATAAAGTACGGCAAATCCGTTTTGAATAATTGAATTAAGCTCCTTTTCCACTCTTTCCTTCAGGCTTTCATCAATATCTTTCTCCGTAAAGCTCTTTAAGTCTTTTATAAGTCATTTCCCTTACTTCTTCTTCAGCTCCATCAATTTTTGGCGGATAGAATCCAGTTGGAACCGGTCTTACCTGCTCAATCATATCGCTAATTTTATGAGTATTTTCCACAACAACTTCCATAGCTGCATCTTCACCCAGATAGTCAAAGGCTTTTAGCATTTCTTCAGTAGTTTTAAAATGCAGTTTTCTGTCAAAAAATTCATATTCCCTGACTCCTTCTGAAATTTTAGTTTTCCACATTGTCCCGCTTCCCAAAAGCAGGACATTCCTGTTAATTGCTTCCCGTTCTTCAAGATATTGTGCATCCCCTGTTGCAACAACAATTTTATTCTGGATTTTTCCAAGTTCGTAAAAATATTTGTTCATTTCCTTGACTATATCGTAGTTTTCAATTTCTTTATTTGTTCTTTCCACCATGTCGGCATAATTTGTATGTGGCTGAATCTCGATATAGTCATAAAATCTTGCTTTTTCTTCAATGTCAGTTTTTTCTGCTCCACGTAGATAAAGATTTACAAGTTCACCTCTATTTCTTTCAGAAGCCGAAGCAGAACTTGCTATTAACAGATTTTCTCTCATGCTGTTTAACAGAGTCTTGGGAATTCTAGGTCTACGCATTCCAAAAAATTCTATATTTGAACGTGATACGAGTTCGTACAGGTCACGAAGCCCAGCCTGATTTTTTACTAAAATCATTGTATTCAATGTTTCAGAATTTTGAATATTTGGCTGCAGTTCTGTATTAATTTCAGTTAGTTTCATAAGCCCTTTACTTAAAATCATATATAAAAATTTCTGAAAAACTTCTGCAGTCGCCTTCGCATCATCAACAGCCCTATGGTGTGTCTCAAGCGTAATCTCAAAATAGTCTACCAGACTGGCAAGTCCATATTTATTCAATTCTGGAAGCAGCGTTCTAGCCAAAGGCAACGTATCAATTACACTTGGAGAATATTCAAGCCCTTGATCAATAGTTTTTTGCTTTATAAATCCCACGTCAAATTTTGCATTGTGGGCAACTACCGTTGTATTAGCACAAAATTCTAGAAATTTTGGCAGTACAGTTTCTATTTTTTCAGCATTTGCGACCATTTCATCAGTAATTGTTGTAAGTTTTGTTATTTTTGGCGGAATTGGGATTTCAGGATTTACAAATTCAGAAAATTCCCCGATAATTTCCTTTCCACGCATTTTTACAGCCCCAATCTCAATTATCTTATCATTAAATGGATCAAATCCAGTTGTTTCAATATCGAATACAACATAAATTTCATCTTCAATCATTTTATCCTTAGGATTCGTAATCAAGTCCTGCTCATCATCAACCATATAAGCCTCTATCCCCAAAATAACCTTAAAATCCTCATTTGCCTCCTTAAATGCAAAGGGAAAAGAATGAACTACCCCGTAATCTGTCACAGCAATCCCGCTATGTCCAAATTCTTTTGCTCTTTTCGCATAATCCTTAATTGACATAACTCCGCTCATTTCACTCATGTTTGTATGTGCATGAAGTTCTATTCTTTTTTTAGGAGCATTATCTTCTCTTTTCACATCTTTAGAGTCAATAGCTTCAGCTTTTTGTGTTCTGACATACATTTCTCCAGTATACATGTCTGATTCAAAACTTCCAGTAACTTTTACCCATTCTCCAAGCTTTACTTGAATATCTTCACTTGTATTAAAGAAAATTCTGCAGCTGACTGAATTTGTATAATCTGTAATCATAAAGTCGCACATAAGTTTCCCGTTTTTAGTTTCTCTCATATCCAGATTAAATACTTTCCCTTCCAAAGCAACATTATCTCCAATGTTCAAGATATCAAGCATAGAAAAAGGCACAGCATCCATATCAGGAATTTTTTTCCGTCTATACCCATTATTATTTCCATTAAAATTCCCTCCATTTGAATACCCATTTCCATTCTTTACCCCAGTATTTTCATATTTAGGAAGTTCGCTAGCCTTTACCGAATTTAATTCACTTTGAGCCTTCAATTTTTCCTTGATTTCCTTAAACTCGCCATCTGTAAATTCAACTTTTATCAAATCATCAGTACATTCACAAATCTTATTTTTCAGCTCTTCCTTTACATTGGTTTTTTGAGCCTCTTCGATCAAATGACGAGATGGCAATTTCACAAATACATTATTTTCTACATTTTCCACTTCATAAGTTGCAAAAATATACTGGTATCTCTTACTTTCATCCCTATAATTCTCAATCATGAATTTTACAAATCCAGCAACATTCTTCCGTATCAATTCAGGATTAACATCTAGCTTAATTTTCAGCTTTACCCCATCTTCAAAATTTCTATAAAGCATCTGTCTTAAATCCTGTATTTCCCCATGTGCAGCAAAATCATGAACCTTTACAAATATCTCCATCTCTCTTTTTAGAAAACAAATTAATATACTCAATCTCAAAAATTTTTTTAATCCCGTATTTCCTGAAAAAAATCATCTGATGGCCTAATCTTCAAATATTTAGCGCTCATTTTTTTATTTATCCCCCTTACTTTTTTTATTTTTTTATATCAAATAATCATAATTTAATATTTATTCTTAAATTTAGTTATAAAAACAAATTTATTATATAATTTTTTTACAAAGTTTTTAGCAATATAATTTTTCTTGAAAAACCTTGCCATTCACAAAACTTCCAGGTATAATTAAAAGTAAAGAGGTGATTTTATGAAAAATGAAAAAAAGAAAAAAAGTTATCGAATGGATAAAAAAATATTTTGAAGAAAATGGAAAAAACTGTAAAGCAGTTGTAGGAATTTCTGGTGGAACGGATTCTTCGGTTGTGACGGCACTTTGTGTGGCAGCTCTGGGACGAGAAAATGTAATAGGAGTTCTTATGCCAAAAGGTATGCAGCATGATATTGATTATTCCAAAAAATTAGTTGAGTTTTTGAAAATAAAACATTATGAAATAAATGTGGAGAAGCCTGTAAATGACTTAAAAAGAATTAATTTCGCAGACAAACGGGAGTAAATCCTGATGAATTTGATGCCTACAAGACTAATCAGCCTGCCAGAATACGGATGGCTGTGCTTTATGGAATTTCTGCCATTGTTGGTGGGAGAGTGGCTAATACTTGTAATTTGTCGGAAGATTTTTGTGGGTTATTCAACAAAAATTTGGAGATGCTGCGAGGGATTTTTTTCTCCAATTTCTGATTTTACAAAAAAACCGAAGTGCGAAAAACTTGGATCTGAACTTGGACTTCCTGAAATGTTTTTTTGAAAAAAAGTGCCTGAAGATGGAATGAGCAGGGAAATCTGATGAGGAAAAAAATTGGGATTTAGCTACGAAGTTTTTGGATGAATATATTAGAACAGGAAATATTTCAGATTTGAGAATAAAAAGAAAAAAATAGACTATTTACACAAAAATAAATTTACACAAAATTTTACCTATGCCATCGTATAAAAAAAGGAGAAAAAAATAAAATGAAACTAAAAGCCAATTATAACATCACTGCTTGATACAGATCTTTACAAATTTAATATGAATCAGGTAATTTTTTTCACAAACATACTGATTTAGTCGGAGAATATCACTTTAAATGCCGTACTCCAAATATTTTTCTTTACAAAAGAAATGGTTACAGAAATAAACGATCAAATTGACTATTTATGCAGTTTACGGTTTAAAAAAATGAAGAATTAAACTACTTGCGTTCGATAAGATTCATAAAGCCAGACTATGTCGAGTTTTTTTAAGGCTTTGGCATCCGATTAAGGATTATGTGACTACGGTTCTTGAAAATGAAGAACTTAGAGTTATTGTCTCTGGACCGCTTTTTTTAGTGCAATGCAGTTTGAGATTTACTTGCTTGAAATTATTAACGAAGTGTATTTTTAGAATGAAGTTTAATTATGATGAATTGCTTGTTTCTGCAAAAAGAAAAATTAGAAAAAAAGATTTTTGGATTTTAAAAATAAAAAAAATATAACTTTAAATTTGCTGAATTCGGCTGCAGAAGACGGCTTTCAAAGAGAATGGCAGGAAGAAGTAGTGAAAAAAATTATCCAGCGAAACTCAAAAATATGGTTGGAACTTCTAATGTATTTCTGGCAATGAAATACAATTTAGTGCCAATCGGAACTTATGCACACGAATATGTCCAAATGTACCAAGGAATCGACTCAATACCGCTATCTTACACAAATCATTACGCATTAAAAGACTGGTATGACGAATACAAGGGAGATAACGGGACAGCACTTACCGACACAATAACGACAGACTTATTTTTTTAAGGGATTTTTGACAGAAGTATGGTAAATAACTACACAGGAGTGCGGCATGATTCAGGTGATCCATATATCTGGGCTGAAAAAAAATATTGAATCACTACGAAAAAAATATGGAATAGATCCAAAAAAACAAAGATGCTTTTTATTCAGCGATTCGCTAAATTTTTGACGAAGCAGAAAAAAATTTACAAGACATTTAGAGACAAAGTTAAACTTTCTTTTGGAATTGGGACATTTGTAACTAATGACACAAAAGAAAAAAACCATTAAATATTGTAATCAAAACTTCAGTATGTAAATGGTAGACCAGTTGCCAAATTAAGTGATGTGGGAAGGAAAAAGTTATGTGTGATGATGAAAAAAATATTTAAAATATTTGAAAGCATCAGTAAAATTTAGGCTAGAGCAGGGAAAAAAAGAATATTAAAAAAAGTTTAAATCTTTAAATAAGCAGTTATAGCAGACAAGAAATCTTGACTCCTTGTAAAAAAATATAAAAAAATTTTTGAAATTTTTATATTTAATTTATAAAAAAACGGAGAAACTTTAATGAAGAAAATATAAAGACAGGCTTGGTTCTGGGAAGATTCCAGACATTTCATAAAGGACATGAATACATTATAAATAAAGCTCTTGAGATATCTGACAAAGTTTTTGGTATTTATCGGTTCTAGTGATAAATTTGGAACAATAGAAAATCCTTTTTTTCCTATGAACTAAGAGAAAAATTGATAAAAATTTATGGGAATGAAATCGTGGAAAATAAATTGATAATTTCTCCACTCGCTGACTTGGGTGCTGGAAATGTTACAAAATGGGGGATTATTTATTTTTGTGAAGCGGAAAAAAATTTTGAGAAAAAGTCGATTGTATTGTTTATGGAGAAGAATCTAAATGCAAGAGCTGGTTTAGTGAGAAAATAAAAAAATCTGTAAATTTTATTGTAATTTCTAGAGATGACATAAAAAAATAAATGCTTCCACTTTGAGAGAATATATGAGAAAAAAATGATTTTTGAGAGTTGGAAGAAATTTGTGAATGAAAAAAATTGGGGTGAATTTGGAAAAAAATGAGAAATTTTTGATTAAAAATATGAAAAAAATTAACAAAAAAATTTTTTTCCTTGCTAAATAATGTTATACTATTCCCCGTTTAAAAAAAGCGAATATTTATTTTAATTATTTGAAAAATAAATATCAGGTTTAATCTGCTAAAAAGATTTACAACATATTCGTTATTCAAATGGGGTTTAGTATTAAATGAAACATGGAATTATTCTTGTGTATCAATTTTTTTATCTTTCAACTAAAAAAACTGGCTCATTATTTTTAAAAACGAGCTAGTTTTTTTATTTGATAATTTTTAATAAAAAAACTTTAATTCTTTACAAAATAACAGTTATTTATCACATTTCCAGCATTTGATTCTATATAGAATTTATTTTACAGAAGCTTCATAAATTTCTTTAATAGCTTCAGCCAAATCTTTGTTAAATTCATCATCACTTTGTTGTGCTGACAATCCTTCAGTTAATGCTCTTGAGAAAACTTGCGATAACTCCTTTATTTTTTTAGCAAGAATTTCGTTTGCTTCTTTTCTTGGATAACCTCCTGATAATGCGACAACTCTTACAACTCTTGGATGTTTTTGTCAAATCTTCATAAAAAGTTTTTCAACTGTTGGAAGTGTAACTTTTAACATAACATTTGAAGTTTCAGGCAATTTATCAAGATGTTTTTTTAATTTCATTTTTTTCAAAATAGTTTCGCATTCTGCTTTATCAACATTGTGAATATCTACTTCTGGTTCAATAATTGGAACAAGTCCAGCCGCAATAATTTTTATCTGCAACTTCAAATTGTTGATCTACAACTTTTTGCAATTCCTGTTTGAGATGCTTTTTTTAATAACAGAACGCATTTTTTTGTTCCGAAAAATATGTCTTTCGTTTGCTCGGCTCAAAAGATCGTCTAATCCAGGAATAGGTTTCATAACTTGAACTCCGTCTTCCAATTCTTCTAGTCCTTTATCAACTTTTTAAGAAAAGGTAAAACTCCTTTTTCTTCCCACAAAAAGTCAGCTGTATATTTATCATCAATTTTTTTCTATCCATAGTTTGTTCAAATAAAATAGCTCCTACAATTTCCTTATCACTAAAAAGCAGGACTTTTTTATGATTCTTGTTCTCATTTTATGAATTAAAGTCAAACATTTCTGTATCATTAGAATATTCACTTTCATCAATTCCATACAATTTTCAAAGGCTTTCGAGTACTTCCACCACTTTGATCCAATGCTGCAATAAATCCCTTTTCCGTTTCTCATTCTTTCTAATCTTTCTTTCATTATAATCTTCCTCCTAATTTTAAAAACATTTTTTGATTATCAAATCTTTTTATTTCTATACTTTATCATATCACTTTTTTTCAAAAAAATGTCAAGGATAAAATATAAAAATTTTTAAAAAAATCAAAAAAATCCTTTAATTTTTCCCATTGATTAGACTTTTTATGATATAATTTTATATAATCAATTTAGGAGGAAAAAATGGGAAGACATGGTACAATAGCTGGGCGTAAGGAAGCACAGGATAAAAAAAGAGCCGCATCATTTACAAAACTTGTTAGACTTATAACAGTGGCAGCAAGAGGAGGAGAAAATCCTGAATTTAACGTTGCACTAAAAACACGCAATTGAAAAAAAGCAAAGGCGATTAATATGCCTAATGATAACATCAACAGAGCAATTAAGAAGGGAGCAGGAACTGATGGTTCAACAACTTTTGAAACATTGAATTATGAAGGTTATGGACCTGCTGGAGTTGCTATTATTGTAGAAGCTCTTACTGATAACAAAAATAGAACTGCTTCATCTGTAAAAATGGCTTTTTGATAGAAATGGAGGAAATCTTGGTGTTTCTGGGTCAGTTTCATATATGTTTGGAAGAAAAGGTGAAATTATTATTGAAAAAACAGATGACATTGATGAAGAAGCATTGATGGAAGTGGCACTTGAGGCTGGAATGGAAGATATGGAAACTTTGGAAGACAGTTTTTATATTACAACTGAAACAGCAAACTTTGATGCTGTGGCAGATGCCTTAAGAAATGCAGGATACAAATTATTAGAAGCAGATATTCAATATTTACCATCAATTGAAGTTGAAACTCTTGAAGAAAATGATTTACAAAAAAATTAAGAAAAATTAATTGATGTTTTTGGAAAATGATGATGATGTTCAAAAAGTTCACCACAATTATGCTGGAGAATTATAAAAAAATACAGATATTGCGGAATTAATTTCCGCATTTATTTTATTTTTTAAAAAAAGGAGCTATATTTTTATGAAAAAAACTGGAGAAGAAACAATTACTCTAATAAAAAAATATGAAAAATAATTCAGCGAAATGATTTTTCAAAACTTCACACTTGATTCAGTTTTACTTTCTGATTTTTGTAAAAAAATTAATAGGAAGACAAAAATTCTTGATATTGGAACTGGATGCGGAATTATCGCTTTACTTTTTGGCACAACGCTCAAAGGCACAAATTACAGGTGTTGAATTGCAAAAAAACAATGGCGGAAATTGCTGAAAGAAATGTTGAAAATAATAAATTTGAGAATCAAGTCAAAAATAATAAATGAGGATATAAAAAAATTATAAAAAAATATTTTTTTAGCCGTGATGAATTTGACACAATAGTTACAAATCCGCCATATTTTTGAATTTACTGGCGACATTTCACAAACCAATGACCTGGAGCAGCTGGCAAATGCAAGACATAATATAAATTTATCACTTGAGGAAATTATAAAGATTTCTTCCTATTTATTAAAAAAATATGGGCAGTTTTTTTCAATTGTGTTCCGAAGCGAACGGCTGGTGGAAGTTCTAGCGCTTTTACAAAAAAATATAATTTAGAGCCGAAAAAGAATGAAGAATTGCTATACAAAATGGAATGAAAACTCAAAAATTTGCTTATTGGAAGCAATAAAAGATGCTAAGAAAGGATTTTTCCATTGAAATGCCTATTTTTGTTTATGATGAAAATGGACAAAAAGAACGAATATATTGAAAATTTGTATAAAAGTTAGGATTTAAAAATTAAAAAGAATAAAAATTATTATTTCCTTGCATTTTTTTAACAAATACTTGTATAATAAAAGCCTAGTAAAAATAACTATAAATGATTGTAATAAAAAAATATAATGATGTTTTGGGATATTCCATCTATAAAAACCTTTTTGGAAACACATATTATTCAAAAGGATAGTATGTTTTTTTATTGCTTAAATTATAGAAAAAAATAAAAAAAATAAAAAAATTTTTTTAAGGAGGAAATGAATGCTTAATTTTTTTAAATCACCTGCAATTTGGGAGTAAATGAATTATTATGGCTAGGATATCTAATATTGAATTTTTCAGCAGTTGCTCTGGCTTACAGATTTTGGGGAAAAGGAGGACTACTATCGGTTGTGCCATTGTCAATCGTTCTAGCTAACATTCAAGTTGGGAAAATGATGACTTTATTTGGTTTTGATGGAATTACAATGGGAAATATTGCTTATGGAGGAATTTATTTGGCGTCGGATATTTTGACAGAAAACGAGGAAACATTATTCTAGAAAAGTGGTTTCGCTAGGTTTTGCTGCGATGTTATTTACGACATTTATAATGCAAATTGTGCTAAAAGTAAAAGTTTCGCCTGATGATACAATGCAAGGTGCTCTATCAGCAGTATTTGGATTTATGCCAAGACTTGCAATTTCAAGTGTATGCGGATTTGCAGTTTCTCAGTCGTTTGATATTTGGTCTTATCAATTTATTAGAAAATTTAGACCATCTTATAGAGATATTTGGATTAGAAACAACGCAAGTACAATGATAAGTCAAATTTTAGATAATATTGTATTTTCATTTTTGGCATTTACAGGAGTTTATCCATTTAAAACAGTAATTGGGAATCATATTTTTCAACATATTTATTAAAAAAATTGTAATTTCACTGCTTGACACACCTTTTTGTGTATATTGCAACTTTATGGAAAAAAACAAGGTAAAATAAGTGATTAATATTAAATAAATAAAAATGAAAAAAATAAAAAAAGGTATATATAACATGGAAAGATATAGTGTAATAAAAGAGAAAAATCCTCGTGAAATCGTATTATTAAAAGGGTTTAGCTGTGCTTATGGAAAAGTGCGCTTTTTGTAATTACATTTTGGATAATACGAATGACGAAGAAGAGATGAAAAAGTAAATTTTGAGGCTTTGAGTAGAGTTACTGGGGAATATGGAGTTCTTGAAGTTATAAACTCTGGGTCGGTGTTTGAGCTAAAGTGGTACGACATTAGAAAAAGATAAGAGAAGTTTGTAAAGAGAAAAACATAAAAAAATACTTTTATTTTTGAAGCGTATTTTTGGGTACTTAAATAGATTGAATGAAATTAGAGAATATTTTTTTCTGAACAAGAAGTAAGATTTGCATTCGGATTGGAAACTTTTTGACAATAATTATAGAGCTAAGGTTTTTGAAGAAAAAAATTTTTATTTTTAAATGAAAGAGTTTTTGGAAAAAAATTAAAAAGCGAATATCAAATGTGCTTATTAATGATTTGTACAAAAAGGACAGACGAAAAGAACAGATTTTTAAGCGATATTGAGCAGGAATGGAAAATTTCAAGGAGCTAGTTGTAAGTGTATTTGTAAATAATGGTACAGAAATTGAAAGGGATGAAGAGCTTGTAGCTTGGTTTTTGACGGAAATTTATCCAAAAATATAAAGATGTTCCAAATATTGAGATTTTTAGTTGACAATAAAGATTTTTGGAGTGTATGTTCAATAAAAATTACTCGAATTTTTTTAACATTGAATTTTTAATAAAAAAAGACTATGTTTTATTTATTTTATGACAAGGGTTTTAGCCCCTTGCTAAAATTAAAAATTTATAATGGATTTATTACGTGAAAATGTGAAATAGTATGAGTTTTTAACTATTTTTGGAAATGCCAATACCGTTTTCAAACATATCAATTTCATTTTCAATTCTTTTTAAATCACTCCGGACATAATGGTCGTTATCGGTTCCAAGTCTAAAAGGTTCTCGCTAATGGCATATTTTTTTGTGATTTATTTCAAATAAGTATTCTTCTACAATCATTTTTGTCTTATTATTTTTTTATCATCATCTTCAAAATCTATGACAAGTGTTACATTTAAATCCGAGAGTTCATTAATGTCAATTTTTCTTTTTCATTTACAAAAATAGTTTAAAATGCATTGCTTTATTACAAATTCTAGTTCCTCTTCGATTACTTCACGTGGCTTTTTCGATATTTTTGTGTTAAGTACAAAATAGCTTTATCTAAAAAAATCATTTTTTTATTTCCTTTCTTCTTACGATTATATTTCTTTTTCAATTATATAATAAAAAAATATTTTAAAAAAACAAATTTTTTACTAAATTAAATCATTTGTTAAATTTTTTTACGTAGTCAATTTTTAAAAAGTAGAAAAAAAAGCAAAAAAATGATTTATAATATATCGAAGTAATAATAATTTTTAAGAATTTAAAATTATTAGGCTTGCTCGGAAACTACATGTATTTAGAATTTAATAAAACAAATGTTCTGAAGCAAAGGAATTTTTGATTTCTTGTAAAATAAAAAAAGATAAGTTGCCGAACAGATCTATTGAAGTTAAAAATAAATAAACGACATTGAAAAAGAAAAAAATTAGAAAATATAAAAAAATGAAGGCTGTAAAATTGAATAATAGTAATATTTATAGTGGAGTGAAATTTTTTTGAATCTTGTAAAAAAAGGAAGAAAAAAATAAAAATTAGAATTTTTTTATAAAGGAATAGAAAAAAAGAGAATAAGTAGGAGAGAATATGGCTAGAAAAATTAGTATAGAAGCCGATAGCTTGAAAAAGATATATAAAAACAGGGAAGTTGTAAAAAGTGTAAGCCTTGCGATGGAAAAGGGCGAGGTTGTGGGACTTCTTGGACCTAATGGGGCAGGAAAGACAACTACGTTTTATATGATCACAGGAATTGTAAGGCCAAATCACGGAAGAGTTATGTATAATGGGCAGGAAATTACAAACTTGCCAATGTACAAAAGGGCTAGGCTAGGGCTTGGATATTTGCCACAAGAGGCATCTGTTTTTAGAAATTTGACTGTGGAAGAAAATATAGTTTCAGTTTTGGAAATGCGTGGAGTTCCTTAAAAAGAACGTATTGCTACAATGCAAAGTTTGATTGAAGAATTTAAACTTTCACATGTTGCAAAAAGTTTAGGGTATGCACTTTCAGGAGGGGAACGAAGACGTGTGGAAATTGCTCGAACGATTTCTACAAATCCAGATTTTATTTTGTTGGATGAGCCTTTTTGCAGGAGTTGACCCTATTGCAGTAGAAGACATTCAAAAATATAATTATCCAATTAAAAAGAAAGAGGATTAGGAGTTTTAATTACAGATCATAATGTGCGTGAAACATTGAGAATTACTGAAAGAGCATATATAATGGCTGAAGGGACAATCTTGATTTCTGGAACTGGTGAGCAAATTGCGAATGATGAAACTGCCAGAAGAGTTTACCTTGGAGATAACTTCAAGTTGGATTAGGAGGTTGATTTTTTTGAAAAAAATATGATTTTGACGTCATCTTTATACGAAAGTATAGGATTTGTAAAAGAATTTTTGGATAAAAATGCTAAAAGTAAAAAAATATTATTTATTCCGACAGCAGCTAATGTGGAAGAATATAAGAATTATATGTATCTTACAGAGAAGGCTTTTTGAGAATATTGGATATGAAGTGGATAATTTTGATATTTCTGTTTTTTTCAGAAAAACAGTGAAGGAGAAATTATCAGAAGGCAGAGATAATCTTTTATTTCTGGTGGAAATACATTTTATTTATTACAAGAATTGAAAAGAAAAAAATTTAATTTCTTATTTGGAAAGGAAAGAATAGAAAATGGATTGCTTTATATCGGAGAATCGGCAGGGTCTGTAATAACAGGTCCTAATATCGAATATGCTTCGCTTGCAGACGATAAAACATTGGCAAAGGAATTAAGTGATTACACAGGAATGAATCTGATAGATTTTTATTTAGTTCCTCATTTTGGCGAAGAACCGTTTGCAGAAAGTTCTGAAAAAAATAGTTGAATTGTATAAGGATAAATTAGATTTGGAATTAATAAATAATAAAGAAGCGATATTAATTAAAAATAATGATTTTTAAAATAATAAAAGAAAAAAATAAAAAAATAGGTGAAGATTCCTTGTGGTATAAGGAGGGTAAGAGTGTTATTAGACATAGAGATAAAAAAATTTAAAATCTTTTTAAAAATCAAACAATTTTTTTCAATGGAAGCTGAAAAATAAAATTGAAGATAGAAATTCTTTTTGAAGTTGAAGTAGGGAAAGAAAAAAATTTGAATTATTGAAAACTGCTGTGCTGTTTGGAGGAAATGCCAGCAGGAAATCAAATTTTTACTTCAGTTTTAAAGTATATTCAGGTATTATTTGTTTAATAAAGGGATAGAAAAAAATATAATAAAGAGAAGCTTTTAGATTTGGGAAGAAGATAAAAAAATTCAACGATAAAAAGTAAGGAATGTAGTAGATGATAAAATTTATGAATATATATTAGAAATAAATTTTTAATACAAAAAAATTATAAAAAGAAAAAGTTATATATAACTGCTTTTAGAAAGAAAACTTGTTTTTGAAAGAGAAAAACAATAAAATTGTAAAATATGACAAAGAAATATTTTCAGAATATGAAATAACTATAGGCTTTTATAAATGAGACTCTGACAGACAGTGACAGTGTAATATCAAGAATTATCGAATGGAGAGTTCCTGAAGAAATAGAAAAAAATATATTTTTATATAGATAAAATAAAAAAATTAATAATTATAGTGATGATTTGGGAAAATATATATATGAAAATAAAAAAATAACAAAAAAAGTTAGTCATAGAATTTTTTAAAAAAATAGGAATTACTGTGAATGATATTGAGGGTGTATAGAGAAAAATGAATTTTTCTTAAAAAAATATACGAGAAAGTAAAAGAATTTCAGATATTGAGTGAAAAAGAACAGGAGAAATTGTTATCTCAAATAGCTTATATTTATAGAATACACTTTGTTTATGAAGATAACCAAAAACAAAAAAATATAAATTAGAATATTATGAGCAATCGGCAGGAACACAAAAAGATACTATCAATGTTTTTTTCCAATCTATAATTTATTAAATAATGGGGGAGTAATGATAATAGATGAATTAGACATTACTTTGCATTATAGCTTGATAAAGGAAATCATAAAAAAATGTTTAATTCTGTAGAATATAATAGAAAAAAACGCTCAATTAATATTTACTACTCACAATTTATTATTATTGGATTTTAATTTATTTAGAGAAGATCAAATATGGTTTTTGGAAAATAATGATGTGTCAACAGGAACTGAACTTTATTCATTATCAGATGTGAAGGATACGAAAAAAATAAATACTTGTTAAGAGATTATTTGAATGGAAATTTTTGGTGGAATACCTAAATTAGAAGATTTTGGGGTTGATTTATGGCTAGAAAAAGGAATGAATAACAAAAATCGAAAAATTAAAGAAAAAAAGTATATTTATTTTTTATAGGAAGGCTCTAAAAAAATTGGAGTGAAGATAAGTATATAAAGGAGTATTACGGACAATTTCAAGATAAGGCAGTAGATATTGGATTTAGATTTATTTCCTGTGGAGATGGAAGTTGGAAAAAAATATCGAAAAGGAAATAAATAAAGAAAAAGAAGTATAATTGATGAAAATATTGAAATTTGGTGTGTTTTTAGACAAAGATAAAAATGATTTGGATAAAATTAACAAGGAATGTTTGAAAAATAATTATAAATTGATCTTTTCCAATTGCTCTTTTTGAAGTTTGGTTGCTATATCATTATGAAAAATATAAAGATAGGAGAATGCAGTCAAAAATTATGAAAATATTCTTACAAGGAAACTAAATAAGAAATATAAGAAAAAGTGGAAGGAATAAAATTTACTCTTGATGATAAAGAAAGAGCGATTAGGCAATCCAAAAAGATACATGAAAAATATCAGAGATTGGAAGAAAAAAATAAATAATAGTTTTTAATTGTACAAATTTTTTTATATGATTTTTAGAAAAAAATTTAAAGAAGTTTTTTTATAATTTTTGATTTAGAGTAATAATTAAAATTTTAAATTTATTTTTAAAAATAAGATAAGTAAAATTTATAAATAAAAAAAGATATAATTAAAGAGAGGATAGAAAAAAATGACAGGAAATGAAATAAGAAAAAAAGTTTTGTAGATTTTTAAATCAAAAGGAGCATAAACATTTTTGAAAGTGCTTCGTTAATACCAGATGATAAAAGTTTGTTGTTGACGGTTGCTGGGATGGTGCCGTTTAAGCCATTTTTCTTGGGAGAGAAGGAAGCTCCGTTTCCAAGAATTACGACTTATCAAAAATGTATAAGAACTAATGATTTGGAAAATGTAGGAAGAACGCCTAGACACCATACATTTTTTGAAATGCTGGGAAATTTCTCGTTTGGAGATTACTTTAAAAAGGAAGCGATTGAATGGTCTTGGGAATATATAACAAAAATTTTGAAATTGGATCCAGAAAGACTTTATGTTTCTGTTTATAAAACAGACGATGAGGCTTATGAAATTTGGAATAAGGAAATTGGAGTGCCTGAAGATAGAATTGTTAGACTTGGAGAAGAAGATAACTGGTGGGCAGCTGGACCTGTAGGTTCTTGTGGGCCTTGTAGTGAAATTTATTACGATACACAAAATATGGGTAAAAATAATGAAGAAATTAACTGTAAGCCAGGAGATGAAGGAGATAGATTCTTAGAAATTTGGAACCTTGTGTTTACTGAATGGAATAGACTTGAAGACGGTTCACTTGTGCCACTTCCAGAAAAATATTGATACAGGAGCAGGACTTGAAAGAATAGCTTCAGTTGTGCAAAAAAGATAATAACTTTGAAACTGATATATTTATGCCGATAATAAAAGGTATTGAGAAAGTTTTAGATATTAAGAAAGAAGAATTTGAAATTACTGTAAAAGTTATTGCGGATCATATTAGAGCGTCAGTATTTTTGATAGCGGATGGAGTTTTGCCATCAAATGAAGGTCGTGGATATATTTTTAAGAAAAAAATTATAAGAAGAGCATTTGGTGCGGGAATCGTTGCAAAACAAAAAAATTGGATATTACGAAAGATGATTTGTTCTTGTATAAATTAGTGCCTTATGTTGTGGAAAATATGAAAGAGGCATATCCAGAATTAGTTGAAAAACAAGAATACATTGAAAAAAAGTTTTTAAAACTTGAGCAAGAAAGATTTGCGTTGACATTGAAAAAAATGGAATTGAAATGCTAACTGAAGAAATTGAAAAATGGATAAAGAAGAATTAAAAACTTTCAGCAGATGCTTCGTTTAAATTATATGATACATTTGGACTTCCATTTGAATTGACAGAATTAATTTTTGGAAAATCAAAGGGTATGAAGTTTCTGAAGAAGAATTTAACCAAAAATTAGAAGAACAAGTAAAAAGATCAAAAAATAGCAGAGTTACAGTTTCAGATATGATAAAAGATGACTTTATTGATAAATTCTTTGAAGAACACGGAAAAACTGAATTTACAGGATATGAAAAATTTAAAGATGAAGGAAAGATTTTGCATATTGCTAAAAGTGAAGGGATTTCAGGATATGAAGTGATTTTTGATAGAACGCCATTTTATGCGGAATCAGGAGGACAAGTTGCTGATACTGGAATTATTACTTCTGGAGAATTTGAAGGAAAAGTTGTAAATGTTGTGAAAAAACATGATGTGTTTATTCATCAAGTAGAGATTGTAAAAGGAATTGCTCCATCAGTTGGTGCAGAAGTAAAAATGAAAATTGATGCGGATCGTAGAAAAGATATCCAAAGAAACCATACTGCAACACATATTTTACATAAAGTTTTAAGAGAAAATTTAGGAACTCACGTTGAGCAATCTGGTTCGCTTGTGGATGATGAAAAATTGAGATTTGACTTTTCACATTATGAAGCAATTGAGCCAGAAATGATTGAAAAAATCGAAAAATCTGTAAATGACATTATTTTGTCTAACTTGAAAGTTAAAATTGATTTTGAAAATATTGAAGATGCGAAAAAAAGAGGAGCGATGGCACTTTTCTCTGATAAATATGGAGATGTAGTTCGTGTCGTTGAAATTGACGGATATTCAATCGAGCTTTGTGGAGGTGCACACGTTAAATCTACTGGAGAAATTGGATTATTCAATATTGAATCTGAAAGTGGAATAGCTTCAGGAACTCGTAGAATTACAGCAACAACAGGACATGCAAGTTTGAAATATGTTAATAAACTTGAAGAAAAATTAAGTAAAGTTGCTGGAATGTTGAAAACTGATGGAAAAAATGTGGTTGACGTTGTAGAGAAATATATCGCAGAAGCTAAAAAAATATCGTAAAAAGAATATGAGCAATTACAAACTAAATTAGTAAAATATGAAATCAATGAATTACTTGAAAATGTAGATGAAATAAATGGAGTAAAAAGTATTAAAAAGCTGCATTTGCAAATAAAGATGTAAATGAATTAAAAAGAAATCGTAGATAGAGGAAAAGAAAAAAACTTCAATCTGGAATTATTATTTTTGGGAACAAATAATGATGGAAAAAGCGATTTTCGTAGTTGGAGTTACAAAAGACTTGATTTCAAAAGTAAAAGCTGGAGAAATAGTAAAAGTTGCGGCTCAAGTTGCTGGCGGAAACGGTGGAGGAAGACCTGATTTTGCACAAGCTGGTGGAAAAGATGGAAATGCTGTAAAAGAAGCTGTTGATAAAGCATTTGAGTTTGTAAATGAAAAATTATAATTTATATAATTGAATAAATGTCAATTAGCAAGGGTTTATCCCTTGTCAAAAAAATTAATTCATAATTTGAATAATAAAATTTAGAAATGAGAAAAAGATGAGAAAATTTATTGGACTTGATGTCGGAGATGTGAGAATTGGAGTTGCAAAATGCGATCCTTTGGGAATTCTTGCGACTGCTCTTGAAGTGATTGACAGGACGAAAATAGATCCGATTGCAAGAATAAAAGAGATTTTAGACGATGAAAGCACAAAAAAAGTCGTTGTTGGACTTCCAAAAAGCTTGGACGGAACTAAAAAAAGGCAAGTTGAAAAAGTGGAAGAATTTGTGGAAGAGTTAAAAAAAGAAATACCAGGAATTCAGATTATTTTTGTGGATGAGAGATATACGACGACAGAAGCGGAACATTATTTGAAAAAAACTATTCTAAAAAGAATGGGAAAGAGCAGAAGAAAGTTGTGGATATGGTGGCGACTTCGATAATTTTTACAAAAAAATATTTGGATACATTAACTTAGAAAGTCTAAATAAAGTATATTTATTTTTAAAAATTTATTAAACATATTTATAAGAATAGATATTTAAATAAAAATAAAAAGAAAGGATGAAAAAAATGCAAAATAAAAAAATCACATTATATTTGGTACGCTTGTAGTTATTATTGTTCCAATTGTTATTTTAGCATTGAATAAAATAAAATTGGGGCTTGATTTACGAGGTGGAACATCAGTTGTATTGCAGGCACAGGGGAAAAATTGAGCCTGATACGATGAGTAAAGTTAAAAGTATTATTGAAAGAAGGGTAAACAGTATTGGGGTGGCTGAACCTGTTATTCAGCTTAGCGGAAATGATAAATTGATAGTGGAGCTTGCGGGAATAAAAGACCCTCAAAAGGCTGTTGAATTAATTGGTACGACTGCAAAACTTGAGTTTAGAATAAAAAATAGGGATGGTTCTTATGGGCCTGTGCTTTTGGAAGGATCTGCCTTAAAATCTGCAGGGGTAACAAGAGATCAAATGGGAATGCCATCAGTTAGTTTTGAATTGAGTTCGCAAGGGGCAAATACCTTTGCTAAGATTACAAGAGAAAATATTGGAAAGCAGCTGGCAATAATGCTGGATAATAAAGAACAGTCGGCTCCTACGATTAACAGTGAAATTAGTGGAGGAAGTGGAGTTATAACTGGAAGATTTTCAATGGAAGAAGCAAATAACCTTGCAAATCTATTAAAATCAGGAGCGTTGCCTGTGGAAATAAAAATTGTTGAAAATAGAACGGTTGGTGCGACACTTGGAGTAGATTCGATAAAACAGACTGGAGTAGCAGGATTAATTGCTTTATGTGTAATTTCAGTATTTATGATTGCTATTTATAAAATACCTGGAATTGTGGCAGATATTGCGCTTCTTATAAATGGAGTTCTAGTTTTAGGATTGCTTAGTGGAGTTGGAGCGGCCTTGACACTTCCTGGAATTGCAGGATTTATCTTGACATTGGGAATGGCAGTTGACTCGAATGTAATTACTTATGAAAGAATAAAAGATGAGTCTGCGGTTTTGGAGAATCGCTGCACGATGCAGTGGAAAAGGGTTATGAAAATGCTTTTCCTGCGATAATTGACGGAAATATAACAACGTTACTTGTGGCGGCTGTGTTATTTTTCTTTGGAACAGGGCCAATAAAGGGATTTGCTGTAACATTGTCACTTGGTGTGGTTGCTACGGTAATTACAGGGGTATTTGTATCAAAAATATTTTTAAGATTGTTTATACAGGTGTTTAAGATAAAAAAAGAGCAGTTGTTCTGGAAAAGGAGCTTTTAAATAATGAAGATTAATTTGAAAGTTATTAAAAATAGAAAAACTTTACTTGGGAATTTCAAGCGGCAATGGTTTTAATTTCACTAATTTCACTATTTACCATAAAAATTAAATTTAGGTGTTGACTTTAAAGGTGGAGAATTAATTCAACTGAAATATAGTAAAAAAATAGATCAAAACGCAGTAAGTAGCACGTTAAACAGTCTAATTGGGAAAATTCCTCAAATGAAGGCAAAAAGAGTACAGTTTTCTGATACGGATAATACAGTTATTATAAGAACTGAGCAAATGAGCAGTGCTCAAAAAGCAAAAGTAATGTCAGAATTAAAACAGAATACTGGAAAATTTGAAGTTGTAAAAAATGAAACTGTAGGTGCGGTAATTGGTAAGGAATTGACAGCGAATGCATTTCAAGCGCTATTGATAGGAAGTATATTGATTATTATTTATATTACAGTAAGATTTGAGTTTATTTATGCAATAGCGGGAATTGTGGCATTAATTCACGATGTTATTATTGCTTTTGGAGTTATTACAATGCTTAGATATGAGATAGATACTCCATTTATTGCGGCAATTCTTACAATTTTGGGATATTCCATTAATGATACGATTGTCGTATTTGACAGAATTAGGGAAAATATTAAGAAAAAAATAGATCAGGAAGAAATAAAGTTTCAATGTCATTTGGTGAAATAATAGAAAAAAATCTATAAATCAAGTATTTACAAGATCGATTTATACTTCATTGACTACTTTATTTTCTGTAATTGTACTTCTTATTCTTGGAGGAGATACGTTAAAGACATTTAGTATGACATTGTTTGCAGGGAATGTTAGTTGGAACATATTCATCAGTATTTGTAGCAAGTCCTTTTGGTTTATATCATGAAAAAAAGGTAAAAGATGAGCCAAAAAGCTAAAGATACTACAAAACATTCAGGAAAAAAACAGTAAATGGATATGATGAAAAGGATAAAGTTTTAGTTTAATTAATTTGTTTTGAAAGATAGGATAAAATAAAAATAAAATGATAAGTTTAGAAGGTGAAATGAAAAATGCGATGCTGGGCAGAAATAAATATAAATAATTTGTATAGCAATATTGATGAAATTGAGAAAATTGTGCCTAAAGAGAAAATAATAGCGGTAATAAAGGCAGATGCTTATGGGCATGGAATGTTAAAAATCTGTGACGCTTTAATAAAAAAGGGAATTAAGAATTTTGCTGTGGCGACAAGTGATGAAGCGCTGAAAATAAAGGAACTTCATAATGATATTATGGTGCTGATATTAGGACCTGTGGAAAATGAATATATGGATCTCATTGCTGACAAGAAGATTTATTTTATGGTGACAGATTTTGAAGAAATAGAATTTTTGGAAAAAACTGGAAAAGAAAACGGGAAAACTGTGGACGTGTTTATAAAGATAGATACAGGAATGGGACGTGTAGGATTTCAAGAAAGCGAAGTGGAACAATTAAATAAAATTCTTAAAAATGTAAAACATATTAATCCAATAAGGAATCTTTTCGCATTTTTTTCATCATCTGACAGCGACAAAAGAATATACAAAAATTGCAGGAAAAGAAAATTTAAAAGCAATGTGTGAAAAAAATATCAAGTGGGATACCATCAATACGATACAGACATCTGCACAACAGTTTTGGAACTTTAAAATTTCAAGAAAGCATACAGGATTTTGTGAGGGCTGGAATTATAATTTATGGAGGAGTTACAGATAAGGAAACTGCACCGTATAAATTTAAGCCTGTAATGTCTCTTTTTGCTAAAATAAGCTATATAAAAACATTAAAGGAAGACAGCTTTATAAGTTATGGAAATACTTACCTTGGAAAAGTTGGGAAACTTATGCGACTGTTTCCATTGGGTATGCTGACGGAGTAAGGCGTGATTTGTCAAATAAAGGCTATGTTTTTTATAAAGGGCATAAATGTAAAATTGCAGGACGTGTTTGTATGGATCAGCTTATGATTTTACTTCCTGATGAATTAAAGGATGAAGCTAAAAAAGGCGATGTTGTGGAATTTTTTGGTGAAAATATAAGTGTTGTGGAAGTTGCTGAATTGTGTGGCACTATTTCGTATGAGATTTTATGTGGAATAAGTCAAAGGGTGCCTAGAATTTATGTAGAAAAATAGGAGTAAAAAAATGATACTGGATATTGGATTTGTAGTTTTGCTGATAATATTTATGTTTCTTGGGTACAGGAGAGGTTTTTCGCTGGAATTTTTTAATATGTTTAAGTATATTTTTTTATTATTTTTTTATAACAAATTATGTTTATAAATTTTTTTCTGGATTCAGAGGGAATTAAGTCTCAAAAATCAGTTGAAAGTATTTATTGTAATCGTTGCAATCCAATATCTTGCCTATTCTGCTATTTTGATAATTAATAAAAATTTTTAAAGAGTATAAAAAAATAAATAAATTTGATAAATTGTCTGGAATGATATTTGGAATAATGAAATTGTTTTTTTGTTGCAATTATTGTATACATTGTAGTAATTGCAGGCTCTCTAAAAAAAGTAAAAGCATAAAAAAATGCAAGGAATAAAAAGTATTTGCATTAAGATTATGACAAAATATGCACTAAGGTTTACGGATTCTTTTCCTGGATTTATAGAAAATGATGTGAAGAGATATGTTATAAGTCAACGGGAAAAGGAAGTAATAAATGATGTTTTACATGATTATGAAAATCCAGAACCAGATAAATTTGAAAAAAATCAAAAAGAGATTAATTAAAATAAATAAAAATTTATGAAAAAAATGGAATAAAAAGAAAAAAATAAAAAGGAAAAATTGATAAAAATGAAAATAATTGACAGGTATATTTACAATTCACTTATTTTGCCGTCATTGTTTGGAATTAGCATATTTACATTTATTATGATGTTAAATGTTGTAATGGAAGTTATGGAGCGTCTGTTTGCAAGTGATTTGCCGTTTATATCCATAATAGACTATCTATTTTATGCAATGCCAGGAGTTCTTGTGCAGACAATACCGATGGGAGCGTTTCTTGGAGTAATGCTTGTCTATGGCGGACTTTCAGAAACAAATGAGATTGTTGCAATGGAAGGTTCTGGAATAGGGCTTTTTAGAATACTTAGACCAGCATTTATTTTTGGTGTAGTGTTAACATTGATTGGATTAGGACTTGAAATTTATGTAAATCCCCGTGCCTTGGAAAATATAAATGCTCAGACAAAGCAGGTGCTTGCTTCAAAGCCTAGTTCACTGACGGAAGAAAAAGTATTTCTGACAAATGAAGAAAAGGGATTTGGTTTTTATATTGATGAGGTAAATAATGAAGCGGCAACAGCAAAAAACTTTCTAATAATAAATAAACGTGGGGATAACCATTATCCAATAGTTTTTTTGGCTGAAAATGCAAGATTTGATCCAGGAATCATAAATTTGAGCAAAGTAAAAGGGTATGCTTTTGAAAAAGATGGCAGCAATCAAGTTTCAGCTGAGTATATGGAACAGGAAATACCTATTACTACTTTTTTTAGAGAAAGCAAGAAGGAAGTGAAAAAAAGCCGTAAGGAAATGAATATAAAAGAGTTAAATAAATTTTATAAGGAAAATATAAACAAGCCTGGAGAAAAGGAAACAGCTTTAAAGGCACAGGTAGAAATTTACCAAAGGCTTATAGGCCCGCTAGCAAGTACATTTTTATGCTGGCTTGGAGTGCTTCTTTCAGTTGGGCATAGAAGAAGTGGAAGAGGAATAAGTTTTGGTGTAAGTTTAATCGTTATATTTGGTTATATAGGAATGGCAAGTTATGCAAAAATTATGGTGCTGAAGAATAATGTGCCTGCAAATATTGCAATGTGGGTTCCTAATTTTGTTTTATTTATATTGTGTATATATTTCTCAATAAAAGAAATATAGAGGAAAATAACAGAAGGGAGGAGTATGAACAAATTAGACAAGTATATAATTTCAAATTATGTAAAAAGTTTCCTTTTTGGGTATGATGATGTTTTTTTTGATTTTCTTATTAGCAGAAAGTATCAGCTTGACAGGATGGATTATGGATGGAAAGCTTAAAGGCCACGATGCCATAAAGTATCTGAGATATGGAACACCTGAAATTATAACAAATACTGCTCCTCTTGGAGTATTGCTGGGAAGCCTGCTGTGTATAAGCAAGATGGCAAAACAGCTGGAAATTGCCGCAATGAAAACAAGTGGAATAAGTTTTGCAAGAATAGCGTTATTTCCTATGATTTTTTCATTTCTTGTAAGTATGGGAGTATTTTGGATAAACTATGACATATTAGGGAAATCAAATACTAAGAAAGGAAAATTTAAAGTCCCTTAAAATTGATAATAAGGAGCCTGTAAGGGCGCAAAAGAAATTCGTTTTCGTAAAAATTGATAAAAAGACAGTTCTGTATAGTGAAAATGTAAATAAAAATACTGGAACAATGGAATATATTGAAATTTTTAAATTTGAAAAGGGATTTAGTAAAATCAGCAAGATATATACTTCGCCATTTGCAAAAATTAATCCGAAAACAAATGTATGGACTTTTAAAGATTTAAAGGAATATGACAGCAGGACTAATTTAACAAAGCCTGCGGATACAAAAGAAATTCAGGTTTGTTGCAAGTATGGAAGATGTTCTGGCAAGTCCAGTAAAGGCTAAAAATTTGACAATGCCTGAATTACGTGAGAAAACAGTTTATTTTACAAGGGTCGGAGCAGATTCCTTAAATTTAAGAATAGAATTTTATTATAGAATATCTTTTGCATTGTCGTCATTTGTCATGTGCTTAATTGGACTTTCACTTGGAAGTAGATATGTAAGGGGGGGAGCTGCGTTAAATATTGGATTATCTGTAATAATAGGTTATGCCTATTACGGTATCAGCACGATTTTGCGTTCAATGGCAGTTGCAGGCACAGTTCCAATTTATGCGGCTTGCTTTATTCCGTTAATTGTATTTTTTGTAGTTGGAATAAAATTATTTAGAGATTCGGAATATTAATATGTAGTATTATTTTTTTATTTAATACTGTTTCATGTGCAAACAGTGGACTCTTTGCAAAGGGTCAGAAACTATTGTTAGCATATAATATAAAAATATAATTCTGTTTTTTTAAAATAGAGTTTAGTGTAAAATAAGGATTGAGAGAGGATTGAAATGATAGAAAAAATAAGGACAAATACTGGAATAGAAGTTATTTTTGATAAATTAGAAAGTATTTCTACTTGTTCAGTTGGTGTATTTGTAAAAACAGGATCACGGGATGAAAGTGATACAGAAGAAGGAATTTCACATGTTTTGGAGCATATGATCTTTAAAGGGGACTCCTAATAGAAATTATTTTGAAATTTCAGATGAGATTGATTATCTTGGGGCGAATGTGAATGCGCATACGACAAAGGAGGAAACTGTTTTTTATATAAATGCCTTGACACAGTTTCTGGGAAAATCTATTGATATTTTGTTTGATATTGTTATAAATTCTACGATTGATGAAAAGGAATTGGAAAAGGAAAAGGATGTAATTGTGGAAGAAATTAAAATGTATAAGGATTCGCCAGATGACCTGGTATTCGAGATGAATTATGCAGATTGTATAAATGGGCAGTATGGAAAGCCTATTATTGGAACAGAGGCAAGCGTGAAGGGATTTACAGCAGAGGAAATCAGAAAATATTACAAGGAAAGATACACTAAGGATAATATTTTAATTGTTGTTTCTGGAAATTTTGATAAGGATGAAATTACTCAGAAAGTAGATGAATATTTTGGAAAGCTGGCTGATAAGAAGGTTAATAGACGTGAGAAGACAGAGTTTTCATTTAATGCTGGAAAAAGAGTTGTTTCAAAGGATATAAATCAAGTTAATATTTGTATTTCACATCAAAGCGAAGATTATAACAGTGAAAATAAAATATATACTGATATTTTAGCAAATATTATCGGCGGTTCAATGAGTTCTAGACTTTTTCAGGAAATTCGTGAAAAAAATGGACTTGCATATTCTGTTTACACATTTAATCAGTATTACCTTTCTGGAGGTTTGACATCAACGTATATTGGGACAAATCTGGAAAAATTATGAAAAAGGCAATAGAAATAACACTTGCAGAATTTAAGAAATTACGTGAAAGTGGAGTAACAGAAGATGAACTTCAAAAGGCAAAAAAATAAATATATGAGCCGAATTGCATTTTTCAATGGAAAATCCACGTTCAAGAATGGGAATTTTTGGGAAATTACTATATTAGAAAAAAATGAAATATTAGATGCAGAAAAAGATAAAAAAATGAAGTAAATTCAGTAAAACTTGAAGATGTGAATAATTTTGCAAAAACTGGATATTTAACAGAAAATATTACGGTTCTTGGAAATATTAAAAAAAGTAAGGTAAAGTTAAAAAGGAATTTATGATAATTAAAAAAATAGGGTTAGGAGAAGAGAATGTTTCAAAGTCAAAGAATAATTGAAGATCTGAAAAAAATAATATTTTTTTCGTATGGACAAAATGATTTTTACTGATAGTTTATGCACTTGTGACAATTAGCACAGTATTTGTATATAGTGCGACAAGACAAAAGCGGAATGGTTGGTAAAAAAATATTTTTATGGATTGTTATAGGGACAATATTGATGTTTATTATAGCCGCATTTGATTATAGACATATAAAGCTGTATATTTGGCATATTTACGGAATTGGGGCAATATTGCTGCTTGCTTGTACGTTTTGCCGGGAAAAAGACTCTTGGAGCGCAACGTTGGATTGCACTTGGGCCATTTCAGTCTGCAGACCGTCGGAATTTGTAAAGGTGATAATTATTCTAGTTATTGCCTACTGGATTGTAGAAAAAAATATAAAAAAATGGAATTAACAACTTAAAGGATATTGTTGGTTCAATTCTGCCAGCAATGCCTCTTATATTGCTTATTCTAATACAGCCTGATCTGGGAACGACATTAATAACAATTTCTGCATTTTTATTTATGATTTTTCTGTATGAAGCAAATATGAAGCCAATCTGGATAATAGGAATTGTAGTAATGCTATCAGTTTATCCAGTTTATAGATTTGTACTTAGCAGTTATCAAAGGGATCGTGTAGAAACATTTTTACACCCTGAAAAGGATAAAAAAGGAAGCGGATGGCACGTAATCCAGTCAAAAATTTCAGTTGGAGCAGGAGGTGCATTAGGTAAGGGAGTGTTACAGGGAAGCCAAAGCAGATTGGAATTTCTTCCTGAAGCGCAGACGGATTTTATTTTTTCAGTATTATCTGAAGAAATGGGATTTTTTGGATCCACACTAGTCTTACTTCTATATTTCGGATTAATTTTGGAAATAATGAGAATTACCCGAATTATACAGGACAGTTTTGGCAGGCTTATACTGTATGGCTTGGCAGGTGTAATATTTATGCACGTAGTTGTAAATGTAGGGATGACAATTGGACTCGTGCCAGTTACAGGAAAACCATTATTATTTATGAGTTACGGAGGAAGTTCGTTTTTAGCTTCGTTTATTATAATAGGAATAGTGGAAAGTATAAAAATTCATAATAATAAATAATTTAAGAAATAGGAGAAATTTTTGGAAAAGAATGAAATTATTGTAAATTCTGAGATGGAAGGGATGCGACTGGATAGATACTTGAGGAAAAGTTTCAAAAAAATGAGCAGCTTAGCAGGATTTTTTTAGTGCAATAAGATCTGGAGATGTAAAAATTAATGGGAAAAAAAGTCGAAGGAAAATTATCGGTTGTTATTAAATGATAAAGTTATAATAAAAAAATTTATCAATAGGAAATATTAAAAATGAGAAAGCAGAAAATAAAATAAAAAAACTGCAAATTTCTCAAAAATGAGCTTGAAAAAAATATAAAAAAATGGTTATTTTTTTGAAAATGAAGATTTTTTTATTGTAAATAAGACGGAAAAAAATCCCAATGCATAAGGGAACAGGGCATAAATATGGACTTAGTGAAGTTTTTTTAAAAAAATTTATAAAAGTGAGAATATTAATTTTGCAAAATAGAATTGATTTTGAAACGTCGGGACTTGTTATCGGATGTAAAACATTGAAGTTTTTTTGAGATATATTTCTGAAAAAAAATTAGGAAAAATGAAGTTCATAAAAAAATATTTTTGCGATTGTTCATAATGGAGAATTTAAAAAAATAAAAAAAGATTTTTAAAATTGAAAAATTATTTGACAACGGCTGAAAATAGGGTTATTGTTTCTGAAAAATCCTGTTTCAAGGGAATCTAAAAAAAGCATTACTTATTTTAAATATATAAACATTGATAAATTGAAAAAAATCAGAAGAAAATATTGGATTTACTGGGGAAAAAAATAAGGATGTTTCGCTTTTTGGATATTGAGCTGATTACTGGGAGAAAGCACCAAATTAGGGCTCAGCTGGCTGATAAGGAACTTTTCATAGTTGGAGATAAGAAGTATGGAATAAAGGATGGGAGTGACAGATTTTTTTCTCTCTGCTATTTTTCTTTCGTTTGATGAATATAAGTTTTTCGATTTTTAGATAGAGTATTTTTTTAGGAGTGTATATTTTTTTCAAATTTTATTCTAATAGAAATGATGTATTATATAATAGTATTATAACACCTGTTATTTAGATTTATGCTCAAACTATATTAGTGTCAAATAAAATTATATTATTTTTTTCATTTTGGTAGTGAATTTATTGTGTAAGGAGTTAAAACTTCCTTGTTTCAAAAATGATAAATATGATTTATGGTTTTTTTATTGAATTTACTGTAAATATATTTGAGTAAAGGAGTTATAATTTTTTTAAGTTTAATTTTTAAAATAACTTTGTTATAAAAAAATAAAAATTTTTGAGAGGTGAAAAAAATGGGTTTGTTTTCAAGCAGAAAATCAAAAAAAGTATGTTACGCTTACATCTAAGTCAAAATTGACGGTGGATATTGTGGATGACAATAAGTGGAAAAAAATGTAATCAATGTAATGAAATCATTTACAATGAGGATTTGAAAAAAATAATCTGAATGTATGTCCAAAATGTGGAAATTATTTTTAGGCTTACAGCATTTGAAAGAATTGAACTTTTGATTGATGAAAGGAACTTTTATAGAAGAGGATATGACGCTTAATTCTAAAAATGTGTTAAATTTTTCCAGGATATGAGGAAAAAAATTGGAAACATCACGTGAACGAAGCCGTATGCTGGATGGAGTTATAAGCGGAACTGGAAAAATTAATGGAATAGAAGTTAGTATTGCTGCGATGGAATTTAGCTTTATGGGTGGAAGTATGGGTTCTGTTGTTGGAGAGAGAATTACAAGGGCAATGGAACGTGGACTGAAAAGGAAAATACCTGTTGTGGTAGTTTCAAGTTCAGGAGGCGCTAGAATGCAGGAGGGATTTTATCACTTATGCAGATGGCAAAAAAACTTCAGGAGCAGTTAAAAAAAATTGAATGAAGCTAGAATTCCGTTTATTTCTGTACCTGTTGATCCAACTACCGGTGGAGTTACAGCTTCCTTTGCAATGCTTGGAGATGTGATTATAACTGAGCCAAATGCTTTTATTGCTTTTGCAGGACCTAGGGTTATTGAGCAAACTGTAAACCAGAAATTGCCAGAAAGGGATTTCAAAGGGCAGAATTTTTTTATTGGAACACGGAATGGTTGATATAATTTCAGAAAGAAAAAGACTTGAAAACAACGATTTACAGAGTATTGGAAAAAAATTAGTGTAAATTTAAAAAAATTTTTTTCAAATGAAAAGGATAAAAAAAGATGAGTATAAAAGATGAAATTAAGGAATTGGAAGAAGCAATATCGGAATTAAAAGGCATTTTTCAGCTGAAAAAAACATTGATTTTTTTCTGCTCAGATTACAGAACTTGAAAAACTGGAAGATAAATATAAGGATTTTTGAAGAAAAATGAAATGGATGCCTGGAATAGAATCCAAATTTCAAGAAATCCGCAAAAGACCGTATACTTTAGATTATATAAATGAGCTGACACAGGATTTTGTGGAACTTCACGGTGACAGGTTATCTAAGGATGACCATGCAATTGTCGGTGGACTTGCAATGATTGATGGATACAAAAATAATGGTAATTGGGCATCAAAAAGGGAAGAGATATTGATTCAAACCTTTACAGAAATTTTTGGTATGGCAAGTCCTGGAAGGATATAGAAAGGCATTGAGATTAATGAGAATGGCGGAACGTTTTAAATTGCCGGTTTTAACATTAATTGACACAGCTGGAGCTTATCCTGGAATAGAAGCCGAAGAAAAAAAGGGCAAGGTGAAGCTATTGCTAAAAATCTGGCAGAAATGTTTTGGACTGCGTGTGCCGATTGTATCGGTTGTAATTGGTGAAGGTGGAAGTGGAGGAGCATTGGGAATTGGAGTTGCTGATTCTGTTTTTGATGCTTGAAAATAGTGTATATTCAGTTATTTCTCCTGAAGGATGCGCTTCAATCCTGTTTAATGATTCAACAAAAAGCGTCAGAAGTCGCTAGAAGTTTAAAAAAATGGATGCAATCAGCTTAAAAAAAGTTTAGGGATTATAGATGGAATTATAAAAGGAGTAGCTGGGAGGTGCTCATAGAAACCTTGAAGAAATGGCTCAAAACTTGAAAAGTCATGCGGTTGTAGAGGAATTCAAGAGAATCGATAAATATTCGTTACGTGAATTATTGAGAAAAAAAGATATGAAAAAAATATAGAAGAATAGGAGATTTTTTTGAAGAGTAATTTTTTTAGAGAATTAAAGTCAGTAGATTTATTATCATACTAAACCATATTAGAAAAAAAGAAGATATGTTTTTATTTGTTTTTATTGCAAGAGGTCAAAACTTTGTTAAATAGAGTCTATAATAAATTTACTGTTCTGAGGAAATAACGTTAAAAAGGGGCCAAGGCCCCTTATTTTTAAAAATAAAAAAATTATTTTATTCTTTATTTTTTTAAGAAAAACTTTTTTTCCAAAATGATAAAAAAATACGAAAATTTAAAGTTCAAAACTCCAATGCCAGTTGCTAAAATATTTGTTAAAACGTGATTTGGGAAGTATTTTTTTGGCTGATTTTTTTCCAACAATAAACATTCCAAGGCAAAAGATTGCCATCCGCTTTAAATATTCTAAATTTCCCCGTAATTTAGGCTTATCTTGAAAAAAATAGAATTTTTTTCCACACCGTTTATAAAGTAAATTTATATTTATTGCCGAAATTACTGCTCCAACTAAGTAACCGAAATAAAGTTCAGAATAATTGAAAAAAATATTCCTAAAAAGAGGGAAAAAAATATCATAGTAAAAAAATTGAGATAATGTATGCACTTTTTTTATATTTTTCAGGCATTTTTTTCCAGCATTTCTGTATTTCCTTTCTTTCCTTTTTATATTGAAATTTAGAAATTATTTTTATATTATTTATTTGCTTTATAAGCGACCAGTATCCTGAAATAGCCCCTAAAATAAGAAAAAAATAATCAGGACAATTGGCTGATCCGTTTTAAATAAATATTTTTTTCAAAAGCAAATAAAAACCGAGCATAATCAAAATTGGCAGAGCAAGAATATAAACCATATTCGTTGCAAGGGCAAAAATATTTCATAATCTTATTATTTCTTTTTGTTTTTTTACTGCCTTGTCATTGTTATGCCTTCCGAGTTTTTTTCTATTTCAAAAAGTCTTTGTTTTCTTTTTTTCTTCTTCTTTTATTCTTTCTTCTTCAGTTGAATCATTTTTTTGTTTTCTTCATTTTTCAATTTTCATAAGTTACCTTCTTTTTTTATTTTTATAAAATAGCCTATACTAAATCCGTTATATCTAAGTTGGGAAAATATTAGTTTTATAATTTTTTTCAGGATAAAAAAATATTCGGCTTTCTCCAAATTCAGGGTTTGAGGCGGTATCAAATATTTCAAAGCCTTTATTTTGGACAGTTTTTTTATAATCCATTCTGGGTCATAGATAAATTTTTTTCTGAATTTCATTGTATTTTTCTAAATAGATTGTCGTTTTCATTTTCACGGATAAATAAATCTATTTCTATCAGATGTTTTTCTCTTGGATAGTTGCTCATGCCGCCAGATGCTTGTGTATTCCGGCTCTTCATCCAGAAAGATGTCATTTTCAAATATTTCTTCAAAAAAATATCTTCAGTTACAGCATCAAAAAAATTAAGAATCCATCTTTTTTTAAATTTTTTTATTACATTTTTTTCAATAAATTTCAAAAAAATTCCTTTTTCATCCTTTAAATAATTTACCGTATCAAAAATTGCAGACAATATAGTCGGCTTGATATAAACTGCCATTTTTATTATTTTTCAAAATCTACAGTATTTTTCAAAATTTATAATATTTTTCTTTAACAAGTTTGTACTTATCTTTTTCCAAATTTTTTTCTTTACCTAATTTTTTTGTCCATTTAACCTTTTTCTAATTTTTTTCTGCAACTTCCAGCATTTTTTTCAGACAAGTCCACTCCAACAACAGAAAAATCCATCTTCAAGAAACCGTAAAATAAATTCTCCAGTTCCACATCCTAAATCTAAAAATAGTTCCTTTTTGTTTTTTTATAAATCTCTTTAAAAAAATTATACCATCCATCGTAATCTACATATTTCATAAAAAAATATCATAAATTTCCGCAAATTGCTTGTGCATAGATCAGCTCCATTTCATCTTGTATTTTTTTCTTTTTTTATATTTTTAAATTTCATTTACATTATACTTTAAATAATATAATTTTTACAAGTTTATAAATTTAGAGAAAAAAATGACTGAAGAAAAAGTTTATGTTTAATTGTTTTTCTTCTATAAATTTATGAGTTTTTAAAAATTCTTTCCATTTCTTTTTTTAAATGTTGGAGATCCGACTAAATCATATTGTTTTTTTGTGTAGGCTTCTTGCATACTGCCGCATAGTAAAATTCATGGATTTTATCTTTTTTGCCATTAATATCACGAAGCCCTGCTTCACCTAGCGTTTCGTTAAATTGTTTAATTATATTTTGGATTTCAGTTAAAGTATGTGGCATTTTTTTGCCATCTTTTATATAGCTTTCTTCCATGATCATAGATCCAATTGGAATACATGCATCCACATCTTGTCCATCTTTATTATAAAATCTTACCCATTCTTCTTCAGACATAAAAAGCACGCCTCTTTCATCTCTGTAAGGTTCTGCTATTCCAAAGGCTGAAAATGCCAATAATCCCAATAAAATAAGTTTTTTTCATTTTTAAATCTCTCCTTTTTTTATTATTTGTCAAAATTTATAAATCGCATTAATACAATATTTTTTTCGATTTTAATTTTACTGTGTTTTTCTAAGATAATTATACTATATCTTTCCTAAAATTCCAAATATTCAGCTTTTAAAAAAATTTATTTTTTTCAAAAAAACTATTGCTAAAAAGTCATATACAATATAAACATTATAAATACTTTATTTAAATAAAAAAATGAATATAGAAGGAGAAGATATGAGATTATCGAAAGCATTTTTTTAAAAACATATAAGGAAGCACCAAAAGAGGCAGAAGTTATAAGTCATAAATTGATGTTGAGAGCTTCTATGATTAGACAGTTGACAAGAGGAGTTTATAGCTATTTGCCATTGGGATACAAGGTTTTGAAAAAAATTGAGAATATTGTTAGAGAGGAAATGGATAGAGCTGGGTCACAGGAAATTTTAATGCCAGTGTTACAACCGGCTTCATTGTGGGAAGAGTCTGGAAGATGGTTTGCTTATGGTTCAGAACTTATGAGAATGAAGGACAGAAATGAAAGAGAATTTGCGTTGGGACCTACACATGAAGAAGTTGTTACGGATATTGTTAGAAATACAATTACTTCGTATAAAGAATTGCCGTTTAACTTGTATCAAATTCAGACAAAAATTTAGAGATGAAATGCGTCCAAGATTTGGTCTTATGAGAGGAAGAGAGTTCTTAATGAAAGATGCCTACAGTTTCCATTTGACAAAAAGAATCGTTGGATGAAGAATTTTTTTGAATATGAAAAAAATGCATATTCTAGAATTTTGGAAAGAATGGAATTAAAATTTAGAGCGGTTGATGCGGATTCTGGTTCGATTGGAGGAGATGCTTCAAATGAATTTATGGTACTTGCTGAAAACGGAGAAGACGATATTTTATACAGTGACTCATCAGATTATGCTTGCAAATGTTGAAAAAAAGCTACGAGTATCATTGAATTGAAAGGAAAGTTCAGAGGAAAAAAATTGCCAAAAAGAATTGGTTGAAACGCCTAATACTAAGACAATTAAGGAATTGTCAGAATTTTTTTGAATATTCCAGAGGAAAAAAACTGTTAAAAGCGGTTATGTTGAAGGAAGTGTTGGAAGATAAGGTAAATTATGTGTTGGCACTTATTCGTGGAGATTTGGATGTAAATGAAATTAAATTGAAAAAAATGCAGTGAATGCTTCGATGGAATTAGAAATGATGACTGAAGAAGAATGCGAAAAAAATTTGGGATTGTTCCTGGATTTGCTGGATCTTATGAGAAAAAGGAAGGACTTACAGTTGTTATTGATGAAACTGTAAAATATGTGAGAAATTTTGCATTGGGAGCAAATAAAAAGGATTATCATTTTATTAATGTTAATTTGGAAGATTTACATTATGATGTAGTTGCTGATATTAGAACGGCTAGAGCGGGAGATATTTCGCCAGACGGGAAAAGGTGTATTAAAAAAATTGCTCGTGGAATGGAAGTTGGACATATTTTTTTAAATTGGGAGATAAATATTCAAAAGCGTTAGATGCAAAAGTTTTTAGATGAAAATGGTAAACAGCAAGTAATCCAAATGGGATGTTACGGAATTGGAGTTTCAAGATTGATGTCGGCTATAATTGAGCAAAAACACGATGATTTTGGAATTATTTGGCCAAAATCGATTGCACCGTATATTGCAGATGTGATTATTGCTAATGTAAAAGATGAAACTCAAGTAAATGTTGCTGAAAGAATTTATGAGACGTTGAAAAATGAAAATATAGATGTTGTTTTAGATGACAGAAATGAGAGAGCAGGATTTAAGTTTAAAGATGCTGACTTAATTGGATTTCCGCTTAAAATTGTAGCTGGGAAAGGTGCGACTAATGGAATTGTGGAAGTTAAAGATAGAGCAACTGGAGAAAGCGTTGAAGTTAAGGTTGAGGAAGTTGTTAATTTTGTGAAAGAGTTTTTGGTGAAAGAATAAAAAAAGAATTATTATAATTGTTATGAAAGTATATAAATAATAGTTTTTATGGAAGGAGGGAAAAAGTGATAAAAAATGATTTAACATATATAAGCTTATTTTTCATCAGCAGGTGTTGGTTGTTATGGCTTTTAAAATGGAAGGGTTTGAATGCATAGCGACTAATGAATTGATAGAAAGGCGATTGAATATACAAAAAAATTAATAAAAAAATGCAAATTTGAAACAGGGGTATATTCAAGGTGATTTAAAATTGTTGGAGACTAAGAAAAATTTATAATGAAATAACAAAATGGAAGAATATGGGAAATGATAAAGTTGATGTCATAATTGCAACTCCACCATGTCAAGGAATGAGTGTTGCTAATCATAAAAAAATCTGATAATGAAATTGACAGAAATAGTTTGATTAGAGAAAGTGTTAATATTATAAAGGAAGTAAAGCCTAAATTTTTTTATTTTTTTGAAAATGTAAGAGCTTTTTTTGGAAAACAGGATGTATAAATAACAAAAAAAGAGGTAGTTTCTATTGGAAATATGATATTAAGTGAATTGGAAGAACATTATCTTATTGAGCATAGAATTTTTAAATTTCAAAAAAATTATGGTTCAAATTCTTCAAGAACAAGGACAGTTGTTATTGGAGTGGAAAAAGAGTTATCTGATTATATAACTCCTTTGGAAATTTATCCATTTTATAGAAAAAGAGCCTTTGTTAAAAGAAGTTATTGGAGACTTAAAAAAAGATTAGAATGGGGAGAATATTCAAAAAAATGATTTTTTTATCATAGTTTTTAGAACGTATCCTGAATACATGAGAAGTTGGATTTCAGATTTGAAGCAGGGAGAGAGTGCTTTTTGATAACAAAGAGGACCATAAAAAGCCTCATAAAATTGTAAATGGAGAAATAGTTTTAAATGTTGCTAGAAATGGAGATAAATATACAAGGCAAGTATATGATAAAGTTGCTCCTTGTATTCATACTCGAAAATGACCAACTAGCGAGTCAAAGTACAGTGCATCCTATTGATGATAGAGTTTTTTTCAATAAGAGAATTAATGAGAATGATGACTATTCCAGATGATTTTTAAATGGATTTCAAGAAATTTGAAAGAATTGAATAATTTAACAATAGAAGAAAAAAAGAACTTTCAAAAAAAGAAGAATTGAATATTAGACAAAGCATTGGAGAAGCAGTTCCAACTGAAATTTTTTTAGAAACATTGCAAAGAACATAAAAAAAGATTATTTTTACAAAAAAATTGAATGATAAGGAAATAAATTCAGAAATTTTTGAAATATGATTTGAAAAAAATCTTAAGAACTTGAAAAAAATATATTATGAAAAAAATAAGGATATAATTTGCGACAGTTGTCTATCTAGAATTATTGAATTAGCAAATATTTCAAGGAAGGAAAGATCAGCTTATTATACAAATAAATTTATTGTACAAAAGAGTAGTTGATGATTTGCCAGAGTTTAAGAAAAAAATGAAATAACAATAATTGAGCCATCTGTGGGCATTGGAAATTTTTTTACCATTACTTTTTTAAAAAAATATGAAACTATACAAAAAGTAAAGTTAATTTTTAATAGATATAGATTCAAATATAATCGAGTTATTAAAAATTGATTTATAATGAAAAATTCTGATAATTTCGAAGTATCGTTTATCTGTAGTGATTTTTTTAAATTATGAGATAGATAAAAAAAGTAGATTTGGTAGTTGGAAATCCGCCATTTACAAAAAGTTAGGGGAGAAGTTTTTAAAAGAATATAGAAGACAAAAATTATAATGTTGAATCAACAAATTTATCAGAATTTATTCTAGAAAAAAATCTATAAAAAAATTTCGAATAATGTATCTTTAATTATGCCAAAAAAATTTATTAAATACACCCGAATATGCTAAAAACTAGAGAATATTTAGAAAAAAATTTGATATAAAAATAACAGATTTTTGGAGAAAAGGGATTTAAGAATGTTTTTAGTTGAAACTGTAAATATTTTAATATCAACTGTGGAAAAAAAGTAAATATACTGAAATACATTCATTTTCTAAAAAAATTATATTTGAAACAAAAAAAGAATATTTTTTTGATAAAAAAACATGCCATATTGGATTATTTATAGAAATCAATTTTTTTGATGAAGTATATTCAAAATTAAAATTTGGTGTTTTTTTGATGTATTTCGTGATAGACAAATTACAAATTCAAATTCTAGTTTAAAAAAATAAAAACGGACATAAGAGTTATAAAATCAAGAAATATTAATGATGATGGAACAGAAATTTTAGATATAGAAAATTATGATGCTTATATTAGTTTAAATGAGATAGATAAGTTTGTTGTAAAAAAAGTATTTGAATGACGATAGTGTATATTTGACTCCTAATATGACTTATAAGCCAAGATTAATGAAAAAAAAGAAAAAAAGGGTATATAACAAATGGCTCTGTTGCAATATTAATTCCTAAATTTGATTTCTGTTTAACAAAAAAACAAATGAAATATATTTCAACAGAAGAATTTAGAAAAATTTTATCAAGTAGCTAGAAATTATCAAACTCGCTCATTAAATGTGGATAAAAAGCAGCAGTTACTGGTTTGGTATTTATAATGTGGATAACAAAAAGTAAAAATTTTATCAAGTAATTAAATATTTATAAGAAGGAGAAAAAAATGAAAGAAAAATTAAAAGAATTTTTTTAAAAAAATAAAAAAATTATGATATAAGAAAAAAAGGGGAGATGCTAGGTGGATCGATCAAAAATGTGCCTGTGATGTGCTTTCAATTATAGCAGATTGTATTTTGGAATATGTTGGAGATGAGGGTGAAAAAGAATTTACAGTATCAGATATATGGCATAATGATTATACAAGAGAAAATGTAGTTCAAATATTTTTCTAAGCCTGATCCTGAATTAAAGGCTCAAAATGAATATGATAAATATTTTGGCCAACCAATAAAATTATTCAGTTATAGTGGGTTATTAGATAGTGTAAAAAAATAGGTAATAAATATTTTTTTACAAGATTAAAGATTTTTGAACTTTTGAAATATATTTCAATTAGACCGATGAATGCAATATATTTTTTTGAATGAATATATAAAAAAAGTTTTTAAAGGATAGTGAAATTTATGATAAGTTTGAAATATTTTTTTGAAAAGCAAGATAATACATCATATAGTGAGCTAAGAAAAAAATTTATAGATTTCACAATAGAAAAATACAAAAAAATAAATAAAGAGAAAGAATGTGGACGAATTTTTTTATTAAAGTGTTGAATCCCTTAGCATTTTCAAAAAAAGGAAAAAAAGGTACAGAAAAAAAGGATATATCTCAAAGGGAATAATTAAATTTAGTGATATTCAATATAATAGAGTTAATTGGAGAGATGAATTATCTGGAAAAGAAAAAAAGATAAAAACAAGAATAGAATCTGAAAGTGACATTTCGAAGAAAATTGCCTTAATAAATTATACTGTGAATAAAGCTAAAAAAAATATGAGAAATTATAATGATAAGATATATTTTTGGAGAATCAGAAGTTTTTTTGATGAAAATGAAAGAGTGAAAAGCTACGCAAGTTCATCATATTTTTTTCCGCAGTCTGAATTTCCAAAAAAATAGCAGACTATCTTGAAAAATTTAATTGTTTTAACTCCAAATCAACATTTTAGTATGGCACATCCTGATAATAAGACAAGATATATTGATAGAGATTTTTCAATATATTTGTTTAATTTCTAAATTTTCAAAGATTTTTTTGAGAGTTTAGTTTTACGAAAAGAAGATTTTTTTATGATTTTTAATAATTATAAAGAAGTATTGAATATAGGATTAGAAACAAGAGAATTTACCTGTATAGAAGATAATGATTTTTTTGAAATAATGAATAAGATAGATATTTTTTTATGATGAGAATAGAAAAAAATAATAAGTATATGAATTTATTGAAAAAAATTATCCTAAATTGAATTAAAGACTTAATCTAAAAAGTTTAATTTATGTGGATAACTCGTATCTAAAAATGGTGCGAGTTGTAGCATAATTTATAAAAAAAGGAGAAAAGATGTTAAAGAAAATATTATTTTTTTATTGTTAGCAAATGTACTTTTTTTGTAATGAATTTGTCTGCTTGCTCAAGAAATGATAATTCCGAAAGCGTTGAAGCCTGGAGATACGATAGGACTTATTGCTCCAGCAAATTATAAAGGGGATTCGGCTCAAGCGGAAGTGGATTATTTGTTATCGAGGGGATTTAAAGTAGTTTATGGAAGATCGTTTGATTCTACTTGGTATGGATTTGGTGGAACTGATTATGTTCGGGCAAAAGATATAAATGATATGTTTGCAAATCCAAATATTGATGCGATTTTTGCGATAAGAGGCGGATATGGAGTTATAAGAATTATTGATAAATTGGATTATGATGTGATTAAGAAAAATCCAAAAAAATTATATCAGGATTTAGTGATATTACAACCCTTCAATGCCAGTAATTTCTCTTTGATATTAGGGATGATTTGAGGCTCAAACTCAGCATTTCTATCTCTAGGAATATCTAAGACAATATTGCCGTACTCACTTCTAACAGTTTTCTTGGAATGTCCATTTCTAGCATTAGAGATAGTCTTATCTTTCATAGAATGTTTAGCATACCCCAGTTCATGCTCAATTTCAGCTTCAAGCATAGTTTGAATAGTACCCGAAAAGCAAATCCTTAAGCATATTCTTAATATCATTAGTATCTTTAATATTGTAATCCTCAATCAGTGTTTTTAAAAAAATTTCGTTGTCAATTTTCTTTTTTAGCTATAACAAAAACCTCCAAATATTATATAGTTATTTTTACCATATATTATTTAGAGGTTTACACAAAAATACTACACACTCTTTTTTTCATTAAGTAAAAAAATTATTTGCCAAAAATAAGCTATTGCTTCAATTTCTACCAGTACTCCCTTTGGTAGTTTATCTACAGCAAAAAGCAGATCTTGCTGGATATGGTTCAGTAAAATATTCTGCATAAATATTATTTACTGTCACAAAATCATCAATATTGTCTAATAATACAGTTGTTTTTTATAACATTTCCTGTTGACAATCCATTGTTTTTCTAAAATTGCCTTTTAGGTTTTCAAGCACTTGTTTTGCCTGATCTTCAACTGTAACAGCTTCAACTTTCTGATTTTTCAGGATTAATTGCAATTTGTCCTGAAATATACAAAAAAATCTCCAGCTTTTTCTAAATGCTGAATAAGGACCAACTGCTTCAGGTATTTTTTTCATTTTTTTCCTCCTAAATTTTTTTATATTTTTTTAAATTTTTTTACAATTTCATTTTTATCATATTTTTTTCAATATTAAAAAGAGATTTATCAATTTTTTTGACATTAAATTATTTTTATTCTGGTGAATATCCAAAATTTAATAAATATCTCCAGCTTTCTCCCGGTACTTTCGCAAATCCAAAAGTAAATCGGTATTGTCAAGGCTTTTACTCCAATTCCGAATTTATAACTTTCCTTCACGTCATTGCCAAAACTGTAACTTTTTTTCCAGAAATATTTGCTCTTGAATAAGTTGTATCCAAATATACAAGATTTGATAAATTATATTGAGCTTTTTAACTTTCCTGTAAAAAAATACTTCCGCCACGAATTTTTGTCAGCCGGCATTCCTGCAAATTCCAATGAATTATCAGCAGTTCTTATTCCTCCCATTTTTGGGCTTGTATGTTTCAGGAATGTCTTTTTCCGTAAGATGTCAAATAGGCTATTCCAGGAGTAATCGTTACTTTTTTTCGCCAATTGGAATATTAATTTCTCCGCCTGCATACAGTGAGTTAAAGTTAGCATGCTTTGAATTTGCCAATGTGTAATTTGAAAATAGGTAAATTCCTTTTTGTTGCAAAAGTTAAGGCTGTCTCTTGTATCGTAATTTAGCTTTGCTTCAAAAATACGGAAATGGTTTTCTCACATTTTCAGCATTATTTTTCATGTTTTTTTCCACATCTGATATCTGATAACCTCCACCAATTGAGAATAGCAGATTTTTTTATACACTTCTACACCTATTCCCGTTCCAATTTTAAATCTTCTGTTTTCAAAACTGAAATATCCATTTCTATATTTTTGATTTTCAATAATATCACGTTTATATTCAAATTCTCCATAAATTATTGCCTTTGAATTTTTTCCAAGCTCTGCGGTTGTTCTTCCTTTTGCTCCATATTCATTTGCAACTGTTCCACTTACTGAATATCTGACATTTGTATTATTTATAAGCTTGCTCCCTTGGAAACCTACATTTACAGTAGCCAAATCCTCATTATTTATATTTCCTGAAAGCGTTAAATAATCGCTTGGCTTTTCCTGAACATTTATTATAAGGTCGTTATCCTTCACTTCATAATAAACAGTTGTAAAATCACCATTCTGATAAATATTATTAACAATCTTCTCCATATCCAGCCTTGTTAAAGTTCCAAGCTTTTTAGGAAAAAATTTATCAAAATATGCTCTTGTATATTTTTTTATTTCCATCAATTACAATTCCGGTAATATTATATTCATCCTTCCCAAGTCTGCCTAAATTCTTTTCGTTTTTTTCCTCTAATTTTTTTCATAAAGCTCAGGGTTTGATAATTTTCTGATTTCGTTTATATTTGCCCTTGCCACAGCCTCCCCAGCCGCAATAATATCTTTAACTTTTAAAAAATCATAAGCTTCAAACTTTTCCAAGTCAGGTTTCATATACAAGTCAAGCATCCGGATTTGCCGTTCAACTTCCTGTCTTCCTGCAATCGTTGTTGCATCTGAAATTACATCAATCAGATTCATTTTCGATTCATCCCTTTTTGTAAATCCATCTCCCACGTTTACTCCAATTGTATAGTCAGCTCCAAGCACCTTTACATCTTGAACTGGCAAGTTTCGCACTACTCCGCCATCAATGTAAAGTCTTTTTCCATCTCGTATCGGAGCAAAAACTGATGGAATTGACAGGCTTTCCCTTATTGCTGTTGCAATCGACCCTTTATCAATCATTACGCCTTCTCCAGATTCCAAATCAGTCGCAACTGCCGCAAATTTTCTTGGGAATTTTTTAAAATCTTCAACTCCCAGTGCACCGTAAAAAAGTTCATTTAATCTCTGGCTAGCTGTCTTTCCGCCAACAGCCCCACTTGGTAATTTTGGCATAAAGTTTTTTATCGGAATTACCGTACTATTTTTATCTTCAATCGAGTTTCTTACAGCTCCTTTATCCTTTCTTTCGATTTTATCGTTAAAAAGGCTCATCCAGTCCATGCTGACCGCTATTTCCTCAATTTCGTCCGGAGTATATCCAACACTGTACATTCCTCCAATAATACTTCCCATGCTAGTCCCTGTTACATATTCTATCGGCACCTTTTCTTCATCCAGAACTTTTAATATACCAATGTGGGCAAGCCCTTTTGCAGTTCCTCCGCTAAGTACCAGCCCAATTCTTTTTGTCTTCCTGATTAATTACATTTTTTTCTATTGGCATCGTTTTTCTTTGTTTTTCAAGATTTTTTTAATGCCATTATTTTTCATTATTTTTTTAATTCAGATTCTTTTTTTCGTTATTTCCATTATCACTTTTCAAATTCCTATTATTTTTCATTTTTCCAGAGCAACGTAGTTTTCAGATTTCCAGTTTTTTTCATTTTGAGTTTTTTTCATTTTCAGCCAATCCAAAAGCATTTACCAACAGAAAAAAATAATAAAAAAACAGATTGCCTTCTTCTTTCCAGTCACTGCCTAATCTCCTCCATTCTTTATTCATTTATAAGATTTCAAATAATTCTTCTAATTTTTTTACTTCATATTTTTGGAACTGATCCAGTATCATTCACAATATTTTTTTAAAAATTTACCCAGCAAGTGTCAATTCCGGCATTTTGCGCACCTTTTATATCAGCCTCCAAAGAATCGCCAATCATTATTGCAGATTTTTTATCCGATATTCCAAAATATTCCATTGCACATTCAAATATTCTTTTATCAGGCTTATTCACTCCAACTTCTTCAGAAATAACAATTTTATCAATGTATTTTTGCAATTGCTGAATTTTTTTATCCGTGAATGCTGAACTTCCTTTATACCATTTGTAATAACTCCAACTTTATATTTAGAATGTAAATATTCACACAGTTTTTCAGTCGCCTCAAATGGAAAAACTCCTTCTCCCAGTTTTTTTAAATACAGTTTACTTACCTCAATCGAATCATACTCCAAGCCAAATTCCTCAATTATTTTTTTCAAATCTCAAAACTTTCAGTTTATCCTTATCCATTTTCCCCTTTTCCAAATCCTTCCACAACTGTAAGTTTATCTCTTTATACCGTTTCCTTATTTTTCTCATAATTTTCTTCAATTTTTTTCTTTTTCAATCTGATTTACCTGAAAAAAATCCCATTTTTTTCAAATGTTTTTTTCTAAATGCTGAATCTTCCGTCTTTGAATAATCAAAAAAAGCGTATCATCTAAATCTATTAATACAAGCTCATATTTCATTTTTATTTTTCTCCTTTCATTTTTTTATTCCATAGCCATTTGTAGAAGTCTAAAATTTTTTTAATATTTTTTTATTGAGTATTTTTTTGAAATAAAACTCTAATATTTTTAAATAAAATATTGTATTTATCGAGTTTTTTTGTCTTATTATTTTTTTAAAATTGCCCATTTTAATTATTTATAAAAATATTATTATGTTATTTTACATTTAAATAATAAATTTGTTATAATTCCTATTTTTTTGATGGGGTTTAGTATTAATTATAATTTAAAATTTATTTAGAAGCGATGCTATAATTATATCACAATTTGATGAGAAACTTAATTTTAAATATTAATAAAAATTACAAAAAAAGGGCAAAAAAATCTAACTAATGCCCTTTTTATATTTAGATTCAAAAATAATTTTTTTGAATTTTTTTCTATTTTAATTTATTTTTTTGAAAATCCTTCTAATCTTAGTCTTGAATCCATTTCTTGTGAATTCATTTCTCCATTTAGATTTGAATCTGATGTAATAGTAGCTCTAGTTGCTGAAATTATTTCATTATTACTGTTCTGCATAAGATTTGAAAGTTCCAAATAATCATATTCAACAGCTTTTTCCGTCATAATACATATTTCTAGACTTTATTTTGCTGTATATCCTTAATATAGCTTGTCCATTTGAATCTTTTTCCTGAATACATTCCCAAAATTTCATATAATGTTGAATAGTAATCTGTCCTTCGTCCCAATTCTGATATAAAAATAGTTTTCATATAATTTTTTTATTTGCGATAAATTTTTTTAACTTCTGAAATATCTTTTACAGGATTAGGAAGATCGCTAACTTTTTATTTCAAATTTATCATTTATAACTTTGATTTTTATTAAACTTTTGCTAATCTTGTGTCATAAATTGCATTAACTTGTATAACATCTCCATTTTGAATAGCTTCACTTTTTAGAAAGTTCAAATTTTTATATTAGCTTTATCTAAAAAAATTTTTTTAATTTTAAATTGGAACTTTTTTTGGATTCATCCCCAGTTGCTTCTTTTTGGCAAAATTTCCGCTTTAGCTTCTCCAGAAATTCCATCCACATTTACTGTATAATAATTACTTATGTCAAATTTATCAATAAATATGTAGTTTGTTGCTACATAATATCCAATTATTGCTACTACTATCCCTATAATGATAAAAAAATAGTTGTATTATTATTTTTTTATTGTTATAATTATAATTTTGATTTTTCATAATTTCCATTAAAATTTTTGATTGTTAAAATTATTATAATAATTTTGATCATTATAGTATGGTTCATTGTAATTATTATTTCCATTATTGCCATAATTCATATCATCATTATGTTCATTATAATTATTGTATCCATTAGAGTTTCCGTTACTATAATTCATATCATAGCCTTGATTATTATAATTCTGATTTTTTTCATTCATACTTACTCCTATTTTTTTACAAAAACTTTGTAAAACGATTATTTAATGCTTTTTATTTATCTATAATTTTGATTATTATAATCATTATTTGTGTTATTGTTCCAGTTTTTCATTATTATTGTTGTTATTGTTGTTTTTGGTTATAGTAATTATTATTATTTTTCATAACTTTATTTTTTTCATTGTTCTAAATTCTCTTTGTATATCTTGCATTTCAAATTTTTTTATTTCTAAATATTAAGAAGAAATTTGTAACAACTGCGATTAATGAAAATACAAGAAGAATTATAAAACAAACTTTTTATCCAAAAATATGTCTGGAGCATTATTAAAAAAATATTTGATAAAGCTCCTGTATCTCCTTGTTCTAAATTCGGTGCTAAACCCATTAATTTATCAATAAAATCTGTAAATTTAATTTCAGCGATACCAGCAATGCAAAAATATTATTACTGATAAATAATTTATATTTATAAATTTAGATAAATTATTTGTTTTACGGAGTTTTTAAAAAGATTAATATTAGTAGTACAATCAAAACTACAAATATATATTTTTAAAGTATTACGGATAGATAAAACTTCCAAGGAAGTAGTTAAAAGTTTTGCCCAAAAATGCATTAAGTTTATTTGGAATCCCTGAAAAGTTTGAAACATCGGAAGTAGGACCTAATTTTTTTGTAAATCCAAAAAAATTGTATATAAAGTGCTATTCCTTTTATTGTTATCCAAGCAACCAAACCAAATACAACCGTACTTATCCAAAAACATTAATTTTAAGAATAATTTATTTTTGTGGATTATCTTTTTTTCAAGTATTGAATCCAAAAAAAGGTTTTTTTGATTATTAAAATTATTGTTTTTGATTCATATTTGGATTATAGTTTTGATTATTTTTGATTTGGATTCATATTATTGTAATTAGAACTATTATGGTTATAGCTGTTTTGGTTTTTGATTCATGTTATTGTAATTCTGATTTTTGGCTATTTTTGGTTCATAGGATTAAAGTTTCCATTATTCCGATTTTTGGCTATTTTTGGTTCATAGGATTAAAATTTCCATTATTTCGATTTTTGGTTATTTTTGGTTCATAGGATTAAAGTTTCCATTATTCCGATTTTGATTATTTTTGGTTCATAGGATTAAAGTTTCCATTGTTTCGATTTTTGGCTATTTGGATTCATAGGATTAAAAATTTCCATTGTTTCGATTTTTGGTTATTTTTGGTTCATAGGATTAAAATTTCCATTATTTCGATTTTTGATTATTTTTGGTTCATAGGATTAAAGTTTCCATTGTTTCGATTTTTGGCTATTTTGGATTCATAGGATTAAAAATTTCCATTGTTTCGATTTTTGGTTATTTTTGGTTCATAGGATTAAAATTTCCATTGTTTTTGATTTTTGGTTATTCTGATTTCCTGTTTCAAAAATTATTTTTTTCCATTTTTTTGCTCCTTTTTAATTTTTTTATTTTTATTCTTTTGATAATATTAATTCAGCTAATTTTTCATTAGGGTGTTATTATATTTTCGCTATATGAAGTTCCTTTTATACCAGCTTTTTTTAGAAAAAAATAGTTTTTGTATTTTTTTCTTTTTTTAAAAATATATCCTCTTTTTGGCGTATATTGTATTTCTAATAATAGAAAGTTGACTGCTTGAAAAAGTTATTTAAATAATTCTCATTTCCTTTATTAATGACTTCGTCATAGACACGATCCAATGTTGCTAGATCTTCATCAGAACTTTGATTATTACTTGTGTTATTATTCTGAGAAGGCGCAGATGTAGATGTAGATGTACTCTGATAGTTTGTCGCAGTTTCTTGAGTCATTTCATTATTTGCATTTGTATTTGTATTTATTTGAGCATTTGAAGCACCTTGTATATCTGTAAAAAAATGCTTTTTGAACACTTTTAACATATCTTTACTGAATCTTGGGAAGATTTCTTCTTTTTTTCGCCCATAAATACTAAATATCTGTAATTTTTTTATCCCCTTTATATTGTCTTTCAGTTATAATTATATAATTGTCGTCTTCTCTTAAAGAATAATTATAAATAAATATTTCATCTTTTTATCAACGATTATTTCATTCTTATTATTATTTTTCACTTTCACTTTCATTGTTTAGACCATCTTTGATTTTTTGTACTCTCTGAGAAATTATATATTTTTTTCCAAATTTTTATTTTACCTGAAAATTTATTTGAAAAAAATCAAAATTATCTTCATACTCTCCATCTACATAGTTTACTTCTTTTATCAAGCCATTATTTTCATCATATATAATTTCATTTTCATAACCAGAATTTGATTTTGTTTTTTTACATATATAGCTTTATTTCCAGCTGTTTTTTTCCAATTTCTACATTACCATTTCTTTTTTTAGTTCATATACTCCTTCCATCACTCCGTTACTAAATGTAAAATATCCACTATAACCTTCATTTGTTGTAAATGTTACTCTTCCTGTAAAAAGTTGTTTATTATAGTATAACAGTTCATTTTCAATTGAAAAAAATTAACTGCATCTAAAGGAACTGTAATACCTGTGTATTCTTCATTAATTTGCTCTTTTTGTTTTTTTCTTCATTTTCTTGTTTTTTTCTTTACTTTTTACTATTCGTTTTTGTTTTTGTTTCCAAAATTGAATATATTATTGCAAGATACAGCGAATATAAAAAAACAAAAAAATGAGGATTAATATTTTTTAAAAAGCTCCTTTTTTTAGTTTTTTTAACATACACTTCCCTCCTTCTTTTTTTATTGATTTTTTTGTTAAATTAATTTTTGATATTTTTAATTTGTCTGTTGAATATTTTTTTATTTATGAAATGAGATTATGTAATATTTTTGTTTTTAACTTAATTTTTTTCTATATAATAATATCCAACTTTTTAATAAAAAGTCAATACTAAAAAAAGAAAAAAAATTAAAGTAAGAAAAATAAATGAGAATATATATTGAAAAATTTGTAAAAAAATATACTAAAATTATAGTGAAGATTTAACATTCAGAAAGGAGATGCGAGTGAAAGCGATTTTAAGAAAAGTATCATTATTGGCAATTACAGTTTTAACGGCGACTTCGTTGAACGCCTCTAGCATTATAATGGGGAATCGTAACAATGCAGCAAAAAGTTAATAATCAGAAAGTAACAAAAAAATAGGGAGTTAAGAGGTGTATGGGTAGCGAGTGTAAGCAACATCGACTGGCCATCTAAAAAAGGACTTAGTGTAGATCAGCAAAAAAGAGAATTTTTAACAATTCTTGACAATGTAAAAAAATGGAATATGAATGCGGTATTTGTACAGGTAAAACCGACATCGGATGCCTTTTATCCATCAAAATACGCACCTTGGTCTGAATATTTGACAGGAACGCAAGGGGTAAATCCTGGATATGATCCATTAAAATTCATGGTGGAAGAAGCGCATAAGAGAGGAATCGAATTTCATGCCTGGTTTAATCCATACAGACTTTCGACATCTGGATCAAGAGATAAATTATCAAAGGATAATATTGGACGTAAAAAGCCTGAATGGACTGTTTCTTATGGAGGACAGCTTTATTTAAATCCAGGGATTCCTGAAGTTGATGACTATGTTGTAGACAGTATTGTTGAAGTTGTGAAAAATTATGATGTTGACGGTATTCACATGGATGACTATTTTTATCCATACAAAGTTAAGGGGCAGGAATATCCTGATTCAGCGCAATATCAGAAATATGGCAAAAATTTTGCAACAGTTGGAGACTGGAGAAGAGATAATGTAAATAGACTGATTGAAAAATTGCATAAAGCTATAAAGAAGGAAAATGAAAATGTGAAATTTGGAATAAGTCCATTTGGAGTATGGAGAAATGCTTCTACTGATCCATCAAGAGGTTCTGACACAACTGCAGGTGTGCAAAATTATGATGACTTGTATGCAGACATTTTACTTTGGATGAATAAAGGATGGATAGATTACGTTGCGCCTCAAATTTACTGGAATCAAGGATTCAAAGCTGCTGAATATAATACGCTTGTAAAATGGTGGAGCAAATATGCTGGACAGACAAACACAGATTTATACATCGGACAGGCAGCCTACAAAGTAAATGACTGGAAAAATGCAAAAGAGTTAATAAATCAAGTTAATTTCAATAGAAATTATCCAGAAGTAAAAAGGAAGCATATTCTTTAGCTACAAGTCATTACTGACAAAACCCTAAAAAAATGCTACAAATAGCCTAGCTCAAGGGCCTTATGCCAATATTGAAAAATCAATAATTTTTTTAGAAAAAAAGTAATTTTTTTGAAAAAAAGAAAAATAAATTTAAAATTGAAATTTAAGAAATCAAGAAAAATCAGTATCAGAAGAGTTTTTTTAAAACTTAATAATGGTACTGATTTTTATTTTTATATTTTTTTTATAAATTTGCACTTTCATAGGTTTTTATAGTATAATAACTTATTGTGATTAGATCGAGGTGATAATGTTTTATGGTGAAGATTAACATGGATATGATCCAGACAATCGGGTTGGCAGTTATTCTGCTTTTTAATTGGAATGAAGCTTAGAAAAAAATTCAATTTTTTTGAAAAAAATATTGTATTCCAGCTCCTGTTATTGGTGGATTTTTATTTTCAATAATCGTTTTTATTTTTAGACAGACAAATGTAGCTCAAATTAAATTTGATGATACGCTTCAAAAAGTTTTTTTATGGTAATGTTTTTTTACAAGTGTAGGATTTAACGCCAGTCTTAAAGTATTGAAAAAAGGTGGAAAAAAGGTTGTTATATTTTTTTATTTGTTGCGACGGGATTATGTGTTATGCAAAATGTTGTTGCAGTAGCGCTTTCAAAATTTGTGGGAATTCCACCACTGCTTGCGTTAATGACTGGATCGACTCCGATGACTGGTGGACACGGTACTTCAGCAGCTGTTGCACCTACAATTGAAGCACTTGGTCCGATATACAAAGGAGCAAATGCGATTGCAATTGCATCGGCAACTTTTGGGCTGATTATAGGATCTGCGATGGGAGGGCCTATTGCTAGCAGACTTATTAATAAACATAAGTTATTGCCTGAACATTTTACAAAAGATGGAGTAAAGCACGGTGATGAAGATATAGATGAGGAAGTTTTAAAAAGACAGAAGCCTTATCTTGACGGAGAGCGTTTTTCAATGGCGTTTTTTTATATTTTGATTGCAATGGGGATCGGTTCATATTTATCAATGTTTATTGATTATCTTATGAGTTTTACAGGATTTGAAGCACATTTTCCTATTTATATCGGACCAATGATTATTGCGGCTATTATTAGAAATATATCTGACAATGTAAAGGCTTTGAATGCTCCAATCAAGGAAATAAGCATTCTTGAAGATGTGGCACTTAGCTTGTTTCTAGCAATGGCACTGATGACTTTAAGATTGTGGGAACTTATTGACTTGGCGCTTCCAGTATTTATATTGTTAATTGCGCAAGTTGTATTAATGTATGTTTACTTGAACTTGGTAACATTTAAGGCGATGGGATCAGATTATGATGCGGCTGTAATGGTTTCTGGACATTGCGGATTTGGATTGGGTGCGACTCCAAATGGAATTTCAAATATGAAAGCCGTTACAGAAAAATACGTTTATTCTAAAATGGCATTTTTTGTAATTCCAATAGTCGGTTCATTATTTATCGATTTCGTTAATATTAGTATTATTACTGTATTTACACAGTTTTTTTAAATAATAAAATGGATAGTTCACAAGATAATAAATTGCTAAATTGTAAATTTTTATTTGTTTTATAAAAAAATAATATAATTTATGAGAGTTAATTTATTTTTTTGACTTGTGAACTTTTTTTAATTCTTTTTCAAATTTTATTTTTTTATTTGTTATAACTGTTAATATTCTTTTTAGAAAAAAATAAAAGTGATTTAAATAATTTGTTATTTTCTCCAAAAAAATATAAAAAGATATGTGATAAATAGCAGGTTAAATTAAATAATAATAAAATTTGCAAAAAAAAATAATTGGAGTATAATAAACTTATGTAACAAAGTTTTTTTAAATCTTTACTCAAAGTTGAGGGAAAGGAGGGAAATCAATGAAAAATAAAAATTTTTTTAAGTTTTTTAGGCTTCCTATTTCTTATGATGGTTGTCGTGAATTTGATTTTTGTCAGTTATTTCGACATTCTTACCAGTAAAATTTGAGTCACCAAGTTCAGTTGTAGAAGCACCGCATTATTTTAATTTTGTTCTGGGCGGACTTAAGTTCTCACTTAGTCAAACTGTAGTTAATACGTGGGTGCTTATGCTTATAATTATGTTTATTGTAGGGGCTGGAACAAAAAAAGCAAGTATTGAAAATCCAAGTAAAATGCAAATTGTGATGGAAGAGTATTATCACTTTATTGAAAATACTTTTTTAACTACATTTGGAAAGCATAAAAAAACTTATGTTCCGTTTTTCTCGGCATTATTTGCGTTTATAATGTTTTCAAACTTAAGTACATTTTTATTTCCATATATTATGATGGTAGTTAATGAAGATGGAGTTAAAATGGTAAAACCGTTTTTTAGAACGCCGACAGCAGATCCAAATACTACAATTGGATTATCGCTTGTAGTAATTGTACTTTTTCTGGCGGTATCTATAAAGCAAAAGGGATTAAGAGGATATATAAAATCACTATTTGAACCAATGTGGTTTATGTTTCCGCTAAATATCGTGGATATTTTTTCAAAAGTTTTAAATACTTCAATGCGGTTATTTGGAAATATGCTTGCGGGACTTGTAATTGTAGGGCTTTTATATAGCCTTGTTGGTAGAGGTCTGCTTCAATCATTGACACATGATATGTTGAAGGGAAGTTTCTCCTTTTCAGTTGGATGGCCGATGATTATACAGCTTTATTTGGATCTATTCATTGGTATTGTTCAAGCATTTGTGTTTACGATACTTTCATCAGTTTACATAAGTGAAGCATTGGGTGAAGAGGAATAAAATAAAAACTGCAGTCCTGAAATTCTTTTATATGTTCAAAGTTAGTATTTTGTATAAATAAGAGTATTGTAGGACAAGATTAACTTTATTAAACAAAAAATAAAAATAAAAAATTAGGAGGATTAAAAATGGCAGGAGTAGAATTAATTAAGGCAGCAGCTTTATTAGGAGCGGGAATTGCAGCAATAGGAGGTGTTGGAGCAGGATTAGGACAAGGGATTGCAACTGGTTATGCAGTAGAAGCAGTTTCAAGACAGCCTGAAGCTAAGCAAGACATTATGCAAACATTGATTACAGGGCTTGCGATTACAGAATCATCAGCAATTTATGCATTAGTAATAGCATTCCTATTAATTTTTCTTAAAAAGGATAAGACTTAAAAAAATAAAAAAAATAATATTTGGTATTTTTAGAATTTGAATCAAAGTTAGATTTAAAGGAATAAAAAAAGAATTCTAAAAAGTGAAGAGTTATAAAAAAGAAAATAGGATTAATATGTAAAATCAGGTTAATTTCTCAAAGTTAAGGAGTAAATATGGGAGGAAAATTAATAAACATCGACTTTACGATGGCTATTGAAATAATAAACTTTATAGTATTAGTCTATTTTTTTCACGAACTTTTTTTCAAAAATTGGTAAAGTCCTAGAAGATAGAAAAAAACTGGCTTTATCTGAAATGGAAATTGTTGAAAATGAAAAAGAAAAACTGGAAGATCAAAAAAAATCAATTGAAAAATTGAAAAAGGAATCTAAAAAGACGTGCTAATGATATTTTGATAAAAGCTGAAAGACAGGCTGATGACAGAAAAGATCAAATTATATCGCTAGCTATGAGTAATCGTGAAAGAATGATGATGAAGGCGGAAGCTGATATTGAAAAAATGCGTCAAAATGCTAAATTTGAACTTCAAAAGGAAGTTGGAGAAATGGCGGTTGAACTTGCTGAAAAAATTATCAAGGAAAACATTGACGAAAAGCAGGATAAAACTATAAACAAGTTTATTAATGAGATAGGAGATTAAAATGGCTAATGATGAGATTGCAAAAAGATATGCATCAGCAATTTACAATATAGCAAAATCTTCTGACAGTATAAATGAAGTTAGGGAAGTATTGAATATTCTTAAGGAAAATTACGCGGAGGAAGAGGAGTTCAGGAAAATTTTGGAAGATCCTCTTAAAAAGTTTCCAGAAAAGGAAAAATTTTTGGAAAAATCCTTTAATCACGTATCTAGCGAAGCACTTGGAATAGTAAAATACATTGTAAGAAAGCAGCGGTTATCGTTGATTGGCGATATAAAGGAATATTTTTTGAAACTTTATTATGAGGAAAATAATAAACTTCCAATAACTGCTATATTTGCAAAGGAGCTATCGGAAAAACAAAGGGATCTGTTAGTACAGAAACTTGAAAAAAAATATGGTAAAAAAGTCGTTCTTGACCTTAAAGTTGACAAAGAATTATCGGTGGAGGAATTTTAAGAATCGGTAATGAGGTTATTGACGGTTCAATAAAAAATCAAATTGATGAAATAAAGAAAAATTTTTAGAAATGGAGGTGCTTTTCTTTGAGAATCAAGCCAGAGGAAATAAGTAAAATAATCCGAAGCGAAATCGAAAATTACAAAAGTTCACTGGATATTTCCAATACTGGAACGGTTTTGGAAGTGGGAGATGGAATTGCCAGAATTTACGGATTAAGTGACGCTATGGCAGGAGAGCTTTTAGAGTTTGAAAATGGAACTATCGGAATGGCACTAAACTTGGAAGAAAGTAACATCGGAGCAGTAATTTTTGGGAAAACACAAGGAATAAAAGAAGGAAGCATAGTAAAAGGATTGGGAAAAGTAGCTGAAGTTCCAGCTGGAAATGAGCTGCTTGGAAGAGTTGTTGATGCGCTTGGAAATCCTATTGATGGAAAAGGTTCAATAACTGCTGACAAATATATGCCAATCGAAAGACAAGCATCAGGAATTATCGCAAGAAAACCTGTTACACAGCCTATGCAAACTGGAATTAAGGCAATAGATGGAATGTTCCCGATAGGAAAAGGACAAAGGGAATTAATAATCGGAGATAGACAAACTGGTAAAACAGCAATTGCAATTGATGCAATTATAAATCAAAAAAATAACGATGTTTTGTGTATTTATGTGGCAATTGGGCAAAAGAGATCGACTGTTGCGCAAATTTATAAAAAATTGGAGGAAGCAGGTGCATTGGAATATACAACTATTGTTGCGGCAACTGCTTCAGAATCAGCGCCACTTCAATATTTAGCACCATATTCAGGGGTTGCTATGGGTGAATATTTTATGGATCAGGGAAAAGATGTATTGATAGTTTATGATGACTTATCAAAGCATGCCGTTTCATATCGTGAAATGTCATTATTATTGAAACGTCCACCAGGAAGGGAAGCATATCCAGGAGACGTATTCTATCTTCACTCAAGACTTCTTGAAAGAGCGGCAAAATTAAGTGATAAATTAGGTGGAGGTTCGATTACAGCGCTTCCAATTGTAGAAACACAGGCTGGAGATATTTCAGCATATATTCCAACAAATGTTATTTCAATAACAGATGGACAAATATTCTTGGAAACAGATCTGTTTAATTCTGGATTTAGACCAGCGATAAATGCAGGAGTTTCAGTATCACGGGTTGGAGGAGCGGCACAAGTTAAGGCTATGAAGCAAGTTGCTTCAAAAGTAAAACTGGAACTTGCGCAATACAATGAATTGCTGGCATTTACACAATTTGGATCAGATCTGGATAAGGCTACTAGAGATCAGCTTAACCGTGGATCTAAGATTATGGAAGTATTAAAGCAGTACGCAATATAGTCCATACAGAGTTGAAGAACAGGTAATTTCATTTTACTGTGTAACAAATGGATATTTTTGACGATGTTCCAAATGAAAAAAATTGAGAACATTTGAAAAGGATTTAATTGAAGCAATTAGAAATGATTCAAATATTTTAAGTGAAATTTTAGAGAAAAAATCATTAGATGATAACTTGAAGAATGAACTTGATGAATTTATAATTAATTATAAAAAAGAATATGTCTGGTAAAGCAGGTGAAAAATATATGGCAGCAAATATGAAGGAAATAAAGGAACGTATTGACAGCGTAAAAAAATACCAGTCAAATTACAAAATGCGATGAATATTGTATCTTCTACTAAATTTAAAAGATTTCAAGTTCTTACTTTAAAATCAAGAAATTATGCACGTGCTGTAAATGAAGCCTTTGATAATCTAGTTGCAAGCCTTACAGGAAATAAATTTGTAATTTTTGATGGAAAAACTGAAGTTAAAAGGGTTGGAATTATTGTGATGACGTCGGATAGAGGACTTTGCGGAAGTTTTAACTCAAATACTTTTAGAAGGCTTGAAAGCATGAAGAAGGAATTCCAAAAGGAAGGCAAGGATGTTTCAGTTATAACAATTGGAAGAAAGGCTAAAGAATATTGTAAAAATCGGGATATTAACGTGGATAGCGAATATACGCAGATGATTCCTGAGACAATGTTTGAAACTGGGAAAAAAATTAGTGAAGATGTTGTGCAGTTTTACTTAAATGATTTTTATGATGAAGTTTATATGATTTATTCAAAATTTGTATCGGCAGTTGAGTATAATATTCAAGTGGAGAAATTGCTTCCAATTGAGAAAAAGGAAGGATTGCCGACAAAGGAATATGTATTTGAGCCATCAGAGGAAGAAGTATTAAATTCATTTGTGCCACAAGTGCTGAATATAAAGCTGTATCAATCGTTGCTTGAAAATTCGGCAAGTGAACATTCGGCCAGAATGTCAGCGATGAAGCAGGCTAATGACAATGCTTCTGAAATGATAAGAAACTTGGAAGTACAGTATAATCGTGAAAGACAAGGAAAAATAACACAGGAACTGACAGAAATAATAAGTGGTTCATTAGGTGTACAGTAATTTTTAAATTAATAGAGCAGAATTTTAAGAAGGAGGTTAGACTTAACCTATGAATAAAGGTAAATTAGTTCAAGTAATTGGACCGGTTATTGACGTAAAATTTGAAAAGCAGTTGCCGGATATTTACAATGCGCTTGAAGTATATAATGAAAATGGTGAAAAACTAGTAGCTGAAGTTCATGCACACAATGGAAATAATGTTGTAAGAGCAGTTGCAATGTCTGGAACTGAGGGATTAAGACGTGGACTTGAAGTTATAGATACTGGTAAGCCAATTCAAGTTCCCGTTGGAAGATCTACACTGGGAAGAATTTTCAATGTGCTAGGAGAAACAGTTGATGATGGGGAAAAACTTGATACAGATGTTTTAAGGGAATCTATCCATAAGGATGCTCCGTCATTTGAACAGCAAGGTACTGACTCAGAAATATTGGAAACAGGAATAAAAGTAGTTGACTTATTGGCTCCTTACCTAAAAGGTGGAAAAATTGGACTGTTTGGAGGAGCAGGAGTTGGAAAGACAGTATTAATTCAAGAATTAATTAACAATATTGCAAAAGGGCATGGAGGGCTTTCTGTATTTGCAGGAGTTGGAGAACGTACACGTGAAGGACGTGATTTGTATAATGAAATGACTGAAAGTGGAGTTATCGACAAAACAGCGTTGGTGTATGGGCAAATGAACGAACCACCTGGTGCAAGATTAAGAGTTGGACTTACAGCGCTTACAATGGCAGAATATTTTAGAGATAAGGAAGGACAAAATGTACTTTTATTTATTGACAATATATTCAGATTTACTCAAGCAGGTTCAGAAGTATCTGCACTTCTTGGAAGAATGCCGTCAGCTGTAGGATATCAACCAAACTTGGCAACTGAAATGGGAGCATTGCAGGAAAGAATTACATCTACAAGTACAGGTTCAATTACATCAGTGCAAGCTGTATACGTACCGGCAGATGACTTGACAGATCCGGCTCCAGCAACAACATTTGCCCATTTGGATGCAACTACAGTATTATCAAGACAAATTGCATCGCTTGGAATTTATCCGGCAGTTGACCCGCTTGATTCAACATCAAGAATATTAGAGCCAGAAATTGTTGGAAATGAACATTATAAAATTGCAAGGGAAACTCAGAAAGTATTGCAAAGATATAAGGAATTGCAAGATATTATAGCAATTTTGGGAATGGATGAACTGGATGAAAGCGATAAATTGACAGTAAACCGTGCTAGAAAAATCCAAAGATTCTTCTCTCAACCATTCTCTGTAGCAGAACAGTTTACAGGAATGAAGGGAAAATATGTTCCGTTAAGGGAAACAATACGTGGATTTAAGGAAATTTTAGATGGACTTCACGATGACTTGCCTGAACAAGCATTCCTATATGTTGGAACAATTGACGATGCAGTTGCAAAAGCAAGAGAATTAATGAGTGAATAATTAATTTTAAAGATTATATTAAAGGAAGCAGGGATTTAACATTCCCTGTTTTTCCCATAAATTTTTTTAAATTTTTAAAAATCACTTTTTAAATGGAAGGAGGCTTTATGGCAGCAGAATTTATTTTTGGAAGCAGTAACTCCAGAAAGACTCGTTTTTGAAAAGCCTGTCGAATTTGTAAAATTACGTACAGAAAGTGGAGATATTGGAATACTTGCAAAGCATATTAATTACATAACAGCTATTGGTGCAGGAGAGATGCTTGTACGTGAAAAGGACAAGGAAGATGTGACATATTATCTGGAAGGTGGATTTTTTTAGAAGTTAGACAGGATAAAGTTGTTATTTTGGGAGTAAATATAGTTGAAACAACTAAGGCAGAAGCTGAAAGAATGGCAAGACAAGTTGCTATTGAAAAAGGCAAAAAAATCAAAAAGTTAAAAGAAGATCGAGATATTTTTAGGAACAAAAAAACGTATTCAGAGTAATTTGAGCAAAAAGTAAATTTTTAAAAAAATGTGTTAAAAATAGTTTCAAAAAAATCAAGTAAATTAAAATAAAAAAATATTTGAATTTCTCTTTTATTTATGATAAAATATAAACAAAGAAATAAAGTTCTTTTTTATGAAGTAGTATTTGGTTTAAAAAAAATTTTTTTAAACAAGGAATAGTAAAGAGATTCTTTAGAAAAAAAGCTAATAATAACAATTTTGTTAGATTTAGCAGTGGTATCCAGTATACCATTTATTAAGATTTAATTTTAATAATAAACTTGAAAAAAATATAAATTCTTATTTTTTTAAGAACTGTTATAAATATTATAAATAAAAAAATTAAATAAATAATTAATGTAAAGGTGGAATGGGAATGGAGCAAGCAAGAAAAAAATAGAAAAAAAGAACACATTATAGAAATTACATAAATGAAAAAAATTAGTTGGAAATAAAAAGAAAAAAAGCTTTTAAAAAAAGTTGAAGAAATAGTTTCTTTTGAAGTTATTGAAAGAGAAATTATTGAGAGAATTTTAGTAAAATGTTTTTTTAATAAAAAAAGAAGCAGAACGTTTTATAGAAATTTCATAAATAGAAAAATTAGTTGGAAATTTTGGGAAAAAAATATAAGAGAATGTTTAAATCTTTGAATTTTGACTTTGAAAAAAATTTCGCCAGATCAAATAAGACGTAGATATGTAGAAACTGAAATTAACCGTTCAAAATTTGCAAAAGGTGTTGAATATGATGGAAACTCAAACCATGAGGATATTTACTTCGATAAAGCTCCATTGCCAGTAGCATATTTTGTTGATGAAATCGTGCTAATGCCAAAAAATCCTACAACATTGTTTATGTATTGGGAAATTCGTGATGATACGTATGAAAGATTATCATCAAATAATGGAGTCATTGACAATGTAGTTATAAAACTTTTCAAGGATGGACAAGAATACAGAAAAATTATAAGACATGAAAGAATAGGTTCACACTATATTACTGGCATTGATGTAAATCAAGATTATGAAGTATCTATCGGATATGAAGATCAGTACGGAAACTTTTCTGAAGTAGCTCGTTCGGTACAAGCTATAACACCAAATGACAAAGTTTCAGATAATTTTGACTTAGTATGGGGAACTGTAAGATTAGATGAAAATACAAATCAATTAATAAAATATATAAATACACCAGTTTCTACTCCAGAAGGAAGAGAACTTTTAGGAATACCTGAAGGTTCTTATGTTTCAGAAGAAAATGATGAATTTATAATTGAAGTTATAGAAAGATTGACAAAAGTTGGAGCTTCAGAATCATTAATTGAAAGAAGAGTAGTAAAAGGAAAACTTCCAGGTCTTAGACTTGATATGAGTGGAGCAAGAAGTAGTTAAAATATTCTTAAAATAAATTAAAATGAAAAGGAAGGGAATGAAATGGCTATTTTAAACATGTTGCACGCTTGCTTACGTGTAGAAAATTTGGAAGCGTCTATTGAATTTTATGAAAAGGCATTTGGATTTAAAGAAGATCGACGTATGGATTATCCAGAGCATAAGTTTACTATTGTTTATTTGGCTCTTCCAGGTGAACATTTTGAAATTGAGCTAACTTACAATTACGGTCATGGACCATATACGATTGGTGATGGTTTTTCACATCTTGCAATTGCTTCAGATGATTTGGAAGGTGACAATGCAAAACATAAGGCACTTGGATATGAAACAACTGATATTAAGGGCTTGCCTGGAAAGCCAGGACATTATTATTTTGTGACAGATCCAGATGGTTACCGTATGGAAGTAATTCGTGCAAAATAAAAATGTTAAGAGCAGTTAAATAGAAATTTTGATAAAAATAATATAAAAAGACCGAGATTTTCGGTCTTTTATAATAATGGTAAAAAATTGAGTTTAAAATTATAAGGAGGTTGTTAAATGAAAATAGTAGTTTACGGTGCTGGAGTTATGGCACAATATGTGAAGGAATCTGTAATAAATTCTGGAAATGAATTTGTTGGATTTGTTGACCCGCTTGGAAATGGAGATTTTAAAAATTTGAAGGAAAATAATGTGGATTTTGATGCAATTATAGACTTTTCACACTTTAGCCTTTTGGAAGATGTGCTGGAAGCGGGAATTAATAAAAAAGTTCCAGTGTTAATCGCTACAACTGGACATTCTGAAGCTCAAATAAAGGAAATTGAAGAAGCTTCAAAAAAAATACCGATAATTAAGGCTACAAATACTTCGGTTGGAGTAAATATTGTCAATGAAATTGTAGCTTTTGCAACAAAATTATTAAAAGATTTTGATATTGAAATAGTTGAAAAGCATCATAACAGAAAAATTGATGCTCCAAGCGGTACGGCAGACACTTTGCTGGAAATTGTGAAAGAAAACTTGGATAATAATGGAAAAGATTACAGAACAGTTTATGGAAGAGAAGGGCATAGTAAACGTGCTGAAAAGGAAATAGGAGTTCATTCTATCCGTGGTGGAAACATCGTGGGAGAACACACTGTGATTTATGCTAAAAATGATGAAATAATTGAGATAAAACATGAAGCATTGTCAAGAAAAATGTTCTCAGATGGTGCAGTTAGGGCTGTGGAATTTCTTTTTGGGAAGAAAAGCAGGGACTTTATACTATGAAGGATGTATTGGGATTATAGGAAAAAAATTATTTTGAATAATTCAAAGAATTAATATTAAGGAAATTTTAGTATACAATAAAAATTTAGTGTTTTTAACAAAAAGATAGCAAGAAGTCGTAGGCTTTCTACAAGTGGGAGATGAATTGCTTTTTTTGTAAAAAAATTGAAAAAAAGGATACATCCATGATACAATTTTTTTGTATGAAATATCGAAGAAAAGTTATAAATAATAAAAATTTCTAAAGAAATAATTAAAAAAATAGTATTCAAAAATCCAAAGGAGGTGTAATTTTTATGAAATATAATTTAGCATTCAGATATAGAATTTATCCAAATAAAGAGCAGGAATTATTGATAAATAAGACTTTTTGGATGTGTTCGTTTTGTTTACAATACAATTTTTGTATATTGCTAATAAAATTTATGAAGAAACTGGAAAAAAATAAAATAATTACACCTGCCAGTTTGAAAAGTGAAAATCAATTTTTTAAAAAGAAGTAGACAGTTTGGCACTTTCAAATGCTCAATTGAATGTAAAACGATCGTTTACGAATTTCTTTCAAAAAGAGCGAAGTTTCCAAGGTTCAAATCTAAAAAGAATAATATTAAAAGTTACACGACAAATTGTGTGAATAATTCGATACGAATTGAGGAAAACAAGTATTTAGTTTTGCCAAAAATTGAAAAAAAGTAAAATTGAAATATCATAGAGAAATACTAAAGGATTATAAAATAAAGTCGGTAACATTGACAAAGAGTAATGGAAATTACTATGTTTCTATTTTTGACAGAATTTGAAAAAAAGAAATTCAAAAAAATTCAAGTAATGATAAAGTAATTGGACTTGATTTTTTTCAATGTCTGAATTATTTATCAGTTCTGAAAACCAAAGGGCTGATTATCCAAAAATATTTTTAGGATGTTGGAAGAAGAATTGAAAAAATTACAGAAATCATTATCGAGAAAAGTGAAGTTTTCTAAAAATTGGTATAAGCAAAAAGCGAAAATATCAAAATTGCATGAGTATATCAAAAATTGTCGAAGAGATTTTTTGCATAAATTATCGAAAAAATTGTCTGAAGAATACAATGCTGTGGTTGTTGAGGATTTGAATATGAAGGGGATGAGCCAGTCATTAAATTTTGGAAAAAGTGTAGGAGATAATGGGTGGGGAATGTTTTTGAGGATGCTTGAGTATAAACTGATGTTTTTAGGAAAACAATTTTTGAAGATAGATAAGTGGTTTCCGTCATCGAAAACTTGCAGTAAATGTGGAAATGTTAAAGAGGAACTGAAATTATCAGAAAGAAGTTATAAATGTGAGTGCTGTGGGATTGAAATTGATAGAGATTACAATGCGGCACTGAATATAAAAAACATTGGAAAATTGATGTTGGAATATTAGGAAAATAAAAAAAACAGGGCAGGGACTGCCCGAAGAGCTTGGTAAATATATTTGGCTAACAGAAGCAGATACTTCCCAAGAAGCTCCCGCTTCTAAAAGCGGGAGTAGTTCACTAATCTAAATATAAGAAAAAAATGGAAAAATCAGAGAAAGTGTGCTATACTATACGTAATAAAATCGCTTTAAAACCGAACTTACAAAGTTATAACTATTTTAAGGAAGATTCCGATATTATTTAATTTTATCAGTTTGATGTTAAAGAGATTCGAATATATAAAATTAGGAGGAAACTTATTATGAAAAAAAGTATTTTTTTGCATTATTTGCAATTTCTATGACAATGTTTGCGGCTGGAGAAAGTAAGAAAGTTCACGAAGTAACAGCAAAACTTCAAAAGGATTCTTATTGCAATGTTCCGAAGGAAGATGGTGAATTTAAAAAGGTAGACGGCAAGGATTATTCTAGAATGGATGTAAATTTTGAAAAATGTGTGTTTGATGGAGAAACTTATGAAAATGTAAAAGTTGGAGTGATAGTTAAGGATATTGAAAAAGCTAAAAACTATTTGAAAAAATATAAATACATGCATTTGAAGGCAGGTAGAAATTTAGTCTACAATTCAAGTGATAATAGCTATTATTATACTGGTTCTTGGGCTTTTAACAATGATAAGGCATATCCAACAGTATTTAACGGAAAATAGTAAAAAGGTTTTAAGTACGCATTGAAAGTATGCAACTAAAACAAATAAGAAAAGGAGAGGAATGTATGATTAGAAAAGTATCATTGTTAATGTTGTCGTTTCTAATGGTGATGATGGCAGGCGTGATATCATACAGCAGGGAATATAAGATGAAAGTAAAAATTATGACTGAAAAGGGTGATATAAATATTAATTTATTACCTGAAAAATCGCCTGTAACTGTGGCAAATTTTGTAAATTTGGCTAAAAAGGGATATTATGATGGATTAAAATTTCATAGAGTAATTGACAACTTTATGGCTCAAGGTGGAGATCCTACGGGAACCGGTGCTGGAGGACCTGGATACCAATTTGAAGATGAAGTTAATAATGGACTGAATTTTTCAAAGGCTGGGAAATTAGCTATGGCAAATGCAGGACCTGGAACAAATGGAAGTCAGTTTTTTATTACAACTGTTCCAACAGAATGGCTAAATGGCAATCATACAATTTTTGGAGAAGTTGTGTCAGATGATGATTTAAAAGTTGTAAAAAAATTGTCTAATGGAGATGTAATGAAAAAAGTTGTGGTTGAAGGAGATGTTGACGCATTTTTAAAAACACAAAAAAATCGAGTTGACAGTTGGAATAAAACATTGAAACAAAAATTTTTCCAAACAAATTTTAATTGAATAAATTTTTAAACTAGAAAGGACAAAAAAATATGGCAAAAGAAAAAGTAGTTTTAGCATATTCAGGTGGACTTGACACGTCAATTATCATACCTTGGCTAAAAGAGCATTATGACTTAGATGTAATCGCATGTTGTGTTGATGTGGGACAAGATGATGATATGGAGGAAGTAAAGGTAAAAGCCATTGAATCAGGTGCTTCAAAAGTTTATGTGGAGGATATGAAAGAAGAATTTGTAAGAGATTATGCATTCCGTGCATTAAGAGCAGGAGCAGTTTATGAAAACAAATATCTTTTGGGGAACTTCAGTTGCAAGACCTTTGATTTCTAAGGCATTGGTAGATGTGGCTCATAAGGAAGGGAGCGGCATATATTTGCCATGGATGTACTGGAAAAGGGAATGACCAAGTTAGATTTGAAACTGGTGTATTTTCATTGGATCCGACATTAAAAATAATTGCACCTTGGAGAATTTGGGATATTTCTTCAAGAGAAGATGCGATTGACTATGCACAAAAAAAAGGTATAAAAATAAGTGTAACAAAGGAAAAAATTTATTCAAGAGATCAAAATTTATGGCATATTTCACATGAAGGTGGAGATATTGAAAATCTTGAAAATGAACATAAGGAAGATATTGTATACATGATGACAACTCCGCCTGAAAAAGCTCCAGATAAGCCAACTTATGTGGATATTACATTTGAACAAGGATGGCCTGTAAAAGTAGATGGTGAAGTTCTAGAGCCTGTGGAATTATTGAGAAAATTAAATAAAGTTGCTGGAGAAAATGGTGTTGGAGTAATTGACATTGTGGAAAACAGACTAGTTGGAATGAAATCAAGAGGGATTTATGAAACTCCAGGTGGAACATTGCTAATGGAAGCATTAAAGGAACTAGAAACTTTGATTCTTGATAAAGATACTTTTGAATTTAAAAAATTAGTATCACAAAAATATGCGAGTATCGCATATTCAGGACAATGGTTTACACCACTTAGAGAAGGACTTGATGCATTTGTAGATGAAACTTCTAAAAATGTGACTGGTACAATAAAATTAAAATTGTATAAGGGAAGCATAAAGATTGCTGGAAGATTTACTGATTTTGCATTATATGACGAAGAAATTTCTTCATTTGGTGCAAGTGAATTGTATAGCCATAAGGATGCAGAAGGATTTATAAAATTATTTTCACTTCCAAATAGAATTAGATCTTACAAAAAAACATAAATAAATTTTTAGTTAAAAAAATTCCTGGAATTAAAAAAAATTCTGGGGATTTTTTTGTATTTTTTCAATGTAGTTTAATACTATTTACACTTAAATAGTAAAGCTCTAACGGAAACTAGTATAAATTTAAAAAAATTATAACTTTTTAAATTTTGCTATAACTAAAATTTATTGCAAACAAAAAAACTAAAAAAAATATAGTTTAAAAAAATTTACAAAATGGATTTTTTTGTAGTACAATATAAGAGAATTGATAATACAAATGTAAGTGATATTATAGTAAAACTGATTTAAAAACTGAACTCAAAAAGTTATGACTATTTTTATTCAAATCCTAAGTTCATGTGATTTTTTTAATAGTTCGATTTTTAAATAGAGTTGAGTATGTTTTTTTATTTAATATAGTAGATTTACTTTAAAAATAAATATAAAAAAATAAAAAAAGTTTTTTTGTTATGAAATTTAATAAAAAAATAGGAAATATAAAAATTGAAAAAAATAGTATGTTAATAGGATTTTTATAAACTTTTTAAAAAAATAATAAAAAAATATTCTAAATTGGGAGGATTTATGAGAATAAAAGATTTGTTTGAGAAAAAGGAGCATCTGATTTCCTTTGAGATTTTTCCGCCAAATAAAAATTTTTCTGAAGAGAAATTAAAGGATGTAACGGCTGAATTAGTGCAATATAAGCCTGATTTTATCAGTGTTACTTATGGAGCGGGCGGAAAGACTAAAGGCGGGACTATTGAGATGGCTTCGCATATTAAAAATAATTTGAAAACGGAAGTGCTGGCTCATTTGACTTGTGTTGGAAGTAAAAAAAGTGAAATTAATGATTATTTGCAGGAGGCTAAAAAATGCAATATCAAAAATATTTTGGCACTTCGTGGAGATGTTCCACAAGGAGAGACAGAAGATATTTATAATAGAGGGGATTATAAGTATGCTTCGGAGTTAATTAGCGACTTGAGAAAAAATAGTGAATTTAATGATTTATCAATCGGCGGTGCATTTTATCCTGAAACTCACTATGAAAATAATGATTTAGTTGACTTGTTTCACTTAAAGAATAAAGTTGAAGCTGGTACTGACTTTTTGGCTTCACAAATGTTCTTTGACAATGATGTTTTTATAAAATTTAAGGAACAGGCTGAAAAATTGGATATAAAAGTTCCACTAATTGCAGGAATCATGCCAGTTACAAATGCGAAACAGATAAAAAGAATTATAGAATTGTCAAAATGCTCTGTACCTGAAAAACTGGATAAGTTATTGGAAAAATATGGAGATAATCCAGAATCTATGAAAAAAGCGGGAATAATGTATGCAAGTGAGCAGATTATAGAATTACTGGCTTATGGAATTAGAGGAATTCATATTTATACGATGAATAAGCCTGAAATTGCTAAGGAAATTATGAAAAAAATATTGAATTTGCAAGATAATTTATGAAAAAAATAAAAAAATACAAAAAATAGGAGGTAGCATAATGTCTATAAAAAAAGTTTTAACAATTGCAGGATCTGATACGAGTGGAGGAGCTGGAATACAGGCGGATTTAAAGACTTTTCAGGAAAGAGGAGTTTATGGGATGAGCGCCCTTACGGTTATTGTTACCATGGATCCACGAAATAGATGGGCACATAAGGTTTTCCCAGTTGAAATGAATGTTATTAAAGAGCAAATTGATACTGTTATAAATGGAATTGGAGTGGATGCATTAAAAACTGGAATGCTTCCAACAGTGGAAATTATTGAATATGTGGGATCTGTTTTAAAGGATTTGAAAAATCCGATTGTTATTGATCCTGTCATGGTTTGTAAAGTAACTAGCGGATCGACTGAAAATCTTTTTCCAGAAAATGTAGAGGCAATGAAAAAATGCTTTGTTGCCTTATGCAACTGTTGTTACTCCAAATCTATTTGAAGCAGCGCAGTTAGCTGGAATGGAAAAAATAGATACAGTTGAAGAAGCAAAGGAAGCGGCTAAGAAAATATGTGACTTAGGTGCAAAAAATGTTGTAATTAAAGGAAGAAAGTTTTTTGCAGGAGATAAATCTGTAGATATTTTATATGATGGAAAGGATTTTTGAATTTTTTTGAATCTGAAAAAAAATAGATACAGAATGGAATCATGGGGCAGGATGCACATTCTCAGCTTCAGTAACTGCAGAAATCGCCAAAGGGGTGACAGTATCTCAGGCTGTTGCTACAACTAAAAAAATTAATAGCAGAAGCCTTGAAGCAATCCTTTAAATTAAATGATTATACTGGACCGTTGAACCATAAGGCATTTGCACTAAAAATAATATTTTTGAAGTATGAAAAAAACTAAAGGATAAAAAAATAATTTGGAGAAAAATTTATTGTAATTAGATTTTACAGTTAATTTTTCTCTTTTTTTATTTTTAAAAATTTTTTTAAATATGTTTTTTTGTAGGAACTTTATTTTTTTGATAATTTTTTTCAAAAATATAGTATAATGTAAAAAGTAAATCAAATATTGAATAAAATTAGAAATAATATAATTTTTTTATGAAATAAAAAAACAAAAAAATTATAAAAGTAAAGACTATGAAAATTAATCAACGTTAGTATTTATTGCAGTAGAAAATTAAGAACTTTTATTGGAAAAATAATAGAATACTGTGTTAATTGGAGTTTTAGATTTTTTTACAAATGATTATATTGATAAAAAAATTGATAAGGAGGAGAATGATTTATTTAGATAACTCTGCTAGCACAAAGCCGTATAAAGAAGTTATAGATGTGCTAGTTCAGACAATGGAGGAAAAATTATGCGAATGCTGATGCGATTCATGATTTTTTTCTCATAAAAATTCTTTTGAAAAATAAAAAAAGGCTAGAAAAAAATTGTGGCTGATTATCTAAAAAGTGGAGGCTGACAGAATTTATTTTTACAGCAGGAGGCGGAGATGGAAATAATCTTTTTGCTGCAAGGGATTATCAATGCAAATTCCCGTATAAAGAAGCATCTGATTACGACAAAGATTGAGCATCCATCTGTTTATGAAGTATTTAGGCATTATGAAAATGCTGGATTTGAAGTTGATTATCTGGATGTTGACAAGGATGGATATATAGATTTAAAGCAATTAGAAAATTTGGTTCGTGAAGACACGATTTTTGGTTTCTGTGGGTGCTGTAAATAGTGAAACTGGAGCAATTCAGGATTTGGATAAGATTTCTAAGATTATTCGGAATAAAAAAATAAGGATACATATTTTCATACTGATTTTGTGCAAGGATTTGGGTGTACAAATATAAAATTTGATAAAATTCCTGTGGATGCGATAACGGTGAGCGGTCATAAAATTCATGCGCCAAAGGGAATTGGGGCGATTTATGTAAATAAACGTGTTAAAATTACTGATGTAGTTTTTGGTTCAAATGCGGAAAATGGGATTGTAAAAAGAACAATGCCGACAGAATTGATTCTTGCATTTGCGAAGGCTGTGGAAATTTTGTCAAAAGAGGATAAAAAAAGGATATGGAACATTCTCAAAATATAAAAAAAATGCTTGCTGATAAAATTTGTGAAGAAATTACGGAGATTAAACTTAATTCATCGCTTGATCCTGAAAAATCGAGTCCAAAGGTTTTGAATGTTTCTTTTAAGGGGACAAAAGGTGAAGTGCTTACACATTTTTTGGGAATGTATCAGATTTATGTTTCTACAGGTTCGGCTTGCTCTTCTAAAAAAGGGAATAGCAGAATACTGGAAGTTATGGGTCTTAATCAGTCGGAACTGGATGGGGCGATAAGATTTAGCTTTTTCAAGTGAAAAATACAGTGGAGCAAATTGATGAAGTTGTGAAAAAGGCTGAAGGAAAGTGTAGAAAAGAATTAGGAAAATGAGATAGTTTTATTATAAATTTAGATAAAATATGGAAAGGAAAAAAATGAACAATTATACTGACAAAAAAATTTATTGAATGCAGTGGGGCTTTCTTATGGGGAGTTGTCGTTAAAGGGGGAAAAAAATAGAGGGCAGTTTGAAAAATTGCGAAATAAAAATTAATAAAGTGTTGAAGGGGTTTGAATATCAATTATTTGATGATTTGTCAAAAATTATATGTTTTTTTATAAATCCTGAGAATTTAGATGAAATAACAGATAAATTAAAAAAAGGTTTTTTGGAATTGTGGGGCTTAATCAGTCGGCTAAAAGGTTGAGAGAAACGATGAATTTATTAAGGAAAAAGGTGCTGGAGTTTGCAAATTATGCTTATGAACAAGGGGCAAGGACATTTAAGATAAAAGTTAATAGAAGTAATAAGGGATTTGAGAAGAAATCTATGGATTATGCACGTGAATTGGGGGCTTATGTACTTGTAAACAGTCCCTTTGAAAAGGTTAAGATGAAGGATCCTGATGTTATGATAAATGTCGATATTAGAAAAAATGTTTATATCTATACAGATAGAATAAAAACTTATGGTGGACTTCCACTTGGGTCGACTGGAAAAGGGCTTGTGCTTTTATCTGGAGGAATAGACAGTCCTGTTGCGTCTTTTATGATGGCAAAAAGAGGAATGCGTCTGAATTTTGTAACATTCCATAGTTTTCCATTTACAAGTCAGCAGGCTCTTGAAAAGGTGAAGGAACTGACAGATATTTTATCGCTTTATGTCGGAAAAACAAGACTTTATTCATTAAATATATTAAAAATTCAGGAAGCAATAAATACACAGACAAAAAAAGACCTGGCTACGATTCTAACAAGACGTGCTATGATGCGTCTGGCTGAGAGAATATCGAATACTATGCAATATCAGGCTTTAGTTACAGGAGAAAGCCTTGGGCAAGTTGCTTCTCAAACAATGGGAGGGCTTACTTGTACAAATGCTTCGGTAGAAAAATTACCAGTATTTAGACCGCTTATTGGGATGGATAAAACGGAAATAATAGAAATTGCGAAGGAAATAGAGACTTATGAAAAATCTATTGAGCCGTATGAGGATTCCTGTGTAATTTTTGCTCCAAAACATCCAGTTACAAATCCTAAGTTGGAGGATGTGCTGGCTGAAGAGGCAAAAATTGAAAATTATGATGAAATTATGGATGAAATTTTTTTGAAGAAAGGGAATATTTTTAATTTTTGGATAAAAATTATAATAAAATTATTTTTAGTTTAGATAATTGTAAAAAAATAAAGTAATGGAAAAATTAAATAAAAAAACAGCAATTTAAAAATTTTTTTGTTAAAAATTTTTTTAGAAAAAAATAAGAAAAAAAGTATGGAAAAAAATTGCTATATTAGGAGAAATTTACTAATTTTTTTACGAATGGTTATTTAAAAAAATAATAGTGGATAAATTTATGAAAGAAAAAAAAGACTTGAAAGGAAAGAAGGAAAAAAAGAAGCTAGATTGAAAAAAAGAATTGATGAAATCAGAAGGATAATTTATTTAATTTATAGAAATTATCGGGATGGAGAAACTCAAATACTTGCTATATCCCTGACTTATTATTCGCTTCTTGCAATTTTTTTCCTGTGGTTGCCCTTGTATTGGGAATCACAAAAGGGATTTGGGCTAGACAAGATATTTATACAGAAATTTTTTGAACTGTGGCCTGGAAATAATAGCTTTTTAAAAGTAATTGTGGATATAGCCCAAAGACTGCTTTTATCAACTGAAAGCAGTATATTAACTGGAGTTGGAATTGTAATTTTAATTTATTCTGCGGTAAAAGTGCTCATAATGCTTGAAAAATTCATTTAATAAAATATGGAAAATAAATAAAAAAAGATCACTTGCAAGAAGAATAGTTGACTATGTTGCGATTATATTTTTAGGACCGATATTTTTTTGTTTTATTATCTGCATTAAATTCAGTTGTAGTTGAAGAAATGGTAAAAAAATTTCCAAATAATGTTATTTTTAACAAATTTATTTATTGGATTTTTTTGGGCCTGCAACTTATATTATTTTTATTTAGTTATTTATTTTACATTATTCCAAATACAAATGTGAAAGTTAAGCCAGCTGTTTTTGCTGGAGTTGTTACAACTGGACTTACTTTTTGGATGGAAATTGATATTTTTTTGCTGTTGCAATCTTCAATTACAAAATATAACATAATTTATGGAAGTCTTGCATTAATCCCAATTTTTCTAATCTGGGTTCAGTATGTATGGGTAACAATTTTGCTTGGAGCTCAAATAGCCTTTTCAATACAGACTTCAGATGAATTTTTGTATAATGAAAAAATTGAGATGCCGATAAAGATAAAAAGGGAAGCAGGAATACTGATTTTATCGCTGATTATTAAGAATTTTGTAGAAAAAAAAGAAGCCTTTCACATATCAGAAATTGACTGACAGGCTTGGAATGGAAGTGTTCTTTGTAAAGGAAGTGCTTTCAGACCTTGAAAAAATGGGATTTATAAATGAAGTATTCTATGACAAGAATTCAGATAGCCAATATCAGGTTGCTTATAGTCCAGAAGCTATAACAATTAGGGAATTTATGAAAAAAATTTGATACTAAAAAAATATTGAATATTATGAAAATATTTTTTTGACAATTTAAATGAAGAAGATCGAAAATTACTTGAAAAAAATACGGGAAAAAAACTGGCAATGAAAAAGATTGAAAATCCAGAAAGTGAAAAATGGAAGTAAAAATGAGGGTGAAGATGAATTTCAAAAAGCAGAAATCACCACTTCCAAAAGCAGAATATGCTGAAAAATTTAGAACGTCCTGTAAAAGCCAAGAAAATCAGAAGAATTAAAAAAATAGATTTTCAAATTTCAAAAGAGCCGAAGCAAAAAGGATGAAAAATATTCAAGTGAAAAAAATCGCAGGAAACAGTAAAAAAAGAAATAATAAATTTTGAAGATAAAGAGCAAGAAACTGAAGAAAAAAATAGAAAATCAAACTGAAGAAGAAATGGGTGAATCAGAAGATTCTGAAAACAATAGAAAAAAAGTTAGATATGAAGATGGAACTTGGAAATTTTTTTCTAATAGCAGTGTGAGTAATAAAAAGAAGGAGAATAGCAAATGATACTGATAGCAGTAGCAGTTATTATAAATATTCTTATAATGGCTGTGATAATTGTTTTTGAAATAAAAAAATAATGAGAATTTGGAAAGATTAATGTTAAATCAGATTAATGAAAATAATCGACAAAAATTTTTGAAGAAAAATAAGCGAAAATTTGATGAAATTGAAAAAAATCAATAAATTTAGGTACAAAAAAAATAGTTTTGCTTGAAGGGACAGGAAATATTGGTACACTTTTGGCAGAAAATAATGAAAAAATGCTTTTGAGATTTAATGAGCTTGGGCAGAATATAAATGGGACGATAAATACGAATAATCAGCTTTTGTCTAAGAATTATACGGAAAATAGCCAACTTTTGACTGATAGTATGAATAATGCCATTCAAAAAGCTGTCAACGGGATTGAGTGAAAATAATACAGTGCTGACTGGAGTTATGACTGAGAATAATAACAGGCTGACAAAAAATATAAATGAATTTAAGGATGTGCTTAATCAAAATATAAATGAGAATTTTGAGAAATTAAATCAGAAGGTGGAAAATAGGCTTGATTTGATGAATACGAAAGTGGAAGAACGTTTGTCGAAGGGTTTTGAGGAAACAACAAAAAAACTTTTGGAAATGTTTTGGAACGGCTTAGTAAAAATTGATGAGGCACAGAAAAAAAATTGAAGCATTGTCAAGTAATGTCGTTTCGCTTCAAGATGTTCTTACTGATAAGAAAAGCCGTGGGATATTTGGCGAGGTTCAGCTTTATCAAATTCTGGCATCAGTTTTTGGAGAAAAAAACGACAAACTTTACCAGAAGCAATATAAACTTTCAAACGGCACAATAGTTGACTCAATTATTTTTACACCCGAACCATTGGGAAATATCGCAGTCGATTCAAAGTTTCCGCTGGAAAATTATAGAAAAATGTATAATAATGAATTGAACCAAATTGAGCGGAAAAGCGCGAGAAAAGATTTTGTAAATGACCTGAAGAAACATATAGATGCAATTTCTTCAAAATATATAATAAAAAATGAAACAAGTGAACAGGCAGTGCTATTTTTACCTGCTGAAGCAATTTTTGCTGAAATAAATGCCTATCATACTGACATAATAGAATATGCCAACAAGAAAAATGTAAGAATAGCTTCACCTACAACATTAATATCGGTATTAACCGTAATTCAAGTTATAATGACAAATATGGAACGTGATAAATATGCTAGCGTTATTCAGCAGGAACTTGAAAAATTAAATATTGAATTTGGAAGATACCAAACTCGTTGGAACAGTCTTCAAAAGGATATTGAAAAAAAGTTTCCAAAGATGTAAAAAGACATTACAACAACTTCCAATAAAATAAGCAAACGTTTTTACAGAAATTTCAAATGTAAAATTTGATAAAAAAATCAGATAATTTATTTGAAACTGTTCAAAAGTCAAATTACTGAAAAATTAAATTAAGTAAAATATTTATTTTTATCAAATAATAAAAAAATATAACTTGAAAAAAATTGCAGGCAGACTAAGAATAAAAAAACAATAGAGATAAATAATAACAAGATTTATAACCAGGAAGCAGAAAAAAATAACAAATCTAAAAAAATGCTGTGTTTATTGGAAATTTTTATAATCTTAAAAAAATGGTTAAATAAAAAAACAGAAAAAGGAGAAAATTTAGATGTTAAAAAAATGGAATAATATTTGGAAAAATTTTATCCACTTCATATTGGACACGTTGATTTTTATACAGCAGGCAAGCGGTTTTTGTGGAAAAATTTATACGTTGTTGTCTGTAGTGATGTTGACAGAGATAAGAAACTTTTTGAAGAATCAAGGATGAAAAAAAATGCCGACTGTAAAAAGATCGGCTTAGATTTGTTGAAAAAAACCTTTAAAGCATCAGAAAAATATAAAAAAATCATACATTTGGCAGAAGATGGAATCCCATTTTATCCAAAATGGCTGGAAATTATGGAGTGAAAGAGTACAGGAAACACTTTTGAAAAAAATAATATAAAAAGTAGATGTGATTTTTTACAAATGAAACTCAAGATGTAGAAAATTACAAAAAAACAATTTTTTTAACATTACCAAATTTTGAAAGCATATTCAATAAAAAAATTTAAAAAAATCCAAATGATAGATACAAATAGAAATAATTTTTCATATAAGTGCAACAGAAATAAGAAAAAAATCCTTATAAAAAAACTGGTTTTTTTATTCCAAAAATACGTAAGAGAATTTTTTTGTCTTGAAAGTGGCAATAATAGGTTCACAACATTCAGGAAAAAAACTAATTTAACCCATAAATTAGCAAATTATTACAATACAACTTATGTAAAAAGAGTATAAAAAAAGAATATGTAAAAAGATGAACTCCAAAATAATGTAGATAATCTTCAATATGATGATTACAGCAATATAGCCTATGAACATAACAGAAGAATAATGGATTCTATAAAAAAATGCAGAAAAAAATTAAGTTTTATCGATACGGATTTTTTTATTCTTTGCAATCCTTTTTCGATTTCTTTGAAACGGGAGAAAAAAACATCCAGTAGTGGAGGATTTTTGTAAGACATACAAATTTTGATGTATTATTATATATAAAAAGATACAACTGATAAAAGCTATTTTTAGATCAAGATTCTGAATATGATAAAAATATTACAAAATTTATTAAAAGAAAATAATCAAAAAAATATTGAATTATTACATAAGTCAAAACAAGAGTCTTACAGAAAAATTATAAAAAAAGTATTCAAATAATAGATAATTATTTAGAAAATCAAAAAAATTAAGAAATATGCTCAAACTCTTTTTAATATCGAATAAAGAATAGAATAGTGAAA
>BNJV01000792.1_pt1 | contig 157592 bp, 161 predicted proteins | sample 8540591 | NCBI WGS metagenome assembly BNJV01 (sample SAMD00202457, study PRJDB9452) | human saliva metagenome | host: Homo sapiens
CATCCAGCCGAATAATCTGATCCTTGACGCGCTTGCGCCCCTCGATCGCGAATCGAAGTAGTTCCTCGTGTCACGGGGCATCCCTCACCGTCCTGATCGAGGTCACGAAAGATGACGTATGGGAGAACGCGAGCGGCTTCCCAGTACTTCTTGATATCCCTGTCAATCGCACCCTTGCCGTTGGCGCTCGTGACAGAGAATTCGCTATCGGCCCATCCCGCCGAGCACATCAGCGCGGTAACAACCGGTATGCCAGTCGAGCCCTCGACGATGACCTGGGCGTAGACGTAGCCCTCCATCGCTTACCAGGTTCCCAGGGGAATCGTGCGACCATTGACAGCGTCGATGCCCTGCGACTTGGGCAGGCCAGCGCTAACCACGGCTTTGATGCGCGGGTCGTTCGACTCCGACAGCAGCTCACCCGTCGTCTCCCCGTTCTCCGAGCGCAACATCAGGACCTGGCTGGGGAGCACCAGCTCGGAGTCGATGAGTTCCGGCGAATGGGTGCTGATGACCATCTGCACGTCACGGTTCATGGCGACCTCTGCCAGCAGCGAGGGGAGCGAACGGACGACGGAGGCCTGCAGGAAGGTCTCGGGTTCTTCGATGAGGACGACGCTCGTGTCGCGCGGTAGCGTCGCCAGGTTAAAAAGCATGCCAAGCAGGCGCAGCGTTCCCTCGGAGAACTGCTCGTGCGAGTAGACGCCGCTCGCCCCACGAACGGGAGTATCGCTGTAAAACACTACCTCCGTGCCGAGCCCCATCCGCTGGTAAGACAGGTTCGGGATTTCCGGAACCACCGAGGCCATGATCGGGCGAATACGATCGACCACGGCATCCAGCTGCTGATCCGAGAAGCGCCCCACGTGCTGGAAGAAGCCCGTCCCGTGGTCGGGGTCGTAGCGATCTGAACGCTCAAGCATCTTCTTGGGATTCGGATGGATGTATCGGATGCCCGCGAGGGTTTGACGAACTCTTGTTCGCTGCGCTTCCTCATCTTCAACCGGGAAGGACTCGCCTTCGTCTGCAGGCTTCTTGCCCCCTGCCGTGATTGTTTGATGAACGTCCAGATACCTGTCGTTGGGCTCACCAGTGAGTGGATCCGTCATCGGAAACGCGAACGTTTGATCGGCATCACTGCCGCGTTTCGTCGACTTGGGACCCGCCGACATCAGCCGAAGAAACAAAGCGAATTCCGCCGAGTTCTGGGTGTCGTTAAATGTCGCGACGAAAGCGGCAGAATCCGCGCCAGAACGAAAGTATCGGTCTGGGCCACCCAGATCCTCCGAAGCGGCCACAAGCCCACGGCGCCCAATATCACCCAGGAATCGCAGTGCGCCGAGAAGGTTGGTCTTTCCTGAGGAGTTGGGGCCGACGACGAAGAGGCGCGAGGACAGGTCGAACTCGATGTGGGCGAAGTTGCGCCAGTTCGTGATGGCGATGTGCGTCAGCTTCACGTTGTGTCCTTTCGTTGCCAGACCGGGTGCCTCTCCAGTGTCCCACGGGGTGGAGGCACTGTCAGGACCACCACACGTTATTCTTCTTGATTTCCCCACGGGCCCACTTCAGGTCAGTCGCGATTCGCAACGAAACGAAGAGCATCATCCTCAAGGAACGACAGATGCTTCGTCGTCGCAGTCGCCAAGCGCCTCCTTGTCGATTCTGAATCTGCAACCACCAGATTCTGCTCGAACAACACGCCGCTCGCCTCGCGGGCATTCATACCGGCAACCATCAGCTCCGCTGCCTCAAACGTCCCAGCATTCGTCGCGCCACCCACCGTAATAGTCGAGGAAATACTCCGATCCAACACGACACCCCCTCACGGTCTCCCCGAATGCACGCGGCGGGATCTCCTCCAAGACAGCCACTATCATCACACAGCGGTGTCCCCACTGCGAATCCAACCGCCCTTGTTTCGACAGCCAGGTGTTTCTTTCTGCCCAGCAGATTCACGCCGAGCTTGAGGAGGAGGGCACTAAGGTTGGTTTGGCTACGGTCTACCGGAATTTGTAGTCTTTGGCTGAGGAGGATTTGGTAGATACGGTCCGTTCCGACGACGGCGAAGCCCTGTATCGTCTGTGCACTAACGAGGGCCACCATCACCACACTAGCCAACCTAAACACCCTGTTCCCTCAGGCGCCGCGCCAGCTATACTGGTTTTGCCTGAGGGAACATGTTTTTTAAGGGGTTTTCAGCGCCATGATCAAGTGATCTTCACTCAGCTTTGCTGAGACGTGTCAGAAGTTTTTTCGCGTCTGGAAGATCACTATGCCCTCAATCATTATTACTGACGTTTCTTTTTCTTACGGCTCTCACCTGGTACTTGACCGCGTAAGTCTGCAGGTTGGCGCCGGCGAGCGGGCTTTTTTGGTGGGCCCAAATGGTAGCGGCAAAACTACTTTGTTAAAGCTACTAACCGGCCAGCTTGCCCCTGATAGCGGGCAGCTAGTTTCTGGCCCTTTCCCACAAACCATCCCTGATGAAGGTTTTGAGGGAACGGTAGAGCAGTTTATTGATGTGGCCCTGGCGCCAATAAAGTCTTTGGCGGCGCGTTTTGAGCAGGTCACAGCGGCGCTTGCTAGTGGCGAGACTGGCTGTGAAGGCGAATATGACGAGCTGCTGGCGCAGATGAGTGCCCGTGACGTGTGGTCTCTGCAGGCGCGTATTGGTGAGACTCTTAGCGGCCTTGGGTTGAGTGATCTTAAAGAGTCAGGTTTTAACCGGCAGTTAGCTACCTTGTCTCCTGGGCAGCGCTCACGCGTACGGCTGGCGGCTTTGTTGCTGTTGGCCCCTGAAGTGTTGATTTTGGATGAGCCCACGAATCACCTTGATGAGCAGGCCACTAGTTTTTTGGTGCATACTCTTAAAAATTGGCCTGGCCCGGTGCTTGCCACCAGCCATGACCGAGCTTTTATTGAAGAGAGCGCCACTGTCATTTATGACCTGGATATAAGTGTGTGGCAGCAGCTGGCTAGGGCCGAGGGCAAAGGTGAGCTGGTAGGCCTGGTGCGTAATGCGGGTAATTACAGCGCCTATCTTGAGGCAAAAACTACTGCCTGCGCTAAACGCTCCCGCATCTATGCTGATCAGCAGGCCCAAAAGCGTGGGTTGCGCGAGCATCGGCAGGAAAGTATGCATATCGCTAAGGGTGGGGTACGTTTAAAAACTGCTTCTGGCATGGCTAAGAAGTTTTTTGCCGATAGGGCTGCGGCTACTTCTGTTAAACGTACCCGCAATGACGACGTGCGCCTTAGCCGGCTTGCCCAGCAGGAGGTTCGTAAGCCGCGTTTCTATCAGCTTGATTTTCCTTGCTTTGAGGGGCGCGTTGGCGGTGCTTTAGCGGTGTGTGCTAGGCAGGCGAGTGTTTGTGGCAGGCTGAGCCCGGTTAGTTTTGATTTGTCTGCTGGCGAGCATTTGCTTGTCACTGGCCCTAATGGGTCGGGTAAATCTACTTTGCTTAATTGGATTACGACGGCGGCGCCTGCTGTAGGTGCGCAAGCTAGCGGCGTTATTTCTCGCACCGAACCGGTTAGTTTCATCCCGCAGCGTTTACCGCTTGAGAGCGATGCGGGGTTTGGGCCGCTGTCTTGGCGTGAGGGTATTGGTGAGCGCGGTAAGGGAATTTTGCACCCTTCTATGTGGTCAACCCCAATCTGGCAGCTTTCGGCGGGCAATCAAAGGCGCGCACAGCTAGCTGTTGCGCTTGCTAATAGCCCAGCTGTTTTGATCATGGATGAGCCCACAAACTATCTCGACTTGGAAACTATGCATGTGCTTGAAGATGCGCTGCGCGCCTGGCATGGCACCTTGATCCTGGCCAGCCATGACCGTTGGCTGATTCAACACTGGCAGGGCCGCAAACTCCAGCTAACCCCACCACCTCAGCCTGCGCTATAGCTAGCGCCAAAACCTAAACGTGACTCAACTTGTTACCCAATCTACTGTTTCTGGGTTGCTAGTAGCATCCTTGGCCACTAACTTCAGGCTTATGACGAATGCGCGCATTGAAGCTCTCCCCACCGCAAGCTCGGCTTCTGCCCTAGATTCACTTTTAAGTGAGTACCGCACTCTGGCAACCAGTGAACGTGAAAAGGGCGCTATGTTTGAGGAGCTCACGCGCCAGTTTTTGCGTAACGATGCGCGCTTTGCTCGCCAGTTCAAAGTCGCCGTGGATAGCACGAGCGAGGTCGTCGGCTATGCAATGACGGGGCGGTCCCGCGCAGCGATGGCCGGCTTCCTCCCAGCTGGACAGGCAGGATGAGATGAACGCACAGTCGCAGAACCTTGGAGTCGATGACGCGCATCTCGTAGCTGGGCTTAGCGACTCTGTTGACAGGATGCGCTACACCTACAAGACCCATGAAAAAGCGGCGGACAGGTACGAATCATGGGAGACATGGCGTAGGTGGGCGCTCATCGTTTGCACGGTGCTCGCGACTGGCACGTTTGTTGCAGCTTTGTTCGACGCTTTCGGTTTCACATCTGTCGGGCAGGTAGTGACGTGCGCGTTGGCCGCACTGTCTGCCTTGGCATCGATGCTTGGCGACTTTCTTGATTTCGGTAACCAAGCCAGAGAGCACTCGGCTGCAGGGAAGAAGGTGCGTTCACTGTTCATCGCCTACGAGAACCTTCTTGGAGATTACTTAGACGGGGCTATCGCGCTGGATGCCGCACGTGTCCGTCGCGACGAACTAGCTGCCCAAGAGGACCAGATCCTGGATGGTCTTCCACGTACCACCAGGAAAGACTACGAGGCAGCCGACAAGGCGCTAACAATCGATGAGAGGACGTCTTCTCACCAAGATCAACTAACCGAACCAGTACACGACGGAGGGACTATTGCCTGATGTAAGCGAGGTCTTCGAATGCCTTCTAGCGAACCTGAAGGTAGTGGATGCTGACCAGATCAAAGGTCGCCGCGACGAGATCACCAAGTCGCTGAACAAATACTTCCGAGGCACAGACTCCGTCTCGGCTAACAGACTGATGGTTGGCTCTTGGGGCAGCACACAGCGATCAACGGCGTGTCTGATCTAGACATGATCTACATCCTCCCGGCCTCAATGAAAGAAGACCTCCACAAGGAGGGTGGCACAAGCAAGGCGCTATGCCAAACGAAAGACGCGATTGCCGCCCACTATTCTCAAACAGACATCAGAGTGGACCGTCTGGTCGTGGTCGTCCAGTTCCGGAACTATAAGTTCGAAGTACAGCCGTGTTTCGAGCGTTCAGATGGCTCCTTCGAATATCCGGACACTTACAGCGATACCTGGAAGCGTACAGACCCTCGCGCCGAGATCGAAGCCATCAGCAACCTCAACGAAAACACCGGAGGCAAAGCGCGCAACCTCTGCCGCCTAGCAAGGGCGTGGAAACGTAAACACAACGTGGACATGGGTGGTCTTCTGATCGATACCCTGGTTTGGCGATTCTTCACCAGCACATCGAACACTAACGGGCTCACCACCCACTATAACCGCCTGGTCTTAGATTTCTTCCGGTTCTTGGCTGAATTGCCAAAGCAACAGACGTGGAACGCGCTCGGCAGTAACCAGAAGGTCAAGGTCAAAAAGAACTTCCAAGCCAAAGCGCGAAAAGCCTTCAACCTGTGCGAGGAGGCCATCGCAGGTGAAGGTACGGCATCCATGCCCGCCAAGTGGCGAAAAGTCTTCGGACGTTTCATTCCCACAACCTTTGCCACCAACAGTATCGAGGAAACAGAGCCCTACAACGACACCGAAGAGTTCATCGAGGACCTTTACCCGATCAACCTCCAGTACCACCTTCGGATCGATTGCACCGTAACCCAAGACGGCTGGCGACCAACACTGCTATCCACCCTCCTCTTGCAGAAGAGCTGGTTACTACCGTCAAAGAAACTGCGCTTCCACATCACCTCGACTGATACGCCTCAGCCATACGAGGTCCGTTGGAAAGTCCTCAACCGAGGCGACGAAGCTGAGCGTCGGAACATGATTCGAGGACAAATCGTCGAATCGAATACCGCCAACCCATCCGAGCACACAGAGAACACCCAATTTCGTGGAAACCACTATGTAGAGTGCTACCTCATCCGCAACGGCGAAGTTGTCGCCCGCGCAGGGATCGAAGTTCCCATCACCACCACATGAAAATGCTGTATGAGGTTGATCTCTGAAGGCTCATGCCGACTCTGTTAGTCAAACCTCGGAACACGAACCGAACCCCGGAACGCGAGCCGCACGGGTGGTCACCAACTGGGTCGCTCGTGAGCAAGCCGCAAGGGGTGATTGAGGATCTGCGCTCTCAACAAGCTAGGCTCAACGCTCCTGGGAGTGTGGATGCTTCCAGGTTTTCGCCCGATATAAAGCGAAAACTCACCTCAATGGGTGGGCAAACTGGGCGATTTCCTTGTATCCATTCTGAGCAATAAGCATCGCAGATGGTCAGGTTGAAATCGCGACACTCACCGGCCGCGATCTCCTGTGCGCGGTGAATGACCTCAATCGACTGATACGTCGCGAAGACGACCTGCAGGCCCTCCACCGCGTTATTCGCGTTCAGGGAGTCCGCGAGGCGCTGGCCGTCCGTCGTCGCCGGAATCGGCAGGTACACCGCCGATTCCTCGGCCGTGTCGTTACGCGCCGACGAGGACATCTTCGTATCCGAACACACCGCCCACGTCGTGAACGCGCCGTCGGCCTCGGCCGCGTCGGCCCGTGCGGCTCTGGCGATCGTCATCGACAACGTTGTGCGCCTGCTGGCCTCCTACCTGCCGTAAGTGACGGAAGAGGTGTGGAGCTGGTACCGCGAGGGCTCCGTGCACACCGCCCCGTGGCCGGTCGTGGCGGACCTGGCTGGCGTCGAAGGTGATCCCTCGGTGCTTGAGGCCGCGTCCTCTGCTCTGATCGCGCTGCGCCGCGTGAAGTCCGAGGCGAAGGTGTCGCCGCGTACGCCGTTCCTGGCGGTGACCGTGCGCGCCCCGCAGACTCAGGTCGAGGCTCTGGAGTCCGTGAAGGGCGACCTCGAGGCCGCATCCAAGGCCGTGGGCGCCCTGACCGTGGCCGCCTCCGACGACGCTGAGGCCACCGAGTCCTCTATCGAGTCCTTCGAGCTGGGCGAGGCTCCTGCGAAGCGCAAGGGCTGAGCGTTAGGCTGCTGGGGAGCCGCCCGTGTTGTTCCACGGGCGGCTCCCTTCTTTTGTGAAACGTTTGTAACAAATCGGCAAAATCGAAAACACAAACAGCAGACACCGCATCAAGAGCATAGAAACAGATGTACGCCGCGAACAATCCGACAAGACTAACAAGGAACTGCACCGATAACCGCGTGTGCACGCAAACTACGCTGCGACCTGATATCCTAAACACAGCTCGACAAACCTCACATGGATTGAAGGAACACAGTGGACACCTACGATTTCAAAGAGCTCGAGGGACAACTAAAAGATAAGCGCGCCAAAGTCGACGTCGACAGAATAAACTTTTCGGTACGCGAAATCGTGCGCATGTACGCAGATAACGAGCTGATCATTGCACCTTCCTATCAACGGAAATACAGATGGCCAAAAAGTGTTGCTTCACGTTTTATCGAATCTATTTTTCTAGGCCTCCCAATCCCGCCAATATTCGTCGCAACAAACGATAACTTTTCATGGGAAGTAGTAGACGGACTTCAACGGATTTCAACCCTAATCCTGTACATGGCTGACGACGAAAACGTGCGCAACAGCGTCTCCTCTCCGCACGCACTAAAATTGCAAGATTTGGAAATTCTTACTAAACTTAACGGATTGGGATATGACGACTTACCCCAGCCACTAAAGCTCTACCTTGCAAGACAAGCACTGCAAGTTATCGCACTGACAGACAAGAGCGACAAATCCGTCAGGTTCGATCTGTTTGAGCGACTTAATACAGGATCCATCTCCCTATCACCTCAGGAAGTTAGGACGGCTGTCTACGGAGGCCGATTCCTCACATTCATTGAAGAACTTTCTGCAGACCAACACTTCGCCTCACTACTGAAGCTTCAGGCAAAAAACAAAAACGACGGCACAAAAACGGAGCAAGTATTAAAATTCTTCGCCTACAAAAATCATTCCGACTCCTTCAATGGTGCGGTAACGAAGTTTCTAAACAACTATGCCGAAGCCATGGAACAAGATACTTCTAGGTTCGACTACGTTAATGAAGAACGCATTTCCGCACAACGATGGAATACTTAGCTAACCTTATGGGAGGTGAACCATTTTTACGAAGCGGCACAAACGTCACACCTCTCGTTCAATTTGAGGCAGCAGCAGTCGGGGCGGGAACATTAATTCAAAATGGTATCGAACTCAAGACACCCAAGATTGACTGGCTCAATGATGAAGCATTAGTTAAGGCAAGCACCCGCGGCTCTAACACACGCTCAATGCTCGACAGAAGAATTCATCGTGCTATGCAAATCTTCTCTGGACAGGATGATGTACGCCGCTGACCCCAACATTCGAGCCAAAGACGCCCGCGTTCGCATAGAAACCTGGCACACTTTCTTGAGCAATATCTTAAATTCCGATTCTCATTTTTCAAACAAAGTCGTGTGTGAGCTACTCGGAAGTGCATCAGTCATTGCCATGGCTGAAGTTGAGAGCTTTATGCGAGATCTTGTAGAGTCAATCATATACACAATCAATAACTCTAACCACCCCATCAACTCGCTTCAACCACAGCTACATGCGCTGCACGCACACCAAAAGTTTGATTCAATACGAAAGATAGAGACTAAAAATGAGTCATTTTGGCGATATCGCCTTGACGTCACACAATATCACCTAAGTCAAGAAATTGCCAAATTGCCAGAACGTTCAGACAAGCACCCTCAGCCACCACTTAAAGGAAATACAATTAGACCTCGCGACATTCAAGAGGTCGGAGAAATTTTATGCTTTCCACACAACCCGAGCTCCATCATTGAATTGAATCAACGTACCGCATTAACAAAGCTGGCACTGTACCGAAATCAATTCGCGCATGCTGTCGATACACCAACGGAAATCTTTCCAAACGCCGAGCGCGAAGTTAGCAATATCATGATGTATCTCACCGCGATCGCCGACATGTTGGATATTCTCGCTGCAGAATGGCAAGAAGTAATAGATAAAGAAACATTTTTGATCTAACATCCCAGAACGAATCCGTACTTCATTTCATGTTCTAGATACATATTTTCAGTGCTCATACATTTTGTTGGCGCTTCCACTAAGCCGAGTTTCGTGTGGGTGGCCGGGTGTTGGGGGTAGGGGTCGAGGTCCTTGATGATGAGCGGACTTCTACCCCGCTGTCGTCAAGGACCTCGACAATGTGGCTCTTCGCATTTGAGGGTGTAGGTGTTGTTGGCGGGGTTGGGCGTGTCGCGGCCGGGTAGGGGTCGAGGTCTTCCGATGATGGGGGTTCCTACACCGTCCATCTGAAAGACCTCGACATGCCCAATACTATCTTTGATCGCCCTGATCTGAGCGCGTTCACGCGCCTGGATGGCTTGGGGTTGGAAGTGACGGGGCAGCGCATTGAGCCAGACCATGCAGTGTTGGCGTACCGTATTGTTGGTGAGGACCGGTGGTGTCGACGCTGCAGATGCCAGGGCATTTCTCGTGGCACGGTGGTCAGGCACTTGGCGCACGAGCCCTGTGGGCGGCGCTCCACGATTGTGCATGTGAGCGTACACCGCTACCGGTGCCCAGAGTGTGCTCACGTGTGGCGTCAAGACATGGCCACGCGGGCAGAAAACATTTTTGCCGCAGGCGCTAGGCACGAGACATAGCCACTCAAAGCTTCAAAAAGATCCAGCCCACCTCCGGGCTGCGGGGCTGATCAGGTATTAGACTGCACATTAGGCATAATCTCTAGATAGAAAGAAGGCTCCCATGCCTACCCCTGCAAGTGTGGTAACTGATAAGCGCGTTGCCGTGATGGTGGCCGATGGGCTTGAAGAGGTCGAGTGCCTGGCGGTGGTTGATGTGCTGTTCCGCGCCGGTATTGCCGCTGACCTGCTGTCCATCTCTGATTCGCTTGAAGTTACCTCCTCTCATGGCATTCACTTTCACTGTGATGCCTAGCCAGCCAGGTTAACCTCGCCAGCTACGCCCTAATGTTCCTACCCGGCGGTATGCCGGGCACGCTGAACCTGGGTGCCAGCGCCCTGGTCACTGACGAGGTGCGCCGTCGTAGCGCCGCAGGTCAGCCCCTAGCCGCTATCTGCGCCGCCCCTTCTATCCTGGCTGAGCATGGCGCTCTGCAGGCCCGCCACGCTACCGCCAACCCCGGCTTCATGGACGCTATTGCCGCAGGTGGGGCGCTTATGAGTGAGGCTGCGGTGGTGCGTGACGCTAACTTGATCACTTCACGTGGCATGGGCACCGCCACTGAGCTGGGTTTTGAGATTATTCGCTTGCTTTTGGGCGACGACGCCGAGCAGGTGGTGGCCAGCGTCAAGCAGGGCATCGTCTACCAGCGCTAACGCCTGTTCGCATCAGTACGCATAGCTAGCGTCACCACGGGCGCAGCTCAGCATCACCGTGCGTGCAGCTCAGCGTCACCGTGCGCACAGTGCCAGCCTCACCATCTGATCGTCACCACGGGCGCAGCTCAGAGTCACCACGGGCATCCTGACAAACTTAGGTTTTTACCTGGGCGTCAAGAATGCTAGGCTTACCGCGTGCAGAACGTATCCATGATCCGTGCTTGGTGGTGGCTACCTTAACGGGTGAGCCACTTTCGTGATGCGTTTTAAGTTTTAAGGCTCGCCCTCGCGGCGAGCCTTTTACGTTCCGGCTCGCCGCAGGCAAGAAGGAATGTTATGGCTAATACCCCAACGGTTTTCACCCGCCCGGTTAAATACCATGCCGACGGCGGCGCGCTACTAGCCCACCTAGCCCAGCTAGGTTTGGTTGACACTGTCCAGGATGGCTCTCGCCCCACTAACACAGTGCTGCTAGAAAGCGCTGATATTGCCTCTAAACAGCACCTGACCACTATCGCGGTGTTGGCTGCTAGCGCCCAGATCACTGCATGGGCGACACCGTCACCCTTAAAGCTCTGGATACTACCGACGGCCCCCAGGCGCTTAAGGCTGTGGCCCAGTACCTCAGCTCTGCCGTCACCCGTCAAAGCGACAGCGAGCTGGTTTTGCATCTACCTAGCGTGGCTGAAGATAGCGCTGAGGAGCACGCCCGCCTGCGTGAGCGCTCCACCATGGAGCCGCTGCGGATCCTGACTGATCAGGTGGTGGCGCACCCGCACCTGCCGCTGGTGGCCGGAGCGGTGGCTTTTGATTATCTGGGCACTTACGAGTCCCTGCCGTCGGTTGCCGACGGCGCCAACACCTGCCCCGATTACCTGTTCTTTAACGCCCGCATCATTTTGGTGGTGGATCACCCCACCGGCTCCTGCCAGCTAGTTGGTGCCTCGCTCGACGCCGCCCAGTTAAGTGCCCAGATGGATGCGCTAGAGGCGGCCATTAATGAGCTGCCCGCCCAGGCTGCGTCGGCCCCAGCAGAGCAAGCCGCACCGGCCACACCAGCCCAGGCCGCACCTGCCCAGGAAACCACTTCGGCGGCGTCGGTCCAGCAGGCAGCGTCCCCCGAAGCCCAGGCCACTGCGGCGACGTCGGCCCAGCAGGCGGCTGAAGACACTATTACCGCCTACCCCACCATGAGCGACGCGGATTTTTGCGAGCTGGTGGCCAAAATGCAGCAGCACATCGCCATTGGTGACGCCTACCAGGTGGTGCCCAGCCGTGGCTTTGTGATCGACTGCCCCCAGCCCCTGCAAACCTACCGCTACCTGCACGATGCTGACCCCAGCCCCTACATGTTCTATATCGCCACCGACGATTTTGAACTCTTTGGGGCCTCCCCCGAGTCCTCACTGCTACACAGCGCCAAAACCGGCCAGGTGGCTATCCGCCCCATCGCCGGCACCCGCCCACGCGGCTTCGCCCCCGATGGCAGCATTGACCACGAGCTAGACATCCGCCTGGAGCTGGAGCTACGCAGCGACGCCAAGGAAGTAGCCGAGCACGTGATGCTGGTAGACCTGGCGCGCAACGACGTGGCCCGCATCAGCGCCCCGGGCACGCGCAAAGTCACCCAGCTGCTGCGTGTAGACCGCTACTCGCGCGTAATGCACCTGGTCAGCGAGGTTACCGGGCAGCTGGCCAGTGACCTGCACCCGCTGGATGCTTTCCGCGCCTCCATGACCATGGGCACGCTCACCGGCGCCCCCAAACTGCGCGCAGCCGAGCTGATCCGCCAATATGAGGGCACCCGCCGTGGCTCCTACGGCGGCGCGGTGGGTTATCTGCGTGGCGACGGCGAGCTCGACACCTGCATTGTGATCCGCTCCGCCTTCGCGCGCGGCGGCAAGGCAATTGTGCAGGCTGGAGCGGGCGTGGTCAGCGATTCAGTGCCTCAGCGTGAAGCTGACGAGACCGCCCACAAGGCCTCTAACGTGCTGCGTGCAATTGCCGCCGCCCAAGGTAAAACCCTGCGTATTGAACGCAACCTAGTTAGCAAGGAGGCCTGAGCCATGCGCGTAGTTTTCCTAGATAACCGCGATTCATTCGTCTACAACCTGGTGGATCTGTGTACTTCACGCGGCGCCCAGGTGGATGTTTACCGCAACACCACGCCCCTGTCTGTACTCACCGCCGCCCTGAAGCCCACCGAGGCTGAGACAGCCGCTGGCCAGCGTCCACTGCTGATCACCTCCCCCGGCCCGGGCCACCCGCGTGAAGCCGGGTGCCTAATGGAGCTAACCACCTACGCTCTTGAGCAGCGCATCCCCACCCTGGGGATTTGCTTGGGTTACCAGGCTTTGGTGGAGGCTTGCGGCGGACAAGTGGCACCGGTGGGCCCAACCCATGGCCGCACCGACCGGGTTCTGGTAACTAAAGCTGGCGCCGAGTTCGCCCCGCTAGCCCCCTGCGTGATTGCGCCCCGCAGCGGCGAGCAGGCCCCTTACGGCTGGATTGATGTGGCCCGCTACCACTCTTTGGGCTCGCGCGAGCTTCCCGCGCAGCTGGTTTCTTTGGCTCATTCGCGCGACGACGTGGTTATGGCCCTGCGTCACGCCAGCGCCCCCGCCGTGGGTTTGCAGTTCCACCCTGAATCTATCCTCACCCCCGCCGGGCCCACCCTAATCAGTGCCCTGTTCACGTTCTTAACCCAAGAGGCGTAAGCGGCAACCCGCTAAACGCCGGCCGCTTAAGCCGGGTGCTCAAGCACCCAGGCTTGAGCGGCCGCCCAAAAAGCTGAATACCAATTTTTTAAGGAGTAACCATGAGCCAAGCCGCCGCCACCCTACGTGAGGCGCTAAACGGCGTCGTCCTAAGCCAAAGCCAAGCCGTGGAAGTATTTGCGGCCATCACCAACGGCGAGTTTAACGAGATTGAAATTGCCGCCTTCCTAGGTGCCCTGCACGCACGCGGCGAAGACCCGGCGGAAATTGCCGCCGCCGCCCAGGCTTTCCGCGCTGCCGCCGTGAACTTCCCCTACCCCAAGGGACAGGGTGGCCTAGTGGATGTGGTGGGCACCGGCGGTGACCGTGCGGGCACAATCAACATCTCCACCGCCAGTGCGCTTGTGGCCGCCAGCCTGGGGGTGAAGGTAGCTAAGCACGGCAACCGCGCCGTCTCCTCCCGCTCGGGCGCCGCCGACCTGGTAGAAACCTAGGCATTCCGCTGGATCTATCCCCCCAAGCCAGCGTGCAGCTGCTAGAGAGCACCGGGTTCTGCTTCCTGTTCGCCCAGAAATACCACCCGGCTATGCGCTATGTGGCGCCCGTGCGCGCGGCCCTGAAAAACCCCACCGTTTTCAACCTGATCGGCCCGCTAGTTAACCCCGCCCCGCTCAGCGCCCAGGTGCTTGGGGTGGGTAACCCGGCCCTGCTAGACGACATGACTAGCGCCCTGGCCAGCGCCAATCTAGACCACGCCCTGGTGGTGCACGGCTCCGGCCTAGACGAGATCTCCCTGCACGGTCCCACCCAGGTGCGTGAGCTACGCGGAGCGGAAATCACCGCCTATGAGCTCACCCCCGCCCAGCTGGGCCTGGGCACCTACACGGTGGCTGACCTGGTTGGTGGCGACGCTAGCGTTAACGCACAGCTAATTCGCGCCGTGTTCGACGGCGCAGGTCAAGCCGCTCACCGCGACGCCATCGCCGCCAGCGCCGCAGCCGTACTGTACGTAACCGGCAAGGCAGACACCCTCGCCCAGGGTGTACAAACCGCGCTGGAAGCCATCGCCAACGGCACGGTAGCCAGCCACCTAGATAAGATCGTCACGCAGGCACGTGAGCTAAGCGCCTAAGCGCCTGGGCCGTATTTAAGAGAGGTAAATCGATGAGTCAGCGTCAAGTACGCACACCTATTGCCGACCGTCTACGGCAAACCGGCACCGTTCTAGACTCGCTGGTAGAGGCCCGCAAAGCCCGCCTACCTGAGCTTTATGAGCGCTATGGGCATCTAGAGGCCGCCACCATGGAGCGTTCGCAGCGTTCTTTTGAGGCCGCCCTGCGCACCCGCACTTTGGGTGAAGACGGCCAGCTGCACCCGCGCGCCGGCGGCCCGGCCCTGATCATGGAATGTAAGGCCGCCAGCCCCACCCTGGGCACAATCATCTCTGATGGTTACAACCCTGCCGCCTTGGCCCAGGCTTATGCGCCCGTGGCCGCTGCCATCAGCGTACTGACCGAACCCGACCGTTTTAACGGCGACCTGGCTGATGTGACCGCCGTGTCTAAGGCTGTGCGCCAGCCGGTGCTGGATAAGGACTTCATCATTGACCCCATCCAGGTGCTTGCTGCCCGCCACCACGGCGCTGACGCCATCTTGCTGATGCTCTCAGTGCTAGATGACCAGGCCTACACGCAGCTAGCGGCCCTGGCCGCCCAGCTGGGTTTGGATGTGCTCACTGAGGCTGATGAGGCTGAGCAGATGGAGCGCGCCGCTGCCCTAGCGCCCGCATTATCGGCATTAACAACCGTGACCTGCGTACCTTGGAAACTGACCTGCACCGCACTGCCGCCTTGGCGCCCCTGGCCCCGCGTGGCGTGGTGCTGGTGGGTGAGTCTGGGGTGCATGAGCGCGCCGACGTCGAACTGCTGGCCCCCTACGTTGATGCAGTGCTGGTGGGATCGGCTCTTTCTGGCGCTGATGACCCGGCCGCCGCCGCCCAGGAGCTTTCCGCTGGCCAGCCCACCACCGGCGCGGCTGGTTTGGATGCCCACGCCCAGTCCATTGACTGGCACCCCTACTCTTCCAAACGTCTTGGCGCGGGCACCCTGGACGCGGATGCGCACACCCGCATCAGCCCCTACTTTGGCGAGTTTGGTGGCCAATATGTGCCTGAGCTGCTGATTCCTGCCTTGGACCAGCTTGAGCAGGCTTTCCTTGAGGCGGTAGATGACCCGAGCTTCATCGCTGAGATCAACGATCTTTTGCACAACTACCTGGGCCGTCCCACCCCGGTTACGCAGCTGCGTAACCTGCCACTAGGCGGCGGCGCACGCATCCTGCTTAAGCGTGAAGACCTGGTGCACGGCGGCGCTCACAAGGGTAACCAGGTTCTGGGCCAGGCCCTGCTGGCTAAGCGCATGGGTAAAACCCGCGTGATTGCTGAGACCGGCGCCGGCCAGCATGGCACCGCCACCGCCATGGTGTGTGCGCTGCTGGGGCTCGAATGCACCATTTACATGGGCGCCACCGACGTGGTACGCCAGGCCCCCAATGTGGAGCGTATGGAGCTGATGGGGGCTAAGGTTGTGCCCGTAACCGCTGGTAGCGGCACCCTTAAAGACGCCGTCAACGAGGCTCTACGTGACTGGACCGCCACTTTCGCCACCAGCCACTACCTGCTGGGTACGGCTGCCGGCCCGCACCCCTTCCCCACCATGGTGCGAGAATTCCACCGCATTATTTCCACTGAAGCACGCGCCCAGACTTTGGCGCGCCTTGGCCGCCTACCTGACGCGGTGGTGGCTTGCGTGGGCGGTGGCTCTAACGCAATCGGCATGTTTGCTGACTTTATCGATGACGAAGCAGTGGCCCTTTACGGCGTCGAGCCTGCCGGCGAGGGCCTAAACACCAACCACCACGGCGCCCCCATCAATGAGGGCAAGGTTGGGGTGCTACACGGGGCGCGTTCATTCCTGATGCGCACCGATGACGGCCAGGTGGAAGAGTCCTACTCGGTTTCAGCCGGCCTGGACTACCCCGGCGTTGGCCCCCAGCACGCCTACCTGGCCCAAAGCGGCCGCGCCAAGTATGTGGGTATCACCGATGAGGAAGCTATTGAGGCTTTCTTGCTGCTTAGCCGCCACGAGGGCATTATTCCCGCCATGGAATCCTCCCACGCCCTGGCTTACGCCCTGAAACTGGCTGAGCAAAACCGCCGTGAAGGCGGGGACCCGCAAAAAACCATTTTGGTGTGCCTGTCCGGACGCGGAGATAAAGACCTGGACCAGATCCGTGAGCGTCTAGGTGGCTCTTTCTCCACCGACGGCGCTGTCTCGCGGGCCGCTGACCTGGTTGCTAATGGCCAGGCGGGCACCGGCACCCACCGCACCCACCAGCAAGACGCCGCGTTCGCCGCTAAGGGCAAGGAGTAAATCAATGAGCCGTTACGAAAGCATGTTTGCCACCTGCGAGCAGCAAAAACGGGGCGCCATGGTGCCTTTCGTTATGCTGGGCGACCCCACTTTGGAGGCCAGCGAACGCATTATTGATGAGTTGATTGCTGCCGGCGCCGACGCTTTAGAGCTAGGTTTGCCTTTCTCTGACCCGGTTGCCGACGGCGTAGCCATCCAGGAAGCCCACCTGCGCGTGTTTGCCCGTGGGATCAACGTTGCCGACTGTTTTGACCTAATTGGCCGCCTGCGCGCCAAGCACCCGCAGGTACCTATGGGCCTGCTGATTTACAGCAATATCCCGATCGCTATGGGCTTGGAGGCTTTCTATGAGCGCTGCGCCAGCGCTGGGGTTGATTCGGTACTGATCCCGGATGTGCCCATCCGTGAGGGCCGTCCTTTCTCTGCCGCCTCTAGGGCCGTGGGCGTTGACAGTGTCTACATTGCCCCGCCTTCAGCCAGTGAGGAGACTTTGGCGCAGGTAGCTGAGGCCGCACGCGGCTATGTTTACGCCGTTTCGCGCGTGGGGGTTACCGGCGTGGAAAATGAGGCCCAAACTCAGGGGCTCAATAATGCTGTGCCCACCTTGCGCGAGCACAACTCCACCCCGGTGCTGCTAGGTTTTGGTATTTCCAAGCCCAAGCATGTGCGCGCCGCGATTGTGGCCGGCGCCGATGGGGCCATTACTGGCTCGGCGATTGTGCGCATGATTGCTGCCCGCACTGAGGAGATTGTCTCCGCCCAGGAGCGCTCAGGTGCCCCGGCTTTGCAGGCCACCGCCCCGGGAGTTAACCAGCCCCTAGATGAGCTGTGCGCTCAGCTGCGTGAGTTTTTCACCTCCATGTGCGCGGCCACCACCAAGGCCTAGCCATGGCTGTAGGTCCGCTTAGGCTGCTGCCTGCTGTCGACGTCGCCAATGGCCTAGCCGTCACCCACCGCACTAGCGCTGGGGGCGACGCCGGCGCGGCCATCTCTGCCCTGGACGCTTGCCTGCGCTGGGTAGAGGCGGGCGCCGACTGGATTCACCTGGTTGACTTGGACGCGGCCTTTGGGCGCGGCTCTAACGCGGCGCTTTTGGCGCAGGTTATCGCCGATTTGGCGCGGCTGCACCCGGGCGTAAGCGTGCAGTGGTCCGGGGGCGTCAGTAGCGCCGACGACGTGGAGCGGGCTTTAGCCGCCGGCGCCAAGCGGGTAAATCTGGGGGCCGGGGCGCTTAAAGATTTAGCTGCCACCACGGCTTTAGTGGGCCGCTTTGGTAGGCACCTCAACGTATGCCTGGACGTGTCAGCCGCGAGCGCCGCGCCCAGTGGGGATTTGGCTGCTTATGTGGTGCATCCGCGCGGCCAGGGCGGGCCGGTGGGGCCGCTAGAGCCGATTTTGGCGGCGCTTAATGAGGCCGGCACTGGCGCATATGTGGTTACTGACCGGGTGCGTGACGGCGCCCTATCGGGGCCCAACCTGCCGCTGCTGGGGGCGCTTAGCGGCGCCACTAGTGCGCAGGTGATCGCCTCAGGTGGGGTCAGCTGCGCGGGCGATATTGCTGCCTTACAGGATTTGGCTGCTAGCCACCCCAATTTGTGCGGGGTGATCCTAGGTAAAGCCCTTTACACCGGGCAGATCGACCTCAAAGCCTTGCTGCGCCCCTAAGGCACCCGGCGCTTCAAGCGTTACCGCCCAGAGCTTAGCCCTTGCTGCAAGCACGAAAAAGCTGGCCTTATAGGCCAGCTTTTTTGTTGCCTAAACGCGCCCGCCTGGCGCCGCTTTCAGCGCAACGCGGCGCCTGTTTAGCGCACCGCTATGCGCTTAGCGCCGTGCCGCGCGCTTACCAGGAGGGGCCGCGATTGGTTAGGCTCCAGGCGTCCTCGGAGTCTTCTGAGTCTGAGTCGTCATCCCAAGATTCACTCTCAGGCAGGTCGGAGCTACCTACCGGATCTGTGGCGTAACGGTTGGGTGCAAACGCCCCGGTAGCCCCATAGGAGCTGACGCTGGCAGCGCTAACCGCACCGGCGGCCGCAAACCCATCCCCGCGATCCTCGGGACTACCCGGGGCGGGGGCGTCGTCGTCGCTGGGGGCGTCACCTTCCCCCTTAATCCAAGCCAGGGTTTCCTCCAGGCGCTCGGGCGGCACCAGCACCTCGCGGGCTTTAGAGCCGGTGGAGGGGCCCACCACTTCACGCGATTCGAGCAGGTCCATTAGGCGCCCGGCCTTAGCGAAACCTACCCGCAGCTTGCGTTGCAGCATTGAGGTGGAGCCAAACTGGCTGGTGATAATCAGCTCGGCGGCCTGCAACAGCAGGTCCATGTCGTCGCCGATTTCTTCCTCAATGCGTTTCTTAGTTTCGGGGACAATCACATCCTCGCGGTAGCTGGGCTGTAGCTGGTCCTTAACATGCTCAACTACGGTGCGGATTTCCTTCTCAGTAACCCAGCTGCCCTGCACACGGATCGGTGAGGAAGCGCCCGGGCCCAAGTAGAGGGCGTCACCTTGGCCGGTGAGCGACTCGGCCCCGTTTTGGTCCAAAATTACGCGCGAGTCCAGCTGTGAGGCGGTGGCGAAAGCTAGACGTGAGGGCACGTTGGACTTGATCAAACCGGTAACTACCTGCGCCACTGGACGCTGGGTGGCCAGCACCAGGTGAATACCGGCCGCACGTGCCAGCTGGGTGATGCGCTGAATTGAGGCTTCCACGTCTTTAGGCGCGGTCATCATCAAGTCAGCCAACTCATCTACCACCACTAGCAGGTAGGGGTAGGGCGCGATCTGACGCTGGGAGCCGGGAGGGGCCTGTACCTCGCCGGCGCGCACTGCCCGGTTGAAGTCATCAATGTGCTTATACCCAAAGGAGGCCAGGTCGTCGTAACGCGCGTCCATTTCCTTAACCACCCATTCCAGGGCTTCAGCAGCCTTCTTGGGGCTGGTGATAATGGGGGTGATCAGGTGGGGAATGCCTTCATAAATGGTTAACTCCACACGTTTGGGGTCAACCAGCACCATGCGCACTTCCTCGGGGGTGGCACGCATCATGATGGAGGTGATCATGGAGTTAACAAACGAGGATTTACCTGAACCGGTTTGCCCAGCTACCAGCATGTGCGGGGTTTTAGCCAGGTTGGTGACCACATAGTTACCCTCAACGTCCTTACCCAGGCCCACGGTTAGCGGGTGGGTGGAGTTTTGGGCCACCGAGCTGCGTAGCACGTCGCCCAGGGTCACCATTTCGCGGTCTGCGTTGGGGATTTCAATACCGATGGCGCTCTTGCCGGGGATGGGGGTGAGCACCCGGATTTCGTCGCTGGCCACCGCGTAGGCAATGTTTTTTTCCAGGCCGGTGATACGTGAAACATTAACGCCGTGACCACGGTGAATCTCGTAGCGGGTTACCTGTGGGCCGCGCGTGTAGCCGGTTACCTTGGCGTCCACGTTAAATTCGGTGAATACGTCTTGCAGGGCTTGGACTACCGCGTCGTTGGCGGGGGTGCGTGTGGCGTGTTCGCGCCCGGCCACCAAATCGCTCATGTCGGGTAGGTGGTAGGTGCCCCCGTCGGGTAGCTGCATGGAGAATTCGGGTTCGCTGCCCACACTGGCGGCGGTGGAAACTACCGGCGCGGTGGCTGCGGTGGGGGCGGTGGCCGCCGAGGTTTGCCGCGCCGCCTGCGAGTACAGTCCCAGATCGCCCAGCTCAGCGGTTTGGGCGGTGTTCATGGGCACAGTGGCCTGGGTGGGGGCGTCCTCAGAGGGCGCGTCAATGTCGCGTGGGCTGGTTACATCCGGTTCTTGACTGCGACGGCGCCCGGGGCGGCTTTGGCGGGCCTTGGCCGCCACGCTGGGGCGGCGTGGGGCTTTGGGTTCGTCTAGGGTATCGATAACCGCCGTGTTTTGTAGGTCTTCCTTGTCAATGGCACTGCGGAAGGCCTCATCGGCGTCGTAGGTGTCCATGACGGCGGTTTGCTGGGGGTCTTGGGCGTTGTCGCGACCGAAAACGGAACGCATCCGCTCCAGGGCCCGGCTGGCGACGTCGTCGTGAGGGGCGCCAGAGCCACCATCTAAGCCCTGGCCACGCACCATCTCCCACACGTCAAAAGCGGTGCGCCCTGAGGCCACCAGCAGACAGAACGCCACCAGCAGCAGCAACACCACTACCGCGCCTACGGCAGAAAATAATTTAGCTAGCGGGTAGCCCAGTAGCCAGCCGAACACTCCCCCGGTTTGTTCCAGGGTGTCGATGTCAAAAGGCTGGTTGCCGTTAAAAATCTGGATTAGGGCACCAATAGCAAAAGCGATAGCTAACGCGGCTAAAGCAATACGGCTGGTGGTTGGGCTCAGCGGTTTGCCACGTATAAGCATGATCCCGCCCCAAATCACCATGGGAGCTGCCAGTAGAGACAGCGCCCCAAAGGGGAAAGCCACCAGGTGGTGTAGTAGGGAGCCGGCGCTGCCAGAAATCCCCAGCCATTCACGCAAAGTAAGCAGGGCACCTAGCGCAATCAGCGCAAATCCCCCGCCTAGGCGGCGGTAAGGCGAAGCGTCACTGGGCGCATTTTGACGCGACGCACCGCCCCGTGAACGCGAGGCGGCAGGGGTAGCAGCAGAGGGAGAGTTTCGCTTAGCCATGATAGTTAGACGTTAATAGACGCGAGCTCAGGCGTGGTTACAGGCACGCCGAAAGCTAAATGCAAGGGGTAAAACACACACCCCAGTATTAAAAACTAGATTTTTTTAAATAGCGGCTAAAGATTCAGTGTCCCCTGCTTCACGCAGTAATTGGTCAATATCTTCTGCGCTAGGGGCGCGGTTATCTTCGCGTTGGCTGATCATTAGGGCGGCAGCCGCATTGGCGCGGCGGGCGCTTTGCAGTACCGAGTAGCCCTTTAACAGGCTGGCAATTAGCACCCCGGTGTGGGTGTCGCCGGCGCCAGTGGTATCTGTAACAGACATGGGGTAACCGCTCACCAGCGTGGGTTGGCCGTGATCGGGTAGCAGCAGTTCACAGCCAGCGCTGCCGATGCGGCGCACAAACATTGCGTTAGGGGCGGACGGTACATTAGCTCCACTCCCCCCAGGCGGGCGCGCAGCTGGTCAATTTCTCGGCGGTTGCCGGTAATAATGTCGGCGCGGGCCATTATTTTTAACAAAATCCGGTCCAAAATATCTACCACTGCCGGCCCAAAATCCACCACCAGCTGCACCCCGGCAGGCAGGGTAGAGAGCCACTGACTTATACCTTCACGTGTACGCTGGTGAACCAAGTCATAGCCGGCGGCGTGTACGTAATCTCCCGGCACCAGCTTAAGATTTTCTAGATCCTCAAGCTGGGGCTCGCTTTCAACCCCTTCAGTGGTGATGAAGGTGCGTTGGCCTCCGGGTTCGATCAGGGTGGTGCAGGTGCCGATGTCACCTACCAGCTCCTGAACTACATTCTCGACGCCGTCGCGCAGCATGGAGGCACGCACTAGTGCAGAGTTGGGGCCGGTACCCAGGGTTGAAGCCAGGGCCACGGGAACCTGCTGGCTGGCAGTAGCGCGGGCGATGGTGTAGCCACCACCCACCTTGGTGCCATTTGAGAGTGCAGTAACCGCGCTACCGGCCTTGGGAAAGCGAGCAACTTTCAAAGGTAGGTCAATCAGAATTGATCCGGTAGATACCAGGCAGTTAGGGCGCTGGGGAAGTGCGGTTTGGCTCATAGTCTCTCTTCAACACTTAGGGCAGGGGCAAATTGATTGTAAAACCCTAAACCTCACGATTTTAGGGGCTTGACAACTTTTAGCGCGGGCGGGCGTAGGGGAAGGCGATAACATCACGGATAGAAGTCGCGCCGGTGATCAACATCACTGCACGATCGACTCCCAGGCCCAAACCACCGGTGGGAACAAGACCCAATTCCAAGGTGCGCAGGAAGTCTTCATCTAGACTCATCGCTTCCGGGTCACCGGCGGCGGCGCGCAAAGATTGGGCGGTGAAACGCTTACGCTGCTCACCGGGGTCAGTTAGCTCGGTGTAGGCCGTGCCCAGCTCCATGCCCCAAGCCACCAGGTCCCAGCGCTCAGCTAGGCGCGGATCGTGGCGGTTTTGGCGGGTTAGCGGGCTGGTTTCCACCGGGAAATCAATGTAGAAAGTGGGCTTGGTGGTGGTGGCCTCAACTAGTTCATCGTAGAGAGCGCCAATCACGTCACCACTGCCAGCTGCCACGGGCACCTCAATGTCGTTAGCTTCAGCTAGTTCCAGTAGCTTTTCTAGCGGGGTGTCTACAGTTACTTCCTGGCCCAGGGCCTTGGAAATAGCTTCATGCACGCTCACCACCGGCCAGTCACCGGAAATATCCACGGCCACATAATCAACCCCTGAGCGGGTTGAATGCACCGGCAGCCCTTCAGTTCCGGGCGTGCCCACCGCGCGCAGCACCACCGGGGCGCCGTGCACCTTAATGGCGGCTTCCTGGAAGATACGCTGAGTTAGCAGGCGCATGGTGTGGTAGTCGCCGTGAGCCACATAAGCCTCAAGTGAGGTGAACTCAGGGTTGTGGGTGGCGTCCACCCCCTCGTTACGGAAGGAGCGGCCAATTTCGAAAATAGCCCCCATGCCGGCCACAGCCAGGCGCTTGAGGAACAGCTCCGGGGCGATACGCAGATAAACATCGGTGGAGTAGGCGTTCATGCGGGTGATGAACGGGCGGGCGTTAGCCCCACCATGCACCGGCTGCAAGATTGGGGTTTCTACCTCCACATAGCCCTGCTCACCCAGGGTGTGGCGGATGGAAGTAACAATGGCTGAGCGCTGGGCGATCAGCTCAATGGCGTTAGCGTCAGCCAGCAGCTGCTGGGTACGGGTGGCGTTAGCCCCCAGTGGGATGGTGATCTTGCCGTGTCCCCCGCGCCGGGCGCGCGGCAAGGCGGTGAGGGCTTTAGCTAGCAGCTGCCAGCCCTGCACCAAAATTGAGGGTTCACCGGTGCGTGTACGCATAGCCAGGCCGGAAACCACCACAATGTCGCCACGGTTAATCAGTGAACGCCACATTTCCAGCTTGGCACCGGTTTCTGAGGCATCAAAGAGCAGCTGAATGTGCTTGTAGCCCTCTACCAGGTCAACGAAGATAAGCCCACCGTGGTCACGCTCTAGGCCCACGCGGCCCTCAACACGCAGCTGCACAATAGATTCTTCACCTGCCGCCAACTGGCGGAACACCGGCTGCACTAGGGCATGGGCAGGGGGCATACCGTGCTTAACCCCAGTGGGATAGGGGTCAATTTTGGCCTCCAGAGTGCGTTCTAAGGCCACCGCGCGTTCACGATCCTCAGCCGACAGACGCCGGGTAGGGATTTGCGCTTGAATGTGGCGTTCAACCTGCTGGGCCACCAGGGCTGCATAGTCGCTACCCATAATGGCGCTGTTATCCACGTGGGCGCGGCCAAAGCGCTCAAAGTTAGGGATGAAACCTTCTAGGCGGCCAGCTGCCAGTAGCACGCGGGCGGCTTGGGTGCCGTCGGCGTAGCACATGTAACGCGGGTACCAGCTGGGGTTGTATTTGGCGTTAGATTCATACAGCTGCTCCAGCTGCCAAAAGTGCGAGGCAAAACGCATGATCCGAGCCATGGTTTTAGCCGCCAGGGAGGCGTCCACCGCCATACCGTCCACAAATACGGAACGGAACATAGCAAAGTTCAGCGAAACCCGGTCAACTCCGTAGCGTTCGCCGTCGGTTAGCAGGGCTGCCACCATAGCCTCATTTACCCCGTTGGGGGCCTTGGGGCTGCGGCGCATCACGTCCAGGGACACCCCGCGCTTGCCCCAGGGGCAAAACGCCAGTAGCGCCACGGTCTTGTCATCTTGATCCTGTACCGTAACCACCAGCTCACGCTCGTCGACGTCGTCGAGAGTGCGATCTAGAGCCATAGAGAAGCCGCGCTCTTCCCCGTTACGCCACGCATTAGCCAAATCGCGCAACTGACGGCGCTCCTCGTGGGGAATGTCGCCTAGGCGCCTAATTTCCACGCGGGCGCCACTGGCACGTACTCGCCGCACCGCTTTAGCCACCTGCGGCAGGCCCCGCAGCGAGAAACTGGCGGCCTCAATAATGGACTCATCCCCCATGCGACGCACGGTGAAACCAAAGTTTTTGTAGGCACGCGCGCCCTTCTCACCAGCGGAGATAACTGCCGGCACCCAACCGTAGTCGCCACATTCATCCAGCCAGGCACTAATGGCGTCATCCCAACTGGCCGGATCACCTAGCGGATCACCGGCAGCCATGGCCACACCGGTAGACAGGCCAAAGGAAACCGCAGCCTTACCGTCGGGAGAAAACACGGTCAGACGGTCGCGGCGGGTAGCGAAGTAGCCTAGGGAGTCTTCCTCCCAATCCAGCAGCAAACCACGCACGCGCAGGTCATCACCGGCGCGCGGGGTGCGCTTAGCTGAACGCAAAAACACGGTCAGGCTAATTAGCACCACCAGGGCGGCCAGCAGGTAAAGCAAAGTACCCAGCCACACCGGCCCCTGATAGGCGGGAACGCCCCCAATGCCACCAATTTCTGGGCCTAGGGTGCGCCAAGCTACCCAGCGCATACGGTGGCGGATAGCCCATTCGTTACCGTCGGGGCTGTGTGCGGGCACCACCAGGAGCGTGCCCAGGGCAATCACGGAGGCCATACCAACCACTAGGGTCAGCAGCGCCCGCCACCATGAGCCGCGCACAATACGGCCGGGGAAAGCTGGGCGGGAAGCCAACAAAATCGCGATAACCGGGATGCACACCAGCACCCAGGCCAGCATGAGCCAGTCTGGGCCGTGCTGGGTGACAGTTACATGGGTGCGCTCTTCCAGGTCATCTGGGAACTGCTGGTATACCAGCGTCAGTGAGCCCACCGTTAAGAACAGGAACTGCAAGGTCAGGGCCAGGTTAAGCGCCAGGCGTTTGCGCCTACTGGCCGCCCCCGCCCAAATCAGCAGCAGCACCGCCCCCAGGAAGGAGGCACCCACCGGGATACCAATAAAGTAGAAAGGCTCAACAACCAGCTTATATAGATCCCAGCGCCTTAGCCCCAGTCCCCCAAGTAGCGATAAAACCGCAGCTATCTGCAACAACCGCGCCATGATGGTCGGCATAGAGTCGATCCATCTGCGGGTATCTGCGCCTACTCTGCGCCGCAGCGGAGATATCAGCTTAGCCGGGGCGGTGGTGCTCTTGGGTTCAGTCACTAGTGAATTTCCTATTTAAGCTTTAATTACTACAGGCACGATCATAGGTCGGCGGCGTAGCTTACGAGCTACCCAACGTCCTAAAGCGCGCCGCATAACCTGCTGTAGGCCGTGAGTGTCGCTAACGCCACTGTCTAGGGCGTCACCTAGCGCGTTGGTGACGTCAGGAAGAACTTCCTCAAATACAGAGTCGTCTTCTGCCACGCCTCGGGCCTGAATGTGCGGTCCAGCCAGAATAGTACCGGTTGTGGTCTCTACGACCGCAAAAACTGAGACAAAGCCTTCTTCTGCCAGTACGCGGCGCCCAGCTAGCTCGTCTTCATCAATTTCACCCACGCTGGAGCCATCTACGTACACGTAGTCGCATGGGTAGGAGCCCACCACCTGGGCTTTTCCTTCATATAGGTCGACGACGTCGCCGTCCTCGCACAGCATTACGTTGCTGGCTGGTACCCCGGTCTTTACTGCGAGCGCACCGTTGGCCACGATGTGGCGGATTTCGCCGTGGATAGGCATTACGTTGCGGGGCTGGACGATGTTGTAGACGTGCAGTAGTTCCTCGCTGGAGGCGTGGCCGGAGACGTGTACGCGGGCGTTGGCCTGGTGTACTACGCGCGCGCCTAGACGCATGATCTGGTTGATTACGCGGAAAACAGAGTTTTCGTTGCCTGGGATTAGTGAGGAGGCGAAGATAACCGTGTCTTCGGGGTCTAGGGTGATCCAGCGGTGTTCGCGGTGGGCCATGCGGCTAAGGGCGGCCATGGGTTCACCCTGGGAGCCGGTGGCCATTAGTACGCGCTGGCTGGGTAGGTAGTTGTTGATTTCGCGCTGGTCTACGATTACGCCTTCGGGCACGTTTAGGTAGCCGCGTTCGGCGGCGATTTTCATGTTGCGCACCATGGAGCGGCCAATGAGGGCGACTTTGCGGTCATGTAAGGCGGCGGCGTCGAGCACCTGCTGGACGCGGTGGACGTGGGAGGAGAAGGAGGCCACCACGATTTGGCCTTGGGATTCGTCAAAGACGCGGTTTAGTACCGGGCCGATTTCGCGTTCGTGGGCCACCATGCCGGGCACTTCAGCGTTGGTGGAGTCTACGCAGAATAGGTCTACGCCTTCTTCACCAAAGCGGGCGAAGGAGCGCAGGTCGGTGATGCGCCCGTCGATGGGCAGGGAGTCCATTTTGAAGTCGCCGGTGATTAGGGCGGTGCCGGCTTTGGTGCGGATGAAGGCGGCCATGGCGTCGGGGATGGAGTGGTTTACGGCCACAAATTCCATGTCGAAGGCGCCGTAGCGTACGCGTTCGTGTTCGGATACTACGCGCAGCTTGGGGTTGATACGGAATTCTTTTAGTTTGGCTTCTACGAAGGCCAGGGTTAGTTCGCTGCCCACTAGTTCAATGTCGGGGCGTAGCTTTAGTAGGTAGGGTACGGCCCCAATGTGGTCTTCGTGGCCATGGGTGAGCACTAGGGCCTGGACGTCGTCGAGACGGTCGGCGATAGGGCCAAAGTCAGGCAGAATCAGGTCCACACCGGGCTGGTCTTCTTCAGGGAAAAGCACGCCGCAGTCAACGATTAAAAGCTGCCCCTGGGTTTCAAAGACAGTCATGTTACGGCCAACCTCACCTAGACCACCTAGGGGGTAAACGCGTAGGGCTGCGGGATTAGCGGGGGCGGGGGGCTTTAGCGCTTCAAAAGTGGTCACGTAAACCATCCTAAACTTTAGAAACCGGCGTTAGTAGACGCCGCTTAACTACAAAAAAACCCGGGCAAAACCCGGGCTCGTGGTACCCCCAACCGGATTTGAACCGGTGTTACCGCCGTGAGAGGGCGATGTCCTAGGCCGCTAGACGATGGGGGCCTTTTGCTCCTTGCGGAACGGTGTCTACGCTTTTATGGAGCGTATCCGTACCCCCAACCGGATTTGAACCGGTGTTACCGCCGTGAGAGGGCGATGTCCTAGGCCGCTAGACGATGGGGGCCTTATTCACTTTTTGGTTTAACCAGTAAGTGGCTGGGGTACCAGGACTCGAACCTAGAATGGCTGAACCAGAATCAGCTGTGTTGCCAATTACACCATACCCCAAGGGGATCACGCTGCGGTCACAGCTTTTTGGGCTCGCCCCGGCGGCGCAACGGGTAAGAATCTATCGGATCTTTAGCCCGCTTGCCAAATTTTTTTAGCGTGACCCTGAGCACATTTGGGTTTTACTCTGAAATTGCAGCCTAAAAGTGCTTCAATTCGGGCCATGGTTAGCTCCTTGCCCAGGATTTCCATGGACTCAAATAGCGGCGGGGAAACCTGACGGCCGGTCACGGCTACGCGCAGCGCCCCGAAGGCCACGCGCGGCTTGAGCCCTAGGCCTTCAACTAGAGCCTGACGCAGCGCCTGCTGTAGAGCGTCGTGGTTCCACTGCTCCAGGGAACGCAGGGCTTGGTCGGCGGCCTGCAGTACCTGCTGGTTGGCGACTACAGTCTCAGGGTTTTTTACCAGCTTGGCAAAAGACTTTTCGTCGTAGTCCAGGGCGGCGGCGTCGGTAAAGAAGAAGCCCAACATGCCGCGAGCCTCACCTAGTAGCTGCACGCGGGTCTGGATCAGCGGCGCGGCGGCGGTTAGAATCTCCTGCTCACGGGCGGTTAGCTGGTCAAATTCGGGGGCGCTAACCAGGGCTTGGGCTTCCTCGGCCGGGGCGTAGAGGTCGTAGAGGTAAGGCACCAGGCGGTTACGGAAGTCCTCCCCCTCCAGGCGGCGCACGTGCTCGGCGTTAATAGCCACACACTTCTTGGGGTCAAAGCGGGCCGGGTTGGGGTTGACGTCGTGAATGTCGAAGGCGGCCACCAGCTGCTCGGGGGTGAAGATGTCCTCATCCTTGCTCAGCGACCAACCCAGTAGAGCCAGGTAGTTGAGCAGACCCTCAGGGATCATGCCGTTTCGACGGTGTAGCAGCAGGTTAGAGGAAGGGTCACGCTTGGATAGCTTCTTGTTGCCCTCACCCATTACGTAGGGCAGGTGCCCAAAGGCGGGGATGAACTGGGCTCGGCCAATGGCGATTAGGGCCTGGTAGAGCACAATCTGGCGGGGGGTGGAGGATAGTAGGTCCTCGCCGCGCAGCACGTGGGTGATCCCCATTTCGGCGTCGTCAACCGGGTTCACCAGGGTGTATAGCGGGTCACCGTTAGCGCGCACCACCACATAGTCGGGCACAGAGCCGGCCTTGAAGGTGATCTCACCGCGCACCAGGTCAGTGAAGGTGATGTCTTCATCAGGCATACGCACGCGCAGCACCGGCTGGCGCCCCTGGGCGCGGTAGGCCTCAATCTGCTCGGCGCTGAGGTTACGGTCAAAGCCGTCATAGCCCAGCTTGGGGTCTTCACCCTTGGCGCGGTGGCGGGCTTCAACCTCTTCGGGGGTGGAGTAGGACTCGTAGAGGTAGCCGGCTTCTAGCAGCTCCTTGGCCACCTGCTTGTACAGGTCCATGCGCTGAGACTGGCGGTAGGGCTCGTGCGGGCCACCCTTGCCAACGCCCTCATCCCAGTCCAGGTGCAGCCAGCGCAGCGAGTCTAGGATGGCGTCAAAGGATTCTTCAGAGTCACGGGCGGCGTCGGTGTCTTCGATACGGAAAACGAAGGTGCCACCTACATGACGGGCATAAGCCCAGTTAAATAGACAGGTACGCACCATACCGACGTGGGGGGTACCGGTGGGGGAAGGACAAAAACGTACGCGAATATCACTGCCGGTGGGCAGGGCGTGGGCGGCTGATGCCTGGGTTAGCTCACTCATAATGTCTTAAGCCTACCGCCGCCGGCCTTGCCCCACTTAGGTTGGGGCGTACAGTTAGCTTATGAGCACTATTACACAGGCTTGGGATTCGTTAACCGCGCAGCAAATGCGTGAGCGCGGCTCTTTGAAATGGACGCGCTGGCCCGGCACGATTGGTGCCTGGGTGGCCGAAATGGATTTAGGTATTGCCCCTGAAGTGGCCGAGGCCATTAAGCAGGCCGTTGATGTAGGCGAGCTAGGTTACATGCCAGATGGCCTATTGACTGAATGCGAGCGGGCTTTGGCCGCCTATTCGCGTCGTAACTATGGCTGGGATTTGGATCCGGACAAGATTTTTGTGGTCCATGACGTGATCATGGCGCTGCGCCGAATTTTGACTGATTTCTGCGACAAATCTAAGCCGGTTATTGTGCCCACCCCGGCCTACATGACCTTCCTTAAAACCATTCCGGCCTGCGGTTTTCAGGCCGTGCAGGTGCCTAGCATTTATGCCGAGGGCACCTGGCAGCTAGATTTTGAGGGTATTGAAGCGGCTATGTCGCGTGGGGCCAGCCTGTTTATTTTGTGCAACCCCTGGAACCCGGTGGGGCGTGTGCTTACCGAGGCTGAGTTAGATAAGGTGGCGCAGCTTTCCGCTAAGTATGGCGTGCCCGTCTTTAATGACGAGATTCACGCTCCCCTACTGCTCTCCCCTGAGGCCAAGCACCACCCCTACCCGCTGCGGGCGGCGGCTGACCCGGATCTGACCTGGACCGCCACTTCGGCCTCTAAAGGCTGGAATGTGCCGGCTTTGGGTGCGGCGCAGCTGATTTTGGATGGCAAGGTGCGTCAGGCTTGGCGCCCTATTGCCGACGACGTCGCCCACCACGCTGGTCCTTTGGGTGTGCGTGCGGCTACGGCGGCTTTCACCCAGGCACAGTATTGGGTGCGCGAAGTTTCTAGCTACGTGCATGAAAATGCGCAGCTAGTTAGCCAGGAGCTGGCCAAGGTGGATCTACACATGGATGTTCCACAGGGAACCTACCTGGGCTGGGTGGATTGCTCTAGCCTGCTAGAGCGCGGCGTTAAGGGCTCACCCACCACTTGGCTGCGCGAAAACGCTGGCGTGGCCCTGACCGACGGGGCTGACTGTGGTCATGGCTACGAGCATTTTGCCCGCCTGAACATGGCTACTGGCCACGCCATTGAGCGCCAAACTGTGGAGCAAATCAGCGCCGCAGTGAACAAGTTGAACTAAAACCGGCTACCGGATAGAGGTAGGCCGCCTAAGTTAAGGGGCAACTTAGGCGGCCTACATTTTTTGCGCCCCTAAATTTTTTAGGAGCGCTAAGCGTGCTTAGCGCACTACGCTAGCGATTCTACCCAGTCCATCGATCTGCGCCGCAACACCCACGCCGACAGGAACATCTTTTGCATAGGCAGCTGCGCCAGTTAGGATCACATCTCCAGGCAGTAACGTAAACATGCGTGAGACACTGGCCACAATATTTTCGATACTGACATTCAAGTTGGCGGTGTTGCCCTCCCCCACTACCTCGCCGTCAATGCGTAGGGTTACACGGGCGTTAGCCGGGTTGAATTCGTCGTCGGCTTCGGGCAGATAAATCCACGGACCTAGCGGGCAGGCGGTGTCAAAAGACTTAGAGCGCACAATATTGTCGCTGGGGGCGGCCACATCATTAGCTACCGTGTAGCCCAGCACATGGCGGTCGGCGTCGGCGGGGTCCACATCCTTACACAGATCTTTAATGATGATGGCCAGCTCCGCCTCATGCACCAAAGTCTGTGACCAGTCAGGCTTAATAATTGGGGTGTCGGTGCCGATCACGGCGGTGTTGGGCTTGAGAAAAACGAAAGGCGGCTCGGTTAGTGAGCCCGCTTCGCCGTCGTAGGTGGAACCTAGTCCCACCACTTTAGAGCGGGGAATAACTGGTGAGAGCAGACGCACCTCGTTTAGGGGGATAACTTCACCGGTAGCCTCAGGGGCGCCAAATAGTGGGTCACCTTTGAGGACCACTAGTCGCGCAGTGTCGGGGAAATCTAAATCGCAGCGTTCGGTGTAATCCAAGCCCTGCACAATGCCGTAGCGGGGTTCATCACCGCTAGTGAAGCGAGCCAAAATCATGACTTTAGTCTAACGCCGACGTCGGCCCTTAGCTGCTAAAACCAGCCAGAGCCGACGTCGACCTTAAACTTGCGTTAAGCGGCCGCGCCCCTTAGGGCCACAATCAGGTGCCACAAAGGACCAAGGGGCACAGCAGCCACTTAGCGCCAGTGTAATCACGCAGGCCTTAAGCCTCAGCGCGATCATTTACGTGCACGCCAGCGTTTTCGCTAGACCACACGTCGCCGGGGAGCTTGCCAGGCAAGAACTGTTGTCGCTAGAGACGAACCGGATCTCATCAATCTTGCCAGCCTTGAGCTGGGCGTACTGGCTTTCCCAGTCACGCAAAGCCCCAAAGGCCCAGCGGCCCATAATGGTGATAGCGAAGATGTTGATGGTGGCCATGATGCCCATAACCACGTCGGCCAGGTTCCACACGAAGTCCAGGGAGGCTACCGCACCCACATAGGTGGCAACCAGGATCATTACCCGCAACCAAGTGTGGTTGAGCTTCTTGGTGGCCCCGCGCAGGAAGGAGTCGTTGATTTCCGCGTAGGTGTAGTTACCCAGCAGCGAGGAGTAGGCGAACACGAAAATCATGGCGGCCATCAGGTACTGGGCCCAGCCACCTAGCTGTGAGGTTACCGAGATTGAGGTGAGCGTGCCGGCGCTGAACTGGCCGGTGCGGGCGGCGGCCGGGTTGTAAACCCCAGACAGCAGCACAATCAGGGCGGTGGCGGTACACACCATCAAGGTGTCCACAAATACACCCATGGACTGGATGAAACCCTGGTTAACCGGGTGGGCGGTGGTGGCAGCGGCAGCAGCGTTAGGCACCGAGCCCTCACCGGCCTCGTTGGAGAACAAACCACGCTTAATACCGTTTAGGGCGGCGGCTGTGAAACCACCAGCCATACCGGCCAGCGCCTGGTCTAGCCCAAAGGCACCCTTAATAATCTCCATTAGCGCACCGGGAATAGCGGTGATGTTTAGCAGCAAAATAACTGCGGCCAGCAATACATAACCCAGCGCCATAATCGGGGCGATCCACTCAGAGACCTTAGCTACCTGACGCATACCACCAAAAATGATGGGGGCAGTGATCACCAACAGACCCACGCCGGTAACCCAGGTGGGCACGTTAAAAGTGTGCTCCATAATGCCGGAAATGGCGTTAGCCTGGGTGGCCTCATAGGCGAAACCGAACACGAAAATAATTACTGCCGCGAAAGCCACAGCCAACGGTTTCATCTTCAGCCCGCGCGTAATGTAGTAGGCCGGCCCACCACGGAAACTACCGTCGGGGTTAGCTACCTTATACATCTGCGCCAAGGTGGCCTCCACGAATGCGGTAGCCATACCCACCAGGGCCACTACCCACATCCAGAACACGGCGCCCGGACCACCCATGATGATGGCTAGCGCCACCCCAATGATGTTACCGGTACCCACACGTGAAGCCAGGCCAATGGTGAAGGCCTGGAAGGAGGAGATACCCCCACCTTGCCCATCACGCGAGTTGGTTAGTGAAGCAACCATGTGCCTAAAGAGGCGGAACTGGATGCCATACATGCGTGCCGTGAAGTACAGCCCCACGCCAACCAGCAAGAAAGCCAGGAAATAGCCGTAGAAGTAGGTGGAAAAATCCCCTAGGGCAGCGGTTGGCTTAGCCAACCAATCATCGGTTTTTGCGATGGCCAACATTGGCACTTCCTTTCGCAGAGATAAAAATTAGCTACTGCGAGCCTAAGTGCTTTATGTTTCAGGGTTATGACGCCGGCGTTTCCCACACGTTCGTTTTTACATCTGCAGGCAAATTGGGGTTGTTTTTACCCACAAAAACGGGGGTTTTGACGCCGTCGCGACGCTGAGACTCCCAGTCACGCAGGGCGCCAGAAACCCACTTGGCCAGCCAAATCAGGGCCAGCAGGTTGGTGGCGGTCATGATAGCCATCATTACATCCACCGAGTTCCACACCAGTTCCAGCGTGGCCAGGGCGCCCAGCACGGTGCTAACTACCGATAGCACGCGCACAAAAATGCGTCCGCCCTTTTTTTGGGGCTGATGAAGTTAACGGCCACCTCAGAGTAGGAGGCGGCGGCCAGTACTGAGGAGAAAGCCAGCACGGTAATGATTAGGGCCATGGGAATCTCAGCCCAGCCGCCCAGGGCGGAAACCACGGCTTTTTGGGTCAGGCTCGCGGCCTGGCTGGGGTCTAGCGCGCCGGGGGTGTAAACCGAACTACCCGCACTCAAAATCACGATGGCGGTCATGGTGCACACAATGATGGTGTCCACAAACACGCCCAGGGACTGTACCAGGCCCTGCTGGATGGGGTGAGCCACGGTGGCGGTGGCCGCCGCGTTAGGGGCGGTGCCCTGACCGGCTTCGTTAGAGAACAGGCCACGCTTAGTGCCGTTGATTAGCGCCGCCATAATGCCGCCGGTAACGCCGCCGGCAAACTGGGCTGGGCCAAAGGCAGATTCCACAATGATTTCCAGGGCAGGCAGCACCCGGTCGTAGTTAACTGCCAGCGCCCCCAGGCCCAAAGCCAGGTAAACCACGCTCATAATGGGGGCCATCCACTCGGTAACTCGGGCCACAGAGCGGATACCACCCAAAATCACCGGGGCCGCCAAAACAAACAGCAGCGCCGCCGTCACTTCCTTGGAGGTATTAACGCTAGAGCCGGGTCCAATAATGCCGCTAATGGCGTTGGACTGCACCATGATGATGGAAAAACCGCAGGTGGCAATGGTTAGCACGGAGAAGAGCACACCCAGTTTGCGCGAGCCCATACCCAGCCACATGTAGGTGGCCGGGCCGCCGCGGAAAGTTCCGTCGTCGGCGCGTACCTTGAAAATCTGGGCCAAGGTGGCTTCAGCAAAAGCGGTAGCCATACCCACCAGGGCAATTACCCACATCCAGAACACCGCGCCGGGCCCACCCAGGATCAGGGCTGCGGCCACACCAAACACGTTACCGATACCCACGCGCGCGGCTAGGGAAATAGTGAAGGCCTGGAAGGAGGAGATACCCCCGCTGGCGCCCGCACGTGAGGAGAGGATGGAACGTACCATCGCGGGCAGCAGCCTGAACTGAACCCCGCGTAGCCTGATAGTTAGATAAAGGCCGGTACCGACCAAAATCCACATGGTCAGATGCAGGGTGAGCCAATCGCCTAAATTCTGTAAGGCTTGGGCTAATGCTTGCATTTGATATTCCTCGCAGCCGTGTCTTTGTGCGGTGTCAGCATATACGAACATGAGAAAATAGCCAGTGTGGACCATGCCCCTGCTTTGAATCGCGTACTTGATGCTTTAATACCGGCGAGTGACCCGGACTATGTTCCCACCAGTGATGAGCTTTATGATGCCTTCACGCAGTGGGCTGAGAGTACCGGCCGCCCGCTGTATCCCCATCAAGAGGAGTCTTTGCTGGCCATTGTGGAGGGCGAGCATGTAGTTGCCGCCACGCCCACGGGCTCAGGCAAGTCAATGATCGCTTTGGCGGCGCATTTTACTTCTTTGGCACGCGGAGAGCGTTCTTACTACACAGCGCCGCTTAAGGCTTTGGTTAGTGAGAAGTTTTTTGAGCTGATCCGCCTATTTGGCGCCCAGAATGTGGGAATGGTCACGGGCGATTCTTCGATTAACCCTGACGCCCCCATTAGTTGCTGCACCGCCGAGATTTTAGCTAACCAGTCGCTGCGTCAGGGGCGGGCGCTGGATGTGGATACGGTGGTGATGGATGAGTTCCATTACTACGCCGATCCGCAGCGTGGCTGGGCTTGGCAGGTGCCGCTACTGGAGCTACCCCAGGCGCAGATGGTGCTGCTAAGCGCCACTTTGGGTGATGTTTCGTGGCTGGTTAAGGATTTGCGTGAGCGCACCGGGCGCTCTGTGGCCGTGGTTGACGACGCCGTACGCCCAGTCCCCCTCGATTTTGAGTATTCCGTGGAGGCAATTGGGCCTTTGCTGGAGCGCCTGATTGGGCAAAATAAGGCCCCGGTTTATGTGGTGCATTTTTCGCAGCGTGAGGCGATTGAGCGGGCTAGTGCGCTGCTGAGCACTAAGTTAATTGACCGCGCCCAGCGTGATGAGATCAGCCAGGCCATTGCCAGCGAACGCTTTGGGGTGGGTTTTGGGGCCACGCTTTCTAAGCTGTTGCGCGCCGGTATTGGGGTGCACCATGCGGGTATGTTGCCGCGTTACCGGCGCCTGGTGGAGCGTTTAGCGCAGCAGGGTTTACTGCCGGTTATTTGCGGCACAGACACGCTGGGGGTGGGTATTAATGTGCCTATCCGCTGCGTGGTGTTTACGTCTTTGGTTAAGTTCGACGGCGCCAAGGAGCGGCATTTAACGGCCCGCGAGTTCCACCAGATTGCTGGACGGGCCGGGCGCGCGGGCTTTGACACGCACGGCTATGTGGTGGTGCAGGCCCCCGAGCATGTGATTGAAAACGCGGCGGCGCTAGCTAAGGCCGGCGACGATGAGCGCAAGAAACGCAAAATTACCCGCAAGAAGGCCCCCGAAGGCCGCGTGAACTGGACTGATAAAACTTTTGAGCGTCTGGTGGCGGCCCCGCCGGAGACTTTAACTAGTCAGTTCCGTGTCACTACCACCATGGTTTTGAACCTGATGGAGCGGCCTAACCCGGTGGCGGCCATGTGGAATTTGCTGCAGGCGGTGCATGAAGGTGAGGCGGCCACCCACCAGCATTTAAAGCGGGCGCTAGAGATTTACCGTTCGCTGCGCACAGCCGGGGTGCTGGAGCATGTTTCTTCCGCCCAGGCCGCAGCTGATGGTTTGCCACGTCTGCGCCTGGCGGTTGATTTGCCCGATGATTTTGCCCTCAACGCGCCTTTGGCGCCTTTTGCCCTGGCCACAATGGATTTGTTGGGCTTGGACAGCCCTGAGCACACCCTGGATGTGGTCTCGGTGGTGGAGTCCACTTTGGATGATCCACGCCCGCTGCTTTACGCCCAGCAACGCGCCGCTAGGGGTGAGGCGGTGGCCGCTATGAAGGCTGAGGGCCTAGATTATGACGAGCGTATGGAGGCTTTGGAGGCTATTACTTGGCCCCAACCTTTAGCTGAGCTACTGGCCGGCGCCTACGGGGTTTACGCCCAGGCCAACCCTTGGGTTAGGGAGTATGAGCTGGCCCCTAAGTCGGTGGTGCGTGAAATGGTTGAGAAGGCCATGACTTTCTCTGACCTGATTTCGGTCTACCAGTTGGCCCGTAGTGAGGGTGTGCTGCTGCGTTATTTAACTGACGCCTACCGGGCTTTGCGCCAGGTGGTGCCCGAAGAGCACCGCACCGATGAGGTGGTGGAGCTAATTGACTGGCTGGGCGAGTTGGTGCGCAGCGTAGACTCGTCCCTACTTGATGAGTGGGAGGCCCTAGGTCAGCTGCAGGCGGGCTCTAATGTGGAGTTGGTACGCAATGACCCTGCCCCAGCGGAGCGCGCGTTTGGTGCCGACGCCGACGGTCACGTGCCCCTTAGCCGCAATAAGCACCGCTTGCGTACCTTGGTGCGTCAGGGCATGTGGGCTTATGTGGAGGCGATTGCCGCTGAGGATGTGGATCGCCTGGTGAGCCTGGCTAACTCTAAAGCTTGGGATAGTGAGCGTTTTAATAATCTGCTCGATGATTACTATGACGCCTACGAGTGGCTGGCTATCGACTCTGAGGCTCACTCTAAGCAGTATGCGTTAATTGATGAAGATCCCGACGACGCCGCTTTGGCTTTGGCTGGGGTGGGCGAAAAGCTACGTGAGGCCCTTGTTGGTAGCGGCCGGGCCTGGCTGGCCACGCAGATCCTAAACGACCCTGACGATAACCATGACTGGCGCCTGGTTTTCCTGGTGGATGTGGCCCAGTGTGATCGTGAAGATAAAGCAATTTTGCATCTTTTGAAAGTTGGCGAAGCCTGATGGCTAAAAAATCTAAGCACTCTGAGGCCGGTACCGGCGCGATTTTAGCTTTACAAAAAGCCGGTATCACCCCGGTGATTCACACCTATGAGCATGATGAACGCGCCCAGGCTTGGGGCCTGGAAGCAGCCCAGGCGCTGGGGCTAGACCCGGCGCGAGTGTTTAAAACTTTGCTGGTTTCACATGAAAAAGCCCTGGCGGTGGTGGTTATCCCGGTGGCCAGCCGCTTGGATTTGAAGGCTATCGCCAAACAGTTGGGGTGGAAGAAAGCGCAGCTGGCTGATCCGGACCTGGCCCAGCGCACCACCGGCTATGTGGTGGGTGGTATTTCGCCGCTGGGCCAGAAAAAGGCTCTACCTACGCTGATAGACGCCAGCGCCGCCACGCATGAGACGGTGTTTGTCTCCGGCGGGCGGCGCGGACTGGATTTGGAGTTAGACCCCCAGGTTTTAGCGCAGCTAACAAAAGCTAGTTTCGCCGAGGTAGCTAAGTAGCGCTGCAATAGCTAAGTAGCACCGGCACTATTTGAGCTTGAGCCGGCTAGGGCGCTCGCGGCATTGCTGCGAGCGCCGCCTGGCTGCTTTGTGGCCCCTAACTGCCGCGTGGCGGCTAATCAGTAGCGGTAGTAAACCTGGTCAGAGGAGACAATCTGCTTGCCGAAGGGGAAGCAGGTCACCGGGATCATCTTGATGTTGGCAATTGCCAGCGGGATACCGATGATGGTGATGGCCTGGAAGAAAGCGGTGGTGATGTGGCTGATGGCCAGCCACAGTCCGGCTACCAGGAACCAAATGACATTGGAGATGCCGCTCATGGCGCCAGCTCCAGGCGCCGGCACTACTTCGCGGCCAAAGGGCCACAGTACATAGTTGGCGATCCTGAAGCAGGCCACACCGGCCGGCAGGGTTACCACCAAAATGCAGGCGATAATGCCGAAGAAGATGTAGCCCAGGGCCAGCCAGATACCGCCGAAAAACAACCAAATGATGTTTAGTAATGTTTTCACGGCCTCAATTTTAGGCACGTAAGGGGCATTTTAGGGGCCCTTAAAGTCCCTGATTTATCCCTGATCTGGGCTCATCCCCCAGGTTGAGCTGCAGCTAAGCACGTCAGGCGGCGTCGGCGCCCCACGGGCGCCTGCCAGCTGGCGTTTACCAGAAGACGCGCTGGGCAATAGCGTCGGCGAAGTTTTCTAGGGCTCCCTCAGCGGCATTTAGGTACAGCGGGGCGTCCACCAAAGATACTTCCATCAGGTAGAAGCCACCGGCGCCGTCGCTAACTACGTCTACGCGGTTAAAGAGCACCTGAATGTCACGCCCGGCGCGCTCCTTAATCTGGGCGTGTAGGGCGCGGCGTACTCGCTCACCCCACAGCCATTCCATTTCGCTGGGTTCGCGGGCCTCAACGATTTCCTCGTGGACTTCATCTACCGCCTTAAAGCGCGGGTGCAGCATGGGCTTTTTCTGTACCGCGTGGGAGAGCACACCGTTGAAGTACACCAGGGACAGCTCACCGGTTTGGTCTACGGACTCTAGGTAGCGCTGCATCATTACGGTGCGGCCCCGCGCCAGGTGGTGCATGGTGTCGTTAATAGCTGCCGAACGTGAGGTGGCGCTGGTGGCCGTGTAGCGGCCGGTGCCGCGACCACCTGAGGAGATAGCCGGCTTAATTACGAAGTCGCCGTGGGCGGGGAAACGGGTGTGTACCTGGTGCTTAGACAGGTTTGCGGAGGGCTCTAGCCAGGTGGTGGGGATAATCGGCACGCCTCGGGCGGCCAGGTCTTTGAGGTAGTGCTTGTCTCCAAACCAGTCAACTATCTCGGCGTGGTTTAGAGGGCGTTCAAGGCTGCGAGCCCAGCGTAGGAAGTTGGCGTAGTTGCGCTTACGGGCATAGTCACGCACCGAGCGCATCACCACTACCCCAGCTTTAGACCAGTCAACGCCAGGGTCGTTCCATACCGCAATGCGCGGCTCGATACCGCGCTCATAAAGGGCTTGGGGTAGGCCGCGGTCATCTTCGTCAAGGTTAGGGAAATCGGCGCAAGTCGCCAAAGTTACGATCGGCTTAGACACGCCCTAACCGTACCTCACGCATAAGCCACTAAGTACTTATGCACGCACCAATAAGCACCACACAAACGTGAGTTAGCTTACAAACTGCGATTTTGGGCTTTCTCGACTGGACAAGCCCCCCACCAAGCACATAAAGTTTCTCTCCGTTGCGAAGTTAAACGCGCAGCAAAAATGCACCGCTAGCTCAACTGGCAGAGCAGCTGACTCTTAATCAGCGGGTTCAGGGTTCGAGTCCCTGGCGGTGTACGAAGCTCAACCATACGGTTGCTTCCTTGCACCGCTAGCTCAACTGGCAGAGCAGCTGACTCTTAATCAGCGGGTTCAGGGTTCGAGTCCCTGGCGGTGTACCACCGGTTCATGTACCATTGCGGTAACGCTGATCACTCACCGCGCGAGTGACAGTTTTAAACCAAACAGTTAGCTCTTGTTAGCTGCTGCATTCCCACAAGGTTTAGCCGGTGTGGAATATATTCAACCCTCATGGCGGTTACATACCCGTACCCGTCAGACTGTTGGATGCTGAAGAAGAAAAGGAGTGAAGACAATATGCGTAACTTAGAACTCGAACTACAGGCGGCCCAGAGCGAGCTGGAGTCCCTGACCGAGTCGGCCTCCCCCTCCCGTCTAGAACGCGCCCTAGCTCGTCTCGCTGCCGCTCGTGCAGCACTCGAACTAGTCGCCTGAAAAAATCTAGACAGGAAGAAATAAATGACCACTCTTGAAGTTGGCGCCCTAGCCCCGGCCTTCAATCTCCCTAACGCAGACGGAGAGCTGGTGTCGCTAAGCCAGCTGCTAGACAAGGCCCCCAAGGGGGTTGTGGTCTATTTCTACCCCAAGGCAGCCACTCCTGGCTGCACTAAAGAGGCCTGCGATTTTCGCGATTCCTCAGCTGCCTGGGCTGAGGCCGGCTACAGCGTAGTTGGTATCAGCCCAGACAAGGTTGAGGCCCTAAAACGTTTTGCCACCAAGCAGGAGCTACCTTTCCCGCTGCTTTCAGACGCAGATCACCAGGTAATGGAAGCTTGGGGAGTGTGGGGCGAGAAAAAGAACTACGGCCGCGTCAGCGTGGGCGTACGTCGCTCTACCTTTGTTATCAACCCTGACGCCACCGTGGCCCTGGCTAAATACAACGTTAAAGCCACGGGTCACGTGGAGCGTCTGCGCAAAGAACTGGGAGTGAGCTAGACCCCATTAAAATAATTTGTGTCTGAGGCCGGAAATGTTTTAAGCTAGTCCGGCACGCGCGAGTGGCGGAATTGGTAGACGCGCTAGATTTAGTTCTAGTGCCCTAGGCGTGGGGGTTCGAGTCCCCCCTCGCGCACCGCTGAACCGAGTCAGTTTTTAACTGGCTCGGTTTTTTGTCTACGGTAGGCTTAGTTTATGAGCGATTTTGTACGCAAAGATGGACGCGCCACCAACCAGCTGCGTGAGGTTACGATCACCCGCAACTGGCTAGAGCACGGCGAAGGTAATGTGCTGGTTAGCTTTGGCCGCACCCGAGTGCTGTGTGTGGCTTCTTTTACTGCGGGCGTGCCGCGCTGGAAGAAGGATTCTGGTGAGGGCTGGGTTACCGCTGAATACGCCATGCTGCCCCGGGCTGGCTCGGAGCGCTCTGCCCGCGAGTCTGTGCGCGGCAAGGTGGGCGGGCGCACCCACGAGATTTCTCGACTAATTGGTCGCTCGCTACGCGGCATCATTGATATTAGTGCGCTGGGTGAAAACACTATCGCCCTGGACTGTGACGTGCTGCAAGCTGACGGGGGTACCCGCACCGCCGCAATTACCGGCGCCTATGTGGCTTTGGCTGACGCGGTAGCTTGGGGAACTGAGCGCGGTTTGATTAAAGCCAAGGCTAAGCGCCCGGTGCTGGCAGACTCCCTATCGGCTATTTCGGTGGGTGTTATTGATGGCGTGCCCTGCCTGGACCTGCCTATGAGGAGGATGTGCGCGCCGACACCGACATGAACGTGGTTATGACCGGCTCCGGTAAGTTCATTGAAATTCAAGGCACCGCTGAGCACGCCCCCTTTGACCGCGCTGAGCTAGATAGCCTGCTGGAGCTAGCGGCCCAGGGTAACGCCACTTTGGCACGTTTGCAGCAGGCGGCCTTGGCTGCCGACGACGGCGTAGCTCGCCTTAGCGATTTGGGTCTGTGACATGGTTGTAGCTGTACCCCAGGGAGCAAAACTGGTGCTGGCCACCCACAATAAGGGCAAGCTGGCAGAGTTTCGCGAGATTTTAGCGCAGGCGATAGCTGATTTTGACCCTGCCAGTGTTATTAGCGCCGCTGATTTGCAGGTGCCCGAACCGGTTGAGGACGGTATTTCTTTTGCCGCCAACGCCACCATTAAAGCTAATGCGCTAGCCCAGGCTACCGGCTTGCCGGCGGTGGCAGACGATTCAGGGCTATGCGTGGATGTTTTAGGTGGGGCGCCAGGGATTTTCTCGGCCCGCTGGTGCGGTCATCACGGCGACGACGCAGCTAACTTGCAGCTGCTGCTCGATCAGCTCTCGGACGTAAAAGACCCACACCGAGGCGCTAACTTCACCTGCGCAGCAGTGCTGGTGGTGCCCCAAAGCGCGGACCAAAAAGGGCGCGTAGTGGTTGAAGAACACCGCATGTATGGGCGCCTGCTACACCAAAGCATTGGTGAGGGCGGCTTTGGCTATGACCCGATTTTTGTGCCCAGCCAGGAAGATGAGCCCGGTGGCCAGGGACGCACCAGCGCCCAAATGAGCGCCGCTGAGAAGAACGCTATCTCTCACCGAGGCCAGGCCCTGCGGGCCCTAGCCCCGCAGCTAGCCGAGCTGTTCTAAACCAGGGCTAACCCAGAGCTAAACCAGGGTTAAAGAGCTAAACCAGGGTTAAAGCGCGGCGATTTGGCCTTAAATACGTGCCCAAAGCGCGGCGCGCTGATACACAGCTAAAGCGCGGCGCTAAACCTATACCGGCAAAAACTAGGCGCTGGGGCGGCAACCGCCCCAGCGCCTACGTTTATTTGCCCGTCTATAGGCTCCAGCTGCGTCCAGGCTGGGCGTCGTAAACTGGGCCAGTAAAGGACTGGCGCGCTTCAGCTAGAGGCACATCATGGCAGGTCCAAGGCTGGATGTGGGTCAACACCAGCTGCCCAGCGTTAGCCTCGCTAGCCAGCTGGCCGGCACGGTAGCCGGTTAGGTGCATACCGCGTAGCACATCGCGTCCCTCCACGAAGGCCGCCTCAGCTAGTAGCAGGTCCACTCCCCCACTAACCATTTGGCTCATGCCTTCACACAGGTCAGTGTCGCCAGTGAAAGCTAAAGTCACCTGCTTGGTGGGGTCATCCTCACTGGGACCTTGCACCAGGTAACCGTAGGCCTCAACCGGGTGTAGGGCCGCAAACGGCGTCACTGTGAACGGGCCAATCTGCGTGGAGCGGCCAGGTACAGCGGTAACAAAGGAGAACTCTGTGCGGTAATCCTCGCAGCTAGCGGCGCCGTCGACCCCACGCAGACGCTCACAGGTAGTGCTGGGACCAATACACAGCACCGGCCCTAGCGCGCCCTCAGGGCGCCAGCGGCGATAAACATGCATCCCCACCAGATCCACCATGTGGTCGGCGTGGCAGTGCGAAATACAGATTGCATCCAGATCAGCTGGGTCCAGGTAGTTAAGCAGCTGGCCCATAGAGCCCGGCCCAAAATCAAGTACTACAGACCACAGTCGCTGGTCATTGCCCGCATCAGGCTGTGCGTTCGTGACCTCGGGGGCCACAGCACAATTTATGGCTGCTAACTCATCGTCAACCACTAACCGCATTTTTTCGGTGCCTGGCAACTGCAACTTGGTGTTAGGCCCCCATGCCTGCACCAGGTAGCTTGATGCACTGGACTTACGTCCAGACATCGAGCCTGAGCAACCTACAATCGTGAGCTTCACTCGCGAATCTCCCTATCTAAATTCTTCACGCCCGCGCCACCGGTGGCATGAGCTTGACGTACCTGACCCACCACTGGTCCTAAGAAACGCTTGGCAAGCACCTGGAAAGCTACCGGATCGCCAGTAGCCCTAAACTCGTGCCCGCTGGCCGCCTCGCTGCTAGGGGTCGCACCGCTAGCCCCCTTGCCGCTAGCTGCGCTGTGTGCGCTGCCCTGCTTAGAGACCTGCTTGACCGCGTTAGCACCGCCAACGCCAGAGCCGCCCGCAGCCGCCGCGCCCGCAGCGCCTTGAGACGCGCCGTCGGCCCCAAAAGCAGCAGAGCCAGCCACGCCGCCTGCCACACCCGTGCCAGCCGCGCCGTCGTCGTCACCAGAGCCCACTGCCGCCTGAGTGTCAGAATGCAGCAAATCGCGGGCAGCTAGCTCACGATAAACATCCTTCGCAGTCTCCTCGCTGGAAGAAACCAAAGCCACGTTACGCCCCATAACGTAACTAATTGGCCCCGCCAGCAACGGATAGTGCGTACAGCCCAACACCAAAGTGTCTACCGCCGCCGCTTGCAATGGCTCCAGATACTCTTTAGCCACATCCAGCACCTGCGGGCCGGTAGTAATACCAGCCTCCGCTAACTCCACGAAACGCGGACAAGCCTGCTGAGTTAAGTTCAAACCCGGGATCCCCTGCAAAGCCCGCGCGTAGGCCCCAGAGTTAACCGTTCCTGCCGTGGCAATCACACCCACACGCCCTGAACGAGTCAAAGCTGCCGCTGTGCGCGCCGCCGGAGAAATCACCTCAATAACCGGAATGCCCATCCCTTTGGTGTACCGCTCACGCGCTTCATCCAAAGCTGCCGCCGTGGCGGTATTACAGGCAATAACCAGCATTTTGACGCCCGAGTCAACCAGCTCATCCATCACGTTCAAAGCCATAGAACGCACTTGTTCCAAAGGCTTAGGCCCATAAGGACTGTTCGCGGTGTCACCGATGTAAAGCAGACGCTCACCAGGCAGCTGATCGAGGATTGCACGCGCTACCGTCAGTCCTCCAACTCCTGAATCAAAAATACCAATCGGTGCGTCATTCACGTCATTAGACCCTAGTCGATTCTGGCTTTAATAAGCACTTTTCTTATCAGTGATAACAGACACCGCCCGGCGGGTTAAAACCTGAACAAAGGACTGCGCTAACATAGCTAAACCTTACTAACGTCGCCAAAAACGCTGTGAGCTCGCACTTTGCCCACCCACACAAAGCACTTTAGGGAATCGGGAGTTATCCCCAAGACACTGCAAAATCCTTAAGGTGTGGCTAAAGTTAAGCCATGAGTACGGCACTTCTGACCGACATGTATGAATTGACCATGCTGCAAGCTGCGCTGGCAGATGGTACCGCCAAACGCCGCAGTGTGTTTGAGATCTTTGGACGCTCGATGCCCCCTTCACGTCGCTTTGGCGTGGTTGCCGGCACCGGGCGTTTTCTTGAAGCTCTGGAAAACTTCCATTTTGAGCCAGAGCAGCTACGTTTCCTATCCGATCAGGGCATTGTTGACAAGGCCACGATCAACTACCTGGAAAACTTCCATTTTGACGGCAACATTTACGGCTACGGCGAGGGTGAATGCTACTTCCCGGGTTCTCCCCTGCTAACCGTTGAATCTGACTTCGCCCAGGCCTGCATCATTGAGACCATGGCGCTGAGCATTTTCAACCACGACTGCGCCGTGGCCTCAGCTGCCTCACGTATGACTATCGCCGCCCACGGACGTCCCTGCATGGACTTTGGGGCCCGGCGTACTCACGAGGACGCCGCCGTTTCCGCCGCCCGCGCCGCCGTGGTTTCCGGCTTCACCTCCACCAGTGACCTGGAAGCTGGGATGCGTTACGGCATCCGTTGCGTAGGTACTTCCGCCCACGCTTTCACGCTGCTGCACGACGACGAACGCACCGCTTTTGACTCCCAGATTGCCTCCCTGGGCGTGGGCACCACCATCCTGGTTGACACCTACGACATTGCGCGCGGCGTGCAGCGCGCTGTTGACGCTGCCAAGGCCGCCGGGGGCACTTTGGGTGCCGTGCGCCTGGACTCTGGTGACCTGGTGGCCGAGGCCTTCAAGGTACGCGCCCAGCTAGACTCCCTAGGCTGCCCCGACACCAAGATTGTGGTCACCTCTGACCTGGATGAATACGCTATCGCCGCGCTGGGTGCGGCCCCGGTAGACATCTACGGTGTGGGTACCAAGCTGGTTACCGGCTCGGGCGTGCCCACGGCTGCGCTGGTGTACAAGATGGTTGAGCGTGAAAACAGCGCCGGCGAGATGGAAAAGGTAGCTAAGAAGTCTAGTGGCGGTAAGTCCAGCGTGGGCGGTCGCAAGACCGCTGGCCGCGTGATCATTGACGGTTCCGCCACTGAAGAGCTACTGATCAGCTCGATTGATCCCGAGGCCGCTGAGGCTGAGCTGGAACGCAACCAGGCCCGCCCGCTGCAGGTACAGCTGGTAGAAAACGGCCAGATCATCCCCGAGCACTACGACGACGGCGCCCTCACCCGCGCTGCTGAGCGTCACCGTGCCGCCCGCGCCCAGCTGCCCTACCAGGCCTGGCGTCTGAGCGAAGGTGAAATCGCTATTCCTACCCGCCGCGTGAATCTTGATTCACGTGAAACCAAGCAGGGCTGAGCAAAGCTAACGCCCCTGGGCTAACCAGGGCTAAGGCCAGCCAAAGCCAGCGCTGAGCGCTAAAGCTGAGCTCCCGCATAAATAGTGGCGGTGGATGCAAATCCACCGCCACTTGCTGTTTTAGCGCCGGCCTACAAACCACTTACGCAAGGTATCGACCCGGGTGCGGATCTGCGTCGTCGTCGCCTGCGCCACCTCCGGACCCCCGCAGACTCTACGCAGCTCAGCGTGCACCGCCCCATGGCTTTGGCCTGAGCGGCGCGCCCAGCTAGAAACCAGCTGGCTGAGCTCTTTACGGGCCGCGTCACGCTGGCGGGCATCCTCAATGCCGGCGTTGGCTGCCCGCTGGGCGGCGGCGGCCTGTGAACGTTTTTGGGTTTTAACCTGCTCAGCCTGGCGGGCCTTTAAAATCTGGCTCACCTGGTCGGCGTCGAGCAAACCTGGGATCCCTAAAAACTCTTGTTCCTCCACGCTACCGACCATGGCGCCAGTACCAAACTCGCCGCCGTCGAAAAGTACCCGGTCAAATTCAGCGGTGGAATCCATGGCCTCAAAGCCGGGCAGTAGCGCGTCAGAGGCTTTTTCTTCCCGGTTAGCGGCGGCAATTAGCCTATCTTCAGGGTTAGCGAACAGGTCTTGTACGTCATCTTCTTTAGCGGGCCGATCTAGGGCGTGGTCGCGCTCAGTTTCCAGCTCTGCCGCGAGCGCCAGCAGCGGGGTGACTGAAGGCAGGAACACGCTGGCGGTTTCTCCAGGCCGGCGTGCACGCACGAAACGCCCGATGGCCTGGGCGAAGAACAGTGGGGTTGAGGTGGAGGTGGCGTACACCCCTACCGCTAGGCGCGGCACGTCCACGCCTTCGGAAACCATGCGTACGGCCACCATCCAGCGCTGGTTGCTGGCGGAGAATTGCTCGATTTTTTCTGAGGCGCCATTGTCGTCACTGAGTACCACTGTGGGTTTTTCACCGGTGATGGCGGCTAGTTGGCGTGCGTAGGCGCGAGCTTTTTCACGGTCGGTGGCGATCACTAGGCCGCCGGCGTCAGGGATTTGCCGGCGAATTTCGCTAAGGCGCTGGTCAGCTGCGGCCAGGACGGCGGGGATCCACTCCCCGGCGGGGTCCAGGGCGGTGCGCCAGGCTTGGGATTCTAGGTCTTTGGTTAGCGGCTCGCCTAGGCGGGCTGAGACCTCGTCGCCGGCTTTGGTGCGCCAACGCATTTGGCCTGAGTAGGACATGAAAATAACTGGGCGCACCACGTTTTCGGCTAGCGCGTCAGCGTAGCCGTAGGTGTAGTCGGCTTGTGAGCGCCTGATGCCGTTGCTGTCGGGGGCGTAGGTGACGAAGGGGATGGCGGCGGTGTCGCTGCGGAAGGGGGTACCGGTTAGGCTCAGGCGACGGCGGGCCCCACTAAATGCTTCATAGATTGCGTCTCCCCAGCTCAGCGCGTCTCCGGCGTGGTGTACCTCGTCTAGGATCACCAGGGTGCGGCTGGCGCCGGTGCGGGCGCGGTGCAGGTTGGGGTTGGAAGCCACCTGTGCGTAGGTTAGGGCGACGCCGTCGAAGTTGCTGCCTGCTCCCCCACCGGAGTTGGAGTAGGTGGGGTCGATGCGTAGCCCCCAGCGGGCGGCTGAGGCGGCCCACTGGTATTTGAGGTGCTCGGTGGGCCACGATGGTTAGCTTGTGTACCTCACCGGCGCGTATGAGCTCGCTAGCCAAGGTCAGCGCGAAAGTGGTTTTACCTGCGCCGGGGGTGGCTACCGCCAGGAAGTCTTGGGGCTGGCTAGACATGTATGTGGCGAAAGCTTCACGCTGCCAACGGCGCAATTGAACCAATTTTTACCGATCCCTCTCATAAATCAAGCCACATAAATGAATTAAGCCAACAAATAAGCCACGTTTAGCGCGGCTGGGGCCTGCACAAGGCTACCCCCAACCGGGGTGAGGCTAATGGTTTTGCTTTTTTCGGCGCGTCCTATGTTTTGGGGCGCTGCCGGCGCCGCGTATCTGTGGTCTTGGCGCGCTGGCGGCCCAAGCCCGCTAAGGCGCACTGCGCCCCCAATTGCAGCGGGCTTGGCTGCTACCGACCCGGCCGCCTGGCTGCGACCTTAGTGCACTGTCAGGCCAGCCCACTAAGGCGCACCGCGCCCTGATTTTGGGCCCAAAAATCTAACGCCCGGGGGTCTCCCGGCGCGCAGATTTACAGTTTTGAGACAGTCGCAGCTTCTAGTTGAAGGCGCTTTAGCCCAGGCTTTCAGACCGGGTTTTGGCTCCAGCCTTGGCTTTTAGCCTTAGCCTCGGCTTTTAGCCCCGGCCGCCGAACGGGAAACGCGGGCGCCTGGGGCCGTTACCTTTTGGGGACTGGCTCATCTGCTCGTAGATTGACTTGCAGGTGGGGCACACCGGGTAGGCGGCAGGATCACGCTGAGGGCGCCATACCTTGCCGCATAGGGCCACTACGGGACGCCCAGAGGCGGCGGCAGCAGCGATCTTGTCTTTACGTACATAGTGGGCGAAGCGGTCTGCATCGCCGTCGTCAGTGGAGCGGAGCTCTTCGCGCTCCAAAACTGCGGTCCCAGCTGACTGGCTGGGGCTACCGCCGGGTTCCATGGGGTCCAAAGGCTCACTCATAGCTGTAATTTTATGTCTCCTTGAGGGCTTTAACCTTTGTCATCACGCTCTCAGCGGTGTAGGCGTCATTACAGGGGCCCTGACTTAAGGGGTGGTTAGGCTGCTTTTAGGGCTGGCTGTCCCCCGAAAACCGCCAGATTTCCTGGGGTCTAGCCCGCCTTAACCTCACCAGTGGCTTTGCCCACTTACGACGTCGCCCCTGGCGCAACGCTCAAACGCACCGCCCCGCTCCCCTGCCACAGCCGCCGTCAGGCCGATCACAGATCCTGGCGCCGCCTAGCCCAATAACGCCGCAGCCGCTGCCAACAAATGCGGGCAGCGGCTGTTTGGGACTGGGGGAACGACATCTGAAGCGGGCTGTGCCGCCCCTCAGTGGCTTGTGGCGGCGTTACTTGCTCAGCTTGGAGGCGGCAGCGGCATCTAGCAGCACCAGGGCATCGGGGTGACGCTGCATTACTGTGGCCGGCCACTGCTCGCTTACTTCACCCTCAACTAGGTGCTTGATGGCTTCAGCCTTGTTCTCACCGGTGGCGATCAGCACCAGTTTGCGGGCTTCCATGATGGTGGCCAGGCCCTGGGTGATGCACATGGTGGGCACCTTGTTGATGTCGTTATCGAAGAAACGCGAGTTGTCGCGACGGGTCTGCTCGGTGAGCTTATCGAGGTGGGTGCGCGAGTCTAGCGGGCCGCCAGGCTCGTTGAAGCCAATGTGACCATCAGAGCCGATACCTAGAATCTGCACGTCGACGTAACCAGCCTCAGCCAGGGCGCGCTCATAGTCGTCGCAAGCGGCCTGCGGGTCAGGGTTTAGGGCGTCAGGGCCGTGTAGGGCGCCGGGGGCCATGTCGGTGCGCGAGCGCAGGTTGCGTTCCATGAAGTTGGCGTAGCGCTCGTAGTGGTCAACGGGCAGGCCTACATATTCGTCCAGCATGTAGCCGGTGACGTCCTTGAAAGATAGCTTGCCTGCTTGGTTGCGGCGCACTAGCTCGTCATAGAGCGGTAGCGGGCTAGAACCAGTGGCAGTACCCAAAACCGCGTTGGGCTTAGCCACTAGGACGGCTTCGATGGCGTCTGCGGCGCGCTCAGCGATAGCTTGGGCATCAGGTAGAACAACAACTTCCATGTCCATCTCCAATGATGTAACGAATGAAATCAGATGATTAACTTCGATTAAATTATAACCCAATCGATCAACTTCTATCATTAAAGTGAATATGGTCATACACATGCGGGCTGTGAGCCTTCGCTCACAGCCCGCATTAGCCAGCGCCGTCGTCAAACCCTAGCTTTGGGTATGACCAGGCCACTGCGAAATGGTGAACAACAGTCGCGCCCAGCGCCCATCTAGCAGCTTGCCGCCCATACGTACACCTACAACCATCACAACCAGCGCGTTAACCACTCCCAGAACCACGCAAAGCCAGGCCAACTGGAAGTTTTCACTAACGCCGCAGTAAACGCTCAGGGCAATGGTGGGGGTTACCAAAAGCATAGAAGCCAGCATTGAACCCATCTGAGCTAGTGAAGCCAGCAGCGCGTCAGCTCCACTGCCTTTGGCATTAAACGGGCTAGCTTCAGGCGGGTTGGTTTGGTAGGGGAAAACCACTGCCAGAACTTGGGCCACGCCTACCACTACTCCCCACACGGCCAGGTTTAGCCCCAGCAAAATGGGTAAGTGTTTGGCCTGATTGGAAAGCAGCGGCATGATCAGACTAACCACCAATACCAGCGGCAGCTGCCAGATCGCCGTTGCCGCCAGGCGCCTAGGCGCTCATGCAGGCCGCTAATACCGCTTAGTAGGGAGGTATGAATGGCGGTGGAGTCAGTGGCTAAATCATCTGCCACAGATAAACCCATAACTATGGATATCATCAGTGAGGCAAAATAGACCATAATTGCGCTGCCAGAGCGCTGTGCTTGACCAATAAACACCACCATAAACAGCACGATCATAAATATGCAGGCTATAAATGATGTTCGCACCCTAAAATCACGCACTAAATAGCGCAGGCTGCGCGCGCAAACCGTGGCCGCCGGGGAAGGCATGAATTTAGTAAAGAATTCTTGCGCAGCAAACACTTTACTAAGTTCACTGTTTTTACCTGCGCCCTTATCATTAGTGGCTACATCGGCGGTCATAGCGTTAGTCATGGCCCGCTGCCAAAGCCAATACAGGCCACCCACTAGCAACGCACTAGACACTGTAAAGATGCTTGCTAGCAGGTAGTTTCCACTAGCTGCCTGAGCTGGCGCAGCGCCCGCCCAAGCGGTAGGCAGGTATTGGCTGTAGCGTGCCAGCTTCAGCCAGCCACTAAGACTGCTATCTAAATGCAGACTAAAAAATAGGTTGGGTAGCTGCGCTAAACCAATAATCAGCAATAGGCCAAAGCTGGTAACCAGTTCCCGGCTGCGGCGTCGATAGCCAAGCGCGGCCGCAGTAACCAGCCACCTAGAGCCGATCACTGCAGTTAGCCAGGCCAGCACCATATTGACTAGGGCAAATGCTGCTGCCGCTACGCTGCCGTGTAACAGCCAGGTAATAACCGTGGTTAGTAGCACCAGGCCGGTAATAATTCCTGGCCCACCAGCCCCGGCGGCCACAATTAACTCGGCCGCTAATTTACGTGAAGGCACAACCCATAAGCGTAATTGGCGCGGCTCTAAAGAGTTATCTGCACCGGTTATTAGTAGCGGGAAAATAAGCCAGCCGGTAACAGTTAGGGTTACTAGTACACTTAAAACCTGCGGGGTGTAGCGCCAGCCCAGCATACCTAAAGCAATTAGGCCGCCAATAGCAAAAGCTAAAAATGCGAATAGATTTAGAAATAGCCAGGCTTCAAGCAGGATTTTCCACCAGACGCCGCGCAGGCTATTAATGGTTAGGCGCCACCTTAGTTTGACGAGGGTTGCAACCATGTCATCTCCTCGTGTTGCATGGGTCCGCCCACTAGCTGCACGAAACGCTCATTGAGGTCCATGCCGTCAGCCACCTGCGCCACTGTTCCGCAGGACACTACGCGCCCGGCATTGATTACGGCCACATGCGTGCACAGTTTGGCTACCGTATCCATCACGTGGCTGGAGAGCACCACGGTGCCCCCGCGTGAGACGAACTCGTGCAGGATCTGGATAATGGCTTGGGCTGAAACCGGGTCTACCGCTTCGAAAGGCTCATCTAGCACCAGCACGCTAGGGGCATGGATAAGGGCGCAGGCTAGGTTAATTTTTTTGCGCATACCCGCGCTATAGTCGGCCACCAGCTTGTTGCCAGTGTCGGCTAGGCCCAGGGCCAATAGAAGCTGCTGCGTGCGTTTGAGCACCTGTTCACGCTCCATGCCACGCAGCAGGCCGCAGTAGGTGAGTAGCTCTGCGCCGCTGAGGCGGTCAAAAGTGCGTAGCCCATCTGGTAGCACCCCTAGCAGCTGCTTGGCCCGGCGGGGTTGCGCCCACACATCTACGCCTAAAACGTAGGCTTTGCCGTGATCTGGGGTTAGTAGGCCCGTGGTCATTGACAAGGTGGTGGTTTTGCCCGCCCCGTTAGGGCCGACGACGCCGTAAATAGATCCCGTAGGGATTGATAAGTAAAGGTTATCGACCGCTACCTTGGATCCAAAAACTTTAACCAAACCCACCATATCCAGGGCGTTTGAGCTCTGGGTGGGGTTGCTGGGAGGGGTGGCTGTGCTCATAAAGCAATTTTGAACACGTTTAGGCTGCTGGGGCCTCATTCGCTGGGATGAATTCAGGTCCCCTATAGGTCTTTTAAGGCCCATTGCAGGACATTTGCCGGGCCAAAGCCTGGGTAGGCAGCGGGGGCTTTAACCGGGTGCTAACACATGACTAAGGCGGCGTTAGCGCGCGTCATAGGGGCTAACAAAGAAAGCAAAACAGGACAGCACCGCTCGGGTGCTGCCCTGTGTTAACTGCGCCTGGGCGCAATCAGTTGTTGGCTACAGCCTTCTTCAAGGTGGAGCCGACGGTTAGCTTAACGCCGTAACCAGCGGGAATCTGGATTTCCTCACCGGTACGGGGGTTACGGCCGGTGCGGGCCGCGCGCTCAACGCGCTCGATACCCATTAGGCCGGTGATCTTCACGGCTTCACCCTTAGCAACGTTCTCAACCAAGACATCCTGGAAAGCAGACAGGAAAGCCTCGGCCTCGGTCTTGGTCAGGTTAGCGCGCTCGGCAATTGCAGCAATCAGCTCAGTGCGGTTGACGGACATAGTGTTCTCCATCCGGAATGGTAGGGATTCGCCGGCGGCGTCTCGTATGACAAACGGTACGCATATTGCGCTAATCTGTCACCTTCTACACGCCATGCGATTGAGAATATACGCTTATATGTCCTTATTAGAACACGATCGCAGGCTTATTGCACGTTTTTTACAGCACCTACAAACCATGAAGTGATGCTGGTGGGGTGGGTAATGGCGGTTCCAACCACCACTGCGTGGACCCCCATTTGGATCGCCTGGGCGGCGTGAGCGGGAGTGTGAATGCGTCCTTCGGCGATAACAGGCACCTGCGCAATGTTTAGCACCTGCTCAATCACCTCCCAGTCGGGCCCTTCAGTCTTGGGCCGCTCACCGGTGTAACCCGCTAGGGTGGTGCCCACTAGGTCCGCTCCCCCATCCTGGGAGGCCTTAGCATCATCCACGCTGCCGCAGTCAGCCATCACCAGCACCTGCGGAAAGCAGCCTTTAGTTCGCTTACCGTCTGGGCGAAGCTGCGCCCATCGGGACGCGGGCGGCGGGTGCCGTCAATAGCCACAATCTGGCTGCCGGTGGCGGCCACAGCCACAGCGTGAGTGAGTGTGGGGGTGATAAAGACGCCGTCGTGACCGTCTTTCCACAAACCAATCACGGGCACATCCACGTGCTGGTTGATAAGGGCCAGGTCAGCTAGCCCCTGGGCGCGGATAGCCACGGCCCCACCCTTCACGCAAGCCTGGGCGATCTGGTCCATAGTGCGCGGGTCACGCATAGGCTCACCCGGATAAGCCTGCGCCGAGGCGATCAAACCGCCTTTGATCTGCTCAATTACGTTAGTCACAATTTTCTCCTAGTTGATTAACTGCCAGGCTCCGCGCGCGGCTCCCACAATCGGGGCGGTGGAGCCCAACTGGGCGCGTACAAGTTCTAGATTTTCCAGTGGCCCACTGAGCTGGGCCTTAAAGGTTTCCTGCAGCGGGCCCCACCAGCATTTGCCGGCGTTAGCGAGGCCGCCCGAAATAATGATGCAGTCAGGGTCAAGCGTGTAAGCCAGCCCCACCAGCACGTTTGCTAGCGCCTGGGCCGAGTCGCGGTAAACCTGCGCGGCTAGTTCATCGCCGGCTTCAGCCCGAGTTTCTAGCTCACGGGTGCCGCTGACCTGCGCGTCTCCGCCTAGGGCCAGGTAGCGCCGGTAAATTTGGGGGCCGGCGCTGATCGCTTCGAGGTGACCAAAGCGCCCGCAGGTACACGGCTCGCCTTGCGCCCCAACGGCTGGGAAGTGGCCCAGGTCCCCGGCTAGGTGGTGGGTGCCGCGCCAGGTTTGGCCGTCAATTACGACGGCGCCGCCTACGCCCGTGCCCACGGCCACCACAATGGCGCAGCGGGCCCCGCGTCCAGCTCCCAGCCAAGCTTCCCCGCCGGCGTGAGCGTCCACATCGTTTCAACGTGAATGGGCACGTTATAGCCAGCTTCTTTAAGGCGCTGACCTACCCCTTCACGCACCTGGGTGCCGGCCCATTCGCTGATGGCGTCGGTGGAGGCCACGATAGAGCCGCCGGTTACATCCACCACCCCAGCCGTGCCGATCCCCACCCCGGCAATGGTCCATGCACCGGTGTTGGTGGTGCCCGCAGCAATAACTTTGCCCGCCAGCTCAGCGATAGCGTCAAGCATGGCCGCGCGCCCGTCATGGGCGGGGGTAGGTACTTTCAGGATGGGGCCAACTAGGTTGCCCTCACTATCAACCAGGGCGCCAGCCATTTTGGTGCCGCCTAAGTCAATTCCCACAACAAGTTTTTGCATGATTTTCCTTCTATCCGGCGCAGCTACCGGCAGTTACGCAAATGGCCGGACCCAAATAAATCAGGTCCGGCCATACGCAGGCCTTAACTAGGCCAGACCCACGGCGTGCACAATGTCGATTACGCGCTGACGGTTTTCGCCTTCTAGCGCCTTAACCGGCGGAGCCATGTAGGCATTGTCTAGTACACCTACAGCCTCCATGGCGGTCTTGAACGCGGGGATACCGGTGCCGTCAGCACCCTGGCCCTTAACCGCGAACACGATCTCGAAGCCTGCGCAGATACGGTCCTGAATCTCGCGGGCCTTATCCCACTCGTGGGCACGCGCGGCTTCAAGCAGCTGCGCGTAGGAACGGGGGTCTACGTTGCCGTAGCCGGGCACAGCGCCGTCGGCACCTAGCAGCAACATGCCGTCAACCACGCACTCGTGGCCGGTTAGCAGGCTTAGAGGGTGACCGGCGGCCTCGTTGGCAGCCACCAGGCGACGGAAGCCGACGTCGTCGCCAGAGGAGTCCTTAACACCTACGATTACGCCTTCCTTACCCAGCTCAACCAGCATGTCGCGGCCAAGCTTTAGGCCACCTAGACGCACGGGCACGTCGTAGGCGAACAGGGGCAGGTCGATGGCGGCGTGGATGGCGCGGAAGTGGTCGGCTACTTCAGCGGCGCTGGGCAGGGCGTAGAAGGGGCCGGCGGCCACAATCGCGTCGGCGCCTAGCTCCTGGGCGCGCAGGGCCCGGTCAATGACGCGCTTGGCGGTGGTTTCAATGGCGCCTACCAGCACCGGCACGCGGCCGGCAGCGGTGGCTACGGTGCGAGCAGTGATGGCGTCGCGCTGGGCGTCGTTTAGGTAGGCCACCTCACCGGAAGAGCCGAGGATGAACAGGCCGTTCATGCCTCCCTCGATCAGGTGCTCAATGACGCGGTCTAGGGCTTCTAGGTCAACTTCGCCTTCAGCGGTGAAGGGGGTTACGACCGGCGGAATCATACCGGTGAAACGCTTATCCATGATTGTTCCTGCGATTCTTTTTAGTGGAAATTATCTGATCTTTTAGCTGTGCTTAGCCGCCGGGGACGCCTTAGGCCCCGCGTCGTTCAAAAGCGAAGGCACAGCTGAAAGCAGCTTGCGGGTGTAGGCATCTTTGGGGTGAGCAAAGATTTCCTGGGTGGTGTTTTCTTCAATGATCTTGCCGTAGTACATAACTGCAATACGGTCAGATACATAGCGCACCGTGTTGATGTCGTGGGAGATGAAAACCAGGCCCAAACCCAGCGAGGCTTTTAGATCCTGTAGTAGGTTGAGCACCTGGGCGCGCACCGACACGTCCAAAGCACTGGTGGGCTCATCGGCCACGATAATGTCGGGGTCCAAAGCCAGCGCACGGGCGATAGCCACACGCTGACGCTGACCGCCGGAGATTTGGCGCGGCAACACATCCAGGGCACTTAGCGGCAAACCAACCAGTTCCAGCAGCTCACGTACGCGAGCCTCGCGGTCCTTGGGTGAACCAATGCCGTGTACGTTAAGCGGGTCAATTAGGGTGTCGTGCACGATCATGCGTGGGTTCAAGGCGGTGGCCGGGTCCTGGAACACTACCGAAATGGAGCGGCCCAGATCGCGTCGGTCAGCCTTGGAGTGGGTGAGCTTGCGGCCCTTGAACAGCACCTCACCACTGGTGATGGGCTGCAAACCCACCATTACGCGGGCGGTGGTGGATTTACCACAACCAGATTCACCCACGATTCCCAGGGTTTGGCCACGGCTGATGGTTAGCGAAACATCGTTAACCGCGTGCACCGTGTCAGGGTGGAAAGCCCACCGGTACGTGACTTGTGGATGACGTTGACGTTACGTAGTTCAACTACCGGATCTTTGGGGTCCCATGCCTGGCTCATCACTTTGCCTCTTTCTTCAGCAGCGCCTCAAGCTCAGGGGTGATAGCAAACACGTGGTTGGGGTTGCCATCAACCGGCTTGAGTACAGGGCGGGTGTGTAGCCCAACCTCGGAGTGGCTAGAGCGCGGGGCGAAACGGTCGCCGTCGACAAACTCACGCGGCGAGGGCACGGTGCCGCGCACCTGGTGCAGACGGTTGGAGCCAGCCTCAATGGAGAGCACCGCACCCAGCAGGCCACGGGTGTATTCGTGGGTGGGGTTGGTTAGCAGCTCCATGGTTTCAGCCTGCTCAACCACCTGGCCGGCGTACATAACCGTGATGCGGTGGGCCAGCTTGGCCACCAGCGCCAGGTCGTGAGAGACGAAGACCATCGCGAAGCCGAGCTCTTCACGCAGCTTGTTGAGCAGGTCAACCACCTGCTTTTGCACGGTTACGTCCAGGGCGGTGGTGGGCTCGTCAGCGATCACCAGCGAGGGGTCGCGGGTCAGGGCCATAGCGATCAGTACGCGCTGACGCTGACCACCGGAGAGCTCGTGCGGGTAGCTTTGCAGGGTACGCACCGGGTCTAGACCCACCAGTTCCAGCAGTTCCTCAGCGCTGCGGGTGCCCCCGCGTCGAGTTAGCTGCTTCATCTGGGCCTTGATCAGCATGGAGGGGTTAAGCGAGCTGAGCGCGTCCTGGTAGATCATGCTCATTTCGTGGCCACGCAGATCATTGTGCTGCTGCGGGGTCATCTCCAAGATGTTCTTGCCCTTGAACAGGATTTCACCGCTGATGCGGGCGCTGGGCGGGAGCAGGCCCATAACCGCCATGGAGGAGATGGACTTACCGCAACCGGATTCACCCACCAGACCCATGGTTTCACCCGGGCGCACCGAGAAGGAGACGTTGTCAACAATGTTGACGTCACCGTGCTGGGCCGGGAAGGCAATGGACAGGTTTAACCTCCAGCACCGGTTCCTGTTCGGGAGTGGCGTAAACCAGGCGGTCGCGGCGCTTGAGCTCAGAGTCGCGCAGCTGGTTTAGGCGCTCGCTTAGAGATACGTGCTCTTGCACCTCAGGACGGCGAATCTCGGGGTAGGAGGACTCGAAAATGCTCTTTTCGGTCACCAGCTCGCCATCCTTGCCGTGGCCTTCGCCAGCGACTTCTTCCAGGGCGGCTTCGTCAGCTTCGACGTCGGCGCGCGAACGGATGCGCGGCGAGGCCATAGCGTCAGTTAGGCCCTCAGACAAAACGTTTAGGCACAAGGTGGTGATCAGGATGAACAGACCGGGGAAGAAAGTCACCCACCAGTGACCACTTAGCAACAGGGCCTTACCTTCAGAGAGCATGTTGCCCCAGGTAGGTGTGTTGGTGGCCTTGATGCCTGCGCCCACGAAGCTTAGTGAAGCCTCAAATACGATCGCGTCTGCCACCAAAACCGTGGCGAAAACCATGATCGGGGCGATGCAGTTGCGAGCTACGTGCTTGAACAAGATCCAGGGCACCGAGGCACCCATTACCTTGGAGGCAGCCACATAGTCTTCTCCGAACTGGGAGATGATATTGGCTCGCACCACACGGGTTAACTGTGGCACATACAAAACCGCAATGGACACCACCACCACTGGCAGCGTAGGTAGCGTGGCGCTCAGCGCCAGCACCAGCACGGCCGCCAACGCAATCCCGGGGAAGGACATGATTACGTCCAGGGTGCGCATCAGGGCTTCGGCGATCCATTTGCGGCCGGTGGCGGCGATAGCGCCGAGCACTACAGCCGCAGCCAGGGCCAGGGCGGTAGCGGAGATACCTACTACCAGTGATACTCGCGCACCGTAGATGATGCGGGAGAGCACGTCACGACCTGAGCCGTCGGTTCCGAAGATGAAGTCGCCTCCAGGCGGGGCAGCCTGGCTGGTGATGTTGGTTTCGGTGCCGTCGTCGAGGGTTACTACTTCCTCTACGCTGGCCAGGCCGCTTTGGCCGGGTTTGAAGGGAGCAAGTTCGGGGGCGAGTATGGCCATAAGCGCGAGCGCTACCAGAACCACTACTGCGATTTTGCTTCCCAGCGGCATGGCTTTCCATCCTTGGAAGCGCGCCGCAGGGGCAGTTACCTTGTCTAGTTTCTTTTGGTGGCGCATCACTCACACGCTCCTAATGCGCGGGTTGACCAGTACATAAAGCATGTCAACGATGATGTTGATGATGATGAAGGCGGCGGCCACGGTGATGGACACGCCCTGAACGATGTTTACGTCGTTACGGGTGATGCCCTGGAAGATCAACTGGCCCATACCTTGGATGTTGAAGATCATTTCGATAACCACGGCTCCACCCATGGCGTAGCCGATGCGCAGGCCCAGCACGGTGAGCGGGGTGATTAGGGCGTTACGTAGCACGTTGCGGGCTACCACAATGTTCTTGGGGATGCCGGCGCCAATGGCGGTGCGTACGTAGTCTTTATCGAGTTCTTCAACCATGGCGGTACGCACTACACGGGTTAGTGACCCGGAGTTGGGTAGGGCGACGGCGATGGCGGGTAGGGTGATTTGGCGTAGGTAGCCTTCGTCTCCGAAGGGGATCCACTCAGTGATTACTGAGGGGAAGGTGCCGGTGCCTCCGGGCACGTCCGACCACCACTGGATCATGAGCAGTGCCAGCCAGAAGGAGGGGGTGGCCAGGGAGGCGATAGAGATGACGCGGATGACCTGGTCGGGCCAGCGGTCACGGTAAAGGGCGGCGATGATACCCAGCACCAGGGCGATGATTACCGCCAGGAACATACCGATGAAGGTTAGCTGCAAGGTGATGGGGAAAGCGTTTTTAACTAGGTCGGTAATGTCGTTACCGGTGAATGATTGGCCTAGGTCACCTTGGCAGAGGTTAACTAGGTAATCCCAGAATCGTTGAAATAGGGGGTCATCTAGGTGATGAGCGGTGCGATACTGCGCTAGCGCTTCTGGGCTGGCTGATTCTCCCAGGGCCAGAACGGCCGGGTCTGCGGGAGAAAGCGACATTACCAAGAACACCAGCAAGGTCACACCAACCACCATGAATGGCAGCGCGATTAGGCGCCGGCCAATTAGGCGGATCAGGTTAGACACGAGTTTGCTCCTTTGCTTTTGCGTTCACGTCTTCTATGACACGTGTGCGCCCGGCAGGTTTGTGGTCCGCCGTTGTGTCTATTGTCGGACATCTGATGTCTAATAGCAAGTGCTATTAATTGTTTGCCTACAGTGGCAAAGACTACTAAGAGATTTGCTGGCTTTGCGCGCGGGGCCGACGACGCCGTCGTCCCCCTCCCCTGCCCAGTAACGTCCCAGCCGGGCCGCCAGCTGCACCACGCAAACCACCTGACAGGGCCGCCAGCTACACCATACGGGAACCACACAGGAAACCAGGCAAACCACCTGGCCGGGCCGCAAATCCCCTAGCGGGCGCGGCCAGGGCGCAACTTAATGGCGATGCCTACTTAAGCGCTACCCTGGCCGCTAAAACTTACTAGCTAAGCCAGCGTGGCTAACTTAGCCAGTGAAGCGTTACTTGGTGGAACCTACGTTCTCGAAGGACAGACCGGTGATCGCGATCGGACGGAAGTTAACCAGGGACTCGCCGTTGTAAGCGGTAGGAGTCTTGCGGTGGAAGATCGGGTACAGCGGCACCTGCTCGCTGAGCAGGTCGAAGATCTCGCCCCAAGCCTTCTTCTGGTCGTTGCCGGTGAGCTTGAGGGCGGCGTCGAGCTTTTCCTGAACCTGGGTGTAGCTGTCAGCGCCCTTCCAGTGCATACGCTTGTCGGTCCACACGTCGGTGGAGTACCACCAGCGCATGAGCAGGTCAGCGTCGTTACCGAAGACCGAGGGGTCACCGGGGGCGATCAGTACGTCGTAGGCGTTGGGGTCACCGTCGATGGTGCTGTAGACGTCAGAGGACTTCTTCTCGTCGTAGCTGATCTTTACGCCCAGGGCCTCGAAGTTTTCCTTGAGGATGGCGCGCACGGAGGAGAACCAGTCGTGGTTGGAGGCCAGCACCTTGATCTCGGTTACGCCAGCTTCAGATAGCAGGCTCTTGGCCTTGGCGGCGTCATACTTGTAGACCACCTTGGCCTGCTTGTAGTCGGCGTGGGCCTTGTGCACGAAGCAGGTGGCCGGGGTGGCCAGCTTGGCCATGCCGTTGTCGCAGATCTTGTTGTAGTCCATGGCATACATGATGGCCTGGCGGGCCTTGACGTCCTTGAACTTGCCGTTCTGGTTGAACATGGCGAACAGCAGACCAAAGCCCTGCACGGTGGAGACCTTGTTGGGGGCCTTGAGGTTAGCCAGGTCAGCTGCGGGCACAGAGTCGATGGCCTGTACGGTGGCCGAGGTCAGGGCGTTGGTGCGGGTAGCCGGGTCGGGCAGAATCTGCCAGGTCATGGTCTTGGCCAGGGCCGGGCGCGGGCCGTTGTAGTTTTCGTTGCGCTCGAAGACAACCTTCTGGCTGGCGGAGCCGTTGTCGGTCATCTTGTAGGGGCCAGAGCCGATGGGGTTGAGGTCGAAGGTCTTGGCGTCCTTCTCGACGGCGGCCTTGGGAACAATCTTGACGATGCTTAGGCGCTCGGGAACTAGGGAGAAAGCCTGCTTTAGCTTGAAGGTGACGGTCTTGTCATCCTTCTTCTCTACCTTGTCAATGAAGCCGACCATCGAACGGTACAGGCTCTTAAGCTCGGGGTCGAGTACGCGAGTGTAGGAGAAGATAACGTCTTCAACGGTCACCGCAGCGCCGTCGGAGAACTTGGCGCCGTCACGCAGGGTGACCTCCCAGGTGGTGTCATCTACCTTCTTGGGGGTTTCCTTAGCTAGGGCGTTGTAGACGGTGCGGTCAGCCGGGTCTAGCTCGGTTAGCCCTCTAGGGTGTGCCAGTTGGCAGCAATGGTTAGGGCCGAGCTGGTGGTGGCCGGGTCGTAACCGTTGGTGCCTAGCTCATAAGAGATACCTGCAATAATGGCGCCATCTTTGTTAGCCTTACTGGTGTCAGCAGTGGCGCCACCGGCCTTCTTCTTCTTAGTGGTGCCACCACCACAAGCTGCTAGGGAAGCAGCAATACCGGCGGCGAGGCTTAGGGTACCGGTGACTTTGAGGAAGTCACGGCGGCTGGTTGAGCGAATGGGATTCGACATTGAAGATCCTCCTGGATGCCTGACGTCTTATGTCTGACGTTGGTGAAATGAACTGTACCATGAAGTTGCGTTTTGAGTGTACGGTTAAAGGACACAATTCAATGACGAACCATTCGCGGAGGGGCACGTGTCTAATAACTCCACACCTTTTGGGCAAACACCTATAGATCTTTCTAGCACGTCAGGCGGCGTTTCACGCGGTAGTGCCAGCCTGGGTCAGGCGCGCGTGGCCATTGAAGCTATTAAGCATCACATCATTAGCCACAACTTGCAGCGTGGCGATCCGCTCCCCACTGAGACGCAAATGTGCAGCGACTTAAATGTTTCGCGCTCATCTGTGCGCGAGGCGGTGCGTACTTTGTCAGCTTTGGACATTGTTGAAGTACGCCATGGGCGCGGAATGTTTGTGGGTTCTGTTTCTATGCGCCCCATGGTGGAACTACTGGCTTTTAGGGGCCTGCTAAACCCGGGCGATGATTGGCGCGCTTTAAAGGATATTGTGCAGGTGCGCCAGGCTTTGGATTTGGCTTTAGCGCAGCCGGTTATTGATGCCTGGCAGGATAAACCTTCAGCGCTTATGGAACAGATTTGTTGGAAATGGAGCAGCTATCTCAGGCTGGCCAGCTTTTCCCCCAGCAAGACCGCACTTTCCACAATGCTCTGCTGGCGCCGCTAAATAACCACCTGTTCCAGCAACTAACCGATGCTTTTTGGGAGGTGCACATGATTACTTCACCGTCTTTGGGTGTGCCCACGCCGGAGGATATTCATGTAACCGCCCAGGCTCACCGTTTCATGTATGAGGCGGCAGTAGCTGGCGACGCCGATGCCTACTGCGAGGCCGTGGTTACCCACTATCAGCCTCTCCTTGGCGTCCTAGACTCCAAGTAGACTCCAAGCAAAAGTCAAACAAATACAGGCAAAATCATCCCTTCCCTATAAAAAATTCATGGGGTTTTATAGGGAAGGGATGAAATGTCAGTATTTGTGCACGCCAGAGCAAGGCCCACCCAAAACCAGTCCTGGACATGTGGCCCTACACCATATGCCTGGCCTACCTATGAATTTGCAGAGCTCGCTGCCGCCGCAGAGGTTCAAGCCGCAAAGGCCCACGCCGCTAGAATTCAGGCCTCTGCCACTAGGCCTGCCTGGCCAGGCGCGCCTCGTGCTCTAGCAGGTCAACTTTGACCTGCTGATTCCAGCCGAATTTACCAATCGACCCATCGGCCCGAATCACCCTATGGCAAGGAATAAACAACCCCACACTATTAACCGCGCAGGTGGTTGCAGCAGCCCTGGTGGCACCTGGAAAACCAGATGCGTCAGCTAGCTGACTGTAACTTAGACGCTGTCCAGCTTTAGTTTGGCGCAAAGTAGACCAAACCTGCTGGCGAAACGGGGTGCCTTGCTGCCAAATTGGGAAGCTAGCAACTGGCTCAAAATTTCCTTCAAAGTACTGCTTGACGGCGTCTACTGCCTGCTCAAGTAGCTGGTTGGCGCCGGGGCGGATTTCCCAATCCACGTCGTCGGGAAGAGCCCGGATGGAAGCCATAACCTGAGCCAAATCCCCAGTAAAACCAGCCCCGTACAGGCGCGAGTTATCACCCAGCATGGTGAACTCGCCCGCCGGGGTGTCAATGGTAACTGTGTGCAGCACCCTCCTATTTACACACTAAATCATCCCTTCCCTATAAAAATTCCATGGGGTTTTATAGGGAAGGGATGAAATGTCAGTATTTGCGCGCCAAGCGCCCTAACACCCTAGTGCGCCAAACGCCCTAAGCACTGAGCCCTGAGCCAAGCGCGAGCTATCAGGCGGCGGAGTAGGTCAGGCAGGTGGCCTGGCCGTCGCGCTCACCCATGCGCACGGAAGCGGCAGTGCACTCCAGGTGGCTGTTGTGAGCGCAGTCCGCGCTCTGGCAAGCACCCACGGAGGTGACGACGCGGTCCAGACCGCCGCGCTCGTTGAGGGAGATGAAGGTGGAGCAGCCGGCCTCCTTGACGTTCACGGCCAGGGCGTGGCAGCCGTCCTGGTTGTAAGAGCAGGAGCTGACCGAGCAGTCGGTTACGTGTGCAGTTTCCATTTTGATTCCTTTGCGCCGGGGCGCCGCAGGAAGCAGCGCTTGTTAAATTAATGCTCAGCCCGACGCAAGCAAATTCAATCATTGCCACTTTTCCTTGAAATTCCAACGGTACGCGGCTTTAGTTAGGGCATACAAATACGCAAGAGGTTAGCACCGCTTTTGTACGACTAAAGATTGTTAACCCTAATTTAGGTAATCCTTTACGTGGCCCCAAAAGGCGTGGTTTTCTGGCGGTTTTCTGCAAGATTTAGTGGGTTTAGGGTTGCACCCACTTTTAGGGTTTCGCTCACTTTAAAGGCTCTTCATAATTGAGGGTGTGGGGGTGGTATGCGGGGTTCGGCGTGTCGTGGCCGGGTAGGGGTCGAGGTCTTCCGATGATGGGGGTTCCTACACCGTCCATCCGAAAGACCTCGACATGCCTAATACTACCTTTGATCGCCCTGACCTGAGCGCCTTCACACGCCTGGATGACCTGGGCCTGGAAGTGACGGGCCAGCGTGTAGGAGGCGATCGGACCATCTTGGCCTGCAAGGTAGTGGGTGAGGACCGGTGGTGCCGACAGTGTGGGGGCGAAGGCGTCGTACGCGACACGGTGATCAGGCGCTTGGCTCACGTACCCTACGGGTGGCACCCCACGATCTTGCATGTGAGCGTGCGCCGCTACCGCTGCTCCCAGTGCGCTCACGTGTGGCGTCAAAACATGAGTGCAGCGGCCGATCCACGCGCGAAGCTCTCACACTCGGCGGTGCGCTGGGCGCTGGTGGGCCTGGTGGTCCACCATCTGACGGTGGCGCGTATCGCCCAGGCCTAGGCGTGTCCTGGAATACCGCCAACACCGCTGTCCTGACCGAAGGAGAGCGTCTACTGATCAATGATCCAGCACGGTTCGATGGCGTGCGTGTCATCGGCGTGGATGAACACGTGTGGCGCCACACCCCCTACGGAGACAAATACGTCACCGTTATCTTGGACTTGACGCCCATCCGCGAACGCAGCGGCCCCTGCCGGCTCTTGGACATGGTCCCAGGCCGCTCCAAGCAGGTCTTCAAAACCTGGCTGGCCTCCCGGCCCGACACGTGGCGTGAGCGTATCGAGATCGTCGCGATGGATGGATTCACTGGTTTTAAGAGCGCTGCCGCCGAAGAACTCCCCGACGCAAGGGCAGTCATGGATCCCTTCCATGTTGTACACCTGGCTGGCAACGCCTTGGATGAATGCCGCAGGCGTATCCAGCAAGAACTTCACCATCGGCGCGGGCGTGCCACGGATCCCCTGTACAAGGCTCGCAGGATGTTACACACCAGATCTTGCCTGCTCACGCCGCGTCAGCAGCACCAACTACTCGACCTGTTTTCCGGTGAGGAGCACGTCGCACTCGAGGTCACTTGGAGTGCCTACCAGAACATCATTGATGCCTACCGCGCGCCTGACACACGCGTGGGTAAGGCCATGATGCAAGCCGAAATTAATACACTGACCTGCACGCGTGTACCGAGGGGTCTGAGAGAGCTCATTACGCTGGGCAGGACACTCAAACGCCGAGCCGGGGACATCCTGGCCTACTTCGATCATCCCCACACCTCCAATGGCCCTACCGAAGCTATCAACGGGCGCCTTGAACATCTACGCGGATCCGCACTTGGGTTCCGAAATCTCACCAACTACATCGCCCGCTGCCTCCTCGAAACAGGAGGATTCAGACCCCAACTACACCCTCAATTATGAAGAGCCACTTTAAACCAGGGATGCAGCGCAGCTCTGGGCCCGGCAGGCTCTGAGGGTTTGCACTATCCGCTTTTAGGGCCCCTGGTTTTAGTGTCGACGACGACGCAGCGAGCCAGGTGGTTAGGTCCAGGTAGGCCGCCAGCACACCCAAAGCCGATAACTAGACAGCTGAAAATAATCCAGAATCACAAAGAGAACGGGCTGCTGTAGCAGGATGACTTCCTTGCCGATTCCTGCATTGTCTACCATCTTTTCTAAATCAAATATCCAAGCAGCGTGCGACATTAAATTTAAATGCATTTATTAGATGCACCACTTTCTTCACTATAAACGTCATCTGTTTCAGCTCCTGGTACAGTGCTCTAGTGGTGTAGCAAGCTGGAAGATATTTGGGAATCAGTCACCTCTCCCTTTGATAGACTTACTCACCCTTTCCTACTAGAGACTCTTGCGTTGGGAATCAGTCACCTCTCCCTTTGATAGACTTAAGACCGCCGCTGCGCAGCTGAGATTGTAGTTGGGAATCAGTCACCTCTCCCTTTGATAGACTTATTTTGAGGATATCGCCGGTGTGCGGATGGTTGGGAATCAGTCACCTCTCCCTTTGATAGACTTAGATTTCTTTCGCGCGGGCGGGACACTTCGTTGGGAATCAGTCACCTCTCCCTTTGATAGACTTAGTCACCCTCGTTCACCTGCTTGTTTACCGTTGGGAATCAGTCACCTCTCCCTTTGATAGACTTACGCCGCCCAACAACCAACCTAAACACCTGTTGGGAATCAGTCACCTCTCCCTTTGATAGACTTAGTCACCCTCGTTCACCTGCTTGTTTACCGTTGGGAATCAGTCACCTCTCCCTTTGATAGACTTAACCGCATGGGGTGGCAGCACACTAAAAAGTTGGGAATCAGTCACCTCTCCCTTTGATAGACTTATTGCTCGCTGATTAGCGCTAGGGTAGCGGTTGGGAATCAGTCACCTCTCCCTTTGATAGACTTACAACCACCACGAATAACGCGGCGAACCTGTTGGGAATCAGTCACCTCTCCCTTTGATAGACTTACACCCCCCGTGCATGACTATTACTGAGGGTTGGGAATCAGTCACCTCTCCCTTTGATAGACTTAGGGTGAGGTACCGGTCGAGTCTGGGTCTGTTGGGAATCAGTCACCTCTCCCTTTGATAGACTTATGCGCTGATGACGCCCGTTCAACTTGCCTTGGGAATCAGTCACCTCTCCCTTTGATAGACTTAGCAATTGGTGTATACCGCATACCAGCACGTTGGGAATCAGTCACCTCTCCCTTTGATAGACTTATGCACTGTAGGCGCTAACCAATCAACGCGTTGGGAATCAGTCACCTCTCCCTTTGATAGACTTAACACGAACTAGTTAGCGCGCTGGTACTGGTTGGGAATCAGTCACCTCTCCCTTTGATAGACTTACTACTACCCGCCGGCGCGATTGGCGGCAGTTGGGAATCAGTCACCTCTCCCTTTGATAGACTTAAGAGGGAGAGGTTTTCCTTGCAATCGCTGCGCTTTCTAGGAATTTTTGGCTAGAAAATCATCAGCTGCTCAGGTGCAGACTCGCTCTTTTGAGGCTTTGCATTACAAAAATGGAGCCCGCTAGCCCACTGTTTGTCACTCACGCCAATCACACGCACCTGCCCACCCTCTGGAAGATGCGTTTTGATAGCGCGAAGCACTGCATGATCCTGCCCACCAGTAGGCCAGTATTTCGCATAGACACTGAACTGGACCATTATGAAACCCCAATCCAGTAAATCATGACGAAACCTAGCTGCTTCACGACGTTGTTCCTTTGTTTCCACAGGAAGATCAAACATTACTAGACACCACATTGCGTCATCCGCCATCGTTTTCACCGCCGAAATCAACCAAAGTTGGCCCCGCCCAAGCAGTAACTTGCAGTCGATCTTCAACACCTTCCGCATAGCGACCAAAAGCTTGAGCTAGAGCCTCTGCTACAGCTGGGATTCCATGGCCATCGGCACTAAATTTCTGTGCAGCAGCTGCAACCAATATCTTTTTCACTTCCCTATCAGTTGGGCTAGCTGTCTTAGGGAGCTGAAAAACTACCTCGTCTATTGCGGGCCGAAACGGCTCAATCAGATCATCGGCAAGAGCAAAAGCATTTCCCCTATCATGATGGAAAATACCTAGTGCAGGAGCCAAGCCAGCAGCAAGTACAGCTCGCATAACATGACCACGCAGTACGGAATAGCCGTAGTCTAAGCAAGAATTCGACCCTATGCGTTCACCTGATCCAGGGATACGCCTGGTCTCTAAAGCTTTAGACCAATACAACCTAGCTGCCTGAGCTTCTACATTTGCTGGATCGCCAGAACGCACTTTATCCGCCAAAGCCAACAGCTGGCCACTACCAGGAATTTTAAGATTCTCTAGCACTGCCGCTTGACCGGTAATTTTGGCACGCACTAGACGTGCCCATGCGTTCTTTTTACGCGGCAAAGTCATAGCAGCCTGAGCTCGATGCCTTGCGGCCACTCGTCCATGTTCAGACCAACTATAAGCACCACCTTCAGGAATACCCCGCCAATCACAGAACAGTAGTGCTACATCCGCCGCACATAACCGATGCATAACTGACGCGCTTAGCTTGGTACCCATACCAACTAGAACAATTGCCAAGTCAGCGACTGGCACATGCACTGCTTCACCAGATTCTGGGTGAACAGTAATACCACCACGATCTGATTCAAGTGTTCCTTCAAAACCACTCAAATCAAGAACTCGCCATGCTCCATCCATGGTTAGCTCAAATTCACTGAGAGCGGAAGATTAGCCCGCGATACCCAGCGCTCTTCACCCAAGGCATTACGACGTATAACTGTAACTAACCCACCGCTTAATACTGTATTCATTGATACACGCCAGCCAGCACCACTCACTATTTCGAACGGCCGCTGCAGTGTTATCATCAAAACCTTCTTCAGACAAAAGATTTGGTCTGAGCCTAATTTTTAAAACATCTGGAAAACCACAAACTCGCCAGGACGAAGCTTCTGAATACTCATCAAGAAGTTTACCGATATCGTCAGAAGGATAATGGTCTGTTTCGATACGAATCTCATCACCTTCAACTAACCAGCCAATTTGCGTTGCAGTTCCATCCGCAAGAGCTTTGCGGATAGTTTTAGAAGCAGTTCGCATTGAGATGGTTGATGGCTTAAGAGGTTCGGTGAACAAATCCTTGTGCTTCATATGACGCAAATCTGTTTGGAACACGCGGACCATAGCGTAGGTAGTTTTCTTACCATCGATTCGATAAATACGTGCGTGATGAATAGTGTCACCAATACCAGCAAAGCCACCGCGCACTTTAATCGCAGGAGCACCACTAGCAAAGAAGTTTACTTCATCCGTGGGGCCAAATTGTTTACCGTTTACAGTAATGCATCGTGTCGGATCTTCAGGCAACCCATTTAACATCAAAATCAGGTTGCTTGGTAAGCGCTGTCCATAGTGCCGGCGTCTCAGCCCTGTCGATTAGTTCAACAGAAAAATCTCCGCCTAACGCGTAACTACATAGCGACCTGATAGTGTCATCATGCGCTTTAGCTAAACTAACACCAAGGCGCTTGTTTTCACTGAAATGTACTTCATCTTTTTCTAAAGCATCATTGAATAGCTCTACAGCAATTCGCATTGCATTAGCCCAAGCATTCCAACGACGATACTCGTCACGGTTAAAACCATGGAATTCTTTCCAAGTCTCTGGCATCCCAGAGATTCGTTGTGAGTCACGCAGCTGCATACGCCATGACAGCAGCTTAGATACAGACTGGTTCATTAATGCAATAACCAGAGCATCCATCGCGTGATGCCTACGATCTAGGCGAGTCTTACCTTTCCCACCAAGCAGCTCCACTCGATTCTCAAACCCTGAAGCTTTCCTAGCTTCAGCGGTTATCTCACCACGATAAACCCCTACTTGAGGAACCTTCTGGCTGGCATCTTTCAAGAGGCTTTCATAATATCCCAGGATACGCTCATGCAGCTCAACGGCCATCCAAGCCACAGACTCTAGCGAGCGGCCATCAAATTCCTCATCCGGCTTCTTAGATTCCAGGCGAGCAATAATCTCTTTTCTGAATTTTTTACTTTCGTTCTTCGAATAAAATTCGATGAGAGAATCATCGTCATAATCTTCTGGCAAATCAGCTTTTTCGAGAAGCAATGAATTTACGCGCTCTTTAGCGCCCTCCAAGGATACTCCAGGCCCAGCCTTACCAGATGACACCCAGACAGCAAAAGGAATGTTGCTTTTGCTAGCATTGCATGTTCTACACACTGCGGCCAGGTTTGAACGTTTATTGTTTGATCCACCATTTGTTCGCGGAACGATATGGTCCATCTCTGCGGTTCCAAAACTAATTTTAGTGCCGCAGTAGAGACACTGACAATTTTGGCGGCGCAGTGCAAAATATTTTATAGTGTGACTCCTGAGCGCACGCCCAGATAGCCCTAACCGCTTAGCAATCTCTTCAGCAACTTCCATGTTCTTCTTGTGGCGAGCCTCATTATCTCGGATTAGTTCTCTAACAACTTTTTCCGAAACCAGCCCTTCACGCACATGTTCAACATTCACAGATGCTGGAATACCCCAACGCTCAGTAGCTGCATTAATCCAGCGTGCTACTTGTTTCAATACACGATCTACAGCTGGGTTTCCTACAGGTGAATTGATAGGCTCTGGAGTAGGTTTCCAGTCATCATCTACATTAAACAACCGCTTGCGAGCTTCATGAAGGTCAATCCCCTCTTCTAGCATCAGCTGAGTAAGCTTAGTTAAGCTGTTAAGCGAGTATGCTGCACGTCCAGTGGGTAATGAAATCTTCTCCAATTCTTCCAGATCTTTTTCACTAAAGCTCTGCGTTAACTTAGTTAAATCATCAAGCTCGTCATCCGTTTGAGGCGTATCTGATCCACCTGAATTAGATAGGTAATCAATCAGTTGCCCACGTTGGTCCCCTGAAGCCTGTTTCCACCAGTCCTTAAGAGCCTTAACTTTGCTCTGCTTAATGCTTGCAGAAGTTACATCCTTCGGAGGGTACTTTAAAGCCGCTTGACCATCATATGAGGCACGTGCAGTTCCCTGCAGGTCAGAACGATCAATCTCCAGCTTTTCAGCTACATCAAACCAGGTAACTTCATCTTTAGGACCGACATTACTCAGGTAATTTGTCAGCATTTGCAGCTCTTCGGAACTCAGAGCGCGTTTACTACCCGCTTCATTAATACGTAGGTTAGTAAGGGTAGCTACAATATTAAACTTTTGGAAAGCTGGATGAGCTCTCTCTGCACGAATATATTTTTTCTGCCCAGGAAGTTCATCGTGCCCTACTAGTTTGTAGGCTGCACCTACCTCGCGCGGATTCTTTGCCTTAAAGACAGCTTCAATTAGGCGCTCAACTTGGTCTTGTGGAACTTCTTGAGTAGCACAAATACGGCGGATCTCTTCGGCATTATCACTCTGGTGAAGTTTACCCTCGATAACACCTTTATCACCCCGCACCCTACCTAGGACTATATCGCGCGGTTTATTCTTACTATTATCCTTTTCAGACTCTTCTAGCACCTGTAGCTCAGGGGTTGTAGCTAAGCTTAAAGACCCCAAAATAAATGCATCTACCAGCTGACCTTGGGTAGCATCTGAAGCAAATTTCGCCCGATCACACGAGATACATCTTGATTTAGATTAGTAAGAAACTCAGAAGGATACGGCAAACTAGCGAGCGAAGCAGGCTTCATATAAGGGTTGCGCCAACCTCGGTGCCGGGCAATATGCCGCATAGCAATAGACAGCATTTCTTTACGCTTAACATCATCAGCAATATAACCGTCAAGAAGCCGAGCGCGCGCATGCCAAGGCTCGTATGGATCGGGATAATCCTCAAGGTTTGGCAGGGGCCAACCAAACTCTTCTGACAGTAAGCGGTCAAGTGCCACTAGTCGTTTTTTGGTTTCACGCTTCGCCCGCCGGTTACGGCGGGCCACACCAGAAACATTTTTCCGAGTCAGTGCGGCTTTACGGCTAGCTGGGTCAATACCAGCATCATGCCGAAATACTAGCGAGTTGAGCAGTCTGATGGGCTGATCGTCATCATCGACTTCAACAGCGCAAAAACCAATGGAGTTAAGACCAACATCAATACCGACCTTATAGCGAACATCATCTTTGGGGAGCGTAACGGCCATAGTTCATTATGGCACGTAACAGGGGTAATGGGAGGCAAAAAATTACCGGGACCTTTTGAAAATAAATCCAAAAAGTCCCGGTGGAGCATTCCAAAGGCCGCTAACGAGTCGACCTCTTGTTAAGAATCAGTCACCACAATGGTAGCACTCGCCGCCCCCGTTGCAACCACTAGATCAGCCAAAAACCAGACTCTGTCTAGCTAAGTCAGTGTCCGTGCTGGCCATTACCTCACGGATCGCTACTACAACATAGGAACTTTGCTATGCCTCTGCGGGAGCCGCAACCTTGAGATTGACGATGACACCTATGCAGACCCACAAAATCCCGCCAATAAACAGGCAAGCAACCGGCTGCGTAGACAGGTGCAGCCAGTAACCAATCTGCAAGCCAAGAATCGTCCCAAGCGCCCAAACGAGTACGACCAGCTCATGATCCGCACAAAACGCGTGCCCTTAAACTCTGCCTGGCGAAACGTTTCAAGAACAACCATCCGTGCCCGGTTAAGAATGGTTATGGCAAGCACGAAACTCAAAGCCAAAATAAACGAGCTACCCACAGTCAACTCAAATAAGCCAAACAGCAGCAAAATAGCACCCGACACCAGCGCGGAAGCCAGAAGCACCGTTTTAGCCGAGCCAATACGACGCAGCCAGCGCCCCGCCGTCGGCCCAAGCATGGCGCCCACACCAAAGACCGCCAGCACAAGCCCCATCCCTGTAAAAGCACCCAGGTGAGAGGCCCGTTCAGCAGACACCCCTGCCACCCAAAGCAAGAACAACTCACCAGTCATCGCACTAGCGATTCGTATCATCAGCGATAACAGCGGAGACGCCGGCCCGGAGGCAAAAAGATCCTTGAAAAACTCTTTTACCGGCAAGCGGCTACCAGTCACCGCGTATTCGTCATCGTCAACGTCAAGGATTGGCTCAGCCGCAAACGTGGTCCGCGCAAATAGTCGCAAACCCGCCCCGCACAGCGACAAAACCAGGTTTGTCAGCAATAAGGCCTCAATGGAAACCGAAGCGAAGAAAGAGCCAAGCGGCCCGCCAATCACAAAGCCGATAAATGCGAGCCAAGAATAGAGCGTGGCGTTGAAAGCTAAGGCTGCTTTTTCGTCCACATTAGCGATAGCGGCCCCGTAGAACTCATCGGCGAGGTCACTGACCGGAGCGATCAGCGCGTCGATAAGCACGTAGGCAAAAAGGCAGCCAATCGCCAGCTGGGGCTGCAAGAACGTGACGGCTAAAGCGATGGCGCTCATTGCCGCTTCACACAGGTCTACAGTGATTAGTGCCTTGTCCGGACTGATTTTGCCAACGATGCGCGCGTAAAACGGGAAGGTGAAAACAATGATTTGCTCGATCGTTTTTAAAGCAACAAGAGCAGAAACCGCGATAGTCCCAGATGCCGCAAAGGCACTGAAGCCAGCATTGACAACATAGTTACCGAACACCGAAGCGATAAGCCCGATGATCATTAAACGGCGCGCTTTAAGCAGTTTAGCTTGCGCCTTACCTGACAGAGTCATTTACCGCTCCCTCCAACAAAAACCGGCGTCAGCAGTCAGCAGTCAGCAGTCAGCAACAGCCGTATCACACAACTTAGAAACAAAAAGGACGCTCACTTTATATCAAAATGAGCGCCCTAATGGTGGAGATGCGGGGAATCGAACCCCGGTCCGACAGCAATGCAACAGGACTTCTCCGGGTGCAGTTTGCTAAAGAGTTTCTCGGCCTCAGCGTCTCACGCAAACTAGGACGCTTGGAACAGGCTCAGTCGACTAAAAGTCCCTTAATTCCCATCGACAAGGAATTAAAGCAGTGGCTCTCTAAATGACGCCAGTGACCGGGGCGAAAGCAAACCCGGGCTGACGGACTTGGCGACTGGCTCAGGCGGCCAGGGCGAAGTCGGTGCGGTTGTTATTGGCACCTATTGGTTTGAAACAGAGCGTTAACGAGATGACTGCTCATCCTCGACCCGCTTCTACTGAATCCACTACCGTCGTCGAAACCGATCATCCCCTATGTAGTTATCTGCCTACGGCAGGAATTGCATTTTAGCACAGCCTCCCGAAAAGCGCCAGTCCCAGCGGGGTTTGCTAGTGCCGACGACGCCGCCCGCGTCACCTTTCAGCCAGCGCCGCCCGCGTAGCCTCTCAGCTAACGCCGCTAGCATCGCTGCCCACTCCCCCAGCGGCCCTGCGCCCTGGGGCGCGAAATGAGCCCACACCCCTGGGGTACGAACTGAGCCTCTCAGCCCTGGCGACGTCGAGCTGCGGCTACCGCCCGAGCAGCCTCGCGCTTGTCCTGGGCCTCGCGCAAGCCTGACGCTTATCCCATTCCTGCTTACCGCGCGCCAAAGCTACCTCAACCTTGGCTCGCCCGTTGATGAAATACAGCTCCAATGGCACCACGGTATAGCCCTTGGCCTGGGTTTTAAACGCCCAACGGTCAATCTCGCGACGGTGCATCAGCAAACGCCGCTTGCGGCGCGGAGAGTGGTTGTTCCACGAGCCCTGCGAGTATTCAGGGATGTGCGCACCCTGCAGCCATGCCTGGCCGTGGCGGTCAAGCTCAACCCAGGCGTCAACCAGCGACGCGCGCCCCATCCGCAGCGCCTTAACTTCCGTGCCGGTTAGGGCCAGGCCAGCTTCGAGTTTTTCCTCGACGGCGTAGTCGTGCAGGGCCTTCTTGTTGCGGGCAATGGTCTTGTGGGCATCCGAGGCAGCCTTAGCCTTCTGAGCGGCCGTCAGCTTCGGTGCTTTATCCTGCTTAGCCATAAGCGCCTCCAATCGTTGTGTATAAAACAGCCGGACGCATCAGTTTACCCGATACATCCGGCTGTTGCGCGAATTAATTCAGCGTCCCGCCAAAGCCCGCCAAAGCTCGCCGTCGCATGGAGAGCCCAGGCGCACACTCGCAGTCCTGCTCGCCAGCGCGCGGCAGGGCAAGCACGTGCGCCGCATAACTGCCAAAGCTCGCCAGCGCGAGCTGCGGCTTAGAAACCGGGCAGGCTCATGGGGTCAATGTTGACGCCGTCGCGAGTGACCTCAAAGTGCACGTGGCAGCCGGTGGCGTAACCGGTGGCGCCGGTGTAACCAACCACTTGGCCACGGCTGACGCTGGCCCCATCACCCACGGCGCGCCCAGACATGTGGCATAGGGTGATGTTGTAGGAGTGGCCGTCAATGTAACCGAGGTTGATATCCATACCGATACCGCAGGAAACTGAATACCAGTAGGTGGCCACCCCCCGCTGCCGGCGCGTATTGGGGCTGGTTACAGTCAGCAGCAAAGTCCGTACCGGCGTGGCCTTGGGCAACCCCAGTAACCGGGTGGACGCGGTAGCCAAAGGGACTAGTCACCACCCAGGGCGCGGGAATTGGGTGGCCAATATAGCCGCTACCAAGCGAGTCAGACCTGGCCGAACTGGAAGACACGTTAGACATACTGCCGCTGGCCACAGCCTGGGCGTTGGCGGCGTCGATCTTAGCGATCTTGGCCTGGGCGGCGGCCTGGTCTTTAGAAACCTGGTCTAGCTGGGCCTGCAAGCCGGCTTTCTGGGTTTCCAGGTTGGAGGCGGCGGCTGAGGCGGCTGAGGCTTTAGCGGAGACCTCGTTGCGCTTGGCGGCAGCCTGGTTGGCAGCGTCGGTGGCTTCCTGGGCGGCCTTGTCTGCCTGCACCTTCAGGTTACTGATGCGCTTGGCGACGGCGTCCTGGCGGGCTTTGCGGTTGGCGTCCTTAGCGCGCTGGGCTTCGGCATCAGCCAAAATCGACTCCTGCACGCTGGAAGCCACCTGGGTGACGTTAGAGCGCTCAGTCATCTGCGAAACCGAATCGGACTGCAGCACGTAAGAAAGCGTGGTTAGCGAGTTGTCGCCCTGGTAGGTGGAGACCACCAGCGAGGCCACTGCCGCCTTGGAAGCATTGGCTTCCTTGGAGGAGTTAGTCGCCTGCTTGTTTAGCTGCTCCTGCTGGGCCTGGGCGCTAGCCAGCTGGGTGTTTACCTGCTGCTGGGTTTGCAGGGCCTGGGCTTGGATCTGCTGGGCTTTAGCCAACTCAGTTTTAGCCGCAGCCAGCTGGGTGTTGGCGTTTTGGGCATCCAAAGTAGGCCTGGCCCAGCTTGGCGTCCACGCCTTCTAGCGAGGAGCGCAGCTGTGCTTCTTTCTGGTTGGCGCTGTTTAGCTGGGATTGGGCGTCGTCGCGCTCGTCGGCGTGAGCCACCGGCAGGCCGTGACCCACTAGCCCCAGGCTTAGGCTCAAGGTGGCGGCGACCGCCATCACCAGTGAGCCTGCTTTAGAAAGCGAAAGCTTTTTCATGATTTAGACCTTGGTGTAACGCGAGAGTGAAACCATGGAAGAAATTCCAGCTAGCACAATCGCCCCAAGCATCAAGAACGGCGCTACGGTGAGCACCTCGCGGGTGCCAATGAAGGCCATGGTGATAGACAGGGACTTAGCCAGCCAGTCGTTAATCAGGTAGTGCACGCCCAGCAGTAGCACGCCTACCGCCAAGATGGCGCCGGTCAGGGCCGCGAGCATACCTTCAAGCATGAATGGCAGCTGGATGAAGGTGTTGGAGGCACCCACCAGGCGCATGATTGAGGTTTCTTTACTACGCGACATGGCCGAAAGTTTAATGGTGGTGATGATCAGCAAGAACGCTGCCACCGCCATCACAATGGCTAGGCCGGCGGCAAACCATGAGGCCCTATCCATCACCTTAAACAGTGGTTCGAGGGTGGCCCGCTGGTCTACCACGCGTTCAACCCCGGCCTGCCTTGGAACTGCTCAGCCACCACCTGGTATTGCTTGGCGTCAACCAGTTTGACGCGGAATGAAACCGGCATCATGTCTTCGGTGGCATTGCGGCCAATGGGCGAGTTGCCGTAGGCGGCTTTGAAGTTTGAAGGCCTGCGCTTTGGTTTCCATCTGGAAACTCTTTACGTAGGGCTTGAGTGAGTCTGAACGTAGGAAGGAATCTACTGAGGCGATCTGCGCCTGGGTGGCTTCACCGTTGGGGCAGCGCGCCTGCGAGGAGGATGAGGGGCACATAAAGATGGACACCTCAACCTTGTCATACCAGGCCCCTTTCATGGCGCTGATCTGCATCTGTAGCAGTGAGGATGAACCCACAAACAGTAGCGATACGAAAGAAACCAAGATGACGGACACGGTCATAGCCATGTTGCGGCTTAGACCCTGGAAAACCTGGGAGAAAATAAACCTGATACGCATTAAAACTACCTCAGCGGTTGGAGCCGTAGACGCCGCGTGCCTGGTCACGCACCACGTGTCCCTCTTCAAGTTCGATTACGCGCTTGCGCATCTGGTCTACGATTTCGTCGTCGTGGGTGGCCATAACCACGGTGGTTCCTTGGCGGTTAATCCGGTCTAGTAGACGCATGATTCCTACCGAGGTGGAGGGGTCGAGGTTACCGGTGGGCTCATCGGCTAGCAGTAGCTTGGGGCGGTTAACCATGGCGCGGGCGATTGCCACACGCTGCTGTTCACCACCGGAAAGCTCATGCGGTAGACGCTTTTCCTTACCTTTTAGGCCCACTAGTTCTAGGGCTTCAGGCACGGCTGAGCGAATGTAGTAGCGCGGCTTGCCGATCACCTGCGGGGCGATAGCCACGTTTTCGAGTACGGTCTTGTTTTCCAGGAGTCGGAAGTCCTGGAACACGGTGCCGATTTCGCGGCGCAGCTGGGGTACCTTCCAGGTGGAAACCTGGGATAGGTCGCGGCCAAGTACGTGGATTGAGCCGGAGGTGGGACGCTCTTCGCGCAGCACCAGGCGCAGAAAAGTAGATTTACCTGAACCTGAGGCGCCCACTAGGAATACAAATTCCCCCCGTTCGATCTCAATATCAACCTCGTTTAGCGCCGGCCTGGCGCCGCGTTTGTAGACCTTAGAGACTTGGTCGAAACGGATCATAGGGGAGCCCTCCTAAGTATGCATACTCCCTCACCGTACGCGCATAAGGGCGCGTTACCTATTAGTGACACACCCCAGACTAGTCACACTCAGAACTAAATTAGGATTAGCTTATGAGTGAGAAGGCAGTTGACTGTATTGATTTGGGTTCTTGGGCTCGGTTTACCCCCTCTTTGGTTAGTTTTTTAAGTAACGACGTCGACGCCGGCGCTCGCCTAGTGTTTTACGTGGGCCAGCCCTTGCTTGAGCCAGATACGCAGCTAACCGCGCCTGGCCTAGCTAATAAGCTGCTGCGCCGCAAAGCCAAGATTTCTAGCGATAAGCCAGGGATTGCGGTTTTGGTTAACCAAACTCAGGGCGCACTTAGCTATACGGCTTTAGCTCCGCGCGTAGATGGCCTAGAGCAGCTGCTACTGGGCCCAGCTCACGTTATGCAGCTGGCTTTGCTGGGCTGGGATGCCCAGCCTACTGCCCTGACTTTTAAAACCACTGATGCAGCTAAGCTGGCGGAAATAATCACCCGCTCTCTGCTTGAGGTTTTTGAAGTAGCCCACCCAGCCGATCTGGGCCTGGACCTGGCCTAACCATAGGCTGATCTAGTCACATTTGGGCCGGTCAAAGCTGCGTTTCTAAGTCTCAGCACAGAACATAGCCAGTTTTAGTGCAGCCTGTTAGACCAGGGTGTAGTCGGTACTCCACTGATCTTGTGCCTCCAGGCTGGGGGTCACTAGCTCAGGGACACCGTTTTGGGAGGCAATAGCAGCGGCCAAGGCCGCGCCCATATCCGGGGAGCTATTGGTACCCGGTACACCCGTGATTTCTGGGGCGCAGGCGGTTTCAGGCCCGTCAGGCCCGCTCATGCTCTTAGAGGCACTGGCAACCCCAGGGATATCTGGCCCACTCATGGTCTCAGGCGCACTGCCAGCCCCGAGAACATCTGGCGCACTGGCAGGCTCTGGCGCGCTCATGGTCTCAGGACCACTCATAACCTGCGGGCTACCCATGGCCTGCGCTCCCCCCAGCGCGCTGCGCAGCTAGCTGCGCCTCACCCGAGTCACCAGCCTTGTCGTGGATAATTACCACCTTGGTGTAGTGGGCTTCGCCGCGAGTTAGATCATGGCCGGCGCAGTGCAGGTGTAAAACCATTGAGCTAACTCGCTGACCAGAGCGCATCCAGTGGTCCTCCCCCAGCCTGCCGCACAAGATCACCGGATCGCCTCGCTTAAATGACTGGGCTAAGTGCTCAGCTAGGTCTCCCCAAGCCTTGGCGGTAAACCATAAGGTGTCGTAGTTGACCCAGCTGCCAGACACCATTTGCCCATATGAGGCGGCTACACGGAACCGGCAGTAGGGCTTTTTGCCTTCCTGCCTGGTTAGCACTGGGGCGGTAGCCACGGTGCCCTGGACAGTGACTTCAATGGCGCGGTTCATTTACCTCTCCTTTGCGCGCATCGTTTAGTGACGCAACCAGGATCGGCCAAAAAGCAAGCGTCCCGCTTGGCCTGTGTGTATAAGCCGCGTGGGGCCAAAAAGTTCCCCACCTGTGCACAAAAGCGGCCTCGCCTGCCCCCGCGCGGCGCCGCCAAAGCCCAGCCTGCCCATGCCGCGCGCAGCGCGGGCTACTGGGGCTGGGTGGTAGTGATGATTGTGGCGCCGCGCCAAACAACATATGCGGTGGGAGCAGGCGGCGCCTACCCAAAGCAGGTCCGCCCAAACGGGCCCACCAGAAACCGCCCAGAACCGGCGCAGAAAAAGCGGCGGCGGCCAACAACAATGCTGGCCGCCGTCGAAGTTAAAACTGGCTCAGGTTTAACTGGCTCAGGTTTACCCCACTACGCTTGGGTCTTCTCCACTGCCAAAGCTGCGCGCAGGCGGTTGTGGCGGGCAAATACTGCCTGCATGGGTTTAACCATGTCGCGGTTAACCAGCTGGTCAACGCGTCCCCTGGCGGCCTCGCGATAAGCAGCCGCTTCTCGGTTAGCGCGGCGCAGGCGCAGCCAGTAGCTGGCCACAGCCGAGAGCACACCCACGGCCACCAGCGCGTAGCTGGGCACGCCCCCATGCTTAAAGAACATCCAACCAAATCCGGCCAGTACCGCAATCCAGCCTAGCCACCAGCCCAGCTCAATCAGCAGCTTGCGCGGGCGCGGCAGGGGCACTAGCGCCACCAGGTCAGTCACCCCGGTGACCAGGCCTTCAGGATCAGAGACCGCGTCTTGTACCGAGTTAACCCAAGCCTGAGGCAGGTAGTCAGTGTTGCGGTGCAGCCAAGTGGATGCCTGGGCGGCCACGCTCACTCGTGAGGGAGCTTCGGGGCGGGCCAAGGAGGGCGGGAAAATTTTACGTAGACCCGTAGCAATCGAGTCAGCCACTACACCCACACCGGCGCTACGCGACATTTGCTCCTGGAAGTCGGAGGTGGCCGGCTCATCTAAGGTGGCCTCACGCTCGGCCACGCTCACCGACAATCGCTTGGCGATAGAGTCCAGCTCAGCTGAGGCAGTGCGGGCAGCGTTAGATTCGCGCTCAGAAACCTGGCGGAATAGCTCACGTACCTGGTCTAGGTTGTCCCCGCGCTTAGCGGATACGGCGATCACGCGTACCTTATCCAGCCCGTCTGCCAGCAGCAGCGCGCGCACATCGTCAATCAGGGCTTGGGTACCGCCCGCAGGTAGGGTGTCGATCTGGTTGATCAGCACCACCATGTCTTCCTGGCGGGCACCCAGGCCGCGCAGGTAGCCCTCGTGCAGGGCGGCGTCGGCATATTTGCGGGTCCACAACCCAAACCAGCAGGTCAGCTAGGGGCACTAGGCGGTCTACCTGCAGGGCGTGGGCGGTGGTCACCGAGTCATAGTCGGGCACATCCAGCAGCACCAGGCCGTCAAGGTAGTTTTCGTCGTCGCCGTCGAGAATGGACTCGCGCCTAATGCGGCGGTGCGGGTCTACCCCCAAAAAGTCCAGCAGGGCGGTGGCGTCGTCACCCCAAGTGCAGGCGGCGGCGCGTGAGGTGGTGGGGCGGCGGGCACCCACGTCGGCAAAATCAAGTTTGGTTAGGGCGTTGAACAGGGAGGATTTACCTGAACCGGTGCCCCCGAAAAACGCTGCCACGGTGTGGTCTACGCCCAAAGCTAGACGTTTAGCCACATTATCCATTCCTTGACGGGCAGGAATTACCAAGGAGGCGCTTACCTCGTTGGGGGCCGCGTCTAGGGCGCGGCGCATTTCCTCAAGCCGCCTATCAAGGCTGGCAGCGTCGATCATCAATTCGCTCCAAACAATCCGAAGGGTTTCAGCTCACTGGCACGCAGGCGTAAAGACGCCGCCAACTGCGCGGTAGGAGCCACAGCTACAGCGCTTCCATCAGGCGAAAGCGCGGTCAGTGTCTGTTCTACCTGAGTCCGCAGCTGTGCGCTAGCCAATTCTAATGCGTCTTGTACCTCAAGTCGCGCGGCAGCTTCACGAGCTCGCACCACCCCGGTAACGGCCACCACCAGGAAGTCTTCAAGGCAGGCGCGGTCAGACCACGCGGCACATGGGTGGGTTCAGCAATGCCCTCGTACCACTTGGCAATAACTTCGGCAGAGGAGCTGGTGCGCGGCTCTACCCCGGCGCCTTCCAGCGTGGCCTGCCCCCAAGCGAATTTAACCTTGGCGATGCCCTCAAGAATGGTGGCTTCTAGGCGGTCGTTTAGGGCCAGACGGCACTCTTGCGAAAGCGTGTCTAGGGCCTGCTGGCGGCGCTTACGTTTGAGCCCAAAGAAACCGTTTTTGAGGGTTTGACCCTGGGCTAGGGTACTTAGCGGCGCGCCGGAGCTAGCTAGGGCCAGCCAGGAGGTGGATACAGCCCCCCTGGGCGGCGGTGCCGCGCTCGACATCATCGTTAAATTCGTGGATTACCGAGCCCAGCAGCTGGGCGCAGTTAGTGTCCAGGTTGTGGGCGGCTTGGGATTGCTCGTCGACGGCGTCGGCCAGGCGGCTTAGCTGCTCACGTAGCGAGGCCCATACGGCTCGCCCGGTGCGGCGCAGCAGCCCCTCAGCGCGGTGCTTGCCAGCCAGCAGCTGTAACCAATTACGCAGCTCAGCCACCTGCTCCACAGGCAGTAGGCCCTCGTGGGGGCCGACGTCGCCAACCACGAAGAAGGGGGCCTGGTCTAGCCCCATCTGGGCCAGGCGCTCCATCAGGTCTGTGCGGATCTCATTAAGCACCGGGCCACTGATGCGGTTAAGCACCACCGCGATCTTAGTGTTGCGGGTGTTGGCCAGCTCCAGGGTGTACCAGGGGGTGGCGTCGCCATAGCGCGCCGCCGTGGTTACAAACAGCCACAGGTCTGCCGCCTCCAGCAAGCGCGCCGCCAGAGCTCGGTTAGATTCATGTACCGAGTCCAGGTCACTGGCGTCCACCAGGGCCAAGCCGGCCGGGACGACGTCGGAAGTAACCATGCGCGAAATCTGCGACAGGGGGTGCTTAAGCAGCACCTCTTGATCCTCAGGATTACACACCAGCACCGGGGTTTTGGTGGTGGGGCGCAAAATACCCGCAGCCGATACTTCCGTACCCAAAATTGAGTTGACCAGCGTGGATTTACCGGCGCCGGTGGAGCCACCCACCACCACAATGGCGGGCGTGTCGCCGTCCTCAAGCTGAGGCAGCAAATTGTCACCCACCTGCACCTTCAGGCTGTCACGCAGGGCTACCGCAGAGGGCGCCAGCGCGGAGACAAACGGGAAGGAAAGCTGATCTAAATTTTTGAGTACATCTTGCAGTACATCTATAAGCTGACCGCGGCTGAGGGAGGACACTACAGTAGCGTCGCTGGAGCTAGACGTAACCATAACCACAACTTTACTTTATGTTTGCACGCACATACGCAGAAATTACGGATATATCAAAAGATAAGAAATGGCGCCCCCGGCCGGACTCGAACCGGCAACCTGCGGATTAGAAGGCCGATGCTCTATCCATTGAGCTACGGAGGCTTTGCTTTAAGCTTAAAGCAAAAGCGGCGCAAGGTAAACGCGAGTGTAAACCGGTAAATAATTATGGCAACTAATCACTAACCAGTTAAAAGACATGCGCAATTCACCCCCGCACATAAAATAAAACCCCGGAATTAACCGGGGTCTTAAGCGGGTGGCTGACGGGGCTCGAACCCGCGACCTCCTGGACCACAACCAAGCGCTCTGCCAACTGAGCTACAGCCACCATGTGCATTACCTGCAACAGCAATGAACTTTAGCTGCTTTACCCACCTGTACGCCACTTACGCGGCTGTGTATTAGGTCACGCTTTGGTCCAGGAGTGCCCAGAAGCGAGCCGGGCACACTCCAGGGACGCTTCCAAAGCGCCCCGGGCGCGCTGCACAGGCACTCCAAAAACGGCTTAGAAACGTTCAGCAATGCGCGCCAAAGTGGAGTCAGCACTGATTTGGGCCGCAATGGCGCCATAGTCGCGCTCTCCCCTCACCCTCAAATAGGGCCTGGCGATAGTAGCGCAGCTCATCGATGGAATCAGCAATGTCGCCCAGGGCGCGGTGGTTGCCGGTCTTTTCGGGGGCGTGGCTGTAGGCCTGGGGGTACCAGTGCTTGGCCAGCTCCTTGATGGTGGATACGTCAATGATGCGGTAGTGCAGGTGCTCAATAACCTCAGGCATGTCGCGGGCCAGGAAGTTTTTGTCGTTACCAACGCTGTTTCCGGCCAGCAGGGCGGTGCGCTCTTGGGGCACTAGACGCTTGATGTAGGCCAAAACCTCGGCGGTGGCGGTCTCCATGTCCATAGCCTCCGGCCCGGCTAGCTGCTCTAGCAGCCCCGAGTGGGTGTGCATGTTACGCACAAAGTCATTCATCTGCTCTAGGGCTTGCTGGCTGGGTTTAATCAGCAGGTCAATGCCCTTATCTAGGGGCTGTAGCTGGTAGTCGGTGACGATTACGGCCACCTCGATTAGGGCGTCGTCAACTAGGCTCAGCCCAGTCATTTCACAGTCGATCCAAACCAGCGGATCGTGCATCAGGCTCTCTTTACTCACGTAGGTAAGTGTACGCAGGCGCCGGCGCGGGGGTTAGTTTTCGATACAACTGTGCCCTAGCAGCTAGCTCGGCCCGGTGGGGCTGGGTAGTTGCTAGGGCACGTTCGGCGCGCCGTCGGCTAGTTGCCTTGGGCCTTAGTGGCGCGCTCGATGGCGTCTTGCAGTCGCTTTTGGGCATCGCCGTAAGCGCTCCAGTCGCCACGCTTCATGGCGTCGTTGGAGTCCTGCATGGCCTTCTTAGCGTCCGCCAGGGCCTGGCTCAGCGCCGGGTTATTGCCGCCAGCTGGGTTGGTGCCGGTAGCCGGGGTGGTGGCCGTCGACGCCGTCGGGCTAGACGCCGTCGGGCTGGCAGAGGCGCTCGGAGCCGCAGAGGCCCCAGGCGAGGCAGCGGGCTGCTTATTGGTGTTATTGGCGGCGCCGTTATCACCGTTTACGATCTGTTCACCGGTCTTAGCGCCGGAGTCTCCCCCGAACACCTGGTCCAGGGCGCCGTTAAGGGTGTCAGCGAAGCCAACCTTTTCACCAAAGAGCACCAGCACTTTACGCAGCAGCGGATATTGCGTACCCGAGGAGGACTGCACATAAACCGGCTGCACGTACAGCAGGCCGCCACCCACCGGCAGCGTCAGCAAGTTACCGCGCAACACCTGCGAGGACTGCTGGGCCAGCAAGTTCAAGGTTTGCGACACGTTAGCGTCAGAGGAGAACTTGTTTGCACCTGGCCAGGGCCCGACACATTCGATGAACGCGGCAGTTCCAACAACCTGATCTTGCCGTAGTTGGGGTTACGCACCCCGGCTTTACCGCTGGAGGTTTCTGAATCCACCGCAATAAATCCGGTCAGCACGTTACGGTCAGTAGTACCGCCAATGATGTAGACGCTGGAGAGGGAGAAGGAAGCCTTTTCCTGTCCGGGCATCTTCAAGGTCAGGTAGTAGGGTGCCTGCGCCCCAGCGTCGCGGCGAGTGGGGTCATCAGGAACCTTCCAGAAGTCACCACCGGAGTAGAACTCGTCAGCGCTACGCACGTGATAGCGGGCCATAACCGTACGCTGCAGTTTGAACAGGTCTTCGGGGTAACGCATGTGGGCCATCAGGTCCGCGCTCATCTTGCTCATGGACGTAACCGAACCCGGGAACACTTTGCTCCAAGCCTTAACAATGGGGTCTTTTTGATCCCATTCGTACAGGGTTACTGAGCCGTCATAGGCGTCTACCACGGCCTTAACCGAGTTACGCACATAGTTGGCCTTGTCAGTGTCGGCCCCCACCAGCGAGGAGGAGCCAGAGCGGGCGTCAGCGGTGGCGTCCTTGAGGGACTCGTGGGCGGCGTAGGGGTAGTTGTTGGAGGTGGTGTAACCATCCAAAATCCACACTACGCGCTTGGGAGTCTTGGGGTCGCCGTCGGTGTCAACTACCGCCGGGTAGGGGTGAGCATCCAGGGTGAGCCAGGGGGCCACCTTCTGCACGCGCGTGGCCGGGTCACGCACATAAAGAATCTGGGATTTAGCACCAACTTCCTTAGAGAACAAGATGTTCATTTCCCGGAATTTGACGGCGTACATGAACTTGTTGAAGGGGTTACCCACATTCGGGCCACCATTACCGGTGAAGGTGGTGTTTACCTGGCCGGCTTTAGTGGAGTCGTCAGGATAGTCCAGTTCACGCTTGGCATTGCCGGTGCCGCCCACAATGGAGTAGTCGGGAGACTGCTGTCCAAAGTAAATGCGCGGCTCGTAAACCCCCAGGTCACCGGTGGAGGGAATGCCGCCCTCCCAGAAGGAGGGGTAACCGCCACTGGCTACAGTGTTGCCGTAAGCGCTGACGACGCCGTAGCCGTGGGTGTAGACGGTGTGGTCATTAACCCAGGTGTGCTGATCCTTGCTAAGACCGTCCAGGTTCAATTCACGCACCGCAATGACCGTGTCGCGGCTGGTGCCCGAGACCTGGTAACGGTCAACGTTTAGCTGCGAAGAGAAGTTGTAATACTGCCGGTTTTGCTGCAGCTGGCGGAAAGTTGGGGTAACCAGGCTGGGGTCAAGCAAACGGATCGAAGCGGTAGATTCAGCGTCGGCCTTAAGCTGGCCGGCGTTGGCGTCAGTCTTGGCGTTATAGGCGGTAATTTCGGTTTTATCTAGGCCGTAAGCAGCCAAGGTGGCGTCAATATTGCGTTGAATATAGGGCGCCTCGCTGCGTTGGGCGTTGGGGTCAACCACAAACTTTTGCACTACCGCCGGATACACCGAGCCGATCACTAGTGAAGAAACCACCATAACCACCACACCAGTGATCGGCAGCTTCCAGGATTTCATCCAAATCGAAGCAATAAACAGCGCCGCAATTACCACACTAATAGCCGCCAAAATGGTTTTAGCTGGAATATTGGCGTGCACATCAGTATAGGTGGCGCCGTCGAAACGGCCACTTGCATCAAAAAGCAAACTGTAGCGTTGCAGCCAAAAATTAACGGCCTGGGTTAGGCAGTAAATAGCCGCAAAAATAGTTAGCTGCACTCGCGCAGAACGAGTAACTGTAAAGCGCGGCGCGAAAGTAATTCCGCCGTAAAGATAGTGCGTGCCCACACTGAAAATAGCGGCGGTAACCGTAATTGAAACCAGCAGCCGAATCAGTGTACGCAGCAGCGGCAAAATAAAGATATAGAAGGATACATCCAGGCCCCACTGTGGGTCTTTAACCCCAAACGCAGAGGAATTAAAAGCCAGCAGAATTTCACGCCAATGCGGCATGGCCTGAGTAAAGCCCACAAACAGGCCCACCCCTAGGGGCACCAGCCAGGTTAGGGTGCGGCGCATAGGTTCAATGGCCCGCTGGTAGACCTCCATGGCGCGCTCGTCGTGGCTGGGCACGCGTAGCGGCCGGGCGCGATAGGCAAAACGCATAGACAGCCACACTGCCAGGGCTGTTAGTAGCCCCGTGGTCAGGGCCATCAGCGCAGAGGCGATCCACTGGGTCCACAGCACGCGCGCAAAGCCAAGCTGGTTGAACCACAAAATGTCGGTCCACACTTGGGAAAACCCGGTAACCGCAATAGCTGCAATAAACAGGATCGAGATAGTTATAGGCAAAGCACCCGTGCGTTTGCGTGTAGGGGTTGAGGATGGCTTGCCCTTTTTGGGCCGGCTTTGACCCTCCCGGCCAGATTCACTCACCTTGTGTCTCCTTCGTGTTTGGGTTCACTAAGACTAATGGTTACATATGTGCCGCTTAAGTTGTTAGTAGCCTCGCTTTAGGCGTGCGTGGGGCTTAAAGAATGTAAGAATTTACCTATGACTAGCAACGAAAGTCCTTCAGCGGCTCATTTTGCCCTTGCCCGCGCAGTTGTGGAGCTCGAAGAGCATGTCAGCACGCGCGGCTGGGATGGGCCTACCAGCGTATTTGCGCTGGTGCGTACCGCCGACGCACTGGCTAATGACCCTTCCCTGGCCCAGCTGCTGCCTGCCCAGGTGGTGCAAGACGCCCAGCAAGACCCCCAGCTATTGATGAGCATTGAGCAAGATGGCTTGCCTGAGGCCGTTGATTTGGAGGATCTGCTGGCCCAGTTGGCTTGGCCGGCTGAGGTTGATGGGGCGGCGCTAAGTGTTGAGCGTTCGGTTTTGCCCCCGCAGGCTGAGCAGGCTGCTGGTGCCATTAGCGACGACGACGAACGCCTGGCTTTCCTAGCCAACCACCCTGAGCGTGAGGATGTGCGCATGGTGGTGGGCGTGCTGCGCGGAGGCGAATCCTGGTGCGCTTTGCGTATGCGTTCGCATGATGAGCCCACCCAGGTAGTTCAGGGCAGCGACCTAGTACCGGGACTGGTCGCCGCCCTGAAAGCTACTTTGGTTTAGTTTTCAGCCCTGGGAGCCGGACTCTTCGTCCTTATCAGAGTTGGCGGCGTCGCCCTGATAACCCAAGGTGCCGTCAAGCAAACTGGCCAGATCGGCGTCGATATCCGCTTCCATCTGGGCCTGAGCTGCGCGCATAGCCAGGAACTGCTCGGGCTTGTCTAGCTCGTCAGCGCGCGGGGTCAGGTCTGGGTGGGCCCACAGCGCGTCACGCTCGCTTACCCCCACCTCGGCGCCGATACGCTGCCACAGCTGGGAGGCTTCGCGGGCGCGGCGCGGGCTGATTTCCAGCCCCATCAGCTCGTGGAGCACCTTCTGGGAGCCGCCGCTAATACGACGACGGCGCATCATTTCCTGCAGAGCCACCGCATGCGGCAGCTGGGCCACACAAGCCTGGAAGGTGACGGTTTCTACCCAGCCCTCAATTACTGCCAGCAAAGTTTGCAGCTTTCTAGGGCTGCCACCTGCGCGGGGGAGGCGGTAGTGAACATGTCTGAGGCGTTTAGTGCGCCCTGCACGGCCTGGGGGTCGGTGGGGTCGATGCCGCTGACGGCCTCCTCAATACCTGCCGTGTCAACGGAGATTTCGCGACTATAGGTTTCTACCGCACCCAGCACGGCCCCGCGTAGCCAGGGCACGCGCGCATAGAGGCGCTCGGTGGCGGCTTCACGCACCGCCAGATACATGCGCACCTCATCCTCGGGCACATCCAAATCCTTGGCGAACTCAGCCACGCCGGCAGGCAATATGGCGGCGTCGGTACTAGCTAGCAGCGGCAAGCCCATGTCAGCAGCGGAGATAGCACCCTTAGCTACCTGGCCCACGGCGTAACCCACCTGCATGGCGCAGGCGGCTTTAGACATGTTGCCTACCAGGGAGCTAATGGCATCAATCTGCTCGCTCATGCCCGACATTTCTTCAGGCAGGTCAGCGATCTGGGCGCGCATGGCGGCGCTTAGCGCTTTAGTAATGGCTTTGGCTACCGGCTCGCATACGCGCTGCCAGCCCGGCCAGGTGGCCTCAATCCACTTGTCGCGGCTCCAGGCTTCGCGTTTACCTGCGGCGGGAGCAAAATCGGTGACACTGTCTAGCCATAGGTCGGCCACAGTTAGGGCTTGGCGCACCTGTTCAGCCTGGGCGGCGGTAATAACTGCTTCACTTTCCAGCTGGCGCTTGGCTACATTCTTGCCAGATTCCCAGTTAACCTCGCCGTCGGAGGTGCCTGAGAACATCATCTGCATAAAACCAGCCATTTGGGCTTGGGCTGCAGCCATCTGTTCGGGCGAGAACTGCTGGCCAAGCTGGGAGAAGTCGATGCCGGTGACGCCACTGTCTTTCATCGACTGGGCTAGTTCACGCGCGCCCGCCTCCCCCAGCATGGGGGTAAACATGGCCACGAGCTGTTCAAACTCTTTGTCGTCCATGGTGGGCCTTTCGTACGTAGTTCGTTACATGCTCTACAATAGCGCCCCAAAAACAAAGTTGCGTTAGCTGGACTCAACTTTGTTGATAATTGTGGCTGTAAGCGAATCTATCCATGTGGTGGCGATAACTCACAAGCACATAGTTGCAATGAGACACTAAGTAAGTGAGTCACGATTCCAACCCCACCTCCCCCACCCCGCCCACTTCTAGCTCTCAAACTGCCGTAGACCCCCAGGTGCAGGCAGAGCTTGAAAAAGAGGTACAAGCAGGCATTGATAGCCAGCTGCGCCGCGAGCGCAAGCGTCGCCTGATTGCGCTGTGTTCTGTGTTGAGTGTGCTGATTTTGGTTGGGTTGCTTGGCTTTTTGCCGACCACTGACTACGTTGTTGAGTCTCCTGGACCTGTCTTGAATGTTAATGGCAAACTTGAGGGTAAAGATATAATTTCGGTCAAAAACACCAATATCCCAACTACTCCCCTGGCTATGACCACCGTGAGCGTGCAGGGCTGCGACGATAAGGGAATTACCTACTGGCAGCTAATTAAGTCGGAACTGACCAGCTCTGACGCCGTCGTCGAGCGCGATAACGTGTGCCCTAAGAACATTAGCGAAAAAACTGTATCCCAGGTTTCTGCAGCCCAGATGACCGGTTCGCAAGACAGTGCGGTGGTGGCCGCCTGGCAGCTAACCAAACCGGACACTAAATTCACTTTGACTGTTGAGCAGGCAGTGACCGACAGCGCTAAACAGGCTTTTAACAAGGGCGACAAGCTAGTTTCTATTGTGGACGCCGATTCGAAGAGCGTGCAGATCACTAGCTACAAGCAGCTGCGTGAAGTGCTTGAGAAGCTAACTCCAGGCAAGCCCATTAAGATCACTATTGAGCGAGGCTCAGCCACCCAGGAAGTAAGCGTGGTTGGCGCTAAGCCTGAGGATTCTAGCCGTAAGGGCGCCATGCTGGGCATTACTTTGAATGTCAACCCGCCTGCCGGCCATGAGGTTACTTATGCGGTTGAACGTATTGGTGGCCCTAGCGCTGGCATGATTTTCGCTTTGGATATTGCTCAGCGCCTGGAGGGCAAGAACTATGCGGGCACTACCCCAGTAGCCGGCACGGGCACTATTGATTTAAGTGGCAATGTGGGTCCCATTGGTGGCATTAAGCAAAAGATGCTGGGCGCTAAGCATGAAGGTTACAAGGTGTTCTTGGCTCCCGCTGCTAACTGCGCTGATGTGGTGGGCAATGAACCTAAGGGGATGACGGTGATCCCGGTTTCCACCTTGAGCGAGGCGCGCACAGCTATGCAGCGCGTGGCCGCCGGTCAAGCTCCGGCCACCACTTGCAAGGCGATCCTACAGAAGCAGAAGTAAGCCAGCACAGAAGCAGAAGTGAGTCAACAGAAGCGCCAAGTCTGCAAAAGTTATCCACAGAACAATATTAAATATTGCCAAACATCATAGCTAACTATCAAACTTAGTCTTAAGTAGATAGGAGGGCTAGGATGTCTAGCAATACTTACACGCGGCTGCTGTGGCGCGGTGACGGCTACAGCCAGCTGCCCCAGGGCCAGCGCATAGGCGTTAGCTGCTATAAGGAACACAAGTTTTTGCAGGCGCTTTTGCAGCTCTACCAAAGCCGGGGCATTGCCTTAGAGCAGGGTGAGCCGCCGGATTTGGAGGCTGAAGTTAAGCAGTTGGCGCGCTCTTTGAACCTGCCGCTGGGGCGCTGCTGGAAGTTAAGCCATGAGCTGCGTTGGGCGCTGCGCACCGCCCGGTCAGCTCCCCCTGCCCGCAGCTCAGCTCCCTCTGCCCGCAGCTCAGCTTCCCCTGCCCGCAGCTTTGCCGCTGAGCCCACTTTCCACATTTTCGACTACGCCCACAGCCAGGGCGCTTTAGCCAGCCAGCTTGAGCAGGCCTTAATGAAGAATGGTTTTAGCCCCAGCCCACCTGATCGGCGCTGCCAGTTGCTAGTGCCGCTAGGCTCCCAGGTGTTACCTCCGCGTCTAAACAGCTATTTTTTGCAGCAAAACTTTAATTTTTTGCCGGTTTTGGCGCGCGACGGCGGCTGGCTGATCGGCCCGCTTACCGTGCCGGGCTTAAGTCAATGCTCCACCTGTTTGGATCTTTACCTTAGCGAGGCCGATCCGGCTTGGCCCACGCTAGCCACCCAGCTGCTGTGCCAGCCAGTTGCAGCTAGCAGCCAAAGCGTGGCCACGCACTGCATAAATATTGTGGTGCAGGTAGTTGCTAGTTTCTTTAGTGGTAGCGACCATTGGCTGGGACGCTATATGGAATTTAGCCAGGCCGATCTGGTCGGCTCCAGCCAAGTGCTTAGCCCCCACCCCGAGTGCGGCTGTGGCGGCCTGCAACTGCTAGAGCCCATTCGCCCTGTCGCCGCCCCCAAGACACTGGAAGCCACAGAAACGCTGGAAGCTAGCAAGACGCTGGAAGCCCCTGGCGCCGTCGCCGCTTAAAAACCAAACTAGCTACTAGAGTGCTCACGTACCAGCGCCAAAACCTGGGCCCCATAGGTTTCCAGGCGGCGCTTACCCACCCCACGAATAAGCAGCAGCTGCTTTAACGTCTTGGGTTTAACCACCGCAATTGAGCGCAAAGTCTCATCCGCAAACACCGTGTAGGCAGGGCGGCTGTACTCGTCAGCCAGCTGCTTACGCCAAACCTTCAAAGCCTCAAACAAGGCCACAGTTTCCGCATCCTGCTCGGCAGCAAACAGCTCACTAGTGCGCTTGCTGGCCTGCCGCTTAGAGGCGCTACGCTGTCCCTTTTCCTGCGGCCAAATACCCTCCAGGAAACGCGAATATTTACGGCTGCCCTTACCGCCCGCCGAACGTGAGCGGGCATAAGAAATATGTAGATGCTTGCGGGCACGGGTAACGCCCACATACAGCAGACGTTTTTCTTCCTCAATCTCCGCCTCAGTGGTTGACAGCGAAATCGGCATTAGTCCCTCGCTGACCCCCACCAAAAACACCGCGTCCCACTCCAAACCCTTAGCGGCGTGTAGCGACGAAAGCGTCACCCCGGCCACCGTGGGGGCGTTTTGGGTGGCCGCACGCTCAGCCAGCTCAGATACAAAATCAGCCAGGCTCGCCCCGCGCGCCTTATAAATCTCGTCAGCCAACTTCACCAGGGCGTTTAGCGACTCCCAGCGTTCACGCACCGCCCCACGTGAGGCGATCGGCTCACGCGTCCAGCCTTCACGGCCCAGCACTTCACGCACCGCTTCAGGCATATCCAGACGGTCACCATTAGCCTCACGCAGCGCCGCCCGCAGCACAATCATGGCGCGCTTGACTTCTTCACGGGCAAAGAATTTCTCCCCACCGCGCACCAGGTAGCCAATTTGGGCGTCAGCCAAAGCTTGCTCAAAAGCTTCCGACTGAGAGTTAGTGCGGTACAAAATCGCGATCTGGCTGATACTGACGCCAGAGTCAATCAGACGGCGGATAGCGCCAGCCACAGCGTTAGCCTCGGCGACGTCGTCGTCATAAGCCATATAGGTAACCGGCGGACCAGCGGGCTGCTGCGCCACCAACTCCACCGCCCCGGGCGGCAACTGACCTAGGCGCCCACCCCTGCGGCCGGCCAAAACCGTGTTAGCTAAGCTCACCACCTGCGGCGTAGAGCGGTAGTCGCGCACCAAGCGCACAGTTTTAGCTCCCTCATAGCGCTGGTTGAAATGGGTCAAAAAGTAGGGGGTGGCGCCGGTGAAAGAGTAAATGGTCTGGGAAACGTCGCCCACCACGCATAATTGACGACGGCGCGGCCCCAGCCACAAATCCAGCAGGCGCTGCTGCAACGGGGACACGTCCTGATACTCATCAACCACAAAATGGCGGTACTGCTGGCGGATACGCATGGCGATATCCTCACGGTCCCGCAAAATCCCCACCATCAGCAGCAACACATCTTCAAAGTCGATAGTGCGCCGGTCAGCTTTAACCTCTTCATAAGTTTGCAGCAGTCTAGAGACAGTTTCCGACTCTAACCCAGCCACTTCACGGCCCAGCTCAGCGGCCTTTCCAGATAGTGCTCAGGGGAAGTCATAGTGACCTTGGCCCACTCCACCTCAGCCGCCAAGTCACGCACCGAATCTTTATTAACCTGCAAGCCCAGTGTCCGCGCCGCCACGCCCACCAACGGGGCCTTATGCTCCTGGATCGGCGGGCACACTCCCCCAATGGCGTTAGGCCAAAAATAGGTCAGCTGCCGCAGCGCGGCGGCGTGAAAAGTACGCGCTTGTACCCCAGGCACCCCCAAATTAGCCAGCCGCGAGCGCATCTCCCCCGCCGCGCGGGCAGTGAAGGTCAGCGCCAACACCTGGCTGGGCTGGTACACCCCCTGGGCCACCCCGTTAGCGATGCGGTAAGTAATGGCGCGGGTTTTACCCGTGCCGGCGCCCGCCAACACGCATAGTGGCCCCGAAAGCTGCTCAGCTACCTGGCGTTGATCATCATCGAGGGCTTGCAGTAGCTGCTCGCTAGTGGGAGGCGTTGAGGTCATATAGCTACTTTAATGGCTTCCCGGCCGCGCCTTAGCGTGACCGGTACGCTTGGGCGCCCGGCGCACTTGGGCGTGCCCGGCAGGCCCAAGCCGCTCGCTCTACGGGCGCATCTAGGGCTCAGCACGGCTAATGCGCCGGCGGGGCAATGCGCATCTAGGGCTCAGCGCGGCTGGGGTAGCTCGCGCCCATACCAGGCACGCACCAAGGCGTGACCGCTGGAGGCCCGCCCTGGCACAATCACCTTGCCCTCAAGCACCAGCTGGGTGAACTCCTCGCGGCTAACCCAAAAAGCGTGGCCTACCTCTTGCATATCGGCCTTGGGTTCTTGCTGGCCGCCAGCGCGGGCGGTGAAAGCAAACATTAGTGAACGCGGAAATGGCCACGGCTGGCTAGAGCAGTAGCTAGCCTGGCTGATCTTAATGCCGGTTTCTTCTAAAGCTTCACGCACCACTGCCGCCTCTAAAGACTCTCCGGCCTCCACAAACCCGGCCACCACCGAGTAGCGTCCTGGCTGCCAGGTGGCGCCGTGAATTAGCAGTAGCCGCTCGGCGTCGTCGGTGATTGCCACAATAATTGCCGGATCGGTACGCGGATAGGTGATATGAGCGCAGGCGGTGCAATGCTTCTCCCAGCCCGCGCAGGCAAGCTTTAAGCTGGCGCCGCAGCGCTCGCAGAATTTAGTGTTTGTCCCAAGTTGCTAGGGCCACGGCCGCCGCCGCCAGTTCGCCCTGGTAGGGCTCTAGCATTCCGGCCACTGCCCGTAGCGGCGCAAAGCAGTGCTGCCAGTTCTCTTCTAGACGCTGGCTAGGGGCTTCAACGCGCAGAGCCAAGTAGCTTTTTTCACCATATTTACCCAAGTAGTAAGGTTCTTGGGGGCTAAATGGCAGTTGCGCCACCTGGGCGTGGCTTAACTCAAGTAACTGCTCGGCTTCCATATGGGCCAGATCGGGTGGGGTTAACCCGCCGTGAGGGGCTTGGCCATAGACGTGAGTAGATTTGATGGCCACTTCGCCGCGCGCAGTAACCAGGATGTAGCTGGTGTTGGGCGAGTCTTTAAGCGAGTTCAGGTAGTTGGCGTCGTTGCGCCTGACGGCGTCTCTATCAAACTGGCCGCTAGCCATGGGTAAATCCATAGCTTCAACTATAGGTCGCTTGTATTTCTAAACTAAAGCTATGAGCTTGGCCTATCTAGATCACGCAGCCACCAGTCCGGTCCGACCCGAAGTGGCTGAGGCTTACGCTAAAGACTTAGTTGATTTTTCTGGCCTGGGCACTAACCCTGCTTCCACCCACAGCAGCGGCCGGCGCGCCGCCGGGGCCCTGTTTGAGGCCCGCGAGCGAGTAGCTGCCCTGCTTGGGGCCAGTGCCCATGAGGTTATTTTCACCAGTGGCGGCTCTGAAGCCGATGCCCTGGCGGTTAGCGGTTTTGCTTTCGACGCCGCCCAGCGCGGCCAGGGGTGCGCCCTGCTGGTTAGCGCTGTGGAGCACCCGGCGGTGCTTGACTCAGCCCAGCGCGCCCAAAATTTTGGCTCCATTACTCGCCTGTTGGCGGTTGATGCCCAGGGCCGGGTGGATTTGGAGGCTTTCGCGCAAACGCTGCAGCAGGTAAGCGTGGATGATGCCCTACTGGTAAGTGTCATGCTGGCCAATAATGAAACTGGCGTGATTGAGCCGCTAAACGAGATTGCCCAGCTGCTTGCCTCCCAGGCCGCCCACCGCGCTGAGGTTATTGAGCAGCGCGCCGCGAATGGGGGCCGAGCCAAGCGCGTGGGTAGCGCAGCAGTGGCGGCGCTTAGCCCCCAAAACCGGCCCTGGCTGCACACTGACGCTACCGCCGCCGTCGGCAAAATGCGGGTGGATATGGGCCAACTGCAAGTTGACGCCCTGAGCCTGTCTGGCCACAAACTGGGAGCCCCGGTAGGGATTGGGGCGCTGGTAGCCAACCGCTCTATGCCGTTGAAAAGCCCTTATGGGGGCGGCGGCCAGGAGCGGGGGCTGCGTTCGGGCACGCAGGATGTGGCCGGGGCGCGGGCTTTGGCCTTGGCTATGGAATTGGCTGAGGGTGAGCGTGAAGCTAAAACTGCCCAGTGGCGACTTTGGCAGCAGCAGCTACGCGATTGCGCGCGGGCAGCGGGAGGCACGGTTTCTGCTAACTCAGCTCCCACAATTAGTTCCACCGCACATGCCTGGTTTAGTGGGGTTGATAGTGAAGCGGTGCTGATGGCTTTGGATATGGCACAGGTGGCGGCCTCTGCTGGTTCGGCCTGCCATGCGGGCGTGGCCGGGGCCTCTCACGTTTTGGAGGCTATGGGGGTTGACGACGACGCCGCTAGCTGTGGCCTACGTTTCTCCTTTGGCTGGTCTACTACCCAGGCACAAATTGACGCCGCGCAGGCGGCTTGGGCGGCGCGATTGAGGTTGCCAGGCGGGCGTGGGCTACAAAAAATAGGTCGAAACTAAATTACCTTTAGGCTTTTGACACCATTGTCTGTAACACTTGTTACATGAGCGCCTATGATCCCAGACAGCGCCGCGAGCCAGCCGCGCCTGAGAATTCCCAGCAAAACGGCTATTTTTCTGCCCCGACTGCCTCCGGGTCTGTCACCCCTGCTACCCCCGGGCAGCAGCCTACTGCAGCCTTCCAGGCTCCTTACGACGGCGCCCGCGAGCAGCCCACTACGGCTTTTAACGCTTCTGGCCAGGCCCCCTATAACTCTGTAGAGCCAGATCCGGTTGCTTACCAACCCACCCAGGCTATGCCTCCAGTTGGTTCACAGCCCGCCGGCGGCGCTCACGCCGCCCCGCCGGCCACCCAAGCCATGGACCCGATTGACGCGTTCACGCCAGAACCTACCCAGGCCATGCCGCCAGTTATTCAGCCCAAGAGCGCGGGCCAAGATCTGCCTTATGCCACCCAGGCCATGCCGCCAGTTGGTTCACAGCCTGCCGGCAGTGCTCACGCCGCCCCGGCCACACGAGCTATGCCTGCGGCCACCCAGGCTATGCCTCCAGTTGACGCTCAGGAAGCTTTACCGCCTTCAGTTTCCCCGCGCCGTGGCCGCGCAGCGGGAGCTGTAGGAGCTGGCGCGATGGCAGCAGGCGGCGCGGCTAGTGCTGCGCAGCGTCCGCCAAGTGTGCCGCCAGGCAGTATTCCTCCAGGCAGTGTCCCCCCAAGTAGCATTCCCCCGGGCGGGCCACTTACTGATGATGAGCCCGCTGAGGATGAAGAGCCCACCAAGCGCAGCAAATTTATGCTGTGGTTCATTTTGGCGCTGCTTGCCTTCTTGGCGGTCTGTTTCGCTATTGCTTGGTCTGCTACCGGCAATTCTGTGCCCGACCCCACACTAGCGCTCCGGCTGTGATTACTCCTTCGTTGGACAGCACGGCTACCCCTGCGCCAACTTCCACCACTAAGCCGCTGGGTAAGTCCTCGCCGTCGCCGACGCAGGAAAATAACAATAACAACCAGCCTGTGCAACCTAGCCAACCTGAATATACTCAGCCGCCGCAGCAGAATTACCCCTCTGCGCCGTCGCAGCCTAGTTACACTTCCCCTTCGCCTTACCCGAACGATCCGGGTAATGATGATGACGACGACGATAACGACGACGACGATGGCAATAATTACATTGTGCCTGGACCGGGTGACCCAAATAACTCAAATAGCTAACAAATATTACTGTTTGACCTAATAAACCCCCGCTTCCAGGTTATTCTCAGACTACTTCCAGCCAAATTTGTTATTAATTTATTGGCTGGTTTAGTCCAGCCGCGCTCCCCAGCTCAAAAATTCGGCGGTAGCGCACATGTAAGAACAGGAGGTGTAGAAATTGAATATACGATTCGTACCATTTAGTCAGTGGGATCGAGACGTTAAAACCAAGTTCTACACCTTAGTAATTGCCGCAGTTATGGTTGTGGCTTTGCTAACCGGTTTGAGCATGTGCGCGCCTGCCGCAAAATCTAAAGGTGGCACCCCTCAAAGTTGCGGCAACCACTCACACCCCCACGCCAACAGCTAAACCCTTGGCGGCTGGGTTAGTTAAACCAAAGCCAAAGGACTCTCCCTTGCCTGCGGCTACCGCAACCCCCACTGAAGAGCCCACCTTTGAGCCAGAGCCCACTCCACCCCAGAACCTACTAGCGCCACTCCAGAACCTACTAGCGCCCCCACGCAAGCACCCGTTCAGCAGCAGCCAAATATAACTATCCCCACTTCTGCTCCTACCACTAGCACAGAGCAGCACCCTGTCACCCAGCCCACCACTGCCCAGTCCCCTGAAACTAAGGTGCGCCCGCGTCGTCCGCGTAACCTTGACCGCTCCAATGAGGCCTACTATCGCAGCTGCCGTGATGCCTACTACGCCGGAGCCACCCCTATCTATTGGGGGCAGCCCGGTTACCGTCGCGGCCTAGACCCCAACGGTAACGGCATTGCCTGCGAAAGCTGGCCGCGCCGCTAAGAGCAGCCAGAGCGAACGCCGAGCTGCAGTTTCACCAACAGCCAGTGCCCAACGGCAGTTTTGATAGAGCGCTCACCACGCGCTGATTTCAATTGACGCTTAAACCTTTACTCCCCTAAAGTCTGGCTTTGCTGGTTTAAAGGGTGCAAACACCCCAATCTTTAGGAGGCAAATATGCGTGTTTTGGCGGCACTTAGTGGTGGAGTGGATTCTGCGGTGGCCGCCGCACGCTGCGTGGAGGCTGGTTACGACGTCGTCGGCGTACATATGGCCCTTTCACGCAACCGCGCCCAATCACGCTCAGGTTCACGCGGCTGTTGCTCGATTGAAGACGCCTCTGATGCGCGCCGAGCCGCAGATGTACTGGGTATCCCCTTCTATGTGTGGGACCTGTCGGAAGAATTTGAGGCGCTGGTAATCGAGGATTTCCTGGCCGAATACCGCGCTGGGCGCACCCCCAACCCCTGCATTCGCTGCAATGAGCGAGTCAAATTTGATGTTCTGCTAGAGCGCGCCATGACGCTGGGCTTTGACGCGGTAGCCACCGGCCACTACGCCCGCATTAGTGGCGGCGCATCCAGTGGCAAGCCTGGAGACACCAGCCAGTTGGAGCTGCGCCGGGCGGTAGACACCGTCAAGGACCAATCTTATGTGCTGGCTGTTTCGGGCCGCCAAGCCCTTTCACGGGCGATTTTCCCGCTGGGAGATGTAGAAAACAAGGCTGCGGTGCGCGCCGAGGCCGCTCGTCGGGGCCTGCCGGTAGCTAGTAAGCCTGACTCTTACGATATTTGTTTTGTGGCCGACGGCGACACGCGTGGTTTCCTCCAGCGCAACCTGGGTGTACAAGAAGGCCAGATGGTTGACCCTGAAGGAAACGTGCTAGGCACCCACCAGGGCTACTACGGTTTCACTATTGGCCAGCGTAAAGGCTTGGGACTAGACCATCCGGCTGCCGATGGGCGCCCGCGCTACGTTTTAGAAACTCGCCCCGCCACTAACCAGGTGGTGGTAGGCCCAGCCCAGCTGCTTAGCCGCACCACGGTCAGCGCCACTGACTTGATCACTTTGGTTGATAACGCCGACTGGGAGCACGTGAGCTTGCAGCTGCGCGCCCACGGGCGGGCCGTGCCCGCGCAGGTAAAGCTCGACACCCAGGCCGCCACCTTGGAAGCCCAGCTGCAAGAGCCGGTGCGCGGCATTGCGGCAGGCCAGTCGCTAGTGGTTTACGACGGCGAGCGCGTACTAGCCCAAGCCACCGTGGCCTAGAACAAGCCAGCGCGCCTAGAAAGCGCCCCACCAATTGCGCCAGCCATGCCGAGCTGGCCATGCCGAGCTGGCCATGCTGGGCTGGCCATGCCGAGCTGGCCATGCTGGGCTGGCCATGCCGAGCTGGCCATGCTGGGCTGGCCAGAACCAAAGTAGCTGGCGCCTGGCCCCCTAGGGCTACCCAGCACCTGTGCAGGCGCCAGTGCTCACAAAGCCCACAAAGCTCACAAACAAAGCGTTGGCCCCGGTTAGTTACTAACCGGGGCCAAGGTTTTTAGCTAACAGGCCAGTTAGCGAGTCTTGGCTAGCTCCTCAATCAGCTGAGGTACCACCGTGGACACGTCGCCAACCACACCAAAGTCTGCCATCTCAAAGATGGGGGCTTCAGAATCGTCACAGATGGCCACAATAGTGCCGGCGCCCTGAATACCACTGGTGTGGTGCACAGCTCCAGAAACACCCAGGCCAATGTATAGGCGCGGGGCAATAGTTTCACCGGTCTGGCCTACCTGCGCTGAGCGCTCAATCCAGCCCTCATCGCAGGCCACGCGAGTGGCGCCCACAGCCCCGTTAAGCAGCTGCGCAAGCGAATGGACCAGGTCAAAGTCGCCGTCGACACCGCGACCACCAACCACCACAGTGCGGGCCTGAGCCAGCTGCGGGCCGGCAGCAGCCTCATCCTCGGTGTGGCTAACTACCTCAACACGCTTAGCGGCCTGGCTTACGCTCACCGCCAGGGTCTCAACCTGGGCCGCAGCTCCACCACAGGGCTCCGCCTCTACCGCGCCGGGGCGCAGGCACACCAGCGGCGGGTTGGCGCCAGAGTCAGCGCGCAGATCAAAAGTGGTGTTCCAAGAACCCGAAAGCACCAGCTTGGAGGCGCGCACATGCTGATCAACAACCTCCAGGCTGGCGGCGTCAGCGATGCAAGCGCTGGCTAGCTTCACGGCGGCGCGGCCAGCAATTTCCTTGGCGCGGTGGTCACTGCCAAGCAAAATCAAGGCGGGCTTAACCTCGTGGGCGGCAGCGATTACTGCGTCAGCACCGGCGGCAGAAACCAGCTCGTCAGCCCCGGCGTAATCAGCCACCAGCACGCGGCTGGCACCATAGTTACCCCAAGCGGCGGCGTCGACCTTACCCGAAACCACGGCCACCACATCAGCGCTGGTCAGCGAGCGGGCGGCAGTTAGTAGTTCAACGGCAGCAGCACTGGGGGCGCCGTCACTTAGCCCACCAGCCACCAAAATCGTAGCGTCTAACATATTGCCTTCTCCCCTCACACCAGCTTGTTTTCCACTAGCCAGGTAGCTAGCTGCTTACCGGCTTCACCGGCGTCGGTAACGATTACGCCACCGCTGCGGGCCGGGCGAGCCTGAGCATCAACCATTTCAATGACGCCGGGTGCCGGCTCGATACTAGATCGCTAAGCTCCCAAGTTTCTAGCGGCTTCTTCTTAGCCGCACGCATGGCTGCAAAGTTGGGGTAACGCGGGTCGTTAGCCTGGTCAGTTACAGACACCAGGGCCGGCAGCTGGGCACGTAAAATTTCGTGCACGGTACCCAAGTTGCGCTGCACGTTTACCACATCGCCCTCAACCTCAAGGCTGTGGGCCATGGTCAGGGCCGGCAGGTCCAAAGCGCTAGCCAAGGCCCCGGGTAGCATGGCACTCATCGAGTCCAGCGAGGCCATACCGGTAATAACCAGGTCAACCTCACCGATTTTTTCAATTGCCGCAGCCAATACGCGGGCGGTAGCGACCACGTCGGAACCAGCCAACGCCTCATCGCTAACCAAAACGGCACTATCTGCCCCCATTTGCAGGGCGCGACGCAAACCTTCTTCAGCGTCTTGCGGGCCCATAGAAAGCGCCACAACCTCGCCGTCGTGCTCTTCTACTAAGGACACTGCTGCCTCAACAGCATTTTCATCTAGTTCGTTTAGAACATCGTCCTCGCCACGCACTAGGCGCTCGTCTTCAAGGCGACGTTCGGATTGCACATCCGGTACGTGCTTCACGCAGACCACAATTTTCATAGCAAATAGACTGCCACAGGCCCGCCAGCAACACCATGTTAGGCCAGCCTCACGCTTAGCGTTTCACAATTGGCTTGATTAGCCCAGGGCACAAATACATGCGAGCTGTACCTGTAATCAGTACGTAATATTTATCTTGTCCCAAGCTGGTTCAAAATGAGAGACAATAACCCTGTGTGTCATATGCAAACCGATGAGGAAGTTCTACTGCCCGCCCCACTAAGCGAACAGGCAGCATTAAATCCCTACGTTTTGGGCGCTACGCCTAACGACGACGGGGTCGATTTCGTAGTGAACGCCCCTGGTGCAAGTGCAGTTGATCTGTGCTTGATCGACGGCGAGGGTGCTGACCTGCACGAACGCCGTATCGGTATGCATGACCACCTTACTGGCTCCTGGTCAGCCCACATTAGCGGCCTCGGTCCCGGCCAGCGCTACGGCTACCGCGTTTACGGGCCCTGGAACCCCAACGAGGGCTTGCGTTACAACCCCCGCAAGTTCCTACTAGACCCCTATGCCAAGGCGCTAGCTACTAAAGCAGTCCTAGATGACTCCCTTTACGCCCACAAGGTAGGCGTCCACGGCCTACCCACCAGCGCCAACTGGGAGATTTCTGAGCTAGATTCCCTGCCCTACGCCGCCATTGGCGTGGTAGCTGACCCCAATTACCAGCCGGTTGCTCCTTCACCGCGTATCAGTGCCGATCAACGTGTAATTTACGAAACCCACGTGGTGGGTCTAACCAAGCAGCTAGAAGCTATTCCTGAAGATCTGCGCGGCACCTACGCCGGTGTAGCCCACCCGGTGATGATTGAGTACCTAAAGAACCTGGGTGTAACCACCATTGAGCTACTGCCTATCCACGCCAAGTTCGACGAACCCTGGCTAACCCGCCGTGGCCTTAGCAACTACTGGGGTTACGCCACCTTGTCTTACTTTGCCCCTGAGCCCACCTACGCCACCAAGGCTGCCCAGGAAAGCGGTCCCCAGGCGGTGCTTAATGAAGTGCGTGACATGGTCTCCACCCTGCACGAGGCTGGCCTGGAAGTAGTTTTGGATGTGGTTTACAACCACACCGCTGAAGGCGGCTTTGATGGCCCCACCCTATCTCTGCGCGGCTTTGACGATCTGGGCTACTACCTGCACGATCCGGTAAACAAGCGCCAATACGTGGATGTTACCGGCACCGGTAACACGGTGGACTTCCGCAACCGCCAAGCTATCCGCCTAACCCTAGACTCACTGCGTTACTGGGTTAGCGAGATGGGCGTGGATGGTTTCCGTTTCGACCTAGCCGTAACCCTGGGCCGCCACGCCGGTGAGTGGCGCCGCGACCACCCGCTACTGGTGGCCATGACTACCGATCCGGTTTTGTGTTCCAAGCTGCTGATTGCTGAACCTTGGGATGTGGGCCCGGGCGGCTGGCGCACCGGCGAGTTCCCCATCCCATTCCTCGACTGGAACGACCGCTACCGTGGGGCTCTACGTGAATTCTGGCTCAGTGACCCCAAGGAAATGAGTCACGGCAACAACGGCCATGATGCCCGTGAGCTAGCTACCCGCATTGCTGGTAGCGCAGACCTATTCGCCTGGGGTGACACCGTGCACGGCCGCACCCCGCTAGCCAGTGTGAACTTCGTTACCGCCCATGATGGTTTCACCCTGCATGATCTAACCACTTACAACCACAAGAACAATGTTGCCAACGGCGAGGACAACCGCGACGGCACCTGGGATAACCGTTCTTGGAACCACCATGATTTTGATGGTGAAGCAGACCAGGTTCCTGGCGCTGAAACCGTCAACATGATGCGTTTGCGTAACGCGCGTAACCTACTGGGCACCTTGTTCATCTCCTCTGGCACTCCCATGCTGCTAGGTGGTGACGAGTTTGGCCGCACCCAGGGTGGTAACAACAACGCCTACTGCCAAGATAACGAGATTTCCTGGTACGACTGGAACTTAAAGACTTGGCAAAAAGAACTAATTGCCACCACCAGCTACCTAATTAAGCTGCGTCAGCAGCACCCGGCGCTGCGCCGAAGCCAATTCGCTACCGGCCAGGTTGCCCCCGGAGACAAGATTCCTGACCTGTCCTGGTACGACATCACCGGTAACCTCATGCGCCCTGAGCAGTGGCATGACAACTACACCCGTGTACTTTCCATGCTGCGCTCGGGTAAGCCTTTTGGCGACGTCGACGCCCTGATCTTGATTAACGGCACACTCAACCCGCATGAAATTAAGCTTCCTGCCGGGCGCGGCGACGACTACGAACTGGCTTGGTACTCGGTTTGGGACACCCCCCCACGCTGATTACGCCCTGCTTGATGATGACGACGACGACACGGACTCTGTGGCCACCTCGCTGGCTCAGCCTGGCTCCATGATTGCTTTGTCGCCCCTGAGCATGCGTATCTACCTGACTAAGCCTAAGCGTCAGGCCCGTTACAATGGGGCTCATGACGCAGTCGACACAGCCAACTAAGGCAGAACAGGCGCTAGCCAATTCCACTGACGAGGCTTCTTTGCGGCGCACCCAGGCGCGCAGTGAAGAAATTGCCGCCCAGATCGGTGAGCATCCCGAATATTTCCGGATGCTCACCGGTGCTCGTCCTACCGGGCACCTACACCTAGGCCATTACTTTGGCACTATGCAGTCTTGGAAACAGCTCCAAGACGCCAATGTAGACACGTGGATTTTGGTTGCCGATTACCAGGTAATTACCGACCGCGACGGCGTAGGCCCGCTGCGTGAGCGGGTTTTGTCGCTGGTTGCTGACGCTTTGGCGGTGGGTGTGGACCCTGAGCGTTCCACTATCTTCACCCACTCGGCCGTGCCGGCCCTAAACCAGCTAATGCTGCCCTTCCTATCACTAGTTACCGAGTCTGAACTACATCGCAACCCCACCGTTAAGGCTGAGCTTGAGGCCACCGACGGGCGTGCCATGAGCGGGCTTATGCTCACCTACCCGGTGCACCAGGCCGCAGACATTTTGTTCTGCCAGGCCAATTTGGTGCCGGTAGGTAAAGACCAGCTGCCGCACCTGGAGCAGGCCCGCCTAATTGCTCAGCGTTTTGACAAGCGCTACGGGCGCGCCGACAAGAAGCACCCGGTGTTCCGCCGTCCTGAAGCTCTACTAAGCGAGGCTCCCCTACTGCTGGGGCTGGACGGAGCCAAGATGAGTAAGTCTCGTGGCAACACCATTGAGATCCGTATGAGCGCTGATCAGACCGCTAAGCTGATTAAGAAAGCCAAGACTGACTCGCAGCGCACCATTACTTACGATCCCTCCGAGCGCCCCGAGGTTTCTAACCTGCTGATGCTGGCTTCACTATGCAACGGCCGCGACCCGCGCCAGTTGGCTGAGGAAATTGGCGACGGCGGCGCAGGCAAGCTCAAGGCCCTGGTTACTGAGGCCATTAATGACTACTTCGCCCCTATTCGTCAGCGCCGCCAGGAGCTGGCCGCCAATGAGGATTACCTACTGCAGGTGCTTCACGCCGGTAACGATAAGGCCAACCAGGTGGCCAGTGAGACATTAGACAATGTCCGCAAGGCCATGAAGATGGATTACTAAAGGTTAGTAAAAACCATCTACCGTCCCAATTTGGGGACTCTTCCCCGTGCTGAAAAGCTAAATCAGCACGGGGATTTTCTGTAGTTAGTGCGATTAGTGAACTAGGATGGCACCTAGGTTGCTTGGCAACTAAATGTAAACCCAATTTTAGGAATGCTATGCGTATTACTACGATACGGCGTCGCCTAACCGCTTTGACAGCGCTGCCTCTTGCTGCTGCGCTGCTGGCCCCCGTGGCCGCTGCGGCAGATGCTTCGTCAGCAAGTGACGCTGAGTTGGCTGCGGCTCTGCCTGCCTCCGCCGCCCAGTTCAAGACTGGTGAGAACACCTACCGTATTGGTGCCCCAAGGCTGGGGGTAGCTCTACCGGAACTGTGCCCGCAGGTCTAGAGTCCTTCTACAGCCAGAAGATCGAATTCTCCAAGGCTAACTGTGAGGCCATGGGCAAGGAAGCTAGCCGCGCTGTGTGCGGTTACGCGATTGTGCCCGTGGACTACTCCAAGCCCAACGGAGCCACCATCGCCGTGGCCGTGGTGAAGGTACCCGCCAAGGGCACCAACGCCTCCCCGGTTTTCTTTAACCCCGGCGGCCCCGGCGGCTCGGGTGTGGACCTGGTGCTGGCCTACCAGAACGATGCTGGTGCTATCGGCAAGCTCAACGAAACCCACGACCTGATTGGTTTCGACCCGCGTGGTGTGGGTGTTTCCCTGCCTTTCGCCCAGTGTGAGACTAACGCTGAGCGTGACAAGGCCCGCGAGCTGCTCTACACCGGCACCCCTGAAGAGATCGCTAAGAAGCTGCGTGCCGGCACCGAAAGCTCCGTCAACGGTTGCTTCAACAACACTGGACGTATCTTCGGTTTCGACGCTGATGGTCGTAAGGACCTGCTCTACCACCTGGGCACCTCCACCGCCGTGCGTGACATCGACACCCTGCGCTCTATCATGGGCGCCACCAAGCTGGACTACGTGGGGTACTCCTACGGTACCCGCCTGGGTTACGTCTACCTGCAGACCTTCCCGGCTAACGCTGGCCGCATCGTGCTTGACGGTGTAGTTGACCCGCTTTCTAGCACCGCTCCTAAGAGTGGTCAGCGTGTCGACTCCTCCAAGATCACCGATGCACAGCTTGAGGCCGCTAACTCGGCTCTGCTGGGTCAGGCTAAGGGCTTCCAGGACAACTTCAACCAGTTCTCCAACTGGTGTATGCAGCTGGATGCCTCCGGTAAGACCTGGGGTGACCTAATGCCGCGTCTGGTTAAGAACTCTCGCTTTGAGACTGAGAAGGCCACCTGTGCTCTGGGTAAGGCTAAGTACCAGCCTCACGACGGCGACCTGGCCGACGACGACGCCAGCATCCCGGTGGCCACTCGCGCCTTCCAGAACATGATGCGTCCGCTGGCCACCAAGGCTATCCCGGCTGGTAACGACGGTCGTACCCTGAACTTCGACCTGGCCCTGACCGGTATGCGTCAGGCCCTGTATGCCGAGTCCTACTGGCCCTACGCCGCTTTGGCCATGGAGCTGGTATCTGACTACAACAACGGTTCGCTGTTCATGTCTCTGGCTGACTCCTATGACGGCCGTAACCCTGACGGCACCTACGATCCCTCGCAGGCTGCCTTCACCGTTATTCGCTGTGCCGACTCGGCTAACCCCAACGGTTACGACCAGACCCTGTCTGACCGCCTGACCCAGATTTACCTCAAGTACTCCCCGTTCCAGGACCCGGGCGCTCCGGGCAACAAGGTCGGCTCCCCCGGCGCCTGTGACCTGTGGAAGTTCTCCGGTAACCTGCAGGCTGGTGGCGAACTCAAGGGCCTGCCTAACACCTTGATCATCTCCACCACTCACGACCCGGCTACCCCCTACAAGAACGGCCCGGTCATGGCTGAGCTGGTGCACGGCACTCTGCTGAGCGTTGAGGGCGACTCCCACACCGCTTTCGGTAACAACGCCGCTAAGTACGCTTGTGTAAACGAGATCACCCTCAAGTACATCAATGAGGGTGTAGTACCTGCCGACGGCGACTACCCGAAGATCTGCTCGATCAAGTCCTACAGGCAGACGGTCAACCCGGACAACCCGGTCAACCCGGTTCCGACTCCTAACCCGACTCCGAACCCGACCGCTGCTCCTACCAGTGGCCCCACCAGCGCCCCCACTGCTGTGCCGCTGCCAACCATGGCCCCCAGCGCCCTACCTACCGCAGCTCCCACCACCGGCAAGACCGTTGTGGCTGCTCCCGGTAACGGCGGTAAGAAGCCGCTAGCTCACACTGGTGTTTCCAGCGTGGCAGTTGTGGCCTTCCTGCTGGCCAGCCTCGGTGGCGTAGCTGTGCTGCGTAGCCGCCGCAAGGAAGCCTGATAGGTAATCGATTAGCGTTACAAACGCTAACGCCGCAACCGGCTAATCACTAGATAGCTGGCTAATAACTAGATAACCGGCTGATCATTAGATAACTGGTTGATCATTGGTTTGGGCCTCAGCGCAAAAGCGCTGAGGCCCAAACTTGGCTATGCCGTTGCTTGCGCATATAGCTTGAACAGATGCGCAACTATCTTTTCCTCGTCCCCATCAAAGTTAACGCCATAGGCAGCTTCTACTGCGGCATCAAGCGCCCTGTGTGCTGCCAGTAGATCGGCTGGCATTTTATCTGGGTCGTAGAGGTTAGCTAGTGACTTATCAGGATAGTTGTCACGGGTATCGAGGATAGCTTGAGCACAAGCCTCGATAGCCTCTCGTTGCTTGGACGTTGGGTTGGGCCAAACAAAGTTGTTGTAAACAACTCCACCCGAATAGCGATAGTCACTCTTGAGCCTGCCAGCAACGGTGCGCATCCAGGCATTGTGGAACTGCGAGTGAAGAACTCCGAACTGATAGACAGATGCATCAGCAATCAGGAATACAAGATCGGAGCAGAATGTCTCAGGCCCAATAAAGCCAAGTGGAATATAGCGACGTCGTTCAGACGATACCTTTGGTACTAATACGGAGGTGCTACTAGTGATGATCTCTGTACCATAACGCTGAGGTGTAGCAGCAGCTTTTTCGTCTGTGCTCTGCTCGATTTCTCTCTAAAAATCCGCACGTTCTCTACGCGCTCACGACAAAGCGGCAAATCTACAAGTTCCTGTGGTGTTGTTTCACCGAGCCAAAGTGTGTAACGAGGACGGCCATTCAAGAACTCATTAGAGCCAAGCCATGCGTGGAAAAACTTAGATGCTCCCGGTTCCTTGGCAATAAAATCGAGCATTTCTTGCTCATTGAACAGATAGTTTCCGCCATCTATCGGCTGTGAACCGATACTAACTTTAGGTACGTCACACAATGGCTTACTTCGGTTCCACACGAATACATCAGGCGCAGCTGCAAGGTAAGCATTGATATTGGCGGGGTTTGAAACTTCCTCAGGGGCATCAGGATTAGCGTGGTGGAACAGTGTCTTTTTACCACTCAACTTAGAAAATCCCACAATCACTACGTACACGTGAGCTTGTTCTGTAGCCTCGTTACGCCAACGGAAAGTGTCATGCGCGAAATCGATTCGCACTCCAAGGTCATAAATAGGTTTCCACACATTTGCCACCTGCTCGCCTTGGCAGATGGAGTTAGTTGAGACAAACGCTGCTCGAATAGGATAGTTACCCATATACTCTGCGGCTTTAATGTACCAGCCAGCTACATAGTCAATGTTGCCGCTGTTTTTAGAGCCATGAAATACGTCTTGAATCTCAGCTTTCTGCTGCTTGGACTGCATCCGTGCACCGTAGAATGGCGGGTTACCTAGGATGAATGAACACTGGTTAGCTGGCACTACCTCGTTCCAGTCCATACGCAAGGCATTGCCATGCACAATATGGGCAGCCTCATGAAGTGGGAAATCATCATCCCCCATAGACAGCAACATCGAGGTCTCGCCATTGGCCTTAAGACGGCTAATCCAAAGTGCAGTCTCAGCTACAGTGACCGCGAAGTCATTAATCTCGATGCCGTAAAACTGGCTCAGGCGAACACGTTGCCCCATGGCCTCGCTTTCAAAGCTGAAGCCAGTCTGGCCAGCCTGTAATTCGCCAAGAAGTACATCTTCTAGTTTACGTAGGCAAATGTAGGTCTCCGTCAGGAAATTACCTGAGCCGCAGGCAGGGTCAGAATTTCAGGGTGCACATTTGCTGGTGAAGACGTGCATAGCGGTTCTTTTTCTGTCTGGGCGTCAAATCCTCACTATCGCGGATATCGATGAACTTAGCCTTGAGGTCATCGAGGAAAAGCGGGTCTATAACCTTATGGATATTCTCAGGTGAGGTGTAATGCATACCACCCGAACGGCGCGTCTCAGGGTTCAAAGTGCTCTCAAAGATACCGCCAAAGATGGTCGGTGAAATCTGTGACCAGTCCACCGGGGCTGAAACCTCTTCAAGCAGGAATCGCTTCATCTCGGCGTCGAAGTTAGGAACCTCGCTCTGTTCTCTAAACAGTCCACCGTTAACGTAAGGAAAAGGCTTGAGTGTCGTGTCATAGGGGTCACGCTGTGAATACGGAGTATCAAGTGCTTTGAATAGTCGTTTAAGACTTATGCGGATATTCTCAGGTGAAACGTCCTTTAGATAATGCAAGAACGCATCTTTGGGGAACAAATCCGCATCTTCACAGAAAAGGCAAAACACCAAGCGTACACAAAGCACATTGAGGGCATGCATCGACTCAGCTGAATCTGGCTCCATGTAGCCCTGCCTCATACGGTCATAAAGTTTGCCGATAAGCTCACCTGCATGAATGGAGACTTCTTTCTCCTTTTCAAGGCGGCTATTCGCAGGATCTGTGATGAAAGACAGATACTCGGGGTGGTCTACAAGTTCGGCCAGCGTAAACTCGAAAGGATGGTCGATAAGCTGGCTTTTAGCCCAAGCATCACGGTCATATACGCGGAACGTCTCAAAGTTGCAGGTAACCACAAAGCGTGGCTGTTCTAGGCGTGGAAGTTCCTCAACATAATCGAGAGCTTGCACAAGCGGCGTTTTCATCTTGCCTTGGCGAGACTCAGGCTTATCAAGGTCAACATTGAGAGCCTTTTGCTCAACTATGGTCGAGGCATCACGCAACCAGGCATCAATGTAACCACCGCTTGTCAGGTGGTGTTCATAAAGAATACTTTCAGGGTCATTCCAATGCTTATACCCCAGGGCGTAAAGCAAGTCTTTCCAGAAAGAAACAGCCTCGCCTTTCTCGTATCCTCGCCCAGTCCAGCGCTCAACGAAGTCACGTATCTTCCTGTTGTCTGCCATAGTCAAAGGACCTCCCCGTTGGTGTACTCCTAAGTATCCCCCAGGGCCACGAATACATAAAACCAATCAGGCTAAAACGCCGCTGGATACAAAAAAGCTCCCATGTTTTACATGAGAGCAATTTATTGCTGCAGTTTTAAACACTGCATTGGTGGACCCGGCGGGACTCGAACCCACGACCCTCTGGGTGTAAACCAGATACTCTAACCAACTGAGCTACAGGTCCTTGCGGGTATAAAGTTACCCTACCCGCTAGGGAGATTACAAATTATTTGCGACGTGAAGAAATTCGCACTCCGCTCCAGGCGTCACTTACTTGCCGTGCGCTGGTAGCGTGCATACCCGCATTGCCTGCCGCCTCTTCCACCACGATCGGTGAAACTGCGCCAGCACTACGAGCCTTGGGGGTGAACACCCAAATTAGCCCTTCCCCATCCAAGTTAGCGGCGACGTCGACCAAAAGATCGGTGAGCTCATCTACGCCCCCGTCTTCCTCACGCCACCAAGCGATAGCGCCGTCGACAACATCTGCATAATCTTCGTCTACTAGTTGGTTGCCCAGCGCTTCCTCAAGCTGAGCCCTTAACGCCATGTCGGCGTCGTCGTCGAAGTAATATTCCTGAATGATTTGCCCGGCCTCGAAGCCCAGGCGGGTAGCGGCTGAAGTTGTGCCGTCGTGGTTAAGCGACATGGAATAAGCACACCCCAAATCGCTGGCTTTGCAAGCTGTATGCGCGTTTTACCTGCATCTATTCAAATGTTTCTGACATATAAGCGAGCTCAGCCACACTTAGTATTGCCTGTATCTCCATTACCTTCCCCATCAGGAGCGTTAAAACATCCCCACCCAGCACACATGCAGTACTTCACACCACTATCTGGGACTTAATGCCCGATTTATTCGCTTTATCTAGGTCAAAAGTCGTAGATTAGTTAGGTACAGCGGGCTTAGCCCCACGGACTGACGCTCCGGCGCGCGCAGTCGACCACAACGACGCGAAGGGAATAACCGTGGCCCCAACGAATGAATCCACGCCGCTTATCGATGGCCTGTTAGCCAAGGTCACCGATAATGATCCACAGGAAACAGCTGAATGGAAGCAGTCCCTAGACGCGCTTATCGCCGAAAAGGGTCAAGCCCGAGCACGCTACATCCTGCTATCCATGTTGGCTGAAGCACGTCTAAAGAACGTAAACGTCCCCGGCCAGCTAACCACTCCTTACGTCAACACCATTGCTGTTGACGAAGAACCCTACTTCCCCGGCGATGAAGCCGCAGAGCGCCAGTACCGTCGCTGGATCCGTTGGAACGCTGCAGTTATGGTTACCCGCGCCCAGCGTCCGGGCATCGGCGTGGGTGGACACATCTCCTCCTACGCTTCCGTAGCCACCTTGTACGAAGTAGGTTTAAACCACTTCTTCCGTGGCAAGGACCACCCCGGCGGCGGTGACCACATCTTCTTCCAGGGCCACGCCTCCCCCGGACCTTACGCGCGCGCCTTCATTGAAGGCCGCCTAACCGAGGCTGACCTGGACGGTTTCCGTCAGGAATACTCCCACCCGGAGCAGGGACGCGGCCTGCCCTCCTATCCCCACCCGCGTCGCATGGATGACTTCTGGGAGTTCCCCACTGTATCTATGGGTCTAGGCCCCGCCCAGGCCATCTACCAGGCTTGGTTCGACAAGTACCTGCACATGCGTGGCATTAAAGACACCTCCCAGCAGCGCACTTGGGCTTTCCTGGGCGACGGCGAAATGGATGAGCCCGAAAGTCGTGGCATGTTGCAGCTGGCTGCTCAGCAGCAGTTGGACAACCTCACCTTCGTCATTAACTGCAACCTGCAGCGTCTAGACGGCCCGGTACGCGGTAACGGCAAGATCATTCAAGAGCTGGAGGCCTTCTTCCGTGGCGCCGGCTGGAACGTCATTAAGGTGATTTGGGGCCGTGGCTGGGACCGCCTGCTGGCTGCCGATAAGGACCACGCCCTGGTGCACCTGATGAACGAAACTCTCGACGGTGACTACCAGACTTTCAAGGCTAACGACGGCGCCTACGTGCGTGAGCACTTCTTCGGTCGCGACCCGCGCACTGCCGCCCTCGTCAAGGACTGGACCGATGAGGAAATCTGGGCCCTGCAGCGTGGCGGTAACGACTACCGCAAGATGTACGCCGCCTACAAGGCCGCTACTGAGCACACCGGCGCCCCCACCGTTATCTTGGCCCACACCGTTAAGGGCTACGCCCTGGGCTCCCACTTCGCGGCGCGTAACTCCACGCACCAGATGAAGAAGCTCAAGCTTGATGACCTCAAGGCCCTGCGCGACACCCTACACATTCCGATCAGCGATGCCGAGCTAGAGGCTGACCCCACTCGTCCGCCTTACTACAAGCCCGCCGCAGACGACCCGGCCCTGCTCTACATGCTGGACCGCCGTCGTCGCCTGGGTGGCTTTATCCCTGAGCGTCGCCCCGGCAACAAGGAAATTGAGCTACCCGACCCCAAGATTTACGACATCCTCAAGGGCGGCTCCGGCAAGCAGGAAGTGGCCTCCACCATGGCCTTTGTGCGCCTGCTTAAGGAGCTGATCAAGGACAAGCACATCGGTAAGCGTATTGTCCCGATCATTCCTGACGAGGCACGTACCTTCGGTCTGGACTCGATCTTCCCCTCAGCTAAGATCTTCAACACCCTGGGTCAAAACTACCTGCCGGTAGACGCAAACATGATGCTGTCTTACCGTGAAGCTCAGGCCGGTCAGATCATGCACACCGGTATTAACGAAGCTGGTTCCGCTAGCGCCTTCCAGGTGGCCGGCACCTCCTTCGCGGTCAACAACGAGCCGATGATCCCGGTTTACATCTTCTACTCGATGTTCGGTTTCCAGCGCACCGCCGACCAGTTCTGGGCTGCCGGCGACCAGCTCACCCGCGGTTTCATCATTGGCGCCACGGCTGGACGCACCACCCTAACCGGTGAAGGCACCCAGCACATGGATGGCCACTCGCCGCTGATCGCATCCACCAACACCGCCGTGATCAGCTACGACCCGGCCTACGCCTACGAAATCCGCCACATTGTGCGTGACGCCCTAGAGCGTTGGTACGGCCCCGACAGTGGCCGCAACCGCGACATGATGTACTACCTGACCGTTTACAACGAGCCCATGGTGCAGCCCGCTGAGCCGGAAAACGTGGACGTGGAAGGTATTTTGGGTGGTATCTACAAGGTGGCTGACGCCCCCGCCGGCCAGGGCCCGCAGGTAAGCCTGCTGGCTTCAGGTGTGGGTGTGCCGTGGGTTTTGCAGGCCCGCGAGATGCTACTTGAACACTGGGGTGTGCGCGCCAGCGTTTACTCGGTTACCAGCTGGAACCAGCTGCGCCGCAACGCCCTTGAGGTGGATGAGCACAACTTCCTGCACCCCGAGCAGCCGGCCCAGGTGCCGTTCCTGAGCCAGAAGCTGGCTGGGGCCACCGGTCCGTTCATTGCCACCAGCGACTACGACCACCTGGTGCCTGACCAGATCCGCCAGTGGATCCCCGGTGACTACCACGTTTTGGGCGCTGACGGTTTTGGTTTCTCCGACACTCGCGCTGCTGCCCGTCGTTTCTTCAAGATCGACGCCGCCAGTGTGGTCACCAAGGCCCTGGAGGCTTTGGCTAAGCAGGGGCAGGTTGACCGCTCCCTAGTAAGCCAGGCCATTGACCGCTACGACCTGCTCAACGTGCGCGCCGGCAACTCCGGCGCCCAGGGCGGCGACGCCTAAAACGCCGCGCGGTGTGCATTTGCCCGCGTGTATCTGCCCGTTTTGGGCAGGTACACGCCGCGCCGCCGATACGCGCCGCGCGCAAAGCTCCTAAAGCTTCGCGGTAAATAATGTGGGGGCCTGGCTGGTAGCCAGGCCCCCCACTGTTTAACGCTGCTTAGTTATAACGCCGCAGTTTAACTGCAACTTAGCAGCTTAGCTGCGACTTAACTGAAGGCTACTCAGATACCAGGGTGTTCGGGTCACCGCCGGAGTAGTACTTCTTGGAGCGGTAGTGCGGGCGCAGCAGGTTCTCTACGCTCAGCAGCTCATCTAGGGTGGCCTCGTCTAGCAAGCCCATCTCCAGCACCACTTCGCGCACGTTGCGTCCAGAGCGAGCACATTCACGCCCAACCAGGTCGCCGTTGTGGTGCCCAATGACAGGGTTGAGGTAGGTGACAATCCCAATGGAGCCCAGCACGTGGTTGCGGCACACATCCACATTGGCCTTAATGCCCACAACGCACTTTTCACGCAGCGCCTGCATGGCGTGGATAAGCAGGCTGGAAGACTCAAAGGTGGCCTGGCAAATTACCGGTTCCATCACGTTTAGCTGTAGCTGGCCAGCCTCTGCCGCCATAGTGACGGCCAGATCATTACCAATCACCTTGAAGCAAACCTGGTTAACCACCTCAGGGATTACCGGGTTTACCTTGGCAGGCATAATCGAAGAGCCAGCCTGGCGCTCAGGCAAAGAAATCTCGCCCAAACCAGCACGCGGGCCGGAAGAGAGCAGACGCAGGTCGTTACAGATCTTTGATAGCTTGACGGCCAGACGCTTAATAGCGGCGTGGATAGACACATAGGCGCCGGTATCGCTGGTGGCTTCCAGCAGGTTGGTGGCCCCCGAAACATCCAGGCCGGTGATTTCGTGCAGGTGGCGTACCACGCAGTCCTGGTAGCCATCAGGGGTGTTTAGGCCGGTACCAATGGCGGTGGCGCCCAGGTTTACCTCTAGCAGCAGGTTGGCGTTGTTACGCAGACGCGGAATTTCTTCACCTAGCAGCACTGCAAAGGCGTGGAATTCCTGGCCTAGGCTCATGGGCACCGCGTCTTGCAGCTGGGTGCGTCCCATCTTGAGGATGTCTGCGAACTCGTCACCCTTGGCGTTAAACGCGCCAATCAGCAGGGACAGCTCGGCTTCTAGCTGGTCAACCTTGTGGAATAGGCCTAGACGGAAACCAGTGGGGTAAGCGTCGTTGGTGGACTGGGATTTGTTGACGTGATCATTGGGGTTAATGATGTCGTAGCGGCCTTGGCGTAGCCCATGTGTTCTAGCGCCAGGTTGGCAATAACCTCATTGGTGTTCATGTTGATGCTGGTGCCCGCGCCGCCCTGGAAGACGTCAATGGGGAACTGATCCATGCAGCGGCGGTTTTCTAGCACCTGGTCGCAAGCCCACACAATGGCGTCAGCGATCTGGGGGTCAATAACGCCCAGCTCCTTGTTGGCTAGCGCGCTGGCTTTCTTGACGGTAACCATGCCCCGCACGAAGGTAGGTAGGTCAGCTACTTTTTCCTTAGAGATTTGGAAGTTTTCTTGAGCCCTGAGGGTGTGGATACCCCAGTAGGCTTCAAGGGGCACCTGACGCTGGCCAAGGAGATCTTCCTCGATCCGGGTTGCCTGAGTCATTATCTAAGTTCAGCTCCTTAATAGTTGCTGCGCTAGCACCCTTTTGGGTCGCTAACACTTATGCCTGACGGCATTACAACACTAACGGTTTGCTAGGGGTTTTGCACCCAAACACCACCAGTAACACTGACAATCTGTCAGTATTGTTGAGACATAGATGACATGGGCCCTAACATAGGCTTATGGAACCTTTGAGCCCGGATGCGATCAATACTCTGCGTGAGGCCAAGGAACGTCTAATTGAGCACTCTATAGACCGCATAAGCGCGGATCTTCCCTGGTTCCGTGAATTGCCGCGCGCTGACCGCGAACGCATTGAGACTGTGGCTCGTGCGGGTGTTTCTACTTTTATTGATTGGATTGCAGGTCAGGTTGATACCGGCGCGCCGATGCGTATTTTCTCTGCTGCCCCCCAGACTTTTACTGGCGTTATTAGTTTGGATCAAACTATTGCCTTGGTGCGCATTGTGGTGGATACGGTGCAGGCGGAGGCGCCTACGATTGTGCCGCCCCAGATGCGTGATGCGGTGCGATTGGCGGTGGCCCAGTTTGGTTCTGACGTTGGTTTTGCTACTGCTGGGGTTTATGCTCGCGCCGCTGAGGTGCGTGGGGCTTGGGATGCGCGGCTAGAGTCGGTGGCGGTTGATGCTTTGCTTCACGACGACGCCAGTGTGGCTATGACGCGGGTGTCTGCTGCGGGGTGGCGCTGCCATGGGCCAGCGGTGGCCATTAGTGCCCAAGCCACTTTGGACGCCGTCGCCGTTTCACGCCTGCGCCATGAAGCCCATAACGCAGCCTATGACTGCCTGATCTCGGTGCACTCGGAAAATGTGCTGATTTTGCTGGGCTCTGAGGGTGACTGGCAGGACAAGCAGGTGCATGAGCGGCTTGGTAAGGCTGCCACTGAGCTGGCTAAGACACTTGAGGGTGACGCGGTGATTGGCCCGGTTGTGGCTGATATTAGTGAGGGCTCGTATTCGCTGCGTTGTGCGATGGCGGGTTTGGATGCCTTGCCGGCGTGGCCGGGGGCGCCGCGTCCGGTGCAGGCTAATGATTTGTTGCCTGAGCGCGTGTTTGCTGGTGATGAGTTGGCTAAGGCGCAACTGTTTGAGCAGATTTATAAGCCTTTGCACGCTTTGGGCTCCACTATTGAGGAGACTATTTACACCTATCTGCTCTCTGGGGCTAGTTTGGAGGGCACGGCGCGGGCTTTGTTTGTACACACCAACACGGTGCGTTACCGCCTGGGGAGGGTGGCGTCGCAGCTGGGTTGGGATGCCACGGATCCGCGCGAAGCTTTTGTGTTACACACCGCAATTATTTTAGGCCGTTTGGCCCAAAGCGCTAAGACTGACCAGTAGAATCTATATCGTTACTAGTCCTGCTTCAAAGGAGTCGATATGGCACATGAGCGTAGTGAAATCGTTAAGGCAATTGCCCAGATCATCAATGAGGAGACGGGGGTAGACGCCGCGCGAGTAGTTGAGGGCGCCAGCTTTGCGGCGGATTTGGATATTGACTCTTTGGACCTGTTGAGCATTACCACTCGTATTGAGGAGCACTTCAACATCACTATCGCCGACACTCAGGCCACTGCTTTGCGCACTGTGGGCGAGGCGGTTGATTTGGTGGCTTCCCTAGAGTCCTGACCCAAAGTCCTGAAACTAGGTTTAGCTAATGGAGCGCGTTGCAGTTACCGGCCTGGGCACTATTAACCCGCTGGGGGTTGATGTGGCCCAAACTTGGGCCGGGGCACGCGCGGGGCGATGCGCGATTAGCGCCCTTGAGGCTCCTTGGGTGGATGAGTATGGGTTGGCTGTGCGCGTGGCCGGGCAGTTGCCCACTCCCACTACTGAGCTGCTCTCTGCACGCGAGGTGCGGCGCTTAGATCCGGCCACCCAGTGCGCTTTGATTGCTGCCCGTCAAGCTTGGACGCAGGCTTTTGGCTCGACGGCGCAGGTAGATCCCGAGCGTTTGGCGGTTAGCTTCTCCCCCGGTATGGGGTGCGTAACTACGGTTATGGATGCTTGGGATACTTTGCGCACTAAGGGGCCGCGTAGAGTTGCCCCCACTACTGTGCCGGCACTGATGCCTAATGCCCCTGCGGCCACATTAGCTATGGAGTTTACGGCCCGCGCAGGTGCCCACGCCCCGGTTTCGGCTTGCGCTTCGGGGGCGGAGGCCATTAGTTATGGCGCTGATTTGATTCGTTTAGGCAGGGCCGACGTGGTTGTTGCCGGCGGTTGCGACGACGCCCTGCACCCGCTGACAGTGGCAGCCTTTGCGGCCATGCGGGCGCTATCTACTAACCCTGACCCAGCTGGGGCTTGCAGGCCTTTTGCTAGCGACCGTGACGGTTTTGTGCTGGGTCAAGGCGCAGGCGCACTGGTGCTTGAGGCTGAGTCTTACGCCAAGGCGCGTGGGGCTAAGATTTTGGCTTATCTTGATGGCAGCGCAGTTACCTGCGATGCCTACGATGTGGCGCGTCCGATGGCTGATGGACACTGTCAAGAACAGGCTTTACGCCAGGCTATTGCGCAGGCTGGCATTAGCCCCGCGCAGGTGGGACACGTTAACGCCCACGCTACTTCCACCCCGGCTGGGGACGGCATTGAGGCCGCTATGCTGGCGCGGGTTGTTCCCCAGGCGGCGGTTAGCGCCACTAAATCTATGACCGGTCACCTGCTGGGTGGGGCTGGTGGGCTCGAAGCGGTGCTGACGGTTTTGGCATTGGCCGAGCAGTGGGCTCCTCCCACGCTTATGCCAGGTGAGTTAGAAGCGCAAACAGACATCGACGTCGTCGGGCCCCAGGGGCGCCAGCTAAAGACCCAGGCCGCTGCCTCCACCTCCTTTGGCTTTGGCGGGCACAACGTGGCGCTCGTATTTACGGCCGCCTAAAGCAAAAGGAAAACCGCGCCCAATGGACGCGGTGTGAGGGGAACTTAAAGGGTACTTGGGGAGTTTAGGCGAACTTGTGCAGCCAGCGCACCGAAACGTCAGCGCCCGCATAACGGAAGGGCTCTAGCTCATCATCCCAAGCCTGCCCCAGGGCCAGGTCTAGTTGACGGCGCATCTGTTCGGGGTCACCAGCCTCAAGGGCGGCGCGAATACGGTTTTCGGGAACCACAATGTTTCCATGCACATCCATCTGCGCATGGAAATACCCAGGTCAGGCGTGTGCGACCAGCGTGCACCATCGTGGCCTAAGGTGGCTTCCTCAGTTATTTCATAACGCAGATTAGCCCAGCCACGCATTGCCGAAGCCAGCAGCGCCCCAGTACCAATGGGACCTACCCATGAATACTCGGTACGCAGCACTCCTGGGGTGGCTTTTTGAACCCCCCATTCCAAGTGCACTTCAGTTTTCAATACGTCTTCTAGCATCCACTGCACGTGCGGACACAAAGCCCTGGGTGCAGAGTGCACGAAAACTACACCGCGGGTGTAACCAACAGCCACGACGAAACACCTCCTGAGTGGTTTTTAGCTCGTCTTCCCCTACGTCTAAAAACATCGTGTCGAGCCGAGAGTGTGTGGATCACCTAGCGGCGTTATACGCACGTTATGTATAACGCGAAGTTTATACCAATAGGGCGCCTGCGTCATCGTTAACTAGACAATGATTTAATTAATTGTATGTTTGCTTGGTTGCCTACGCGCCCGAAGTTGCCCGCCCTAATTCATCAGTCCTTTCACGCCGATTTACTTGCCGCTTACCGTCTAGAAGGCGACGACGGCGCCTGGCTGGTGGCCGCTAAGTCCGGCCTGGTTCGTGTAGCTAACGACGGGGCCAAAACCCCGCTTTGCACTTGGGATGAGGTAGAGCGAGCCGCTTGGGATGGCCAGGAGCGCAAATTCACCATCAACCGCATTAACACCTCCCCCACCCAGTGCGTACTAGCCGAGCCCGCCAATAAGGGCGAGCGCGAGCAGCTTGATCAATTGGCGCGCACTTTACGCCAGCAAGTTGAACGCGCCATTGTGGTGCGCCGTGACAACGTATCCCTTGGTGATGGGGCGCTAGCCACTATCACTATCCGTCGCCGCAGCGATGATTCACTGTATTGCCTGTCTTTAATTGAGGCCGACGCCGCCCTTAACGAGGAGCAAGTGGCGGCCTAAAACAGGCAGAAACCCAAACCAAACTTAGTGTGGGCCTGACCACACTAGAAGATTAGCGCAGAATTTCAAGGAAAAGTTGCCTTTGCGCCGATTAGACATGCGTGAGCAGGCTTGATAAAGTTTCTTCCTGCGCGAGCAATTCCTGCGTAGCTCAACGGCAGAGCATCCGACTGTTAATCGGACGGTTACTGGTTCGAATCCAGTCGCAGGAGCCAGCACCCCGGAGGTAAAGCCTCCGGGGTTTTTGTTTACCTAAGCGCCCCTAGCGGCGCACTGCGCCGGCCCTCAGCAGCTGCCACTATCCGCGGCGACGACGCCACCTGGGCCAGCCTGGCGCCGCCCCAGCCACGCCCTGCACCAGCCTGGCGCCGTCGAGTCCGCCCGGCGCCGTCGTCGGTCCCAAAACAAAACCCCGCCTGCCACCCAAAACGGGCCGACAAGCGGGGCTTAAGCGCTTTAGATGGGGCTGGTGGTGTAAACCACGGTCCCCCACGGGCTGGTAACCGTCACGCGGTAAATCAGCTTGGCACTAATGCGCTTGGGGAATGTAGCCGGCAGACGTGAAGGCCAGAACAGATCGAAGGTAACCGCACTGGCGCCGTCGTTAGGCGAAGTGAAGTTCTGGTTGAGCTGCAAGGTCAAATCCCACTTAGTGCGGCCATTGGCACCCTTAGAGCGCACCCCAAACCAGTGATTACCATCCGAAGTGGAACGAGTACCCTGCACCACCGAATACCAGCCCTGGTCACGCATAACTAGCGAAGGCCAAGCCGGGTTAGCAGCCGTGCCGCGAGTGTAACGCGTACCCCTGGGCACATCCTCCTGGCTAATGCGGGCCACATCAGCGTACTCATCTGAACCGGGAGATGAAGTATCGCCAATGTTTTCAATCACCACATGGATCTGCTGGCCCTTACCAACCTGCTCGTAGTAGCCACTCTTACTGGCCGGAGCAGGCGTTAGCTTGCCGGTACCCTTCTGGGCTGAACCCAGCGTAGAAGCCGCAGTGGCATTAGTCACCACCAGCGTATTTGAGCCAGTTTTAGTGGCGGTGGGGTAAATAATCCACGGCTGGTAGTGCTTATCGGTACCGGTAGTTTTACCCTGGCCAACATCAGAGAAAGTGTTAGACCACAGCACGGCAACCACCTGGCCAGCCTGTTTATCAGCAGAAACTGCCAGAGCCGGGGCCGCTGAGGTAGCAATCAAAGCCGGCGCGCTCCAAAGCGCCGCGCGAGTTACATTACGGCGTGAAACCTGCATATGAACCTTTAGGGTTGATGGGAACTTAAACCTTACGAGCAGGCCGTTTAGGGGGATGACCTAGCTATGTAGGGCGCTTTAAGCGCTAACCGGGATAGTTTATACCGTTCCTTAAGCCGTGAGACAATAGGCCCATGGCTTACCGCGATATCCGTATTATTGGAGACCCTGTACTACGCACTGAATGTGACTGGATCACTGACATCAACGACACTGTTAAGCAGCTTGTTGAAGATCTACTAGAAACCGTTGACGATGAAGGCCGCGCCGGCCTGGCCGCTAACCAGATTGGTGTGGGGCTGCGTGCTTTCTCTTGGAACATCGACGGCGAAATCGGTTACGTCCTCAACCCCAAGCTGGTGGAAGTTTCCAAGGACGAGTACCAGGACGGCGACGAAGGCTGCCTGTCCGTGCCCGGCCTATGGTTCCCCACCGAGCGCGCCTGGTATGCCCGCGTGGAGGGCATCGACCTGGACGGCAAGCCGGTAGTGGTTGAGGGTGAAGAGCTCATGGCCCGCTGCTTGCAGCACGAAACCGACCACCTTGAAGGCAAGCTTTACATTGACCGCCTAGAGCGCAAGTACCGCGTGCAGGCCATGCGTCAGCTGCGCGAAAAGGGCCTATAAAAGGGCCGGTAAACCCCAATAACCCTAACGGTCATGGTGGAAAAGCTGGCGACGCTGCGTTTCCAGCTCCACGATCTGCGTAAACACTTGGCGATATTCAGGATCGTCCAGGGCCATACGGCGCTGGCGTGAGCGCAGATCGGCCAAACGGCGGTTAAAAGACATCTCCCCTGCCGAGCGCAGCACCCCGGCACCATAGTTGATCTGCCCAGCGACGTCGTCGTTTTTAGCAGAAACCGGCAGGGGAGCCACCGCCAACTCAGTGAGCAAAGAATCAATTATTTGCGGGGTGAACTCGCGTACCTGCGCGCCCCACTGTTGCAGGGCTTGGCGCTCGCGTTCAGCCTCAGGTAGGCCCGGGTGGGCGGCGCTAATTTCGCGGGCAATTTCGGTGTATTTGGTGTAGCCGCCGGCAGCCATGATGGCGTCAAACACAGCGCGGTAACTGGGCAGGTCAAATAGTTCCCGAGTCCAGTTATCTACCCCGGCTTGGGCGGCCAGTTGGGGCAGTTGCAGGGCTACCTCTAGGGTTTGGCGCTGTAGGCGCAGCAGTGGGTCTGCTTCTATGGCCCGACGCCGCGCCTCGCTAGCACTGGCAGCTTCCGCCGCCCCGGGGACGCCAGCGCGTTCGCCATTGGGCCCTATCCCGCGCCGCCCAGCGGCGCGCACGGCTCCAGCTACTTCAGCCTCACGCATCCCCAGCCAGCCAGCCAAGGAGCGAGTGTATTCACTACGCAGGGCACGGTCACGGATCCCAGCCACCACCGGGGCGGCAGCGCGCAAACCGTTAACCCGCCCTTCAGCGGTTGATAAATCAACGTTTTTAAGGGCGTTGCGGATAACGAACTCAAACAGTGGCTTGCGCCCAGCCACCAGGGCTTTAACTGCCTCATCTCCGCGCGCTAGACGCAGCTCGCACGGGTCCATGCCGCCTTGAGAGACAGCTACGAAAGTTTGGGCAGCAAAGTGCTGGTCTTCACCAAAGGCACGCAGGGCGGCTTTGCCCGGCGGCATCGCCGTCAAAAGTGAAAACCACTTCCCCACCCCGGGCCCCACCAGAGCGCAGCAGCACCCCGGCGGCTGGGTCAGCCGAGTCACCAATCAGGCGCCGGGCAATGCGCACGTGGCCTTCCCCAAATGCGGTGCCGCAGGTGGCCACAGCGGTCTCAACCCCGGCCAGCTGGGCGGCCATCACGTCTGTGTAGCCTTCAACCACCACGATCTGGTGGGTGGAGGCGATAGCTTTTTTAGCCAGGTCTAGTCCGTAAAGCACCTGGTTTTTCTTGTATAAAACAGTTTCGGGAGTGTTTAGGTATTTGGGGCCTTCATCATCGTCATAGAGTTTGCGGGCCCCAAAGCCCACGGTGACCCCGGTAATGTCGCGGATGGGCCAGATCAGGCGGCCTCTAAAGCGGTCATAGACGCCGCGTTTACCGGGTGTGCACAGGCCTGAGTCGGTTAGTTCAGCTTCGGTGTAACCCAGTGAGCGCAGGTGGCGGGCCAGGTTGTCCCAGCCTTTAGGGGCGTAGCCGATACCGAAACGCTCAGCCACCTGGCGGTCAAAGGCACGCTGACCTAAAAATTGGCGGGCGGCGGCCGCTTCTGGGCTGGTTAGTTGACTGCGATAGAAGGCTTCAGCGGCGCGATTAGCAGCCACTAGACGCTGTCTGGTGCCGGGTTCAATGGCGTTAGTGGGGGCGTTGCCTTCTTCATAGCGCAGGCTCACCCCGGTTTGGGCAGCTAGTTGCTCAACTGCCTCAGCAAAGGTCAGGTGGTTGATTTTCTCAACGAAAGTGATTACGTCTCCACCTTCACCGCAACCAAAGCAGTGGAAAAAACCGGCCTGCGGGCGCACATGGAAGGAGGGGGTCTTCTCGTCATGGAAAGGACACAGCCCTTTTAGCGAGCCCACCCCGGCGCTTTTGAGCGTGACGTGCTGGCCCACGATCTCTTCAATATTTGCCCGTGAGCGGACCTCATCAATGTCTTCACGTAGGATCTTGCCAGCCACGGGCTCATACTATCGGGTTTTAGCTAACCTGATTTTTAACTTCCCTGGCGGGTTAAATCTGGCTAAACCAGCCGCAGTAACGCGCATGCCAAGCCCGCGCTGAGTTGTCGGTTAGCGAGGCGAGTTGATCCACAATTACGCGCTTGCGGGCACTGTCGCTGGTGTCAGCTCGCCAGTCAGCGCGAAACACCGGGTCAAGTAGCTTTTCGCCGCCTTCTTCCATGGCCTGGGCCAGGTCAAAAAGGATGGTGCGCTGACGCAGGTAGGTGGGTTCATGTTCACGTGGCGCCATTACGTAACGCACGGCGGCGCCTTTAAGGATCATGATTTCAGCTTGAATTTCGCGCGGTACCACTAGATCAGCGGCGTAGCGGGTAAGCGCCCCGGCCCCGTAGCATTGGCGCGTGGCCAGCACGGTGGCATCTACAAAGCGGCCAATGAGCTGGGAGCTCATGGTTTTAAGGGCAGCTTGATCAATGCGTGAATGGTCGTAGCTAGCTAGCCAGTAGGAGCTGTTGCGCAGGCGGTGCCAGGCCTGGCCTAGCTCATCGGCACTAAAGTCGGGGTGGTACCAGGAAAGCGTGGAGTCAATTAATCCCTCTAACTCACTGTCTTTATCTGCCCCTACCGGATCCATGGCCCCTAGGCTGATGGCATCTTCCACGTCATGCACTGAGTAGGCAATGTCGTCTGAAAGATCCATGATTTGGGCTTCAATGCAGCGTTTGAAGCTGGGGCGCCTTGACGCATCCAGGTCGCAATATCGGCGTCGTCGCTGTAAAAGCAGTATTTACGGACGCTTTTACCCTCTGGCCCTCCAGGCCCGGCGCCTTTAGCCCAAGGGTATTTAGCGGTGGCATCCAAGCTGGCGCGGGTCAGGTTTAGCCCTAAGCTGCGCCCATCGGGGGCAATCACTTTGGGCTCTAGGCGGGTAAGTAGCCGCAAAGTTTGGGCGTTGCCTTCAAATCCGCCAATGTCGGCGGCAATTATGTCTAGGGCTTTTTCGCCGTTGTGACCATAGGCGGGGTGGCCCAGATCGTGGCTAAGGCAGGCGGTGTCCACCACGTCAGGGTCGCAGCCCAGCTCACCGGCTAGGGCACGGCCTACTTGGGCTACTTCCAGCGAGTGGGTTAAGCGGGTGCGTACAAAATCATCACTGGTAGGGCCAAGAACCTGGGTTTTGGCGCCCAGGCGGCGCAGCCCTGAAGAGTGCAGCACGCGTGCACGGTCACGTTCAAAGGCGGTACGCTCAGCCGACTTACTGGCCTCAGGCAGGTAACGCTCACAATCATGAGACCTATAAGCACCAGTTATAAATTCCATAAGTTCCCCTTTTTTAGCGCGACCAAGCCTGCGCTAGACGCTGTCCAATTTGCTCAAGCCCCTGGGCTACCTGCTCACTACTAGCCTGCCACCAGGGGGTATCTAGTACCTCATCAAGCGTATGTAGGCGGGTTATGCCAGCTTCAGCCAGCTCGCTGCGCCCCAAAGTGCCTTGCCCTAGCAGCGCCACCACCGGCACCCCATGCTCAAGCCCTGCCTGCCCCACAGTTTCTAGGGGGCTGCCCGCGACGACGTCGAAAGCCTGCCCATAACCGGTAACTAACAGCTGCGCTTGGCTCGCTAGCTGCACCAAACCGGTGGCCTGGGCGTAATAGTTGCCGGCCAAAACCAAATTAGCTCCCAGAGCCGCCAAAATCAGGCTCACGCCTCCAAGCGCGCCACTACCCCAAGCGCTAGAACGCGGGCCTTGGGTTAGCAGCTGACGCCTATGGGCTGGGCGAGCCGCCTCTAATTGGCGCAGGCACTGGGCGCTAGCGGCTCCCGCGCGACGATCAATTTCCTGCACCTGGACAGCGTCTAGATCTGTTAGCGCACTCAGGTTGGCCCCGGCCCCACTTAAACCAGACAGGGCCATGGCGTCACTTAAAGCCACAATCAGCTGGTACGGCGCGGTTAGCTGCCATGCCGCCTGCGCCCCACCCAGGGCCTGCAAGAACCCGGCGCCGCCGTCGTGAATAGCGCTGCGAGCTGCCCCCACCACCACGGTTGAGCCCGCCGGAAGCTGAGCTAAAGCCGCTTTAAAAGCCAGCCCCAAAGCAAAAGTGGAGCCGCTAGCAGCTTGAAGGCCGGCCTGATGAGTATCAGCTGGCAGTGGGCTTAGGCACGCTAAATCAATGTAATGCTGGCCTTGGGCGGCTACCACCGGCCCATAGAGGCCAGATTCCACCGCCATGTCGGGCTGGCCGGCCAGATCAAGGCGGTCGCCTGGGCGCTTGGCACGCCAGCCCCGAGCCAAACAATCAGCTACCCAAGCAGCACTATAAGAGCCTGCAACCAGGGGCACTCCCCCGGGCTCGTAAGCATACGAGCCCGGGGCTAGTACTACGCGCATAGCTCAGTCTTCAAGCGCGCCACTAGTCGCGCCAATAGCAGAGCCTGAGCCAACACAATATTTTCCAGCTCCCCTAGGTGCATGGATTCGTTGGCGCTGTGAGCGCGCGAGTCGGGGTCTTCAATGCCGGTCACTAGCACCTGGGCCTGCGGGAATACTTCGCGCAGGTCAGAGATGAAAGGAATCGAGCCACCCTGACCGATCTTTACCGCACCGGTCTGCCAGGAAGCAGCCAGGGACTCCATAGCGTCCACGGTAGCCTCGCTGTCGCCGTCGGCCTTGAAAGGCTGACCCAGCTCACGGTTAGAAACCGTCACCTGCGCCCCAAAAGGAGCGTGCTCAAGCAGGTGGGCCTCTAGCGCGGCGTGGGCTTCACGCGGGTCCTGGCCAGGGGCAATACGCATAGAGATGCGGGCGCTGGCGCTGGGGGTGAGGGTATTGGAAGACTGGGCGATTGAGGGGGTGTCAATGCCGATCACAGTAATGGAGGGCTTGGTCCATACGCGAGCGGTTAGATCACCGGTGCCCATCAGCTGCACGCCTTCAAGTAGGCCAGCATCGGCGCGGAAATCTTCCTCCGGGTAGAAGGGGAAGTCTGGGTCTGCCTGTCCCTGGCTGACCAGGCCCTTAACGGCCACGTCGCCGGCCTCATCATGCAGTGAAGCTAGCAGGCGGATCAGGGTAGTGGTGGCGTCAGGAACCGGCCCACCAAACTGGCCCGAGTGTAGACCGTGGTCCAAGGTGGTGACGGTGACGTCGCTTTGCACCACGCCACGCAGTGAGGTGGTCAGCGCGGGCGTGCCCACCTTCCAGTTGGAGGAGTCAGCCACCACGATCACGTCGGCTTCTAGGCGCTCACGGTAGGTGTTTAGGAAGTTAACGAATGAGGGGCTGCCAACTTCTTCTTCGCCCTCAATGTAGACGGTGACGTTTACCGGCAATCCACCCAGGGCCTTGAGCGCCCGCAGTGACTCAACGTGGGTGATTACGCCGGCGCCGTCGTCAGCAGTGCCGCGCCCGTAAAGACGGTCCCCGCGACGCTCAGCCTTGAAGGGGTCGGCCTGGTCCCAGCCGCCCTGGCCTGCTGCCGGCTGTACGTCGTGGTGGGCGTATAGCAGTACTCGGGGGGCTCCGGCGGGTCCGTCGAAGTGGGCGACGACGGCGTCCTGGCCCTTTTCGCCACTGTCGGTGGGGGCGGAAAGGATCTCTACCTGCCCACCTAGCTGCTCAAATAGGCCTGCCACGTGCTCAGCGCTGCGACGCACCTGGGCCAGGTCATGGCCGGCAAAAGCCACAGAAGGGATGGCTACCAGCTCAGTTAATTCATCAATAATCTCCGGCATAGCCTGCGAAATTTGCTTGCGGAGTGCTTCAGTTGTTGCCATAACTTCAGGGTATCGCGTCAAGCCGCTAATCTAGGCATGTGAAGTGGTTTAAGAAGTCCGAGCCGGAGCCTGAAAAAAAGCACCCCGGCGGTAGAAGCCAAGCCTGTGCGCGGCCGGGGCCCCAAGGGACGCCCCACCCCTAAACGTAGCCAGTCTGAGGCACGCAACCTCAAGCCCCTAGTTCCCGCTGACCGCAAAGCTGCGGATAAGGCTTCTCGTGAGCAAAAACGTGCCGAACAGCAGCACGCCTATGAGCGCATGATGGCCGGCGACGAACGCTATTTCCGCACCCGTGACCGGGGCCCGCTAGCAGCCTATATTCGCGACTACATCGACGCGCGTTACTCCATTGGCGAGATTTTTGTGCCGCTATCTTTCGCGATCCTGATTGCCCTGCTGGTGATCGGTCAGGGCGGCACCCGCGCCACCATGACTTCTTTCGTGGTGCTGATGTCTATTTACATCATGTTCGTGTTGGCGATCATTGATGCCCTGGTGGTTTGGTTCATTGTGCGCCACAAGCTGGCCAAGAAGTACCCGGACAAACACCTGCCTTGGAGCTATGTGTTCTATGTTTTTGGCCGCTGCTTCCAGTTCCGCTCTTGGCGTCAGCCCAAGCCGCGTGTAAAGCGTCGCCAGTTCCCCAAGTAAACCGACTTATAAAACTGCGTGAGGCCCGCTTTAAGCGGGCCTCACGTTTTTAGTCGCAACCAGCAGCTGCCAGGCGCCAGCTAGCTTCCTGGCAGGCACCAGCTAGCACCCCGACAAGCACCACGGCAGGCGCCGTCACGCTAAACCAGCAGCTGCGCCGGCACTAACGCACTGGCACTTAGGCGCTTAGGGCGCGGTTAATGCGTCCAGGCCAAGCCGGGCCACCGTAAATGAAAGCGCTGTAAGCCTGCAGCAGGTTAGCCCCAGCCGCCAGCATGTCACGGCCATCTTGGATGGAGGAAATTCCACCCACCCCAATAATCGTGGGCTCAGAGCCTAGCTTTTCGCGTAGGCGACGTACCACTGCTAGGGCGCGCGGACGCAGCGGGGCACCAGAGAGGCCACCCTCGCCCAGGTTGTGGGCAATAGTGGTGTTAGTAGCCACCACGCCGTCAAGCTTAAGCTCAAGTACCAACTCAGCTACGGCGTCGATGTCCTCATCAGCCAAATCGGGGGCGATCTTAACGAACAGCGGCACGTGACGGCCGGCTGCCTTATCAGCCGCCTGACCCACAGCGGTGAGGATGGGACGCAAACTATCTACGCTTTGCAGGTTACGCAGCCCCGGGGTGTTGGGGCTGGAGACGTTAACCACCAGGTAGTCGGCCCAACGCGCCACAGCCCGCGCAGAGTAAACATAGTCAGCTACCGCATCTTCCAGCGGCGTCACCTTAGTTTTACCAATATTGGCGCCCACAATAATGGAGCGGCCACGCTTAGTGGAGCGCAGTTTACGTAGCGTAGCTGCGGCTTCATCGGCGCCGGAGTTGTTAAAGCCCATCTTGTTACGCACTGCGCGCACATCCGGGTAGCGCCACAGTCGCGGCGCCTCATTGCCCGGCTGGGCCTTAGCGGTAAACGTACCTACCTCAACAAAACCAAAGCCCAGCATGTCCATGCCGGCAACGGTTTTGCCTTCCTTATCCATACCCGCAGCTAGGCCCAGCACCCCGGGCACAGGCCGGGCAAAGGGGCCGCTAATAGTGGGACGACGACGCCCGGGCAGGTAACCCCAAGTGCCACGCAAAAGGTCAGATACTAGCGGCACGGCTGCAGCGACCTGCAAGCCTTTGATAGTTAGGTCGTGGATTTTTTCCGGATCAGTGTGGGTTAAGACGCTTTTATAGAGCAGGTTATAAAGCACGTGTTCAGGCTACCGCAAAGCTAAGCGAGTCTGTAGATGTGTGGGAAGCTATGACTATGACGCAAACTCTCATCATTGCGCTGAGCGCCCTAGCTATCATCGCGTTATCCGAGCCTTTAAGCGAGAAACTGCGCCTGGCCACGCCCGTCATCTTGCTGGTGATTGGGGGCGCTTTAAGTTTTCTGCCGCAGTTTGCCGGATTTGAAGTGGATCCGGATTTAATTATTGAAGTAATTTTGCCGCCGCTACTGTTTGCTACTGCAGTTAATACCCCGGTGCAGGATTTTCGTCGTAACCTAAGCGCGATCACTTCGCTGGCTTTTTTGCTGGTGATTGCCTCTACAGTGGCGCTGGGCTTTGTTCTTAATGCCATCATCCCGGGCCTGGGATTACCAATTGGTATGGCTATGGGCGCGGTTATGAGCCCCACGGATGCGGTAGCCACCACTATTGTTAAAAACCAGGGTGTGCAGCGGCGTATTGTCACAATTTTGGAGGGTGAAGGTCTAATTAACGACGCCTCCGCCCTGGTGCTGCTGCGTAGTGCGCTGGGGGCAATGGCTGGCTCGGTTAGCTTGCTGACCGTAACCCAATCGCTGGTGTGGTCGGTTGTGGGCGCACTGGTGGTGGGCATGATCGTGGGGCATTTGACGCTCTGGCTGCGCTCACACATTGGGGATGCCCGGGCGGCTACGATTTTGAGTTTCATTGTGCCTTTTGCGGCTTCTATCCCCGCCGAAGAAGTGCATTCTTCAGGTCTGGTGGCGGCGGTGGTGGCCGGGCTGGTTACCTCCTACCACCACGACAATAAACTCAGCCCCTGCCCAGCGCATGATCTCAAATAACTCGTGGCAAACCTTTGGGTTGATTTTTTTGAGTCTTTAGTGTTCTTGCTGATGGGCTTGCAGCTGAACAATATTTTTGAGCTCATTTAAAGATTCCGGTTATGAACTTTCACTAGCTTTTTAAAGCTGCAATTATTTCTCTGCTAGTGCTTACTTTTAATGCGCCTAATAGTGGTTTTTTTGCTACCACCTATTACACGCGTTTCCGTGCCCGAAATCTTATTTCTAAGCGCGCCCAGTTTGACTCTTGGGAACTGATTCTTGATGAGGTCGACGACGGGCAACTGCCTGCGGGCTTACCTTACGGCCCGCAGCTACCAAACTTGGTACGCCGTCGCACCTCCACTCCGCAACAGCGTTTAGAGCGGATTCGGGTGCGTTTGGATCGACGCCGCGCGGATATGCAGTATTACGAAGAAGCTCACCTGGGCTACCGTGAGGGTCTGACTATGGTGTGGGCTGGTATGCGTGGAGCTATTACTTTGGCTGCGGCGCAAACTTTCCCACTGTCGACGCCGAACCGCAATTTACTGATGTTTACCGCCTTTTTGGTGGCGGCTATTTCACTGATTATTCAAGGCGGCACTCTGGCGGCTTTTATTCGCTGGATTAAACCTGACACCGCTGGCGGCTACGCCCCAGATGAACTTGACGCCGTCTACCAGCTTATTGAGGTAGCTAAGGAAAGCGTGGATGTGCCCGAGGAGCTAACGCGGATTATCGGTCCCTGCGACTCCCACACGGTTGCCGCCAAGCTGCGTAAATGGAATGCGCATCGCATTGAGGATCCACTAGTGGCCTTGGAAGTGCGTATTTTGATGTGCAAATACCAGCTGGAAGTGCACCGCGCTGAACGTGAGGCTTTAGTTGAGCAAAACCGTAAGGGCACAATTACTTCTGACGTTTATCGCCTTACTTTGAAGCTAATTGATGGCTCTGAAATGCGCGTTGAAACTCAGCTAAATATGGCCCAAGGCGGCATGAACCGCATCCTTGAGGATGAGGAAAACAGCCTGGCTGAAGACAATCGCTCCGACGACTAATTAGTTAGCGTTTGACTGTCCTGCCAGGGTTCGGTAGGCGCTTATCGGCTGAGTTAGTAGAACCTGTCGTACGTTTACGACCTAACTCAGCTAAAACAGGCTCTTCATAATTGAGGGTGTAGTTGGGGTCTGAATCCTCCTGTTTCGAGGAGGCAGCGGGCGATGTAGTTGGTGAGATTTCGGAACCCAAGAGCGGATCCGCGTAGATGTTCAAGGCGCCCGTTGATAGCTTCGGTAGGGCCATTGGAGGTGTGAGGATGATCGAAATAGGCCAAGATGTCCCCGGATCGGCGTTTGAGTGTCCTGCCCAGCGTAATGAGCTCTCTCAGACCCCTCGGTACACGCGTGCAGGTCAGTGTATTAATTTCGGCTTGCATCATGGCCTTACCCACGCGTGTGTCAGGCGCGCGGTAGGCATCAATGATGTTCTGGTAGGCACTCCAAGTGACCTCGAGTGCGACGTGCTCCTCACCGGAAAACAGGTCGAGTAGTTGGTGCTGCTGACGCGGCGTGAGCAGGCAAGATCTGGTGTGTAACATCCCTGCGAGCCTTGTACAGGGGATCCGTGGCACGCCCGCGCCGATGGTGAAGTTCTTGCTGGATACGCCTGCGGCATTCATCCAAGGCGTTGCCAGCCAGGTGTACAACATGGAAGGGATCCATGACTGCCCTTGCGTCGGGGAGTTCTTCGGCGGCAGCGCTCTTAAAACCAGTGAATCCATCCATCGCGACGATCTCGATACGCTCACGCCACGTGTCGGGGCGGGAGGCCAGCCAGGTTTTGAAGACCTGCTTGGAGCGGCCTGGGACCATGTCCAAGAGCCGGCAGGGGCCGCTGCGTTCGCGGATGGGCGTCAAGTCCAAGATAACGGTGACGTATTTGTCTCCGTAGGGGGTGTGGCGCCACACGTGTTCATCCACGCCGATGACACGCACGCCATCGAACCGTGCTGGATCATTGATCAGTAGACGCTCTCCTTCGGTCAGGACAGCGGTGTTGGCGGTATTCCAGGACACGCCTAGGGCCTGGGCGATACGCGCCACCGTCAGATGGTGGACCACCAGGCCCACCAGCGCCCAGCGCACCGCCGAGTGTGAGAGCTTCGCGCGTGGATCGGCCGCTGCACTCATGTTTTGACGCCACACGTGAGCGCACTGGGAGCAGCGGTAGCGGCGCACGCTCACATGCAAGATCGTGGGGTGCCACCCGTAGGGTACGTGAGCCAAGCGCCTGATCACCGTGTCGCGTACGACGCCTTCGCCCCACACTGTCGGCACCACCGGTCCTCACCCACTACCTTGCAGGCCAAGATGGTCCGATCGCCTCCTACACGCTGGCCCGTCACTTCCAGGCCCAGGTCATCCAGGCGTGTGAAGGCGCTCAGGTCAGGGCGATCAAAGGTAGTATTAGGCATGTCGAGGTCTTTCGGATGGACGGTGTAGGAACCCCCATCATCGGAAGACCTCGACCCCTACCCGGCCACGACACGCCGAACCCCGCATACCACCCCCACACCCTCAATTATGAAGAGCCCTAAAACATCAGCCTTTGCGTGCAGTTGTTTTACGAAGAAACAAAAGTATATTTGTTCCTCGTAAATCAGAACTGGTTCAAGCGAGAACGAGCATCCCCAAGTTTTTGGATGACTTCGCTCCTCCGCTGCTGGATTGATTGCACTTTCTGCCGCGCCGCCGACTGACGGTCAAGCTGTTTCTGAGAAATTTCCCTCCAGTGCGGATTACGCATTGATGGCGAGCGTGCGGATAGTGCTCGCGAGTAGTTCTCTTCAGCACGTTGAAGCGCATTCTCCACGTTGCGAAGTTGTTCCTCAAGACGCCAAACGCGTTCTTGAGCGCGTTGACGAGCTTCTGCTTTACGCTGCTCACCAGCCCGCTTTGCAGCTTCAAAAAGCTGATCTTTTGCAGACTTGTACTGCTGCCACAAACGATCTCTGTCTTCTTTCGCACACGGGCCTATTGCTCTCCACTGGGTGTCCAGTTGCCGCGCCTGATCTTTCGCAGCTCGATAGTCGTTATAGTTCACCAATAAGGACATCTGATAAATCAGGCTTTCTTTCGCAGCTTTATTAGAAGCCCACTCACGTTGACGCTTCTCAAAATCCTGCTGCTTACGATCCCTCAAACGAGTACGAGCCTGATTAAACCTAGCCCAAAGCCGATCATTATCCCCCTTTTCACACGGCCCAACCTGCTTCCACTCCTCACCAAGCCTACGCATCTGTTCCGACGCAGAACGCAAATCAGACGAGCCAGCAAGCGACTCCGCCTGCGAAACAATCCGCTCCTTCGCGGCCTTATTAGAAGCCCACTCACGCTGACGCTTCTCAAAATCCTGCTGCTTACGATCCCTCAAACGAGTACGAGCCTGATTAAACCTAGCCCAAAGCCGATCATTATCCCCCTTTTCACACGGCCCAACCTGCTTCCACTCCTCACCAAGCCTACGCATCTGTTCCGACGCAGAACGCAAATCAGACGAGCCAGCAAGCGACTCCGCCTGCGAAACAATCCGCTCCTTCGCGGCCTTATTAGAAGCCCACTCACGCTGACGCTTCTCAAAATAAGCACTGCGAGCAGAATTGAACTTTTCCCTAGCTGCCTTAAACCTCTCCCATTGAGCAGCATCAGCTGATTTCTCTCCACGTCCAACAGCTTTCCACTCAGTCAGTAAACTTTTAAATTCTTCACCGCCCTTTTTCCAATCTGTCGTTGTCGCCAGCTGTTCAGCACGAGAAATCAGTTTTTCTTTAGCTTCACTGACCACCGTCCAGTTGTCTTTAACTTGCGGAAACATCTTCCTTGAATGCCGCATGTCATGGTGCCCTGGTTCGCCAGTCTTTTGGTTCCAAGCGTGTACATGATCGACTTCCTGCTGGATGTCTTGAACATGTCCCCGGGCAATGAGTACATCCTCACCATCCGTTGAATATTTAGCAGTTACTCTTCTGTTCTTCTCGTCGAAGCCGTGAATAATTCCATCTTTGGTCCACCTTGAGGCATTCATGCGAAGATGCTATCAAGCTATTCAAACTTGTGCGTTGGATTTGTGTATGGGACGAGCGTAATGGGGAAAATTAGATATAGAAACCCTGACACATATGAAAGTACTGGCTCTTTTAAACTGGGCCACGCCTGGCAGCGGCATGAGCCCGGCGGCGATATTCGTCTTTATCAATCGCCCCGCGCACATAGTCAGTCAGATTTTCTACGTCTTCACGTGTATGTTGCACGCCTTCATGCCAGCTAGCAGCTAAAGCTTGCATGACAGCCCTGTGCTGAGCCTGATCAAGCTGGGCAAACAGCTCTGGCCAGCGCTTATCAAGATCAAGTGTTTCAGCCATTACGTCCCCTTCCCTTAACTTGCCTATCATTTTAGATCCTTAATACAAACTACGAGTGGCTTTCCTGAAACTACAAAGGGGCGTTTAGTATTTCGCTAAACGCCCCTAATTGCTTGGCTCAGGCTTATACGTTAAAGCCCAAGGCTCGTAGCTGTTCACGCCCTTCAGGGGTGATCTTGTCCGGACCCCACGGCGGCAGCCACACCCACTGCACCCGTACGTCGTCGGAAAGGTGGTCTAGCACCTGGCGGGCCTGCTCCTCGATCACATCGGTGAGCGGGCAGGCAGCCGAGGTCAGCGTCATATCCAGGGTGATCTCGTTGCTAGAACCAATCTCCACCCCGTAAAGCAGACCCAAATCCACCACGTTAATGCCCAGTTCCGGGTCAATCACGTCACGCAGGCATTCTTCGACGTCGGCCACGTCAAAGCTGCCCGGCTCAGCGCGCGGGGCAAAAGCGTTATCAGCCGCGAGTCGGGCTGCACTTTGGCCATCAAGCTGAGCCTGGGAGGCGGCCTTAACCTCCTCCTGACTAGCCACACGCGGGGTGTAGCTAGCAGCCATAGGGTTGTCGCTCATCTACTAACTCCTTTATTCGTCACAGTGAGCAGCACTGGCACTGCCACTAGCAACCTGGTTTTCGCCGTTAACTACTGCTTTAGCTACCGCGTCTTTAAAGCCATCCAGCCCAGTAGGGCGCACTTAACCCGGTTGGGGTATTTAGACACGCCCTCGAAAGCTGCGCCGTCGTCAAGCGCATCCAAAACCGCGTCATCCACCCCCTGGCCGCGTGAATGCATCAGGGCGTCAAAGTCTTCCTCTAGTTCACGCACCTGCTCTAGGTCTTTGCCCACCACCAGATCGTTCATCACAGAGATGGAGGCCTGCGAAATTGAGCAGCCGCTACCCTGCCAACCCAGCTCGGCTAGAGTCTGCCCCTCTAGGCGCACCTGTAGCTGCACCTCATCGCCGCAGGTGGGGTTGACCTGGAAAGAGTCACCCTGGGGTGCCTCTAGCAGGCCCTGACCGTGACGTTCACGCGAGTGGTCGAGGATAACTTGCTGGTAAAGCTGATCTAGTTCATTCATAAGCTACCTAGCGGTTGAAATACTTACGTACGTTTTGTAGCGCGTCGAGGAATTGAGACACGTCTGCGGGCGTGGAGTATACCCCCAGCGAGACGCGGGCGGAGGCACGCAGCCCGAAGTGGGCGTGGATCGGCTGGGCGCAGTGGTGACCGGTGCGTACCGCTACCCCACTGGCATCTAGCACCTGGCCGACGTCGTGAGGGTGTACCCCCTCCACTTCAAAGGCCACTACCCCCAGGCGCTGAGTGGTGTTGGCGGGGCCCAGTAGGCGCACGCCTTCAACCTGGTTCATGCCTTCAAGTAGCTGGCCGGTGAGCTCGTGCTCGTTAAGCATGGAACGCGACAGGTCAAGTTCACGCAGATAATCGACGGCGCTGTGCCAGCCGGCGGCCTGGGCGAGCGGCTGGGTGCCTGCCTCAAACCGGGCTGGCGGGGCCATATAGGTGGAGCGCTCCATGTCCACCAGCTCAATCATGGAGCCGCCGCTGAGCACCGGGGGCAGGCTGTAAAGCAGTTCCTCGGTGGCCACCAGCGCCCCAATACCGGTGGGGCCCAGCATCTTGTGGGACGACAGGCAGATCGCATCCACCCCGGCGCTAGCCAGCTGGGCAAAAGAAAGCGGCAGGTGAGCACTGGACTGGCAGGTGTCTAGCACTACCACGGGCTTGCGCTCCTGGGCGCGCACTGCCGCCAAAATGGGTTCCAGGTCAGTGATTGCGCCGGTTACGTTAGAAACGTGGGTTAACGCCACCACGCGGGTGCGGCTGTTAATAGCCTGGGCCAGTAGCGCCGGGTTAGTGTCAATGCGCCCGTCAGGGGTTAGTTCCAGCCAGCGTAGCTTCGCCCCGGTACGTTGGGCCAGGATCTGCCAGGGCACCAGGTTGGCGTGGTGTTCGGCGGGGGTTACTAGGATTTCGTCGACGGCGCCCAGGTTTAGATCCAGCGGCCCGTCACCTCCCGCTACGCCTTGGGAGGCGTTACCGATGCCCAGCGCCACCAGGTTGATGGCTTCAGTGGCATTTTTGGTAAATACCAGCTGCTGGGCGGGGGCGTCCACAAAGCTGGCTAGCCGCTGCGCGGGCGTCATCCCAGGCGGCGGTGGCGCGGTCAGCCAGCTCATAGGTGGAGCGGCCTGCCGCGCCGTTGGAGCGCTCATAGAATTCGGTGATGGTGTCGATGACGCAGTTAGGTTTTTGGCTGGTGGCAGCGCTGTCCAGGTAGGCTAGGCGGCCACCATCACGGGCCGGGGTAGCCAGGGTCGGAAAATCGGCCACAATAGCTGCCAGCTCTGACTGGCTAAGCGCCACGTTGTCGCGTGCGGCGATACCAATTCCGGTTAATTGCGTCATGAGGATTCTTAACTTCTTAGGTCTATGCCCGCCGTAGCTTGAAGCTGCGGCGGGCCGGTTAAATTTGTGTGCGCCTAGCCGGTGGCGGCGTGGTTGGATAGCCCAGTTGGCCTATCCAACCACGCCAGCTAGGAGCTTTACGCCTACGGGCTGGCTAAGCAGCTAGTAGGTTACTTCAAGAAGCGGTCGTAGCCTTCTTCTTCGAGACGGTCGGCCAGCTCGGGGCCACCTTGTTCAGCCACGCGGCCGTTAACAAACACGTGTACGTAGTCAGGCTTGATGTAGCGCAAAATACGGGTGTAGTGGGTGATCAGCAGGAAGCCGGCCTCGGACTCGCCATGTAGGCGGTTGACGCCCTCAGAGACGATACGTAGCGCGTCAACGTCCAGACCAGAGTCGGTTTCGTCAAGCACAGCAAAGCGCGGACGCAGCAGTTCCATCTGCAAGATTTCAAAACGCTTCTTCTCACCACCGGAGAAGCCGGCGTTCACGTCACGCTGAGCAAAGGCGGGGTCCATACGTAGGCGCTCCATGGCGGCGTTAACTTCACCGATCCACTGGCGTACCTTGGGGGCCTGACCGTCCATAGCGGTCTTAGCAGTACGCAGGAAGTTAGCCACGCTTACGCCGGGCACCTCCACCGGGTACTGCATAGCCAGGAACAGGCCGGCGCGGGCACGCTCGTCTACGCTCATGTCCAGCAGGTTTTCGCCGTCGAGCAGTACTTCACCTTCGGTAACCTCATAGGCGGGGTGACCGGCAATGGAGTAAGCCAGGGTGGACTTACCTGAACCATTGGGGCCCATGATGGCGTGTACCTCGTTGGAGCCAACAGTTAAGTTTACGCCGCGCAGAATCTGCTTGGGGCCGTCGTTGGTTTCTACCTGTACGTGTAGGTTCTTGATTTCTAGGGTGCTCACGTCTTTTTCCTTAACTTATTTGATTGGCTCAGGCTTCCAGCAGCCCGTTGACTTCAAGTTCTGCTTCGATGGCGCTCATCAAGCGTTCTTCCACCTCGGGCACGGCAATTTCGGCCACGATTTCGTTGAAGAAGCCCAGCACCACCAGGCGGCGGGCCTCAATCTCGGGAATACCGCGAGCGCGCAGGTAGAACAGCTGCTCGTCGTCAAAACGGCCGGTGGCGCTGGCGTGACCGGCACCTTCGATCTGGCCGTTTTCGATTTCCAGGTTGGGTACTGAATCAGCCTTGGCCCCGGTGGTTAGCACCAGGTTGCGGTTGAGTTCGTAGGTGTCGGTGCCACGGGCGTGGCGGCCGATGAGGCAGTCGCCTACCCACACGGCGTGAGCGTCTTTACCCTGCAGGGCGCCCTTGTAGGTGACGCGTGAGTAGCAGTGGGGCTCGGTGTGGGCCACGTAGGGGCGGTGTTCTTGGTGCTGTCCGGCATCGGTGAAGTACACGCCGTAGGCGTCGATGTGCCCACCTTCGCCACTAAAGCCCAGCTCGGGGCTGATACGCACGTCGCCGCCCAGGAGACCACTACGTGTTTGAGAGTGGCGTTGGCGCCTACCTCGACGCGGTGTTGGCTGGCGTGTAGGGCGTGGTCGTCCCATTCCTGGTTGGTGACCAGGGTTAGCTCAGCGTCGGGGGCTACGCTAACTTCGACGCCCTGGGTGTAGTAGGCCATGCCTTTGTGGGAGAGCACCACGGTGGCTTTGGAGCCAGTTTCAGCGATGATGCGTAGGTGTCCGGCGCTGGGGTGAGCGGCGGCGTCGTCGGCGTCTTTAGCCTGACCGGTAATTTCCACTACCAGGGCTTCTTTAGGCTGAACGCCGGCGCCAATGGTCACCACGGTGGCTTGGTTGAAACCGTTCCAGGCTACTGCGGAGGCGCGGTCGCCGGGCTGGCCTACCTGGCCTAGGCGCTCATCGGTGCGCTCAACGTTTTGCACGCTGATGCCTTCAACCTGGTTGGCAGTTACCTTTACCTGGTCTTTGGCGGCGCTGACGGCCTCTAGGTCAAATAGCGGGGCAAAACGTTTGCGCGGGGTGAAGCGCCATTCTTCTTCCTTGGTGGGGATCGGGAAATCCGCTAGGTCGAAGGAGGTTTTGCGGTCTGCGCGGCTGGAGACGTAACGCGGGCCGCCGTGTGAGTGGGCCCCGACGAGCTTGGCTTGGGAATGGTCGGTTGCTAGGTTTTGACTCATTTTCTTCTCCTCGCGGTCAGCCGACCGAGTTTTCCATCTGTAGCTCGATTAGACGGTTGAGTTCCAGGGCGTATTCCATGGGTAGCTCACGGGCAATGGGCTCGACGAAGCCACGCACGATGGTGGCCATGGCTTCGGTTTCGGTTAGCCCGCGCTGCATCAGGTAGAACAGCTGGTCTGCGCTTACCTTGGAGACGGTGGCTTCGTGGCCCATTTCTACCTCGTCGTTGCGTACATCAACGTAGGGGTAGGTGTCTGAGCGGCTGATTTCGTCGATTAGTAGCGCGTCACAGAGCACGTTGGACTTGGAGTGATGCGCGTTGGGCATGATTTTTACTAGGCCACGGTAGGCGCTGCGTCCACCGTTACGGGAGATGGACTTAGAGACAATGTGGCTGGAGGTGTAGGGCGCCATGTGTACCATCTTGGCGCCGGTGTCTTGGTGCTGGTCTTCGCCGGCGAAGGCGATAGAGAGGGCTTCACCGCGCGCGTGGGGGCCGAGCAGGAATACTGCCGGGTACTTCATGTTGCGCTTGGAACCGATGTTGCCGTCTACCCATTCCATGGTGGCGCCTTCTTCGCAGGTGGCGCGCTGGGTGACTAGGTTGTAGACGTTGTTAGACCAGTTTTGGATGGTGGTGTAGCGAACGCGGGCGTTCTTCTTGACCACGATTTCCACGATGGCTGAGTGCAGCGAGTCGGTGGAGTAGATGGGGGCGGTGCAGCCTTCTACGTAGTGCACGTATGAGCCCTCGTCGGCGATGATTAGGGTGCGCTCGAACTGGCCCATGTTTTCGGTGTTGATACGGAAGTAGGCCTGCAAAGGGATTTCTACATGTACACCCGGGGGCACGTAGATGAAGGAGCCACCTGACCATACGGCGGTGTTTAGGGCGGCGAACTTGTTGTCGCCGGCGGGAACTACGGTGCCGAAGTATTCCTTGAACAGTTCGGGGTACTTCTTGAGGGCGGTGTCGGTGTCGACAAAGATAACGCCCTGTTCTTCTAGGTCGCCACGGATCTGGTTGTAAACCACTTCAGATTCGTACTGCGCGGCCACACCGGCCACCAGACGCTCGTGTTCGGCCTGGGGGATGCCTAGACGGTCGTAGGTGTTTTTGATGTCTTCGGGTAGGTCGTCCCAGCTGTTGGTGGGACGCTCAGTGGAGCGCACATAGTACTTGACCTGGTCCATGTCTAGCTGGGATAGGTCGATACCCCAGGTGGGCATGGGTTTGCGCGCAAAAATTTCATATGCCTTCAGGCGGCGTTCGAGCATCCATTGCGGTTCTTGCTTGATGGCCGAGATGTCTCGTACCACCTGCTCGTCCAGTCCACGCTTGGCACTTTGGCCGGCGGCGTCCGAGTCATGCCACCCGTAGTCGTAGGACGTGGAGATAGACGCAATGATCTCCTCGTCGCTACGTTGTGCCTCATTCGTGGTACTTGTCATCGTTGTCCTTCCTTTTGCCTGCGTAAGTTTGCAGGCTCCTGTGGGTGCCTGATGGCCCTGGCGCGCACGGTAGGCATCGCTAGTGGCACATGGGTGGTGCACACGTGTTCTCCGCCCGCTAGGGTGGCCAGTCTTTGTACCGGCACTCCTAGTAGCCTGGAGAACGCAGCGGTCTCCGCGTCGCATAATTCATTAAATTTGCCGGCTACCTCGCGTACTGGGCAGTGGCCTTGGCACAGTTGGACCGCAAAGGTACCGTCCCCGATTTCACGAACGGTGGCTGCGTATCCGTCAGCGCTAAGTGCGTCCGCTAGGGCGCGTGCGCGTGCTGCCGGGTCTTTGCCTACGCTCTCGACGACGCCGCTGTAGCGCCGCTCTAACTCTCGCCCGCGAGCTGCGGCAAAAGAATCTACCGCGTCTTCGCCAGCGATTTGGGAGAGGTAGGAAAGGGCCCGACTAGCAAGTTCTGAGTAACCTTCTTGGAGGTTGGTGCGGGCGGCTGCGGTGGCTACATAGTGGCGTGCGGGGCGCCCGCGTCCGCGTCTACCTGCCGCTAGACGGTCATGGACTTCAATCTGACCGGTGTTTTCTAGGGCGGTGATATGACGTCTAATTGCGGCTGGAGTTAGTGAAAGTACGCGCGCGAGCTGGGCGGCTGTAATAGGCCCCTTCTCAACAATGAGATCAAGGACTTTAGCCCTAGTGCCGGCGTCGTCGCCGTAGTTCATTGGTCCTCCTTTACGCATCGCCCGCAACTAACTTAGGGATGCCATATATCCTGGTCGCTTCCAGCATACCTGGCACCGACAACAATAGCGAAGATTAGGCTTGCATAAATACTAAAACCGCTTTGTTGAGAGCGGAAACACGCCAACTTTGCTCAACCTAACTTAGGTTTACCTGCACAATTTCACGCTTTAGCCACTCCCCTAAGCCCATCCAAACCCAAGTTGAACACTTGGCCACATTTGGCCAGCAGCGAGCATAGCAGATAAGGACCTATGTCCTTAAATAAGTAGGGCTTACGCCACCACCTACCGGCAGGTGACGTAAGCCCACGAGGCAGCCAATTAGGCCGCACAAATCAATTTTTAGATGGCAATAGCTCAATCGCAGGGCGCGGAGCCGCCATGGCATTAATAGGCGCCTGCGGATCGCGATAGCCCAAAGCAAAACCAGTAATCAGCTTGTAATGCTCAGGAATCTCAAACTCAGCCTCCACCGGGGAACGCCAAGTAGACAAAATCCCAATCGCACACGAATCAATCCCACGCGACTTAGCCGACAAGAACAAAGTCTGCAACATCAAACCCGCATCCATAGCCGACCAAGGCAGCATCTTTTCGTGAACAAACACAAAACCCATCACCGGCGCATCAAACGCAGTCACATTACGCCTATTAGCGGCGTCGCGCCCAGCATGATCAGAGCGCTCCACCCCATAAGCCCATACAGCAGCTTAGCCACCTCAACCTGGGCCGGGCGCAGCTCGCTAGGGTAAGGCTTCCACACCGGGAAATCCCCATCAGGCAAATCCCCACGCAGCGCCGCCTTAGCGCCAGCCATAGCTTTGTGATGCTGAATATCTAGCGTCTTATCGAAACGCTCCACATAATCCTTACGCAGACGCTGCGCCTGCTCCCCCTGCGCAATAGCCACCCGGAAAGCACGCGTATTAGACCAGCTGGGGGCACTAGCGGCGTCGTCGAGAATAGCGCGCAAATCCTCAGCGCTAACCGGCTTATCCAAATAAGCCCGCACAGAACGGCGCGAGGCTGCCAAAGCAGAAAAATCATTCATAATTTCCACCCTAGCAACCCCGCCCCAGTTACAGCGCCAAACAGCTAGCTAACAGCTTAAAGCTCAGGCTCAACCTCAAAGCCATAAGGAGCCCGCAGCCACGGCGCATCCGCACTACGCAGCCCATGCCAGCCCTTTGCACGCATCCGCTCCGTAGCCAGCAAGCCAGCCACCGCCGCCGCATTATGAATCTGGCCAGCTAACGCCGCATCCACCGCCTGCGCCAAAGGCACCCAGGTGGGACGCAAATCAGCTTCCTCATCTTCACGCACAAAATCGTTACGCTCCACGCGGCGCAAATCCCGCGCTAGCAGCACCCGCAGCGACTCAGTCAAACAGCCAGCCGAAGAAAACACATCCACCAAGGTGTGCCAAGTGAGCGCCTCCATATCAGTCTCTTCACGCAGCTCACGCTCAGCCGCCACCAAAGCAGACTCACCCGCATGATCCATCAAACCCGCCGGCAACTCCCATAGGTTAGCGCGCACCGGGTGACGATACTGGCGGATCATAAGCACCTCAGGGGCGCCGTCGATCTGAGAAGAATCCTCACCCTCACGCAAAGCCACCACCGCCACAGCCCCATGATGCGCCAAATACTGGCGCCCAATCGGATCCGCACCCGGCTCTAGACGCAACGTGTCCGCATCCAAAGCAAACACCGGCCCAGACCACATACGCTGGTGACTTACCAGCTCCCGACTAAGATCGCGCTCATCACGCAACTGCATCAGCGTTCCTCTCCATTTTTAGCTGCGGCCGCCTCACGCGCCTGCAAGCTAGCCTCACGCGGCAGTGAGTGAGCCTTAGGCGAAGCAAACACCTCACTACGCCGAGCCAAAGCCGCCTTAACCAAGCCCGCAAACAACGGGTGAGCCTTAGTGGGGCGAGACTTAAACTCAGGGTGAGCCTGCGTGGCCACATAGTAGGGGTGAAGCTTAGAATCCAGCTCCACGAACTCCACCAAACTACCATCCGGCGAGGTACCACACACGTGCAAGCCCACAGATTCTAGGCGCTCGCGGTAGTCATTGTTGACCTCGTAGCGGTGACGGTGACGCTCGCTAACCTCACAGGTGCCATAGGCTGGGCCACCACTGAGCCGGCGGTGAGCTTAGCCGGGTAAGCCCCCAGGCGCATAGTGCCACCCAGGTCGCCTTCGCCTTCCACAAATTCACGCTGCGAATTCATGGTGGTAACCACCGGGTCAGGGGTTTCACTTTCCATCTCAGTGGAGGCGGCAGCCTTTAGCCCCAACAGGTTACGGGCGGCTTCAATCACCATGCACTGTAGACCCAGGCAGATACCCAAGGTGGGCACGCCGTGTTCACGGGCCCATCGCAGTGCCCCCAGCTTGCCTTCAATGCCGCGCACCCCAAAACCGCCGGGTACCACAATGGCGTCCACCCCGGCCAGGGCCAGCTGCGCACCGTTAGGGGTTTCGCACTGGTCAGAGGCCACCCAGCGGATATCCACATGGGCATTGTTGGCAAAACCGCCGTGCTTAATAGCTTCAGAGACAGACAGGTAGGCGTCGTGCAGATCCACGTACTTACCAACCAGCGCCACCTCAACGCGGTACTTAGGCGAGTGCACCCGCTCTAGCAGCGCATTCCATTCGCGCCAGTCCACGTCACGGAAGGTTAGCCCCAGGCGCTGCACCAGGAAGGCATCTAGGCCCTCACGGTGCAAGGTGGGGGGGAACTTCGTAAATGGAGGCGGCGTCTTTACATTCAATTACGGCTTCGCGCTCTACGTCGCACATGAGCGCCACTTTGCCTTTGATGCCTTCAGGCAAGGGCCGGTCAGTGCGTAGCACCAGCGCATCTGGCTGGATACCAATATTGCGCAGGGCCGCCACCGAGTGCTGGGTGGGCTTGGTTTGAGCTCGCCGGCGGCGGGCAGGAAGGGGATCAGCGATACGTGCACGAAAGCCACGTTGGCGCGGCCAATGTCGGCGCGTACCTGCCGGGCGGCTTCTAGGAAGGGCTGGGATTCAATGTCACCAACGGTTCCGCCGATTTCGGTGATGATTACGTCGGGGGCGTTGCCGTCACTGTCAGGCTCAGCCTGGGCGCGCATCACGCGCTTGATTTCGTCGGTGATGTGCGGGATGACCTGCACCGTGTCGCCTAGGTATTCGCCGCGACGTTCTTTAGCAATTACGTTTGAGTAGACCTGCCCGGTGGTGGCGTTGGCTTTACCCGATAGGTTTACATCCAAGAAGCGCTCATAGTGACCAATGTCTAGGTCGGTTTCGGCGCCGTCTTCAGTTACGAACACCTCGCCGTGCTGGAAGGGGTTCATGGTGCCCGGGTCTACGTTGATGTAGGGGTCTAGTTTTTGCATGGCCACGCTTAGTCCGCGTGAGCGTAGCAGTCGCCCCAGACTAGAGGCGGTTAGCCCTTTACCGAGGGAGGAAACTACGCCTCCGGTTACGAAAATGTGTCGGGTTACGTGGCCGTGGTTTCCGTATGCATCTATCACGGACTTCCAGCCTACTCCCCTATTGCAGCTACTAAAGAGCCAGGACCCGGTCTAGTTGCTCACGTAGCTGTGTTTCCCCGGGGATTTTGGCGACGGCGGCGCGCGAGGCTGCTTCTAGGGTTTCGCGCCGCTTAGGGTCGCTGATTACGGCGACGACGGCGTCGGCTAGCGGACCTGCCTGGGGCTCTACCAGCTGGCCACAGCCGGCCAAAGTGTAGGCGCTGCCGCCAACATCGGTGGCCACAATAGCGCGGCCCGCTTGCATGGCTTCACGCAGAGTTAGGGGCTGACCTTCCCAGTAAGAGGTTTGCACCACCACATCAGCTTGGGACAGTAGGGCGCCAATGTCTTCACGGCGCCCCAGCAGCTTGACGGGTAGGGCGGCGGTAGCAATTTGCTGGTTTAGTTGCGCTTTAAGGGGGCCGTCTCCCGCCACTAGCCAGGTGAAGTCAATGCCGCGTTGTTTGATTAGGGTGGCTGCTTCTAGCAGCAGGTCTAAGCCTTTTTGGGGAGCCAGGCGGGCAATGGTAAGCAGGCACGGCGCCGCTTCGGAGCTAGCCGCAGAGCTGGCGCCATAACTAGAACCGGTGCCAACACCAGAACCAGAGCCGATACCAGGGCCAGAGCCAGCTCCAGGGCCAAAGCCAGCTCCAGGGCCAAAGCCAGCTCCAGGGCCAGAGCCAGCTCCAGGGCCAGAGGCGGGGTCTAAGCTGGCAGTAGTTCCAAAGTCGGTTTCTGAGCTGGCCGTGCCGGTGCAGTCCGAGAGACTACGCGCCGGGGCGGGCACAACCGCGATTTCCCCTGCCTTTAGGCCTAACTGTTTAGCTTTCGAGTAGATCTGGGCTTACAGTGAGCACATAGTCAGCGCCTTTAACCACCACTAGGTGCAGGGCCTTGCCTACCAGGCGGGTGGGGGCTGAGCCTACCGGCAAATTGTGTAAGGTCACCACTACGCGTGGGCGCTTGGCGGCAGGTAGACGCTTAGCGGCCAGCACCGCTAAAGCTCCCGCGCGCAGGCCGTGGGCGTGAATTACCTCTACGGTGGCGGCCAGCTGTTTTAGTTGGCGCAACGCCTTTAAGTCAGCACCTGAAGGGCGGGCACCAATATCGATTTGGTAAGTGCGCAGGCAAGCACCACCCACAGCGTCGGGGGCCGGCGAGATGACGTTACTAGGGCCTGCCAGCAAAACTTGATGACCGTCTTTGGCTAGCAGCTGGGACACCTGGCGGATGTGTGCACGCACTCCCCCAGCCGCCTGGGCGCTTAACTCTAAAACGCGCGTCATGCTCACTCCTGATCAGTTTTAGCCAGCGCTTTACGTGAGCGCAACACCTTAATGCTTTGGGGTACCAAACGGACCCCACCTAGGGCGATAACGCCAGCTACGGCTAAAGCCAAAGCTAACAGGCCCACCACCCCTAACGCACTAGTGGGGTCAAGTAACTGCGCTAACGCTAATGCCGGCGCGCTCACCACCAGATACAGCGCCACTATTTTCAAGCTGGGCGCCAAGGCCCTAGCCCCTACCCGGCGCGCCAATACCAGCGCTAAAGCCACCCCAGCCAGGCTCATACCAGCTGAGGAGGCAACCCCCAAATACACCAGCACCGCAGAGCCTTTAGCGTTAGCGCTAAACACCCAGCTGGCGCCGGCCACCACCAACCAACCCAGGCAAGTGGCCAGGGCGGCGCTACGGGCGGCGTCGAGCACATACAGCACCCGGGTGAGTTGATAGATCAGGGCGTAACCCACTAAGCCCGGGGCGAAAGCCACCAGCGCGGCCCCCATATAGTCCACGGCGGTGATCAACCCAAATACCTGCTGGGCCACCGGCGCCCCCAACATCAAAGCACCCGAGCCCACGCAGGCAGCCAAAGTAACCAAAGCTGTGGAGTTAGCGATTAGATCCTTTGTCTCACGTGAAACATGCTTAGCCGCTAAACGGGCCGCCAACTGCGGATATACCACCGTGGCCAGGGGCACTGCGAGAACCGCATAGGGCAAAACGTAGATAGCCTGGGTGTACTGGTAGATAGCGATCGTGCCGGCACTGCCGTAACGACGCGCCACCGCCACCACCGTTAGCACGCTTATCTGCTGGGCAATCAGGGCTGCAATCCCCGCCCCCGCCAGTGAGCGCAGCTGGGTGAAAGTACCCGCAGGCAGACGCAGGCGTGCACGCAGCCCCAACCCTAGGCGATGCACCGGCCACAGCAGCGGCAAGCTCAGCGCGGCCACGCCCGCAGTTGTACCCCACCCCAGGGTAAGCACCGCCTGAGCGTAGTGACCTGCATCTATAAGCGCGCCATAGATGCCATAGGTAAGCATCACTACCAGACTGGAAAAAATCGGGGCCAGCGCCGGCCAGGTGAAACGGTTGTAAGCCTGCAGCACGCCAGTGAGCACCACACCCAAGCCATAAAGCGGGATTTGCAGGGCAAACATGCGCAAAAACGCCACCACCAACTGATGACTGCCACCCCAGTAGACAATTGCGGCCTTATCGCCGCCCATGCGAGTGTCGCTGGTGACCAACAACTGCGCCAAAGGCTCAGCAAATAACGCCATTAGCAGCGCCAGGGGCACCAGCACCGCCAGGGTTAAACCCAGCAGGCCACTAGCAGTCTCACGCACCTTTTCACGTTGACCGTGGGCAATAGCGCCGGCCAGCAGGGGCACTACTGTGCCAGCCAGGGCTCCCCCCACCACCACCTCGTAAAACACGTTGGGGATCTGGTTGGCGGAGCTGTAGGCCCCCGCCATGGCGCCAGAGCCAACCGTGGCTGCCTGCACTACCCAGCGCAAAAAAATCCCAGCAGTCGCGAGGCCAGGGTGAAGGTGCCTACCTGGCCTGCTTTTAGCTCCCCAGGGAGGCGCCGGTCTTAGCGCCTTGATTAGCAGAAGCGAGGCCTTCATCCTCCGGGTGGGCGCCGCGAGATTTTACAGCGGGCGACGCCATAGCTGGTCAAGCCAGTTCAGGGCCGGGTTGGCGGCAATCACCTTAGAAAACGAGACTTTCTCAGAAGCCAAAATCAAACCCACCACGCCCAGGGCGGTCCCCAAACGCAATTTCCAGGAGTCATTGGCTGCCAGGGAGGTACCCAGCAGGGCGCCGGCAGCGTTGGCGCCAGTGTCTCCCAGCATGGTGGTTTCTTGTAGGTCTTCCACCAGGGCAGTGATAGCGGCGGCGTTAAGCCCGCTAGCCAGCAAACGCTGGGCGCTAGCCGGCGAGGCCGGGGTTTTTGCAGCCGCGCAGCTGAAGTAGCTTAGCGGCGCTGCCACCAGCACTGTGGCCTTAAGCGCCCGCCCCGGACGCAGATCCAACAGGTTCGCCAGGTTAGCGGCGCCCGCAATCAGCACCGTATTTAGCGCCAGGTCCGCTACTTTCCCGCCCATGCTGGTAGCTTTAGACCCCACCAGGGCGCTTGCCGCGAGCGCGCTAGCGCCAATTCCAGCAATTTTGATTACGCCGGTGGTTACCTGCCCGTGGGCTAGGGCGCCTAGGTGGCCTTTGAGGCCTTTAGCTACCTTGCCGCCGTCGTGGGCGCCTTGATCGACGTCGTCGATATAGCCGGCCAGGCCCCCACCCAAGGAAGCTACTAGCCCACCCAGGGCGGCACGGGGCTGGTCGCTGAACGCGCTGGCCACGGCGGCGCTAGCCACGCTGGCACCGGCCATGGCCACGCCTCCGCGTAGGCTCACGGTTACGCCGTGGAAATTAGTGCGTTCCCATTGGCTGGCTTTAATGCGTTTGCGGCGCAGCACATAACCAAGGCCGGCGCATACCCCGATGCCGGCGCCCACTACGGGTAGCTGACGGGGGCTGATACTAAGGCGCATAAGGCTAGCTCCTGTTTATTCGCTCCGGTTTTACTTGGCTACTACTTGGCCACGCCGGGCATGAGGGCGTCGGCGTTAGCGGCGAAACCGTAGGCGGCTTTGGTGGCTGCCTTGGCGTTGGCCAGGGCCAGGGCGGAGGTAACTGCGGCGGGTGCTGAGCCCACACTGTCCACGGTGGTTAGGGTGGTGCCGGCGCTGCGGGCGGCTGAAACTAGATCTGTGTCGCTGCTAGCGGCGCCCTCTAGCACGGTGGGGGCCACGGAGCTGACTCCACGCAGGGCGGTGAGCCAGTTGGTGTTTTGGGCTGAAGCCTCGGTGGAGTTGACGCTCTTGGGGTCAACTGAACGCGGGCCTACTACCACAATGCGCCCGGCGACGCCGTCCTTGCTTTCCACCTTGATCAGGGGGTTTTCAGAGGCGGTGAGTAGATCCTGCAGGTTTGAGCCCTGGGATTCGGGGCTGGTTAGGCTACGGCTAGGCCCTGGCCCAGCAGTTCGTTGCCGCTGGCGGCCTTAACGGTGCCAGGCAGGTAGCTGGCGAACTGGGCGGCGTAGGTGGAGCGGAAAGTTTCGCGGCTCTTGCTCACCCAGGCGTCGGTTAGGCTTACGCGGGCGCTGATGGTGGCGCCGGCGTTGGTCAGGGCGCTTACGGTAGCGTCGACGTCGTCGCTGTTGGCTCCCGGCAGGCTCACCACAGCCACTCGCTGCCCAGACAAAGACCCTGCCAGTAGGGTCTTGGAGCTGGCGCTGATGTAGCTGTCGCGGTCGTTGACGGCTTTCTGGGTGGTTTCCAGGTTGCGTGAGAGGCTGTTGCGGTCTGCACGCAGCTGGGTGACTTGGTCAGATAGCGCGCTGCCGAGCGTACCCTGCAAGGGGCCGGCCCCCAACACCACGCCGACAGCTAGCGCCATGAACACCGCGATCAAAGAAACTAGGTGGTAGCGAAAGTCAATCATGGCAGTAGTCCTTAAATATTGGGGGTGGTGGGGCGTAGGCCAACCCATGAACGCACGGTATCAACCATGTCATCAATACCGGCCGCCATCAGCCCTAATAGGGTCTGACCAGCAGGTGTAGCGTATAGCGCCGCGAAAATGGCTAGTAGTCCAGCTAGTGCCAGCAAAATAATTTGCCAGTTAGAGACGCGGGTGTGGTAGATCTGCGAAACGCCCTTGGCGTCAATTAGTTTGGAGCCTACCTTAAGGCGGGTTAGGAAGGTGGAGCTCATACCTTCACGGCCCTTGTCTAAAAATTCCAGCAAGGTTACGTGGGTGCCCACCGCCACGATCAGCTGGGCGCCGCCAGAATCGGCGATCAGCATGGCGATGTCTTCACTGGTGCCGGTGGCGGCAAAGACAGTGTGCTCTACCCCTAGTTCTTCTACCCGAGATAGCCCTGGGGCGCGCCCGTCACGGTAGGCGTGCACAATAATCTCGGCGCCGCTCTTTAGGGCTTTGTCGGAAACTGAGTCCATATCCCCAACTACCAGGTCGGGTTTGAAACCGATTTCCATAACCGCGTCAGCGCCTCCGTCTACACCAATGATGATGGGGCGATATTCGCGAATGTAGGAGCGTAGCGCTTTTAGGTCTTCTTTGTAGCTGTAGCCGCGCACCACTACCAGCACATGTTTGCCGGAGAAGTTGGTGCGTAGCTCAGGCATACCCACATCATTTAGCAGCAGGTCGCGTTCCTGCTTCATATAGTCCATGGTGTTGGCAGCGAAGGCTTCCAACTGGTGCGATAGGCCCTGGCGGGCTGGTCCATTAGCTGGGCTACGCTTTCCTTGGTTTGTAGCGTGCCCTGGGCGATTAGCTTGCCGGATTTGGAGAAAACCTGGCCGTCTTCCTCAATGCGTATTTGGCTGCCCTCATGCAGGGTCATGATGTCTGGGCCTAGGCCGTCAATTAGCACAATGCCGTTGTCTAGCAGCACGTCTGGGCCTAGATTGGGGTAACGCCCTGACACCGACGGCGAGGCGTTAAGAACTGCCCGCACCTGGCATTCCACCAGGGCTTCGGCGGCTACCCGGTCTAGGTCGCCGTGGTCGATGACGGCAATTTCGCCCGGTTGCAGGCGTTTGGTTAGATTCTTGGTACGCGTATCTACCCGCACTCGACCCTGTGATAGGTCTGCGGTGGACGCTGCATTTTTACGGAAGGGTAGCTTCACAGTTTCGATTGTGCCATGTTCGCTTGTTCAAGTAACTCCTCGGCGTGGCGTAAAGCCGTTTGTGAGTCACTTTGTCCTGATAGCATTCGCGCCAATTCCGCACTCGCTCAGGTCCGCTTACGGTCTCGACGGCGGTGGTTGTGGCTTCATTACTGGCTTGTCCCACCTGTTTGACTACAACCAGTTGGGTTTGGGCCCAGGCGGCTACTTGCGCTAGGTGCGTAACCACAATCACCTGATGGTGACGGGCCAGGGCAGCTAAGCGACGGCCGATTTCTACGGCGGCGCACCCACCAACACCGGCGTCAATTTCGTCAAAGACAAAGGTGTGGCGTTTGGTGGCGGTGTGCTGTGCCAGAACTACTTCCAAGGCCAGCATGATACGGCTTAGTTCACCGCCACTGGCGCCTTTTTCTAGCGGTAGCGCCGCCGCGCCAGGGTGGGCGCGTAACAGCAGCTCTACTTCTTCCATGCCGGTAGGGCCGGGCTGCTCTAACGGGTTAAGCCGTACTTGCAGCTTGGCCCCACGCATCATTAAACCCTCCAGCTCGGCGCTGACCTGCTGGCTTAGTAGCTTGGCGAGTTTAGTGCGGGCTTGGCTTAGGCGTTTGGCAACAGTTTTTAGTTCTTTACCGGTGCGCTCAACTTCAGCTGCTAGCTCTGCTTCGCGATCTAGCGGCCCATCCAGTTGAGCTAGGCGGGCGGCGGAGTGCTGGCCAAAAGCTAGTAGCTCATCGACATTGGCAAATACTTGGCCCAAGCCACCAATTTCTAGGCAACCGCGCCGTAGCTGTTCGCGCCGCTCATGCACCCAGGCCAGGCGGTCAGGGTCGGCGTCGAGGTCAGCCAGGTAGTCGGTTAGCTCCATGGCTAGGTCACTGGTCAGCGCTGCCACTTCGTTAAGACGGGGCATTAGGGAGGCTAGGCGCGGGTCGTGGTCGGCAGCGTTTTCTAGTGAGCGGCGGGCCACGGAAACTAGCGCGATAACGTTAGCGACGTCGTCGTTAAGCTCATCACCGCTAATGGCGTTAGCGGCCTGGGCGGCCCCACTACGCAGCAGGTCTAGGTTTTCTAGGCGGGAGGCTTCTTCAGCTAGGGCCTGGTCCTCCCCCGGCTTGGGGTCTAGGGCTTCTAGCTGTTCGAGGGCGTGGCGCAGGCCAGCAATTTCGCCTTCACGAGCCAGGGCCTGTTCACGCCAGGTTTCTAGGTCTTGACGGGCCTGGTTCCAGGCGCGGTAGCAGCTGCTGTATTGGCGGCACAGCTGTTCATGCTCGCTACCTCCGACGGCGTCCAGGGCGCGGCGTTGGGCGGCGGCGGTACGCAGGCGCAGCTGGTCAGCTTGCCCATGGATAGACACTAAGCGACTACCTACCTGGCCAAGTAGCGAGGCAGGTACGGCCCGGCCCCCTAGGTGTGCACGCGAGCGACCAGTTGCAGGTACCACCCGGGAGGCTAGCAGCAGGTCATCTTCAATTTCGCAGCCGGCTTCCTGAGCGATTTGGATGCACTTGGCGTCTTCTTCTAAAGCAAAGGCCCCCTCAACCACGCAACGCTGGGTGCCCGCGCGCACAATCGCCGGGTCAGCTTTGCTGCCCAACAGTAGTTTCAGGGAGGTGAGCACCATGGTTTTACCTGCGCCAGTCTCACCGGTTAGGGCGGTTAGTCCCGGACCTAACGGCAGTTCAGCTTGGGCGATAACACCAAGGTTTTCTATGGAAATAGTTTCAATCATTAATGACTCTTAGATTCACGCCAGCCGCGCACGGGCAGCTCGAATTTAGCTACCAGACGCGCCGAGAAGGGCATCTGGCCAATACGGATCAATTTCACTGGGCGCTGCGCCACGCTCACACTCACTGTTGAGCCAGCTGGAGCCGTTATGGAACGGCGCCCGTCGCACCAGATTTCACAAGGATAATCGCCGCACCACTGTACCTGCACTTCCAGGCGTGAATGCGGGCCAATTACTAGGGGCCGGGTGAACAGGGCGTGGGCGGCTACCGGCACCACCAGCATGGCTTGGGTGTCTGGCCACACCACTGGCCCACCACAGCTAAAGGCGTAGGCGGTTGAGCCGGTGGGGGTGGCGGTTATCAGGCCGTCACAGCCAAATGAGGAGACGGCGTGACCATCAATACCTAAAGAAATTTCGGCCATATGCGCCCGGTCGCGCCGCTCCAAGGCTGCTTCGTTAAGAGCCCAGCCGTGGCTGGTGTCCCCGTTGGGTTGGCGCACAGATACCGCCAGGGTCATGCGTGGCTCTACTGTGTAGTCGCCTTCAGCTAGCGCCTCAATGGCGTCAAGCATTTCAGCGGGCTCAGCTTGAGCCAAAAAACCTACGTGGCCAGTGTTGATCCCCAGCAGAGGAATGTCGTATTCGCGCGCAATTTCAGCGGCAGACAGGATAGTGCCGTCGCCGCCCAACACCACAATGGCCTGGGCTTGGTTAGCTTGGCTGCGTTTGCGTAGCACCTGCACCCCATGTTTAGCCAAAGCCTTAGAGACAGTGTCTAGCTGCGAGCTAGAGGGTTCACGCGGGCTGCGAATAGTTGATGGGGGTAAGGCTCGATTCATTTCGAGCACCAAAACTCTACGCGGTGAGGTTGTGCGCGCAGCGGCCAAAATCTTCCTCCCCCTATCTTGGCTTAGCGGCGAAGCTTAGCTTTCGCGCCTTTTCCAGCCGGACCTGAAATTATGGCTGCTTCTATCTCAGCTTGTAAGTCAGCAGCGGTCAAGGAGTTTTCAGTGCCAGCGTGCATGTACAGGAAGTACTCTACGTTTCCGGCCGGCCCGGGCAGTGGCGAGGGGGCCACGGCCTCAATGCTTAAACCTAGCTCTAACGCACAGGTGGCCACCTTGGTGATGGCCTGGGCGTGTAGGCGCACGTCACGCACCACCCCGCCGTGTCCGATGAGTTCTTTACCTACCTCAAACTGGGGCTTAACCATTAGCAGGAAGTCAGCGGCGTCGTCGGCCACTGCCACCAGCGCCGGCAACACCAGGGTCAGGGAGATAAAAGATAGATCCGAAACCACCAGGGTGGGGGCAGGGGTGATGTCCCCGGCTGCCAGGGTGCGCACATTGGTGCGGTCCATGACGTTTACGCGTGGATCGCTTTGTAGTGACCAGGCCAGCTGCCCATAGCCCACGTCAGCGGCGGTAACCCGGGCCGCCCCGCGCCGCAGCAAAACGTCGGTAAAGCCCCCGGTGGAGGCGCCGGCGTCGAGGCATTGACGCCCGGCAACCGTAGCCTCAATCCCGCGCTGGGCCAGGATGTCTAGGGCGCCAGCTAGTTTGTGGGCGCCGCGTGAAACATAGTTAGGCCCCTGGTCTTGGCTTACCAAAATGGCTTGCGCCGGGTTGACCTGCCGGGCAGGTTTGGTAACTACCTGACCGTCAACTTTCACTTTGCCATCGCTGATAAGCGCGGCAGCCTGATTGCGTGAAGGTGCTAGCTGGCGGCGTACCAGCTCGGTGTCTAAGCGGGTCAGCCTAGCCATTAACGCGTTTCTGCAACCGTGATGTCTGGCAGGTTGATTAGGGTTTGGCCCTGATCAGCCAGGTCCCAGGCAGCCACGGCGGCGGCCCGGTAGGCGTTTAGGCTCAAAGTTACGCTCTGGCCGCCCAGCTCAACGTTTTTACCGTCAAAGCTTAGGGTTACGGCGCCGTTTTCTACCTTGGCGACGGCGTCACCCACCTGCCAGCCGTCGTCGACGCGTTGGGGCGCCGGCGCAGGCTCAAGCAAACCGCGCAGGTCGGTGTGCAGGAAGGTGGGCCGGTACTGGGGCGGGGCTAGCAGCACGTCGCGTGCGCTGGCCACACCGGTAAGTACGTGCAGCGAGGGCAGTGAGGATTGGCGTGCCCCAGCGTGGTCGGTGTTTAGCCGGTCGCCTACCGCGATGGCTTTGCCGCCGCCTGAGCGGGCAATGGCGCGCGTGTAGATACCAGCAAAAGGCTTGCCAGCAGCTAGCGGCTGGCGTTCGGTGGCGTGCACTACTGCGGCCACCAGCGAGCCGTTACTAGCGCAAAGCCGCGCTCGGTGGGCAAGGTGGAGTCCAGGTTGGTGGCCACGTGCAGGGCCCCGTTGGTGATGGCGTAGGCGGCTTCACTCATGGCTGCCCAGTCAACACTGGGGTCATAGCCCTGTACCACTGCGGCCGGGTTGTCTAGGGCGCTGCGGGTAGTGGTGTATCCAGCCTCGGTTAGGGCCTGCTCCACCCCGGCGCCGCCAACTACTAGCACGGTTGCGGGGACCGGCACATGCTCCGCTAGTAGCGCCACCGCGTCCATGGCGGCGGTGTAGATCTGCTGCTCATCTGCCTCAATGCCAAAGCCGGCAAGTTTAGCTACCACCTGGGCGGGGGTGCGTGAGGCGTTGTTGGTGACAAAACAGGTGCGTAGCCCCTGGCCTTTGGCCGCCATGACTGAGTCGGTGGCGTGCACAACCGGGTCTGCGCCGGAGTAGCACACCCCGTCTAGGTCCAGCAGGGCTAGCTCAAATTCTTCAACTAGCGCCTTGGTGGTGCCTAGCAGGGTGGCGCTCATTTGCTGCGTCCTTCGATTACGTCCTCTACCTCGGCGGCAATGGGGTCGACGACGTCGTCAGCGCTGGCGGCTTCTTCAGTTGCCTCAGCCTCGCTCTTTTCAGCGACTACCTCGGGCTCATCTTCGCAAGCCTGAGCGGCGGCGTCCGCCTCTTCAGCGTCAGCAGCGTCCTTGACGGCGTCTACGACGTCGTCGGTCTCACTACCCACAGCAGAGTCCGCAGCCTCGCTATCAGCAGCGGCGGCGTCGGCTCCCTGCTGGCGGGCAGCCTCTAGCTGCTCAGCCTCACGGCGACGCTCAGCAGCCTCAGCCTGGCTCTGCTCCTCTAGCTGACGGGCAATTTCAGCCAGTTCAGGGGCGGATTCTTCCTCAATGTCGTACAGCTCCACTTCGGGCTCTTCGGGCACGTAAATGCGCTCACGAATAACCTCAGCTTCACGCACTCGCCCCAGGTCTTCTAGGCGGTCAGCGCGCACGGAGTGCAGGCGGCGCAAGGTCTCGGTGTCCTTGGGAGCCTTACGGATGGCGTCCTCAATGGTGATCAGGGCCAGCTCGTCATTGCCCTGGTCATGGTAGATGCCGGTGATCACAATGGCCAGTTCAGCGCGCTCGTCGTCTTCCAGGTCTAGCTGTAGAGCGTTCTGGGCCGAGCGCAGCGCGGCGTCAGGGCGGCCCAGGGCACGCTCACAGTCAACTTCCATGGCGCGGTACATGGTGTCCATGCCGCTAAGGCGACGGGCGGCGCGCAGTTCACGCAGCGCCTCTGAGTACAGTCCGGCCACGTAGGCGGCGATACCGGCAGCTTCACGCACAATAGCGATACGGCCGGCGTGTGAGGCGGCGTAGCGGGCGTGGGCGTAAGCGACTTCCGGGTCAGTTTCTAGCAGACGCTGAGTCATCACTAGGTGACGGGCAATGTTTTCTGCGTTAAGGCGGCTAAGCGCACGCAACCCCATGCGGGCAGCGCTGTCTAGGTCCTTGGCGCTAACGTCTTCAGGCAGTTCCGGCTCGGGCACACGGTTACGCTGGGGTGGACGCGAGTTACGGCGCTCGCCGCGCAGGCGGTCACGGTCAAAACGACCGTTACGGTTGCCACCACGGCCCTGGCCACGACGGAAGTCTGAGCGTTCGCCGTCGCGGCGCGGACGCTCTTCACGGCGCTCACCATCACGCCAGCCACGCTCTTCACGGCGTTCGCCCTCACGACGGCGCTCGTGACCACGCTCTTGCCAGCCACGCTCGTCGCGGCGGGGACGATCACCCCAATTGCGCTCGTCGCGGCGGCCTTCTTCGCGGCGGGGACGCTCTTCACGACGCTCACCATCACGCCAGTTACGGCCACCGTCACGACGCTCACCGTAGCGGGAGTTGGATCGTTCGCCGTAGCGTTCGCCATCATGGCGACGGTCGTGGCTGTGCTCATCATGGTTGCGGTAGTGTCCGCGCTGGCCTTCGCTGCGGTAGTCACGTGCTCCAGAACGGTTGCGCGGTGCGTCATCTCGACGACGTCGATCGGCACTATGGCGGTCGCCGCCACGCCCCTGATTGCGGTTATCGCCGCCTGAACGAGAATCATCAAAGCGTTGCGCCATCAAAACCATCCTGTTTAGTTGAGAATATACGTAGAAACCTAGTATCAAGTTTAGCCGGGTAGGTGCAGTTCTAGTATGTCTGGCGCCTAACGGCAGGCGTGTCTTTGGCTACCTTTAAGGACGAGCGTCCCCCGAACGCAAACAAAAGTTTGGTGTGTGTTTTCAACAAAAACAACACCAAACCCAACACACAACCCACACAACCCGGAACTCCGGTCTTATCGGCGGGGGCACGCCTTCACCACACACAAAAAAGAGTGGTGGGGGTGTCGACCCCAAACAGGACCAAACACCCCCACCACCAAGGAAACGGT